>Ga0101944_10000472_pt1 | contig 117072 bp, 108 predicted proteins | sample DewCreD2012metaG_FD_75245 | JGI IMG/M metagenome (GOLD analysis project Ga0101944, IMG submission 75245) | Hot spring sediment bacterial and archeal communities from British Columbia, Canada, to study Microbial Dark Matter (Phase II) - Dewar... ...
AAGTTCCAGAATTTCGCTCCATTGAACGGGCAAATTCAGGAAATACTCCAAAGCCGTTTCCCGACAGTGGGACAGAATGACCTTGACCGCGATGTCGTAGGCGCCCATGGATTTCGGACTCGTTTTCTGGGGTCCTCATCAAAATGAATTATGCCAATGAATTATGCCATGGTATGGCTCGTAGGGGGAATGCGTCAAGGCAAGGATGCGACGCAGGGGGGGTGACTTTCGGCGCCCCGGCACATGGCGTCTGACGGAGGCCGTCAAAGATAGGGAAGCTCTGAGCGGTTGCCGAGCATTTTCCGTCGATTGGGCGCACGCGAAAGGGGGCTGCGGTCCTTGGAACCGCAGCCCCCTTTGCTTTTCCTGGTGCGCCCGGCAGGATTCGAACCTGCGACCTACGGATTCGTAGTCCGGCACTCTATCCAGCTGAGCTACGGGCGCATGGGCGATGAAACGACGGCTTCATACCACTTTGGGCGGTGAGGGGCAAGGGAAAAATCCCGGCCTCATCTGCGGGATCCCGCCACGTGAAGCCGTTCGATCGGGCTTTCCAAGCCCCAGCGTTTGAGTTCCGCCAGCAGGCCGTGGTGGGTGAGATCGTGCTGGATGGGGGTGATGGAAATGTAGCCGTCGGCCAGGGCCTGCACATCGGCGTCTGGACTGTTTTCCGTCAGGATCACAGATCCCGTGAGCCAGTAGTAGACGCGGTTTCGCGGATCCACGCGGCGCTCGTAGTTTTCTTCATAGGTCAAATTCCCCTGGCGTGTGACCCGCATGCCACGAATGTTTTCCCGGCCAAGGTTGGGCACATTGACGTTGAGGCACACACCTCGAGGCAGGCCGCGCTTTTCGATGATCTGCAGCAGTTCGAGGACCGCTTCCGTCGCCACGCTGAAATCCTGGGGCTGAAAGGAGTCGATGGAGACGGCCAGGGCCGGGAAGCCCAGAATCGCCCCTTCGGTGGCGGCGGAGACCGTCCCGGAATAGAGCACGTTGATGCCCACATTGGCCCCCAGGTTGATCCCCGAGACCACCACATCGGGAAGAGGGCGCATGAGTTCGGCAATGCCCAGCTTGACGCAGTCGGCCGGTGTTCCGGTGCAGGCGTAACCGAAAAAGGTGCCGTTTCGCTTGACGGGCTTGACCATCAACGGATCCAGAAAAGTAATGGCGTGCCCGACCGCGCTGCGTTCCGTTTCCGGCGCAATGACGTAGACGTCGTGGTGTTCACTCAGGGCCTCGTAGAGCGCTTCGATGCCTTTGGCGAAAATGCCGTCGTCGTTGGTGAGGAGAATCCGCATAGGTTGTCTAGGTTCCTTTCGTGTAATTCTTGGCTGCGGTGATCCCCGCTTCCAGGGCTTTTTTGTTCAGTTCCTCGGTTCCCGGGGGCACCCGTGCCAGCACCGCCGCCTCCAGGGCACTCAGCGAGACCGCCCGAGTCAAAAGGGCCAAAGCTCCTAAGGCGATGATATTGGCCGTCATTTCCTTTTTCAGTTCCGTGCGGGCGATCTGGGTGAAAGGGATGGCCACGGCCCGCGTTGTGGGCACCTGCTTGACGAACGTGCTGTCCACGATGAGCATCCCGTCGGGCTTGAGGTCGAAAAAATACGCATCGCACGATTTTTGGTTCATGGCCAAAAGGACGTCGGGCTTGATGGCCTTGGGGTAGTCGATTTCCTCATCACTGATGACCACTTCGGATTTACTGGCTCCCCCGCGCGCCTCCGGACCGTAGCTCTGGGTTTGGCAGACGAATTTGCCGTCGTAAATCCCGGCGGCTTCCGCCAGAATGATGCCGGCCATGATAAGACCTTGTCCGCCGGAGCCGCTCAACCGCACTTCGTATCGATAACCCATCTTGCAACGCTCCCTCGAAAAGCCTTTGCGGTCCCTGCCTCATTTGCCCGTCCCGAGCCGAGCTCGAGCGGCTTCGCGAATCTTACGGTATTCTTCCGTATAGATGGGCAGATCCCGGTCCACCAGCACGCCGATGGTGAATTTGCCCGCCATCTCTTCAGGGCTCATCTCGGCGGCCTTTTCCACGCGGACGGCGTTTTCCTTCTGCCAGCGAAGCATATCCACGGCGCCGCCCATCTTGTTCCGCCGCCCGTATTGGGTGTGGCAATGGCTGATGACTTCCACCACGGAAAAACCCCGTTTGCGAATGGCCTGTTCGATCAGCCGGTCCAGCATCGTGGCGTGATAGACCGTGCCCCGAGCCACCAGGCTGGCCCCCGCCGTGACGGCCAATTCGGCGATGGAAAAAGCGTGTTCGATGTTCTTGTAAATGGCCGTGGTGGCCAGAGCGCCGTAGGGCGTAGTCGGCGAATACTGGCCTCCCGTCATGCCGTAGATGTTGTTGTTGACGATGATGGCCGTCAGGTTCAGATTGCGCCGCGCTGCATGGATGAAGTGATTTCCGCCGATGGCCGTGGCGTCCCCATCGCCCATGATGACGATGACCTGAAGCCGGGGGTTGGCCAGCTTGATGCCTGTGGCGAAAGTGAGAGCCCGGCCGTGGGTGGTGTGCAAGGTGTTGAAGTCCACGTAAACGGGCAGCCGGCCGGCGCAGCCGATGCCGGAAACCAGGACGATGTCGTCCTTTTCGTATCCCGTGCGGTCGATGGCCCGAATGAGGGCGCCCAAAAGGATACCGTTGCCGCAGCCCGGGCACCATACGTGAGGAAACTTCTTATCGTGGCGCAGATATTTATGGATCAGCTTGGTGACTTCCGCCATGGATCGCCTCGCGCTTTCGGTGTGCCTCGGTTTTTCCCCGCCGGCTTATATCTTCAGCAGCCGCACCAGGATTTCGTCCGGGGTGATGAGGTTGCCGTCGATGCGGTTCAAGGTTTCTATGCGGGTCATGCCCTGATTGATCCGTTTCACCTCCCGGGAGATCTGCCCCATGTTGAGTTCGGGGACGAGCACGGCCCGGACCCGCTTGAGGTAGGGTTCCAGGATCTGGCGCGGAAAGGGCCACAGGGTGATCAATTGGATCAGTCCCGCGCGAACGCCCCGGCGCCGCGCTTCCCGCACCGCTCGGCGTGCCGAACGGGCCACGGACCCGTAGGCAATGACCACAACGTCAGCGTCGTCGGCTTCTTCCGTATCCACCATGAGAATATCGAAAAAATTCTGGGAAATTTTTCGGTGAATGCGCGTCAAAAAAGGGACGATTTCATCGGCCCTTTGGGTGGGAAAGCCGCGAATGTCGTGAATGAGCCCCGTGACATGGTAACGGTATCCGTCGCCGAAAATGCCCATGGGCGGCACGCCTCGGCTGTTGTCTTCGTAAGGGATGTACCATTCCGGAGGCATGTTGGGCCGAATTCGGTCCACCACTTCCACTTCTTCGGGATGGGGAATGCGCACCTTTTCCCGAGTGTGCGCCACCACCTCGTCGGAAAGAATGATGACGGGCGTCCGGTACTTTTCGGCCAAATTAAAAGCTTTGACGGTGATGTCGAAACAGTCTTTGGTTGTGGAAACGGCCAAAACGATGATGGGGTGATCGCCGTGCGTCCCCCAGCGTGCCTGCATGACGTCGCCTTGAGCCACGTTGGTGGGAAGCCCCGTGCTGGGCCCGCCGCGCATGACGTTCACCACCACGCACGGCACTTCGGCCACGCAGGCGAACCCCAGGTTTTCCTGCATGAGGGAAAATCCCGGGCCGCTCGTGGCCGTCATGGATTTGGCCCCGGCCAGGGACGCCCCGATGATGGCCCCCATGCTGGCGATTTCATCTTCCATCTGGATGAAGGTCCCCCCCACGGCCGGAAGCTTCACGGACATCACTTCACTGATTTCCGTGGCCGGGGTGATGGGGTAGCCGGCAAAAAACGTGCAGCCCGCCGCCAGGGCTCCTTCCACCATGGCTTCATTGCCCTGCAGCAGTACCTGCTTTCCCGAAATGCTCGGACCGCTCACAATCGCTTTCCTTTTCGTGCTTTGAATGTCATCGTGAGTTCACGGTGTCTCCTTGTAGGAATTCACCACAGAGACGCAGAGGGCGCAGAGCTTTCTTTTCTTTTGTGCCGCGCCGCTGAGAGGCCGGCGCGGCACAAGAGGCACCCTTCGGGAATCTTTCCGCCACCGCCCTCACGCCTCGCCCCTTTTTCCGTTTTCAGACACGCTCCTAATCTTCGTCGCCCACGGCTTTCTTGCGCACCCGGACGCTGATGGCAAAATCGGGGCAGTGAATCTCACAAAACCCGCACCCGGTGCACCGATCCGCATTGGTTACAAGGGGTTGGCCGTCTTCCCCCATTTCGATGCATTGCCGGGGACAAAACGCGGCGCAAATCCCGCATCCTTTGCACCAACCGGTGAAAATGGCGATATCGTAGGCCTTCTTGGGCTTGTCTTCCGTTTCGCCCAGAGGTTCCGCAACGTCCCGGCCTTCCTCTTCCTGCCTCCGGGTCGTGTCCGGTTCCGGTACAGGAAGAGACGGCTTGGCTTTCCTTTTCTTGGGAGATTTCGTCGGTTCCGCCATCGTTTTTTCCCTCAAAAGAGACGCCGCCTTGGGGTGCACACGACCCTGCCCTTCACATAGTCCATCGGGTGCCGATTTTCAACCACCACACACCGAAACGACGCGCCCTTCGGCTTCATATGCGCCAGAGTGGTCAGAACCGCGTGTCGGCATGGGCTCATGGCTACATCGCGTGGACGTCGAAAAGGGGGTGGTGCGGGGTCGCGGCGAAAGCCCCTCCCACAGTTTCCCTGCTCGGATAAGAACTGTGGATCACATTGTTTTCGCATCCCTGGGCCTTTTGTCCCGTTCGTGGGCTCTTTGAAGCCACGCTTCGGCCATGTCGGAAAAGTCCTTCCGACCGAGCCCCAGCCGGTCTTCCACGAGGAAGAGCACGGGGTCCTGATCCAGAAGGGCCTGGAGCCGGGTTCGGCCTTCCTGCACGTGAGCCAGCTCGTTCGCCAGGAAGACGAGCAGGGCCAAGGCTTCCTCGGTTTTCTGGGGCCGGTGATGCCACCGGATCACTTCGGCGATGAGTTCGGGAAGTCCCCATCGTTGGGCGAGCAGGAAACCCGCTTCGGCGTGGTCCGTTCCCAGCACGTCCCATTCGGCATCCACCAGGAGTGTGTCGGGGACGGCGGCTCGCTGTTCCACAGCCCGCGCGGTCGCCTCGTCCAATTGAGCGAGCACCAGCTTGCCGATATCGTGGAGAAGACCGACGGTGAAGGCTTCGCTCTTGGATATCCCGACGGGACAACGGGCCGCCAGGTGTTGCGCCCCATCGGCCACGGTCAACACGTGACGGCGCGCTCCGCGGAGCCACAGCCGAGCTCCTTCCCCGGAAAAGCGTGCCATGAACCCGTGAACGTAGGCCGCCATGACGATGCCGCACACCGTGGGCACGCCGAGCAGCCGCACCGCATGCTCGATGGAGACGACCTCCACGGGCAGGGAATAGAAAGGCGAATTGCACAGATGGAGGGTTTGCACCGTAAGGCCGGGGTCCTGAGCGACCACGCGGGCCAAGGCCGACGGGGCCGTATCCGGTTTGTGCATCATTTCCATCACGGAAAAAGCCGTCTCGGGGAGCATGGGCACCCCGTCCAAGAGCTGTGGAAGGATTCCTGTGTCCACGACGGTGGGTTTTCGGATCACGATAAGGGCCTCACGAATCGGGTGTCATCCACGGTTTGATGTCCAAAATGGGCGTGCCGTCGATCATGTCGATGCCCTTGACGCGAAGAGCGGAGCCTTGCACGTCGAGCACTTCCACGACGGAAAGCCCGATGGGGTTCGGCCTGCGAGGCGAGCACGTGCTGAAAACTCCGAGAAACTCGTTCCGATGCGGCGGCTTCTGAATGAGGTCCTGGGCCGAAAACGGTTGACTTTTGTGGAAATGAAACAAGACAATAATTTTCTGGCCCGCTCGAATGTCCCTCAGGCCTTCTTGATAAGCGTCGTCGATGAGGAGCGTGCCTTCCACTTGGGACACGGTCCAATGACGCGGTACCACCGTCGCCTCGGTTCGGACCGTGCCGATGGGTTTGAAAACGATGGCGCTCATGGGACGCCCAAATCCTCTTCCAGCGCGTCACGGTGCAGCACCACCTTCCCGATGGTGCGGAAGTGGGGCATGAGAAGCGTCAAGGGCGGTTCGGTGAGTTTTCCGTCCGCCACGTAGCGGTCGTTCATTTCCGAACAGAAGACGCGTCCCACAAGAAGGGCGTAGCGCTCATCCACAAGTTCCCGTTCCAGGCTCGCTTCGATCCAGCCCACGGCGGCGGCGATGCGAGGCGGGGCCACGTGCTTTGCCGGTAGGGTCTCGAGGCCCACTTTTTCCAATTCATTCACGCCCGGAGGATACGGTCGGGCCGTGCGCATGGATTCCCGAAAGGCCGGCCGGCCGATGACGTTGACGACGAACTGACCCGTTTCCCGAATGTTTCGCAGCGTGTCCCGCGGGAGGGCGGAGGCGACGGCGATCAGGGGAAGCGGCCTCAAAATGGGCATGACACAACTGTAGGGAGCGGCGTTGGGCGTGCCCTGGGCATCGACGGTGGTGATCACGGTCACCGGCAGAGGAAAAAAGCGCTTGAACATTTCCGGGGCAAGTTCCATTGGGCGTCTCCTCACGGCGTGGCATGAAGCGCTCCGGGACGCCTGGTTTCATGGGCGCATTCCCGTGAGCTGTTCCTAATCGCTTTTTTCCGCGGACGCAAGAGGCGAAGCCTTGCGCGCAAAGAGGAGGCGAGGATGGCATCCGGAGCTCGTGAGGATCTGATCGGCATGTATCGTGCGGCGCTCGCGGCGGTGGACCCGGAAGCGGCTGTGCATCGGCACGTGCAACGGCAGGGGGATCGTCTTAGCGTTTCGGACCGCGTGCTGGATTTGGATGCTTTCGAACGCGTCTTCCTTCTGGGAGCCGGCAAGGGCACGGCGCCCATGGCCAAGGCGCTGGAAGACATTCTTGGAGAGCGCCTCAGCGAGGGGGTCGTTGTGGTGAAATACGGCCATGGTTTACCCCTGAAGCGCGTTCAGGTGCTGGAGGCCGCCCATCCCGTTCCCGATGCGGCAGGGGTGCGAGGGACCGAACAGATGCTGGAACTGGCCCATCGAGCCGGCTCGAAGGATCTTGTGATCGCGGCCTTTTCCGGAGGCGGCAGCGCTCTGACCCCGGCACCGGTGCCGCCCTTGACTCTGGAACATAAGCAGCGCACCACGGCGCTTCTTCTTGCCGCCGGGGCGACCATCCAGGAAATGAATGCGGTGCGAAAGCACCTGTCCCGGTTCAAAGGCGGCGGGCTCGCTCGAGCGGCGGCCCCCGCGTCCGTGGTCACGCTCCTTTTGTCCGACGTCGTGGGCGATCCCCTGGATGTCATCGCTTCGGGGCCGACGGCGCCGGATCCGTCCACTTACGAGCAGTGCATGGACGTGATCCGCCGATACGGCTTGGACGACAAAATTCCGGAAGAGGTCCTGGGCGTGCTGCGCGAAGGGATCGAAGGCCGAAGGCCTGAGACGCCCAAGCCGGACGATCCTGTTTTTGAGAGGGTTTTTCACGTCGTGGTCGCCAACAACATGGCCGCCCTTGGCGCGGCTCAGGAGGAGGCGACCCGGCGGGGATACCGCACCCTGGTGCTCACCTCCCGCTTGGAGGGGGAAGCCCGGGAGGCGGCCAAAGTCATTGCGGCCCTGGCCAAAGAAGTCGCCTCCTCGGGAAAACCTGTGGAACCCCCGGCATGCCTTCTTTTCGGCGGCGAAACCACGGTGACCCTAGGAAACAGTTTCGGCCGGGGCGGAAGGAACCAAGAGCTCGCCTTGGCCTGCGCCGTGGCTCTGGACGGCTGGCCGTCCATCACGGTGCTTTCCGCAGGCACCGACGGCACCGACGGCCCGACGGACGCCGCCGGAGCCTTTGCCGACGGGCAAACGGTCCGGCGGGCCGCCCGCATGGGCATGGACGCCCGCGCTTTTCTCGATAGGCACGATGCCTATGCGTTTTTCAAAGCTTTAGGGGACTTAGTGATCACAGGACCGACACGAACCAATGTGATGGACTTTATCGGGGTGGTGATTCCATGAAGCAACAACGGCGAACGAAAATCGTGTGTACCATCGGGCCTGCGAGCCAGAACGAAGCCGTGCTGCGGGAACTCGTGCGTGCCGGCATGGATGTGGCCCGGCTCAACCTTTCCCACGGTGACCATGCGGGGCATGCCCGAACCATGGAAACCCTGCGTCGCGTAGCCGCCGAGGAAGGCAAGGCGATCGGGATTTTGCAAGACCTGGGAGGGCCCAAGATCCGGCTGGGGGAGGTCCCGGAAGGGGAAAGGGTGTTGATTCCGGGCGAAGATGTGCGGCTCTTTCCCGGTCAAACCGCACGGGGCAAGGACCTTGCCGTCCAATATCCCTTTCTTCTGGAAGACGTATCGGCGGGAGACCGGATCCTTTTGGCCGACGGACTGGTGGAACTCCTGGTCACCCACAAGGATTCCGAAGCGCTTCAATGCCGGGTGGTGGTGGGCGGGGCGATCCATTCCCACAAAGGGGTGAACCTGCCGTCCAGCAGTTTGCGCATCCCCGCCTTTACGGAAAAGGACAGGCAGGATCTGCTCTTCGGTCTCGAACACGGGGTGGATTTCGTGGGACTGTCGTTCGTCCGCCACGAGAAGGACGTCACCCCCGTCCTGGAGATCCTTCAGAAGGCCGATCCCAGGCCCATGGTCATCGCCAAAATCGAGAAGCCTCAAGCTCTGGAACGCTTGGAGGCCATCCTGGATGTGGTGGACGGCGTTATGGTGGCTCGAGGGGATCTGGGCGTGGAAACGCCCCTGCACGAGGTGCCCGTCATCCAAAAGCGCATTATCCAGGCGGCACGCAGCCGGGCCAAGCCCGTCATCACGGCCACCCAAATGCTGCGCTCCATGGTGGCCAGTCCGCGCCCCACGCGAGCGGAAACCACGGACGTGGCCAACGCCATCCTGGACGGGACCGATGCGGTCATGCTTTCGGAAGAAACCGCCATGGGGTCCTATCCCGTGGAAGCCGTGCTCATGCTGGATCGCATCGCCGTCGCCGCAGAAAAATACATGTTCGACACGGCGCGCAACACAGCCTTCGCCTCAGCCCTTCTGCCCGGCACCGCCGCGGCGATCAGTCAAGCCGTGATCGGCCTGGCCGAGGACCTCAACGCCGCCGCCGTCATCGCCTCCACCGCCTCAGGGGAAACGGCCCGGCTGGTCAGCCGCCTTCGGCCGCGAAGCCCTGTCATCGGATTTACCCACGCGCCGGCCACGGTGCGGCAGCTGGCCTTGTCCTGGGGGGTGTTTCCCGTGCTCGTCCCTCGATGCGCCGAAACGGACACGCTCTTCGCCATGGCACGACGGTGGGCTTTGGAGCAGGGGATTGCCGGGCCGGGGGATAGGTTGGTCCTCACCGCCGGGGTGCCCGTGGGGCAGAGCGGCACGACCAATATGGTCAAGGTTATTGAATTGTAAGAACACGGGGTTGGGGTTTTGGGGTTCGCTGCGCTCACCCCAACCTACGGCGACGGATTGGGGGGGATGGGGTTGAGCGTTGAAGGGGGGTGTTGGGGTTCGCTGCGCTCACCCCAACCTAAGTGTGCCGTGAACAGAGTGACGCCGGATGCGTAGAAAACCTAGGTAGTGACGGCGGACGCCTTGGCAAGGATTTCCAGGTTCTTTTGCATGCGCTTCTGGTCGGCCTTGCGGTTTTCTTTGTTGGGCTTGTCTTTTTTCTTGCGGATGAGTCGCGTCTTGTGCGTGTTGGACGGCATGGGTTTCTCCTCTGCTTCGCCTTCTGCGCGGAAGGCGTTTGTCGAGCGGCCCGGCCGCAGCGGCCTTTCGAACCGTTTCCAAAACAAAGGGTTAGCCGATCCGGCTAACCCTAGCGTTTTCCTGGTGGAGCTGAGGGGAGTCGAACCCCTGACCTCTTGAATGCCATTCAAGCGCTCTCCCAACTGAGCTACAGCCCCAGCGCCGTGTGCGCGATCCTATAGCAGGCCGCCCCCGTCGGTGTCAACCCCTTTTGCGCGCCGTCGAAAGACCGTCGCTGAAGAGGTCACACGTTGAGCATTTCGGCGAGCACGCGGCCGTAGTCCTGGCAGGCGCGCACACCTTCGGGCGTGGCGATCTTGTGTTCCAAAAGGTTAAAAGACCCCAGGCTCGTCATCCGCATTTTGAAGACGTGTTCCATGGTGTCGTAGATGTACTTGGGGGCGTCGCCGCTGTGGGTGTAGGAGCCGAAAGCACCGCCGACCTTGCCTTCCAACCCGGCTTCCTGGGCCATGAACAGAAAGGTTTTCATGCTTTGGGTCATGTCGCGATGATACGTGGGGGATCCGAAGATGTAGGCGTCGTAGCCCTTGATCTCTTCGGCGTTCTTAATGTCGGAAATTTTCTTCAAGACGGGCTCATGACCGGCAAACCGCACCCCCTCCGCAATGTAGTTGGCCATCTTTTCCGTATGCCCCGTTCGGCTCACATAAGCGATCAGCACTTTCATCAGGACTTCCCTCCTTCCGGTTTCTTTTCAAAGGTTTTTTTCTCCCCGCATTGCGGGCACTTCTGAGGCTTACAGCGACCGTCCTTTTCAAAGCCGCACTTGGTGCATTGAAACACGGCCATAGGTCCCTCCTTGGCGGTTTTCCAAAGAGCGCATCCTGATGCCGGCTAGACGTCGTGAATAATCCGCCGCCCCTCCGGGTTACCGGGAAGCGTCCGGATCCGCCATGCAGCAAAAGGTCTTTTTCCCGGCGCCGCACACGGGACATTTCCAATCGTCGGGAAGTTCGGAAAAAGATGTTCCTTTGGGGATCTTGCCGCGCTTATCGCCGCGGTCGGGGTCGTAAACGAACCCGCACGTGGGCCCTCCACACCGATAGCAGTCTTGCGGTCCAGCCATGATCGGCACACCTCCTTGTTGCGAGCCTGCATTTTGCCTTAATTCTTTTTGCCGTCGCGGTTCTCAGGGGCCTGCCGCATGCGCCTCGAGAGGCTTACGCCGCGGCATCCATCCTTAGGGCTCATTGATAATCACCGCTTTGAATCTTGGAAAGGGGCAGGAGGTGAAAACTTCCGCGAGGGCCTGCGGACCACTTTGAGCAAAACGTCGGGTGAATGCGGGGAAATTTTTTTAGGAAGGAAGTCGAGGAAGAGAGAGGGGTTTAGTCGTCTCGCAGCATGGGTTCATAGTAACGCCGGAACGCTTCCGCGTAGCGCTCGATCCAGTCCAGCACGGCCTCTTGGCCCAAGTCTCTTCCGACCTTTTCGCTTTCGATCCACTTGTGTTTTTGGATCTCCAGCAATTGCAGGCGAATGTAATCCCTGAAAGTCAACGATCGTTCACCATCCATGGCTTGACCTCCACACATCGGTGTGGGTGTTCCCAAAGGGTTTCCCCCCATATCCGTCCACATAATCTAGAGCCCTCCCGAACTCCTCGTCAAGCCTTCCGATTGAGGGGTCGTTCTTTGAAAACGTGGTGGAGGCGGCGGGAATCGAACCCGCGTCCGAAAGCCTTCCGCTTAAGCTTCTACATGCTTAGCCACAGTTTTGAATTTCGCTTCCTCGGGCTCCCCGTGAGCCGGATCCACCGGAAGCTAGCCCTTGAAGTTCTCGTCTCCTCGGCCTTGGGCGAAGCCTCGGAAACCAGCCCGGAGAGTCGACGCCCCTTTCGGCCTTACGGGCTTAGGCCGAAGGAACGGCAGCCGGCTTAAGCGGCTGCAGCGTACGCATAGTCGTCTGCGTTTGCTTTAACCCCGACCGGAATACGGGCGGCCAGGACCCCCGGCATGCTTCTTAAGCTTCATGACCTCCGTCGAACCCTTTTCGCCCCCGCATCGTCGGCAGGTGGCCAGGGACTTGAAGTGTGAGCGTTCGTGCCTGCTTTCCTACCTTGCTCTAGCTTTATAAGCCCTTCCTTTATGGGAGTCAAGCGTCCATGCGAGGTGGAAAACGTTGCCTCGGGCTTTCTCTTGAGGTATGTGGGAGCCTTGAAAAACGAAAAACACGGCAAGGGACCCATGGGCAGGAAAGGGCCGCATGAACGGTTACGAAGAAATTATCCGAGGCTATTTGGACAAGGCGTGGGCCCGATCGGAAGAGGGGCTTCGGGAAGCCGCCCCCGCCGTCCTTGAAGCCCCTGGGATATTGACGTTTCACGCTTTCGGGCTGCGCTGTTCCGTTAAGCGCCACGGCGTCTTCTTTGACGGCGTGTTGGACACGGGAGCGAAAGGGGTCCTGACGGCCATTTATCTGGCCGTTGTGCCCACGCGTTCGGCGCCCCTCCATCCTCTCAAGGCTTTCAAAGAAATCCCCAACAGCGGGCCGTACCAAGCCGCTTTCGCCGTGCACGCCGAACAGGCGCTTGTGCCTTACGTACCGACGATTCGCCAAAACCTGGAATCGATCCTCGCCGCCTTTTCCGGCCATCGGAATCCAGACGCCCCTTCGGGTGATTTTTCCTTTACCCTGTATCCGCTTCCGAAAATCCCTCTGTACTACATCATCCACGAAGCGGACGACGAATTCCCCGCGGCGGTGACCTGCCTTTTCGGCGGCGACTGCCCCTCCTTCATGCCTCTCGATGCCTTGGCGGACGTGGCCGAATACACGGCCCAGAGCCTCATCGACCGGTGCCTTCGCCGCCATGGCGCGCCGTCCTAGGAACTTGTTCGAGAGCGTCATCATGAGTTCGCGGCGTCTCTCTTTAAAAATTCACCCCAGAGACGCAGAGGACGCAGAGCTTTCTTTGCTTTTGTGCCGCGCCTCATGCCGGTTGACAGCGTGGAACGCATTTGCTAGGCAGAAACGGATTGCGGCCGAGAAAGGCCCGGCGAAAACGATCCGGCGGAAGCACCCGTCCTCAATGGGGCGGCTTTTCGGAAAGCGCAGGCGGACATGACGCGACGGGAATTTTTGAAAGGCATCGTCGGGGCGGGGTTCGGTTCCGGGATCGCCCTTTTTGCCGGCAACGACGCGCTGGCGGCACCCTACGCCAGGGTCTGTTCCGGCATTTTGAGTTTCTACAATCTCCACACCGATGAGGCGCTCACCGTGCGCTACATCGGCCGAAACGGCCGATTTGATCCTCGAGCCTTACGGCGCCTGGATTATCTTTTCCGGTGCCATTTCACCAACACCATGCGGCCCGTGGATCGGCACCTTTACATTCTTCTCGATGCCGTGCGGCAGCGGCTTCGAGCCTCGGGCCGACCCTATCTTTTGGTCTCCGGGTACCGCTCCCCTGTCTACAACGAATACTTGCGCCAGCAAGGGCTTTCGGTGGCCGAAAAAAGTTACCACATGAAAGCCATGGCGGCGGATGTGTACATCGAAGGCGTTTCCTTGGACGCCCTGAGAAACGCCGCGGCGGCCTTCAAGGCCGGCGGCGTCGGTTCCTACAGCGACTTCATCCACCTTGACGTCGGTCCTGTGCGTTACTGGTAGTGTCCGCCGCGAACTTCTCCAATTTCAAAGCCCCCACCAACAGCTTGTCCCGATCGTAAATGTCCTGCCGAAAGTGCATGGTGCCGTCTTCGCTGACCCAGGCCGTAATGTAAAGCAGGTGCACGGCGCACGGTTTCACGAGAGGAATCATGTGGTGCTTGCCGCCGGCGATGAGCTTTTCCAAAGACTCCCGGGTCCACTTGGGGTCGTCTTGCAGGACGAACAGGGCCAGATCCAGGGGCTTTTCCAGGCGAATACAGCCGTGGCTCAAAGCCCGGTGCGGCCGCTGAAACAGATGCCGATCCGGTGTATCATGAAGATAGACGTTGAAGCGGTTGGGGAGCACGAATTTGATGCGCCCCAAGGCGTTCCACGGGCCGGGAATCTGACGCAGCCGCCCGGGAAAATTGTCCGGCCTGACCTGGCGCCAGTCGATGGACCACGGATCCAAACGCCCCGACTTTTCTCCGGAACCCGATAAAAGTTCATAGTGGTGGCGCTCCAAATAGCTTGGATCCCTTCGGATCTTGGGCAAAAGCTCTTCCGTAGCGATGCTTCGGGGCACATTCCAGTAGGGGTTGAGCTCCACATAGCGCATGACTTCGCTGAAAACCGGCGTGGAGGTGGCGCTGCCGCCGACAATGACGCGCATCTTTAAAACACTGGCGCCGTGTTCATAGGCGGTCAAGGAGTAATCGGCCGTGTTCACCACAAGGTAACGATCGCCCCAGGACCGCGGCAGCCATCGGTGGCGTTCCAGATTGGCGAGCATTTGGAAAAGCCGGTCCTGAGGGGACACGTTGAGCGCCTCGGTGGTTTTCTTGCCAATGACGCCGTCCGATCCGATGCCGTGGCGTTCCTGAAAACGGCGGACCGCCTTGGCGAGCTCCGCGTCGTAGACGTCCGAAGGTTTGGACGGAAGGTGGGGGTAGTCTCCGAGCCGATAAAGCTGGCGACGAAGGATCGGTACGCGGGCGTCTTTTTCCCCCGGGTGCAGGCTGGGCCCCTCAGGAAGCACGGGCCAGGGCCCTTGGGCGGCGATTTTGCGCTGCGCGGGCACGGCGGCCACAAGACGCCAGTAGTCTTCATCGGGAGGGGCGAAATGGCGGACCGTGCGGGGAAGGTCTTGATGGGTGAGAAGTTCTTCAAGCCCGGTGCGCAAATCCGCCTGATGGGTATGGGCCATCCATTGGGAATCCAAGGCCGTGGGATCGACGCGGCCTGTGGACAGGTGGGAAAACAGGATAAAAAACGCGTCGGTCAAGACCACATCCAGGCTGGTCAAGAGCGTCGGGGACGTTTCTCGCTGCCGAAGCCGCCCCTCATCGATTCCGTCAAGCAGGGCCTTGAGGCACGAGAGGTGGTAGTCTTCCGGGTTGAGGCCGTGGTTGACGGCGTCGTCCTGAAGGAAACGCACCAGGTCCCGTGCCACGGGGGACGGCACCGGTCCCTGAAGCCACGCCGGCGCAAACCGACGGTCTTGGTAGAACGGGACGAGTTCCCGCGTGGAACGAAGCCGCTCACAGGCCACAAAGAGATCGTCGTTTTCACGGGGCTGCGAAAGAAGGTGGCGCAGGGCGGCGTCTACGGATTCTTCCTGGGCGGCCGCCGAAGCGACCACCCCTAGCCCGGCGATGCCCGCAACCCACAGCAGCACCGCCACGGCGGCATGAGGAAAAAGCGCTGGAACAAACCGAAAGAGGGCGATCACGGCACGGAGGCTCCTGTGTTTGAACGTGTTGTGGAAAAACCCGGTTGCTCGGTGCGGGCTATTTGACATATTCTCCGTGCCGCTGCCAAGGGGGAAGACAGCCCGGGGTGAAAAAATGAGCCGGCTCGGCGGGCAAAAAAAATATTTCACAAAAAGAGGGCCTTCTGGTAGAAGGGGCCGTGAGCTGAGGGCGGCATTCCAAGAAGGGTGCGTGGCGACGCTGTGAAGGATTTCAAGAAAAAGCGGGACACCCTGGAGTACCTGGCCCTGGTCACGCAGGTGGGGCTGACCATGGCGGGGAGTATCGCGTTCTGCTTCATGATCGGCTACTACCTGGACAAGTGGTTGGGGACAAGGGGCGTTTTTCTGGTGATCTTCATCGTCCTGGGCATCATCGGTGGGGCGGTGACCGTGTATCGGCAGATCACAGGGCTGCCTAAGAAATGAGCGCAACGATTCCAATGGACGGAATACGGGGCTATTACGCCTATCAAAGGCGGCTGGCCCGAAGCGGGTTTACGGGGGCGGTGACCCTCGGCCTCATCTTCTACGCCCTTGGTTATTCCGCCATCGCCAAGGGTTTGGTTTTGGGGGCGCTTTTCAGTGTTCTCAGTTTTGTTCTTATGGCTTATGTCTTGCCCTATCAGGTCGGCGTCGGCCACAAGAAGAAGACGGCCACGGGAGTCGCCTTCGTCTCTTTTGTCGTTCGCCTGGGACTTATGGCCGTTCCTTTAATCATCGCGGCAAAGAACGAAAGCTTTAACTTGTGGGCCGCCATCGTGGGCTTGTTTACGGTGCAGGCGGCCATTTTCGTGGAGCATTTCGTGGTGAAGCGATGGGCGGGGCCGGACAGAGGGAAAGCCGCTGAGGGCCGGTGAGCGGGATGACAAAGCGGGGTAGGCTATGGAAGAGCTGACGCGAGTATGGGAATGGACGCTGGATGTGGGCGGCTACCACCTGGTGTTCAATGCGATGACCATCGTCATGACCCTGATCATCATGGCGCTTTTGATCCTTTTCGGCTTTTACGCCACACGGAAAACGCAATACGTTCCCAATCCCTGCCAAATGGTGGCCGAGATGTTCGTCCAGACCTTTTGGAATCTGACCAAAGACGCCCTGGACGAAGAGATGGCCAAGAAATATTTTCCCCTGATTTGCTCGCTGTTCATGTTCCTTTTGCTTTCCAATTGGATCGGCGTTTTGCCGCATATGAACGAGCCGACCAAGGATCTTAACACGACTCTGGGCTTGGGGATCATGGGCTTTTGCATCGCCCATTATGCGGGGATCAAAACCAAGGGTTTCTGGACCTACGCGAAAGAATATTTTCAGCCGGTCTTCTTCATGATGCCGCTGAACGTCATCGGGGAACTTGCCAAGGTAATCTCCATCTCCTTTCGTCTTTACGGCAATATCATGGGGGGATCCATCATCATTTTGGTTGTCACCCATCTCGTCTATGGGTTGGTGCTTCCTCCTTTCCTTAACGGCTTCTTCGGACTTTTTGTGGGAACGGTCCAGGCTTTCGTGTTCACCATGCTAACCCTTGTCTATATTTCGGTACAGGTAAAATAGTATGGCCATTGACCAACTGACGTGGATTCATGCGGCAAGCTATTTCGGGGCAGGGGTATCCGTCGGCTTTGGGGCCATCGGAGCGGCGTTGGGTGAAGGCTACACCGCAGGACAGGCCAGCGATATTTTGAGCTATCGGCCGCGTATGTCCGGCGAGATCTTGAAGACCATGTTGGTCGGGCAGGCCGTTGCCGAAACGGCGGGCATTTTCGCCCTCGTGGTGTCCATGCTGCTCATGTTCGGCGAGCTCAAAGGGCATACGCTTCTTGAGGGCTGGGCTTATGTGGGCGCAGGGCTGTCGGCGGGCCTGTCCGCCATTGGGTCGGGTATCGGCGCAGGGTTTCCTGCGGGAGCGGCCTGTAAGGCCCTTGCACGGCAACCCAGTGCCAGCGGCCAAATTACCCTGAACATGCTCATCGGGGCTTCCATCACCCAGACGCCGTGCATTTTCGGGTTGGTGATCGCCTTCTTGCTCATGTTTTTGGACCATTCGGCCATGCCCTATTACCCTTATTGGGCGGCTTTTTTGGGAGCGGGGTTGTCCACGGGTCTGGCGGCCATCGGGCCGGGATACGGCGGCGGTCTGGTGGGCTCTGGAGCCTGCCTCAGTTTGGCGCGCAATCCTGAAGCCCAGCGGCCCATTACCACGGCCATGCTCGTGGGCATCGGAACCACGCAATCCACGGCCATCTACGGTTTTCTGATCAGTCTTATTTTGATTTTTAAAGGCTTTCCCGAGAGCACCAGCTACGTGCCGTCCTTTGCTCTATTGGGGGCGGGTTTTGCCATGGGCTTTGGAGGGATTGGACCCGGGATCGGCGAAGGCATCACGGGTAAATACGCTTTGGACCAAGTGGGGCGTGTGCCCGAAGAGGCCACCTTGCTGACGCGCACCATGTTGGTGGGGCAAGCCGTCTCGGAATCGACCGGAATCTATTCTTTGGTGGTCGCGCTTTTACTGGTCTTGAATGCGTGATGGTCCATATGGGTTGAAAGAAGTCACATAAAGGGGAGGTCAAAGCGATGGAACTGACGGGTGCGGATTTGGTGCGTGCAGCAGCCTTGCTTGGTGCCGGAATTGCCATGGGCCTTGGGGCCATCGGGCCGGGAGTCGGGGAAGGCTATGCCGCCGGCAAGGCCTGCGAAGCGATCGGCCGCCGTCCGGAAGAAGCCGGCCTGCTGACGCGAACCATGCTGGTGGGCCAGGCGGTTTCGGAATCGACCGGGATTTACTCCCTGGTTGTCGCGCTGCTGCTCATGTTTGTGGTGAAGTAGTTTCTTTTTGAGGCGTCAACGACGAGTGTGCCATGATCAGCCTGAATGCCACGATTTTCGTCCAGGTGACCTTATTTCTGGTGCTCCTGTTCATCCTGAACCGCTTGATGATCCAGCCGCTGCATCGGCTGATTCTTCAGCGTGAGGCGGCCGTTGAGGAAAAGGAAGCGGCTCTGGATCGGCTGAACAGCGAGTTGGAGCAGATGGCCGAGGCCTACCAGAAAAGGCTTCGGGCCGCCGAAACCGACGCCCAGGCTGCGCGGGCGGCCATGAGGGCCCGGGCTGCGGATGAGGCCCACCGGGCGATGATGACCACGCAAGAAGAAGTGGTGGCCCTTCGGCAGAAGGTTCGAGCCGAGGTGGAGCAGGAGCTGGCCAAGGCGCGAAAGAATTTGAAAAAAGTGGCGGAAGCCCTCTCCTACGAAATCTCCACCAAGATCGTAGGGCGAAAGGTCTAGGAAGTTGCGGAGTCCGATAATGGTGCGAGCCTGTGGGATCGTGTGGGGCCTGACGGCGGCCGCCGTGGGGTGGGCCGGAGAAGCTTTCGCCTCGTCCACGGTGTTCGGGATCGAAAGATCCCTATGGGATTTGGCGTGGCGCTGGATCAACTTCGGCATTCTCGTTTATTTCATCATGAAATACCTCAAAGGGCCGCTGGTGAAATTCATCAAAGACCGCCGGTCGGCCATCGCCGGGGTATTTGACGAGCTGCGGGAAAAAGAAGAGGCGCTCAACCGACGTCGAGACGAACTGGATGCCCTTTTTGCCCGGCTCGACGAGAAGATCGAGAGCATCAAGGCCTACTATCACGAGATCGGCCGAGAGGAGAAGGAGAAGATTCTGGCCGACGCCGAGCGCATGCGGCGGCAGATCCTTGAGGACGCCAAGATCGCCGCGGCTCACGAATTCGAGGAGGCAAAGAAGAAACTCAGGGCCGAAGCCGTGGATATGGCCGTGGCTTTGGCTGAAGATCGGATTCGAAAGAAACTCACCAAAAAGGATCAGCGGCAGCTGCTGGAAAACTACCTGGTCCAGTTGGAAACGTTGAAAGCGCAAGGGGTTTCGGCGGGCGTCTAAAAAACCGCGGTTCAGGTGACAAGCTTCACGAAAACAAAAGGCGCTGATTTCGGGCGCCTTTTTTTTCGGGCCCTTACAAGAACACCGTGGGAAGGCCGGTGGGGGCGGGCCGCACGGCGCGCCGGTTTCCAAGGCGCGCCAGGAAATTGATGCGACGACGTCGATAGGCTTTCTTGATCCCGGGTGCCGCCGTTGTCCACGCCTCGTGGCCGGCCTGAAGGCTCTGGTCGAAAAGGTGAAAGTCGGACCATCGGATGTGCGACACTTTGGGCCGGACGATGATATCCGCATCGTGCAACCGTATCTTGTTCAAGGCGATGCGGGACGCTTCGCTGCTTCGGAGAGCGTATTCCAGAGCGCAGCTCGGCAGGGGCTGCATATCGGCCACCTCCGAGGATGTATCCACAGCGACGACGAACCGGGCGCCCCGCTCTCGAGCCGGGCTGCACGGCACATTGTCGATCCAACCGCCGTCCACAAGAAGGCGGCCGCGGTAGCGCACCGGAGGTCCCATGCCGGGAATGGACGCACTGGCACCCAAAGCCTTGAGAAGAGACCCCGTCACGAGGACCACTTCTTCCCCCGTGAGGATGTCCAACGCAACGGCGCCGAAAGGCACGGGGAGGTCTTCGATGCGGATGTCGGGAACGATTTCGGCCAGCAGCGCCCAGTAGTCCTCTTCCGGAATGAGACTGGGCCGAGTGACGAGCCGCGTATAGAGGTAGCTTTTGCGGATCTGCTGGCCGAACCGATCGAAAAGAGACTGGGCGGGCGACAGGGCGCTCTTTTCATCCACCGCGAGGGAGAGGGTTTCCCGAAAGGCGGCGCTGTGGACGAAAGTGCGGATCTTTTCCTCCACAGGGGCGGCGGCGCCGTGGTAGGCATAAAGCGCGCCGATGATGGCGCCCATGCTGGTGCCGAGAATCATGTGCACGGGAAAGGATCCGTCCTCCAGGTTTCGAAGGATCCCCAGATGGGCGATGCCCCTGGCGGCCCCGCCGCTTAAGACCAAAGCGGTTTTCAGCATTCGGCGTCCTCGGTTCTGGAAGTGAAGGCGCCCCTTCGGGCGGCGCCGACCCGGGTTGTTATAGCGCATCGAGCCAAAGGATTCAAAGGAGATTGCACGACCATGGCGACGGCGGAACAGGTGTGGGTTGAGTGCGGCACCCATCGTCTGGAAGGGGTGCTTGTGCGCACCCCGAGCGGGGAGGGCGCTCTCGTGTGTCATCCGCATCCGCTTTACGGCGGGTCCATGGACAACAACGTCGTCCTGGCTCTGGAGGAAACGTACCGGCGTCGAGGCTGGACGACGCTGCGTTTCAACTTCCGCGGGGTCGGCCAAAGCACGGGAACGTACGGCGACGGAGACGGGGAAGCCGAAGACATTATGTGCGCCCGGCACTTCATGCTGGAGCGCGACGTGCAAAGAATCCACCTGGCGGGGTATTCCTTCGGAGCGTGGGCGGCCCTCAAAGCGTGCCGCTTGGGGTTTTCGCCGCAGAGCCTCGCTCTGGTGTCGCCTCCCGTGAATTTCTTGGACTTTACCGACCTGCCCCTCCCTCAGTGCCCTGCCTGGATCCTGCTCGCCGATGGCGATGCTTTTGCCGAACCAGCCCGGGTGCGCTCTTGGGTTCAAGCCCAAAAGGTTCCCGAAGGGCGCGTGCGGGTCGAGCTCTTCACCGGTGCCGACCATTTCTATTGGGGACGGGAGCAGGAAATCCGGCGGGCCCTTGGGACCTTCCTGGACGCCCTGGAAAGCTCGGACTCGTTAAAGAATTCGTGAATGAGCTCGTTCAGCGTATCCCGGCATTCGGCATGAATGGCGTGACCTGCCCCTTCCAGTTCCACGAGCGCGGCGTCGGGCAAAAGCTCGGCCAGGACGTGGGCGTTGGCCGGCGGGACGAGAACGTCTTCGGTGCCTGTGATGACCAGAGTGGGGACAGGGAGCGTGTGCAGACGATCGGCGGCGTCGAAAGATTGGATGGCGGCCAGTTGGGCCGAGAAAGCGTGTTCCGGCTGAAGCGGCACGCCGATCTGAACCCGTTTGTATTCTTCCACGGTTTCCCTTTTGTGGACGAAGGCGTTTCGGCTGAAGAAAAAGGGGAGGTTCTTGGTCACGATCTCTTCCGGGCTGAGCCCGGTGTTATCGACAAAACGGGCGATGACGTCCGGAGACGGCGGAATCTTTCGAGCGCCGCCGCAATGGGTGCACCCGAGAACCATGGCGGCAAACCGGTGGGGGGCCGCAAGGGCTGTTTCCTGGGCGATCATGCCGCCCATGGAAAGGCCCACCATGAAGCAGCGATCCACGCCCAGGTGGTCCAGGAGGGCGAGGGTGTCGGCGGCGAAATCTTCCATGCCATAGGGTCCCGGGGGCATGGACGACCGGCCGGCCCCTCGGTTGTCGAAGACGATGGTGCGGTACCTGTCTCTGAAAAAGGGCACCTGGCCGTACCATGACCAGGTCCCGCCTCCGAGGCCGCTGACGAAAAGAAGATTTGGGCCTGTGCCGTGCACTTCGTAGTAGAGTTGAACGGACGCCGTCTGCAGCATGGGCATGAACGTCTCTCCTTTCTAGGCTAACCGTTGAACATCCTTTGTGGATTCAGTTGGCGTTTGCGGTCCGCCCGACCTTTGGTGTATACAACATGCATTTTGAGACGGTCCCGTGCAACGACAAAGATGGGGAGCGCCATGAGCGAAATCCTGCACACTGAAAGCTTTTCTCAAGTTTCCCGCTTTCATGCAACCCGATCAGCCGGTTTCTCGTCCGAGGAGGGGGCTATGACTGCGCGTTTCACCGTGCTCAAGGACATCATCGTCGTGGATCGACACACAGGGCTCATGTGGCAGCGGGAGGCGTCCCCGGACAGGTTGATGTGGCCGGAAGGTTTCGCTTACATCGACGCGCTCAACGCCGCCGCCTGGGCCGGTTACGACGATTGGCGCTATCCCACGCAGGAAGAGCTGGCGACGCTTCTCATGCCGGAGGAAAATCAAGCGACGGGGCTTTACATCGACCCGGCCTTTGGAAGCCAACGATGCCTGTGGAGCAGCACGGAAGCCGGGCATCACAAGTCCGTCTACGCGGATTTCTACTACGGCGATCTCTATCTCGTGGAACAAAAATACGCCAACCATTTTGTCCGGGCCGTTCGAGGCGAACGACTGTAGCTTTCGGATTCCGGAAGGGCGCCGGGAACCGTCACAGGTGATGGAGATCGGGCGTGGGTCCAGGGGATGCTCCGGGCGGCCGGGGCCTTAATGCGCACGACGAAAACCGTCGGGAGACGACCACGGGGCGTCTCCCGACGGGCATGCCTCGCGCCGTGCGGGAAGGCAAGGCAGGGGGCGGCGTCCCCGCAGCGGATCGCCCCGACGAGGCGCTGCTTCACGTGGCCTTGGTGGAGCCGGAAATTCCCCCCAACACGGGCAACGTGGCGCGCACCTGCGCCGCCGTGCATGTGCCGCTCCATCTTGTGGAACCACTCGGCTTTCGGCTCTCGGACCGGTATCTCAAGAGAGCCGGCCTGGATTACTGGCCTTATGTGCACCTGACGGTCCATCGGTCTTTGCCCCATTTTCTTCATGCCATGCAGCACCGAAGACTCGTTTTCTTTTCCAAAAAGGGATCCGTCGATTATTGGGATTTTGCTTTCCGGCCAGGCGACTGCCTTGTGTTCGGCTCGGAAACCCGAGGGCTTCCCGGCGAGCTGCTCCAGGCTCATCCGGACAGGGTCCTTCGAATTTCCATGGAAAGCGATCGAGTGCGCAGTTTGAACCTTGCCACGGCGGTGGGGATCGCGCTGTTTGAAGCGCGGCGACAGATCAAGAAAAGACCCCTGACCCTTACGGCGCCCGCCGCGCTTTCCGTTTGAGAGGGCTTGTTCTTTGCGTTTTCTCTGTCAGGTCAACCGACAAAGGGGTCCCATGGAGACGGTGTCCAAAGAAAGCCTTGTGCTGAGGATGATCGAACTGTGTCCTGAAATCCAGGAAATGGGCCTCTATTCCGTGGTGGTGGGTCGAGGGACCCACTATTGAGTGGTGTTCTTCGAGAGCAGGGACTGCTCGAAAAAAGATCCCCCTTTGAGTTCCTTCGTCATCGACAGATCTTCCGTGCACAACGGATCCCAGTGGGAGCGCGATCTCAGGCGGGCTGTTCGCGAAGCGGAAAGGAAGCTCGGCGAACCCAAACGCCCGGCGTCCAAGACCCCGTCCATGCGGTTATGTCGGACCTCCGGAGTGAAAAAAAGTGGCGGAAATCGAGTGGAAGGGCATCATTTGGAAAGCTGCCTATGGTGATCTGTCCATTAAGGATCTTCTGACCATCCTCAAGGGGCACGGCCCCATGGAAGTCCTTCGATTTCGCAAACCGGGGGCCTTCTGGGGCGAATTGAGCGTGTCTTTGTCCCCTCGTGGAACGAAAGAGATCACCATCTACCATTTGGAAGTGGAAGGACCCCGGCGCCGCGGCATGGGTCGTCAAGCTCTGCTGTGCCTGAAGACGATTTTTCGGGGTGAAGTTTTCGTGGAAGATCCCGGCCGGGTCATTCGGGTGACCAACGCCGACCAGGCCAGTTTGCCTTTCTGGATCAAGATGCATCTGGAAGGGATCATCGACGCCCTGGAAAGCGAGAACGTGAGCCTGACTCCCGAGACGCCTCGGGAGGAGGCGGAGCGGCTGTTGCGTGCATTGACCGAAGGGCGGGAGCCGTTGACCAAGGCCGGGGCCGAGAATGCGGGCCAGGGAAAAAGTAAAACGGCTTGAGGAGGCAGCAGCGTGGTGCACCGCCCTAAGGCGTGACGGGCGGCGTATCGTCTTCACCAACGGCTGTTTCGATCTCCTCCACGTGGGACACCTGCGCTACCTGGAAGAGGCCCGCTCCTTGGGGGATGTTCTCGTCGTGGGGGTCAACACGGACGCTTCCGTGAGGCGGATCAAGGGGCAGGATCGGCCGGTCATGGATGAAAACGCCCGCAGCGAGCTGGTGGCCGGCTTGCACTGCGTGGACTGTGTCGTTCTTTTTGACACACCGGATCCTTTGCCCGTCATTCAAAGCCTGGACCCGCATATTTTGGTCAAAGGCGCCGACTGGCCGCTGGAAAAGATCGTGGGCGCCGCCTGGGTGATGCAACGGGGCGGCACTGTGGCGCGCATCCCCCTGGTGGAAGGCTACTCGACGACGAGCATTGTGGAAAAGATTCTGCGGAGCCGATCGCCCGGGCCCACGGGATAACACACGCGACGTTCTCCAATCGTTTCGATCGGGAAAAAGGATCCCCGTCCTCAGACCTTTCATGGACATCTCCCCCATCATCGACGCGGAAAACCTCACGCGGATCTACCGGCTGGGAGCTGCGGACGTCGCCGGATTGGGCGGCGTGACGTTTCGGATCGCCCCTGGCGCCTTCGTCGTCCTCAAGGGCAACAGCGGATCCGGAAAAAGCACGCTGCTGGCTCTGCTGGGCGGCTTGGACCGGCCCACCCAAGGGCGGCTTTGCGTGGCCGGATTCGACGTCTTTTCTTTGAACGAAAAGGACCTTGTCCGATATCGGCGCCGTGTCGTGGGGATCGTCTTCCAAAGTTTCAATTTGCTGCCCACCCTGACGGTTCTGGAAAACGTGTGCCTGCCCGCGCTCCTTGCCGGATTTCCTGTGGAGCCGACGCGGGAAAAGGCGCTCCGCTGGTTGGAGTGGCTCGGCATGCAGGACCGGCTGCATCATCTGCCCGGAGAACTTTCCGGCGGAGAGGCGCAGCGCACGGCCATCGCGCGAGCCCTCATCAACGAGCCTCCCGTGATTCTTGCCGACGAACCCACGGGAAACCTGGATACGCGCAATGGGCAGCGCGTCGTGGAAATCCTGGGAACGCTCAACCGAGATTACGGCCGCACGGTCGTCATGGCCACGCACGCCACGGTGGCTGATGCCGTGGCCACCCGGCAGCTGTGCCTTCGAGACGGCCTCATCGTGGATGATCAATGTCTCCAGCCGTAGCCGTTCGCCTTTACGGATGGTTTTCCGTGCGCTACGCGCGCCGACATTTCTGGCGGACCGCGGCGGTCATTGTCGGGCTGAGTCTGGGGGCCGGAGTGTTTGTGGCGGTGCGGCTCGCCGTGACGACGTCGGTGCGATCATTTGAGCAGAGCATGGACGCCGTCACGGGGAGCGCCGACTTTGTGGTGACGCGTCCGGGAGGGACTGTCCCCCACGACGTCATTCGAGACCTTCTGTCTCTTCCCGTGGTGAAAACGGCTTCCCCGGTCATCGCCGTGACCGTCAAAGCCGAGATTCCGGGTGGAAGGAGCGCGGCCGTTCGTCTTGTGGGCCTGGACCCCGTCCTGGACCGACCGTTGCGTCCGTGGGCAAGCCGGACTGCTGGAGACGGCACGGACGTTCGAAACTGGACGGCGCTCATGACGGAACGGGATACGGTTTTCGCCGGCTCCGCCTTGGCCCGCCGACTGGGTTTGGGCGCCGGGTCCCGCCTGAGCGTTCGCTACATGGACCACCACAAGGATTTCACGGTTCTCGGTGTCTTAAAAGACGAGGGGTTGGGATTGGCCGAAGGGGGAATGATCCTCCTTGCAGACCTGGCCACGGCCCAGGAGTTCTTGGGTTCTTTTGAGGGTGTGGATCGCGTGGAAGGCGCCTTCCGCCACGGGGGGGAAGAAGAGGGGCTGCGAGCCCTGGAACGGTTGCTGGGAGCCCGCTATGCCGTGCAGCGATTGGAAGAGCGCAAGAAATCCGGGCGGTCCATGGTGGCGGCCTACGAACAGAATCTTTCCGTGTTGAGCTTCGTGTCGCTTTTCGTGGGGATGTTTCTCGTCTACAGCCTGACGGCCTTCAACAGCGTGTCTCGACGCCGGGAAGTGGCCGTGCTGCGTTCGCTCGGGGCGTCTTCCCGACTCGTGTTTTTTCTTTTCCTCATGGACGGCGTTCTTTTGGGGATTGTTGGCTGGGCGGTGGGCATTCCGGTGAGCGCCTTGTTTGCCAGGGATCTGCTTCGAGCCGTCAGCGGTACCGTCACCCTTCTTTTCGCCCGTGTGGATGTGGAGACGGTCTCCTTAAGCCCGTGGGACGTGGCCGCTTCCGTGGTTTTGACCGCCGGGGTGGCGGCTCTGGCGGCCCTTCAGCCGGCCCGAAGCCTGATGGATGTGCCGCCGACGGAAGCCATTCGCCCGCGAAGCACCGGGCTGGGACATGCCCCGACAAAGCGGCCGTGGCCCACAAAAACGATCCGGCACGACGGGCCTTTCTCCGCCGGGGGAGCCGGTCCTTTCGAGGCACACCGACTGCCGAAAAGGCTCCTTGAGGTCTTTTCGGGCACCGGACGGCTCACGGCCCTGGGGCTCACCCTTCTGGGGCTGGTGTGGCCGTTGTCCTGGGCTCCGCCCATCCACGGGATTCCCGTGGCCGGTTACGCGGCGGTGTTTTTTCTTTTTTGCGGGTTTTCCCTGCTGGCGCCCGGAGCCCTCAAGAAGGTTTCGGCCCTGTCTCCGGATTCGGTGCGCCTTGCGGCGGGGGAACCCTGTGTGCTGGCTCTGAAGAACCTGGACAAGGCGGGATCGCGGATCGCCGTCTCCATCGGCGCTCTGGTGACGGCAGTGGCTCTTTTCACCGCCCTGGTGGTCATGATCGCCAGCTTTCGAAAAACCGTGGAAGCCTGGGTGCACCAGACGGTGAGCGGCGATCTTTTTCTTCGGCCCATGCTGGCCGACCTCAACGGCTACCGCGATCCCCTTCCGGACGAGGTCGTCCGGTATTTGAGCGAACTTCCCGACGCGGACGTGGTGGCCTATCGGCGCATCGCCATGACCTACGCCGGTGTCGAATGCGCCTTGGAAGGGATTGATCTGGACCGGCTGCGCCGGCACGGCGGTTTCCTGTTTCGCCGAGGCGACGCCGAATCGGCCTATCGGGCCATGGCGTCAGGCGAGGGCGTGATTGTCAGTGAGGTTTTTTCCAACCGAACGGGACTCCGTATCGGAGATCGGTTCCGAACGACAGTGCACGGCCGCCCCATGGATTTCGCCGTCGTCGGGATCTACAGGGACTACAGAACCCAGGGCGCCGTCATCTACATGGACGCGGGTGTTCTTCGGGATCGCACGGGGGATCGTTCGTGGAGCGGCGCCCGAGTGTTCTTTTCAGGCTCGGAAGACCAAATCGCCCAAAAAGCCCAAAGGCTTCGGGAAGAGCTCCTCACCCGGTTCGGCAGCCGATACCACCTGGACATGATTCTCGGCCGGGAATTGCGTCAGGACATCCTGGAGGTATTCGATCAGACCTTTGCGGTGACGACCGTCTTGCTGCTCATGGCCCTTCTCGTGGCCGGCCTGGGCATGATGACGACCCTGACGGTCATGGTGCTGGAAAGAATGGTGCAGCTCAACACGCTGAAAGCCGTTGGCGCCTCTTCCGGTCAGATTCGGCGCATGCTTCTGTGGGAGGCGGCTTTCATGACGGGTGTGGGAAGCCTTCTGGGGCTCGCCTGCGGCTTCGTTCTTTCGGTCATCCTCATTGAAGTGATCAACGCGCAGTCCTTCGGCTGGACATTTCTCTATCACGTGGCATGGGATCAGTTGGGTGCGGCCCTTCCCCTGATCGCCGCGGCGTCTTTGGGCGCGACCGTCCCGGCGCAGCGTCTCGCCTTCCGGCACAGCCCGGCCATGCTGTTGCGCGAAGAGGCGCGCTGAAGGGGAGGACGGCAACGGGCAACGAGACGGCGGGGCATGGGGAAATGGCCGCGCTCCGTGCCGGGGACCGCGACCGAGGATCGTGGCCGAGAATGCCTAGAGCAGGTCCTCCGCAGAAAACGGGTGAAGGCCTGCTTCGAGATCGCGGCTGAAGCCACGTGCACACAAGGCGGTGTTCTTTCGGCCCTCGTGTGGAACGGCTTGCGTGTGGGGCGGTCGCCCCCAAGGGGCGAAACATCATAGCCCGGGGCGTAGCCCCGGGTCAGGGCGTCCATTTATTGGAAATATAAGCCCCCAAGGGGCGGAACACATTGCTAGAGGATGTGCCCCCGTGGCATGGGGATAGCGGTTGGGTTGCGCCCCTGCGGGTCTAAAAATGGGACCGATCTGCCCATCCCAGGGCGACACCCTGTGCCCTTTCGGGGCGTGGGGGCCCATCCCAAGGCTAAGCCCCTCGCTGACATCCCGTGCCGAAAGGATACAAAATGCGTTCTCAGACAGGCTCCTCGGGCGATGCCACGGCCGTGTGTGTCAAGGGAGCGGTTCCAAGGAGGCCCAGGTTTCCAAAAGGGCCTTGAGCGCTTCGTCATGGTTCATGCCGTCCAGGAGCAGCCGGGCATGGGCATGGCGCGCATACAGCGGTTTTCGCTCGTCGTACAGGCCTTGAAGGGTCTGTCCCGGAGCCCGCACGACACCGCGGGCGTCCAGGTCGCCCAAACGCCTTTCCAGGAGGGCGCAGGAGAGATCCAGCCACAGGATGCGTCCGCGGCGCCTGAGGTGTTCCATGGCCTTGGCGCTGTAGACGACGCTTCCTCCCGTGGCGATGACGGTTCCCGCGCAGTTCAGGGCGCAGACCGCCGCTTCTTCGGCGGCCCGAAAACCCGCCAAGCCCCTTTCGCGGATGATCTCTTCCAGCCTTTTCCCGTGAGCCGCCTGAATGAGCAGGTCCGTGTCCACAAACGGGGCCGCCAGCTCCTTGGCCGCAAGAACCCCCAAAGTGCTCTTGCCCACACCGGGCATGCCGATGAGGACCATATTGGGATCGTGGGCATGGAGGCGAAAGGTTTTGCTCATGGGGCCACGTCTTCAGACCAGGGCGCCGGCAGATACGGCGCAGCGAAAGCCAGCATCGCCGTCCTCAGGCGGCGGATTTCCTGAAGGGTTCCGATGATGTGTCTTTGAAACCGGGCGGGTTCTCGAAAAAACCGCTCCATGTGGGGTTCGCAGAAAAACCACGTGCACACGTAAGGGCGAAGGATTCGAGGCAACGCACACCCGGATGAAAGCCAATAGCGACAGGGCGCCCCGTGGTGCTGCCGGGTTTGGCCCACGGGAAGAGCCACGCCGAGGCCGAAAAGATAGACCATATCGTTGAGGTTATAGGCGACGCGCAATGCGGCGCAGCAGGGGTCCCGGCACCAGGGGCAGGTCTGCGCGCAGTAGCGGTCCATGATGGCATCCAGTTCTTCGATGGCGCGGCGAATGCGCACGCTGTGCTCGCCAAGGACGGCGCGGGCGGTGTCGTTCAGAGCCCCGTCGAAGGAGCGAAAAAAATCCCGCCATCCCGAATCGGTCATGGGACGGCGGGAACGGCTCGATTCTTCCCACGAACACATGGGCCTACGTGACGAAATCGTGTTCCACCGCCCGCACCACGAGCACGGGGCACGGTGCGCGGAGCACCACCGTGTTGGCCACGCTGCCGATGAGGGTGCTCATCAGAGCCGACCGGCCATGGGTTCCCACGACGATCAGGTCCACGGTGTTTTCTTTGGCGTAGTTGAGGATTTCCTCGGCGGGGCGGCCCTTTCGGATTTCGAAGTGGATTTCAGAGATGCCTTCACGCCAGTCCAAAGGGAGCATTTGGTGCAATTCCTGTTCCCTGTCCTGGGCCATCTTGCGCATGGCTTCCACGAAATCCCCTTTGTACCCCTTGACGCTCAATTCATGCACGGCGTCGATGATCCTTTGGTTGATCACGTGGATCAGGGTGAGGGACGCGCCGCGGTCTCGAGCGATTTCCACGCCGTAACGAACGGCTTTTTGAGAAAACTCGGAAAAGTCCACGGGAACCAGAATTTTCTTGATTTGAATCATGGTGATCTCCTCATTTGGAATCATTGTTCTCGTGGGTGACCGTCCACAGGGCATTCCCGGCATCGGGGGTTGCGACGGCAGAAAAGGTGTCCCGCCCGAACCAGCAGGGCGTGGAATTCTTGAAAAAGATACACATCCGGCGGCAGGGCGTCCATAAAATAGTGTCTGAGCGCCTCGTAGCCGATGGTCGGCGAAACCCACCCGTGGGCGGAAAAGATGCGCCGGGTGTAAGCATCCACGACGAAGCTGGGTTGCTGCGCGGCGTAAAGAAGGATGCTGTCCGCCGTTTCCGGTCCGATGCCGCGAAGGGACAGAAGTTCCCGCCGAAGGGAATCCGAATCCCGGGAGAGGAAAAGAGAGAGGTTGCCGCCGTAAAGGGTCTGCAGGTGCCGGCAGAACGTCACGAGATACTGCGACTTCTGGTTGAAAAAACCAGCGGGTTGCACGCAGCGGCGAAGCTTTTCCGGGTCGGCGTCCAGAATTTTTTGTGGGTCCAGAAGGTCGTGTTCCTTAAGGCGGCGGATGGCGTGGGTCACGTTTTTCCAAGCCGTGTTTTGTGTCAGGATGGCGCCCACGATGACTTCAAAAGGGGTGTCCGCAGGCCACCAGCCTTGGGGCCCAAAGGCGTCGAGCAACCTATGGAACAGATCGAGAAGAAAGGTTCGACGACGGCCGAGGCTCACGGCAGGCCCACTCCGTGGATGGCGGTGCCGCAGGCCGCACAGGCGCCGTTTCGAATCCCTTCGGGGCGCGTGGAAAAGCCGTATCGTTTCATGACCAGGGCACCGCACTGGGGGCAATAGGTGTTTTCCCCCGCCTCTCCCGGTACGTTTCCCGCGTAGACGTAGAGCAATCCGGCTTTGAGGCCTATTTCTCGAGCCTTCCTTATGGTGGCCACAGGGGTGGGTGCTCTATCGGTCAAGCGATACGTCGGATGAAAGCGGGTCACATGCCACGGCGTCTCAGGCCCCAAGGAGACCAGAAATCGGGCGAGCTCCTCCAGTTCGCCGGGGTCGTCATTGAGACCGGGGATGAGCAGGGTGGTCACTTCGAGCCAGATGCCCAGGCGTTTCATCAGACGCAGGGTGTCCAGAACGGGGTCCAGTCGAGCGCCGCACATCTCTTTGTAAAAGCGGTCTCGAAAGGCCTTGAGGTCCACGTTGGCGGCGTCGAGAAAGGTGCGCGCCGCTTCTTCCAGCGCTTCCGGCGTCATGTAACCGTTGGAGACGAAGACATTCTTAAGGCCCGCTTCCCGGGCCTTTACCCCCACATCCATGGCGAATTCCATGAAAATGGTGGGTTCCGTGTAGGTGTAGCTGATGCTGGCGCACCGAGTCCTCAAGGCATCCCGGACCACCTGATGGGGATCGGTGTCCCGGCCGAAGACGGTGCCGTAATCCCTCGGGGCTTGGGAAATGTCCGCGTTTTGGCAAAAAAGACAGCGGAAATTGCATCCCACAGTAGCGATGGAATAACTGGAAGTTCCGGGCTGAAAGTGAAACAGGGGTTTTTTCTCAATGGGATCCACGTTGGCCGCGATGAGCTTCCCGTAAACCATGGAATCCAGGCGGCCGTTGTCGTTTCGGCGCACGCCGCAGATGCCCGTTTTGCCGGGTTTGATAAGGCATCGGTGGGCGCACAGACCGCAGCGGACGGCGTTTTCCTCCTCCGTGGTGTAAAAACGGGCCTCATGCATGGTCCTTCCCTTTCTCCTCGCCTCTTTTGACGAAAAGCGACCCCTGCCTCATGGCATCATCGCCGAGAGGCCGCCGCCTCGGCAAGGGCGCCGCCTCGTGAGAGCCCCCGCGTCGAATGGGGTGTTCCTGCCCGGCGGATGGCGGCCGAGGCCGCTTGCCCGATCACTGCGGGCAGGCCCGCTCCTCCAAAGAACCAAGCGCCGAGGTCTTGATCAAGTCCCTCCGCCCCGGGGGCGAAGGCGTGGGGGCGGCTTTCCAAGGAGGCATGCCCATGGGCGTGGGGCGGCCGGATGGACGACGCAGCCGCCAGCAGGACCGCGGGGTTCCCGGGGCTCCTGCCCCCACGACCCGTTCCATGAGCGGTTCCTGAACCGGTCTGTGCAGGGGTCTGAGATCCACGCGCATGGCCAAAAAATGCCCGAAGGGCTGGTACTGAAAAAGCGGGTGGTCTTCCACCATGTCCATATGCGGGGTGAGCCACAACGGGAAAAGGAGGCAGGTCCTCCATCGGCACGCCGGTTCTCCGTAGAGGACCTCTTCGAGCATCCGCTTGAGGGAGAACACCGACTGGAAGGCCGCATGCCGATAAAGGGAAGGTTTCCAGAGAAATTCCAGGCGCCGGTAGCAGCCCGTAAGGGACCATTTGTTGAGTGTGCCGATCAGGACGTGCTGGCGGGCCACCCGGCAGGCTTCCGCCAGGGCGGCCCTGGGGTTTTCCACGAATTCCAGGGTGGTGATCAGGGTCACCGTATCGAATTCATTGTCGCTGAACGGGAGATCTTCCGCAAAGCCGTGGTGGACGGCGATCCGCTCCGGAAGGTTTCTTTGCGCGTAGCGGACCAATTCCCAGGAGGGCTCCACTCCCGTGACCAGGTGCCCCTCCCGGGACAACCACTGCAGGGTCATGCCGGTGCCGCAGCCCACGTCCAAGACCCGTTGCGGGCCCACGGGCGCCCACAGGCGCCGAAGCATGTTCCGTTCGAGGCGCAAGACGGTCCGACCGGGCTCGTGCGCGGCCCATCGTTCCATCCTGTGCGCATCTTCCAAACGAAACACGTATCCCATGGGCAGGTCCCTTTATCCCTCGAAGACGGCCCCTGTCGCTCCGCTGGTAACCATTTTGGCATATCGCGCCAAATATCCGTGCCGCACGCGAGGCGGCTTGGGCTGCCACGCGCTGCGGCGCGCCTGAAGCGTGCGCTCGTCCACGAGAAGTTCCAGTTTCTTGTTCGGAATGTCGATGGCGATGAGGTCCCCTTCGTGCACCAGAGCGATGGGCCCTCCCGCCGCCGCTTCCGGGCTGATGTGACCGATGGCGGCGCCCTGCGTGCCCCCGCTGAACCGTCCGTCGGTGATGAGGGCCACCTCTTTGCCCAATCCCCGCCCGATAATGGCCGCGGTGGGGGTGAGCATTTCCTGCATGCCCGGCCCGCCCTTGGGTCCTTCATAGCGGATGACCACCACGTCTCCGGGTTGAATGGCCCCGTTCAAAATGGCCGCAGCGGCGTCGTTTTCGCTTTCAAAGACGCGGGCTCGGCCGGTCCGCTGGAGCATCTCCGGGGCGACGGCGCTTTGCTTGACCACGGCGCCCTGAGGCGCCAGATTGCCGTACAGGATGGCGATGCCGCCTTGGGCATGATAGGGGTTGTCCACCGGGCGAATGACGCTGTGATCCACGGTTTTCACGGATTCCAGATTCTTGCCCACGCTGCAGCCCGTGACCGTCTGCGCTTCCAGATGGATCGCCCCGATCTTGGCCAGTTCTTTCATCACCCCTTGAACGCCGCCGGCGGCATGGAGATCTTCCAGGAAATGAGGCCCGCCGGGACGCAGGGAACACAAATGGGGCGTTCGTGTGCTGATGGTGTTGAACAGCTCCAGATCCAGTCGAAAGCCCGCCTCATGGGCGATGGCCGGCACATGGAGCACCGTGTTGGTGGAGCAGCCCAGGGCCATGTCCACGGCGATGGCGTTTTCAAAGGATTCCATGGTGACGAGATCGCTCGGTCTCTTGTTTTCCCGCACCAAATCCATGATTTTCATCCCGGCGGCTTTGGCCAGACGATACCGCGCGGCCGTCACGGCGGGGATGGTGCCGTTTCCGGGAAGAGCCAGCCCCAGGGCTTCACTCAAACAATTCATGGAATTGGCCGTAAACATGCCCGCGCAGGAGCCGCAGCCGGGACAGGCGTTGTCTTCCAGGTCCTCCAGGTCCTGCTCCGTGATGCTTCCGCCTTTCAGCGCCCCGACCCCTTCGAAGACGGAAATGAGATCCACCGGGCGCTGTCCCACGCGGCCGGCCAGCATGGGGCCGCCGCTCACCACGATGGCGGGGATGTTCAATCGAAAGGCGGCCATGATCATGCCCGGGATGATCTTGTCACAGTTGGGAATGAGCACGAGCCCGTCAAAGGGATGGGCCATGGCCATGACCTCCACGGAATCGGCGATGAGTTCACGGCTGGCCAAACTGTAGCGCATGCCGTCGTGATTCATGGCGATGCCGTCGCAGATGCCGATGGTGGAAAATTCAATGGGGGTCCCCCCCGCCATGCGCACCCCGGCCTTGACGGCCTGGGCGATCTTGTCCAGATGAATGTGCCCCGGAATGATTTCGTTATAGGAATTGACGATCCCGATCAAAGGCCGATCGAGTTCCTCCTGGGTGTACCCCATGGCCTTGAAAAGGGATCGATGGGGGGCTTTTTCCGGTCCTTTTTTCATCAAGTCGCTGCGCATGGCCGTCTCTCCTCTGTCCTTGTGGCGATCTTCAGGGCTTTGATTTTCCGAATGGGCGGATCTGCCGGGGTCCGCTCATGAGCCTTGTTTCGGCTGACGGTGAGGCAGAAAAAGTTACTTTAGGCGCCGAAGCTTTGGCAAGGGAAAAGGCGGAAGGAGCGTCGCGCGCAGGCCTTCGCCGTTCAGGCGCCTCGACTTTTTCAAAAATCGTGAGAAAATGCATCCCGACTCCGGAGACGGAAAAGCCTTTCGCCGGAGTCGAAGGAACGGTCGGCGCGGGGTTCCGGTTGAAGAAGAGTGGACGGCAATGGAGAGGTTTTATGTGCGGTATTGGAGCGATCTTTCGGTATGGAAACGGTCCCTTGAAGGACGATCCCAGAGAATGGTTGGAAGCGGTCAACGCTCGGCAAAAGGCGCGCGGACCGGACGGGGAGGGCCTTTGGGTTTCGCAAGATCAAAGGGTCGGTCTGGGCCACCGGCGTCTGGCCATCATCGACCTTTCTCCTGCGGGGCGGCAGCCCATGGCGTCCGAAGACGGGCTCGTCACGGTGACCTTCAACGGCGAGATCTACAATTACAAAGAACTTCGAGCGGACTTGGAAACCCGAGGGTGCCGCTTTCGATCCCACAGCGACACGGAAGTCCTGATCCATTTGTATCGCCTCTACGGCCCCCGCATGGTGGACCATTTGCGGGGCATGTTCGCCTTTGCCCTGTATGATGCCAAAGAAAGGGGGCTTTTTCTGGCTCGAGACCCCTTCGGCATCAAACCGCTCTATTATGCCGACGACGGCGGAACGCTCAAAGTGGCAAGCCAGGTCAAAGCCCTGCTCGCCGCAGGGGTTCGCAACACGTCCCCCGATCCGGCGGGCCACGCGGGCTTCTTCCTGTGGGGCTGGGTTCCCGAACCGTTTACGCTCTACACAGGCATTCGCGCCCTGCCGGCGGGGTCCACCCTGTGGGTTTCCGAGAGCGGGGGTGTGGGCGAACCGCGCCTCTTCTACGATGTGGCTCGAGAAATCGTGGGCGCCGACGCTCCGTCCCCGAGCCTGAAACTCAGGGACGTGGAAGACATCCTGGGCCGGGCTTTGGAAGAGACGGTGCGGTACCACATGGTGTCGGACGTCCCCGTGGGGGTGTTTCTTTCCGCCGGCGTGGATTCCACATCCCTCACGGCCCTGGCCTCCCGATGCTCGCCCATTCCCCTGCGGACCTTCACCCTGGGTTTTGACGAATTTCGAGGCAAGCTGGACGACGAGACGCCCGTCGCGGAACTGGTGGCGAAAAAACTGGGCACACGTCATGAGACGGGCTGGGTGTCCAAGAAGGACCTCATGGAGAGACTGGAGCATGTCTTTGAGGCCATGGACCAGCCGTCCATCGACGGAATCAACACCTATTTGGTGAGCAAAGGGGCGGCGGAACGGGGCCTCAAAGTCGCCCTTTCCGGACTGGGCGGGGATGAATTGTTCGGCGGCTATCCGTCCTTTCGGCACATCCCCATGATCATGAAGGTGGCCAAGCCTCTGGAAGCCGTGGGCCGAATGCTTCGAGCCGCGGCGGAGCCGGCTCTTGGCCGGTTCGCTTCCCCAAAGTATGCGGGGATTTTCGAATACGGCGGAAGTTTCGGCGGCGCCTACCTGCTTCGGCGCGCCGTCTATATGCCTTGGGAACTGCCCCGGCTCATGGACCCGAACATGGCTCGCGAAGGGTTGGAAAGACTGGCCGCCGTCGAGGAACTGAACCGAAGCGTTCAGGAAAAGGCCGATCCCTTCCGTGCCGTATCCGCTCTGGAAGTCACCCAATACATGCGCAACATGCTCCTTCGCGACAGCGACTGGGCCGGGATGGCCCACTCCCTGGAAATCCGAGTGCCCCTCGTGGATGTGGCGTTTCTCAAAAGCATCACCGCGGTGCTTCGGCACAAGGCCTTCAACTATAAACAGCTTGTGGCCCGCTGCGCCTGGGACGGCACGCCCCCCGAAGCAATCGTCGGCCGCTCCAAGACCGGCTTTGCCGTGCCCATTTCCGAGTGGCTCATTCCCAACGCCGGCACGGTGGGCAGCTGGCGCCGAGCGTGGCTCAAGGAAGTGTATCGAAGTTTCCTCGGTTCCTCGGCCTCGTGGGCTCGTCTGGAAAAAGACGATCGTTGATGGCTTGACAATGGCGTTGCCATTTATGTATCAGATGCATTGCCAAGTCACTTTGTCGTCAGGACCCACGAAGGAGGAAGGCATCGTGGAGGTGGAAAACGGAAAGGCTTTGTATCCCATCGGCATTGTGGCCGAGCTGCTCAACATCCATCCGCGCACGTTGCGCATCTACGAGCAGGAAGGCCTCATCAAGCCGGCCCGCCGAGGCGGGAAACGCTTTTATTCCAACAACGACCTGCAATGGCTCAAGTGCCTGCGGCGTTTGCTGAGCGAGGACGGCCTGAATATCGCCGGGGTGAAAAAACTTTTGACCGTGGCCCCGTGTTGGGAGATTCGCGGCTGTGATGAGGCGGTGCGCAAGAGCTGCCCGGCGATCCTCAATTTCCCCGTGCCGTGCTGGGATCTGGTGCCGCGCACCTGCAAGGAAAAGGGGCAGGTGTGCACGGAATGCGAGGTCTACATCAAGAAGAAGAACCACGTGATGATGCAGCGCTGCCATGAAGGATCGAGTCAGGACCCCGGGGCATGAAGGCCGCCCGTGTCCTTTCCGCTCTGTTCGGGCCTGTGCCTTCGCGGCGACTGGGCCGTTCTTTGGGCATCGATGTCATTCCCCCCAAGACCTGCACGCTGGACTGCCTGTATTGTGAATCCGGCCCCACGACCCACCTGAGTCTGCGTCGGGAAGCCTTTATTCCGCCGGATGCGGTGTTGGCCCAGGTGGAGGCCTTTTTGGAGCGTCATGCCGGGTCGGTGGATGCCCTCACCTTTTCCTCGGCCGGCGAACCCACCCTCTACGAACCCTTGGGGGATCTCATTCCGGCGATCAAGAAAAGATTTCCCACCCTGCCCCTGGTGGTGCTCACGAACGGAACGCTTTTGTGGGATCCCGCCGTGCGCCGCGCCCTTCTCCAGGTCGATCGGGTGGTGCCGTCTTTGGACGCGGCTTGTGCGGAGGTTTTCGCCCGGCTCAATCGGCCTCACCCCCGCTTGTCCCTGGATCAGATCCTCGAGGGGTTGGAGATCTTTCGGCGCGAGTATGCGGGCGCCTATCATCTGGAAATCCTGTTGGTGTCCGGCATCAACGACGCGCCGGCGCATCTTCGGGATCTGGCCGCCTTGGTGCGTCGCATCGGCCCGGATCGGGTGGAACTGAACACGGTGGTGCGTCCTCCGGCCGTTTCGGGCATTCGAGGGTTGTCGGCGAAGGCCATGGCCGAAGCCGCCGCCTTCTTTTCTTGCCCTGTGGATGTCTTGGGGGCGTACGAAGCCAGGGGAGGGCAGAGTCGGGAAGAAGTTCTGGAAGAACGCCTCGTCACGCTGGTCCGCCGAAGGCCGTGTCCTGCGGAGGAAATGGCCGACGCCTTGGGCGTTTCGGCCGAAGCCGTGACTCGGGCGCTGGAGCGCCTTGTGGGCCAGGGCCGGCTTCGGCTTCAAGAGTTCGACGGGCGACAATTCGTGGTTCCCGCACAAGACGAAAGCGAGAAATAGGCCGCAATCGGCCTTTTCGGCCGAACGGCCGGGGCGGAGAGGCTTTTCCGCCGAGGCATCTTCGAGTATTCTAAAACCGTTTTGTCACGCCCATGATCTCAGCCCGGGATGGAGGGTGCCGTCATGGCTTTCGATGTCGGTGTGGATGTGGGATCGGTCAGCGTCAATGCGGTGGTGATCGACGAGGCGGAGAAGATTGTTTGGGAAGCGCCCTATGTGCGGCATTTTGGGATCATCGCGCCCGAGGTGCGCCGGGTGCTTCAGGAAATCTTCTCGCGCTTCGACCGGGCGTCCATCCGATCCGTAACGTTTACGGGCGTCCACGGCGAACGGCTTGCCCGGACCCTCGAAGCACCCTTTGAAGTGGAAACCATGGCCCAGGTGACAGGGGCCGTGCATGTGGCCCCGGGCGTGCGCACCATCATCAGCATCGGCGGGCAGGACGCGTGCCTTTTCCAGTTGGGCTACGCCGATGGATCCTGGCATTTGGAAGCCTTCAACATGAACGGCCCGTGCGCGTCGGGGACGGGCTCTTTCATGGACCAGCAGAGCGCCCGGCTGGCCTCGTCCATCTACGGCGCCGAATTCGAAATGAGCCAGGAAAAGGTGCAAAAGACCCTGGAGGATTTCATCGCCCTGGGCCTCAAGCACAGTTCGCCCGCTCCCGTGGCCTGTCGATGCACGGTTTTTACCAAATCCGACATGATTCATCTTCAGAACAAGGGGGAACCCCTTCCCAACATCATTGCGGGACTCCATTACGGCAACGCGGCCAATTACGTGAGCACCATTGTGGCGAGCCGCACCATCGAAGAGCCGGTGCTCTTCATCGGCGGCATGGCTTCCAACCCACTCCAGGTGGAGGCCTTCCGCCACTACTGTCCGTCGATTCAGGTTCCGCCGCACCACACGTCTCTGGGGGCTCTGGGAGCGGCGCTTCTCAGCCGCCGGGCCGGCCGGACCAATCGGGTGGATCCGGAGCGGGTGCAGGAGGAACAAGACGGGGCGGCCGAGGCTTTTCCGAGGGCCCCGCGGCTGGAGATGCGCCGGACGGTGTTCGATCCGTCCAATGCCCTGGACCCGTGGGACGGTCGGGAAAAGAACCCGCTGCCCGTCTATCTGGGCGTGGACATCGGATCGACGACCACCAAGTATGCCTTGGTGGACGAATCGGGGATCATCCGGCACAAGTGTTACGTGCAGACCCAGGGAAAACCCATCGAAGTGACCCAAAAGCTTTTGCGCACGCTTTTGGCCGAGGTGGGATCTTCGGTGCACATCAAGGCGGTGGCGACCACGGGATCGGGGCGCAACGTGGTGGGCGATTTCCTCAATGCCGACCTCATCCTGGACGAAATCACGGCCCATGCCAAAGGGGCCGTGGCGGTGGATCCGGATGTGGACACCATCTTCGAGATCGGCGGGCAGGATTCCAAGTATATCCGTCTGGAAAGGACGCATCCCCTGGATTTTGACATGAACAAGGTGTGCGCGGCCGGCACGGGGAGTTTCCTCCACGAACTGGCCAACAAGATGAAGATCAACATCGTGGGGGAATTCCAGGAACTGGCTCTGGCGTCCCGAAGCCCCATAAGCTTGGCGGAACGCTGCACCGTGTTTATGGAATCGGACCTTTTCAGCTATTTTCAGAAAGGAGCGCGCCGAGAGGACCTCATCGCCGGGCTATGCTACGCCGTGGTGCACAACTACCTGAACCGGGTGGTGGGCAAACGGCCCATCGGCAAGAAGATTATGTTCCTCGGCGGCCCCTCCCTGAACAAGGCCGTGGTGGCGGCTTTCGAAAGGGTCCTGAACCGGCCGCTGCTCGTGCCTCGCCACCGCGAGGTGATGGGCGCCTACGGGGCCGCCCTGGCTGTCAAGGAAGCCTTCGAACGGGGCGAGGTTTCCGAAAAGCGGCGGGATTGGCGGGCTCTTGCCGAAGCGACGGTGCAGTTTACGGAATCCCTGTGTCGAGCCGACAAGAACTGCCACAACGAATGCAAGCTCAAGATTTACGATTTCGTCGGCCGAAAGAGCGTTTGGGGAGGTGAGTGCGGCCGATACGAAGCGAGTCACTACCGAGGACCGACGGCACACAACGCCTTTGAAGCCCGCCAGCGGCTGTTCTGGGAAATGATTCGGGAACATGCGCACGTGGCGGGGGAGCCGGCCGAAGTGAGTCCATCGGATGAAAGGCGTCCCGTGGTGGGCGTGCCCCTGGGTTTGCACGCCTTCGAATGGGGGCCGTTCTGGGTTCGCCTTCTGGCGGCGTTGGGCTGCCGTGTGGTCATCAGCCCCAAGACGGACAACCGCATCGCGCTCAAGGGCGTGGAATCCACGACGGCGGAAACCTGTTTTCCGGTCAAGGTGTTTCACGGGCATGTGTGCGCGCTGCTGGACCATTGCGACTATCTCTTTTTGCCCAACGTGATCGACATGCCCGTTTCCGGCGCCAACGAAGCGGGCATGTTCTGCCCGCTGGTGGAAAGTTCCCAGTACATGGTGCGGGCGGCCCTCGGCCTTCCCGATGAGCGGCTCATCCGCCCGACCCTCTATTTGAAGCAGGGACCGGAGGCCCTCGTCCCGTCCGTTGCGGCGGCTTTGCCGAAATCCTGGCGGATGGGCATGAGCCGCGTGGAAGCGGCCGTTCGCGCCGCCTGGGCCTACCAGCACCTGTTTCGAAGGCGCCTTGTGGATCTTGGCCGCAGGATTCTGGCCCAGGTGCCCGTCCTTGAGCCCGTCTGGATCGTCACCGGCCGGCCGTACAACCTCTACGATGAGCGATTGAACCTGCGGCTGGGGCGTCATTTGGCCAAGTTGGGGATCTGGGCCGTTCCGGCGGACCTGCTGGAGATGGACCGGGAGGACCTGAGCGATTTCCCCAGGATGTATTGGGGCTTGGGCGCCCGCATCTTGAAGAGCGCCAAGCGCATCGCCCGCACCCCTCAGTGGTTCGGTGTGCACTTGAGCAATTTCAGTTGCGGGCCCGATTCCTTCATCGAACATTTTTACCGCCATATCCTCCAAGACAAACCGGCCCTCATTCTGGAACTGGACGAACACAGCGCCGTCGCGGGGCTTCTGACCCGTGTGGAGGCCTTTCGCAACGTGGTGAAAAACGTCCATGAAGGGTTGCTGGGCTCGGCCGATTGGGATGTGCTGGCCGGGAAGTTGAGCAACTGAAAGAGCCGCTGGGAGGTTTCATGCCCGCCGTGGAAAAGGCTTTGGATCGTCTGCACCAAGGGGTTCACCGTTTCGACGTCACCGGACGCATGCTGCTTTTGCCTCAGATGACTCCGTTCGGCACGCGGCTTTTGGCGGCAAGCTTTCGAGCTTTCGGTGTTCCGGCCATGGTGTTGGAAACCTACAAGGGCCTGGCGTTGGGCAAGGAATTTACCTCGGGCAAAGAATGTTTCCCGTGCCAGGTGACCCTCGGGGACATCCTCTATTTTCTGCAACAGGAAAAAAGCCGCCTCGGCAGGGACTTCGATCCCGAACGCTATGTCTATTTTCTGCCGGAATCGGACGGGCCGTGTCGGTTCGGCATGTACAACAAGTTCCAGCGAATCGTCTTGGATCGGTTTCCGGAATACCGGGGGATTCCCATCACGTATCTGTCCACTCAGGACGCCTATTCCGTCGCCGGACTGCTGCCCAAGAAAAAGGCCCGATATTTCCGAAGGGTAGCCTATGTGGCGTCTGTCATCGCCGACGTGTTCGATCGCATCGTTTGGAGGGTGCGCCCCTACGAACTGCGCCCGGGCATGACGGACGCTTTCATGGAAGAAGCCCTGCAGGCCATGGAAGAGGCCGTGAAGAAATACGGCCCTACGAGGGACTTTGCGCGCCTCTACGATCTCGTGGAAGACGTGGCTCGAACGGCGGCGTCTTTTATCGACCCGAGAAAGCCGAGGAGGCCGAAAATCGGCATCATCGGCGAGATTTACCTGAGAAGCCATCCGGAGTCGAACCAGAACATCATCCGGCAGTTAGAAGCCTACGGCGGCGAGGTGGTGGACGCTTCCATTGCGGAGTGGATCAACTTCGTCAGTTATGAGCGGCTGCGCAAGGAAAAAAAGCGTTGTGTCGAGGCGTGGCGCAGAGGCCGTCGAGCGGCGGCTTTGCGTGCGGCCAAGGCGGTGCTGCACCAGCGGCTGGAAAACGGCTACCAGTCATGGCGCCAGCACCAGGTCTATGCCCGGGTGCTGCGCCATCTGGACATTCAACCGGATCATTCGGTGCGCCACATCGAACATTTTCTGGATCACAATCGTCACTTCAGCTTCGATATCGGCACCGAAGCGGCTTTGAGCATCGGTGGCGCTTTGGCGTACGTCCATGAAGGTTTCGACGGCATCGTGAACGTCTTTCCCTTTACCTGCATGCCCAGTACCGTTTGTTCCGCGGTGCTTAAGCCGATCCTTTTGGAAAAACGTATCCCGTACGTGGACGCCCCTTACGACGGGACGACCCAGCCGAACCGGGACGTCATTTTAAAAACCTTTCTCTATCAAGCCCAACAGCGCCGCATGGCGCGGGGATTCCATACCGAAAGCCTATGAGCGCCCAGCATCTCCTCATCAATGCCCAGTATCCCGAAGAACTCCGTGTGGCCCTGGTGGAAGGCCAGTCGTTGGAAGGTTTTTTCATCGAAACGGCCACGCGGGGCAAAGTGGTGGGCAACATCTATAAAGGCATCGTGGTCAACGTCCAGCCGTCGCTTCAGGCCGCCTTTGTGGACTACGGCGGAGAACGTAACGGCTTTTTGCCCTTGAGCGAGATTCATCCCGACTATTATGCCGTTGAAATCGAAGGGCCGCCCAAGATTCAGGACGTCATCCGCCAGGGACAGGAAGTTTTGGTGCAGGTGACCAAGGAGGAAATCGGCACCAAAGGGGCCGCCCTGACGACTTATGTGTCACTCGCCGGCCGCTATTTGGTCCTGGCCCCTGGACAGAACCAAAGGGGGGTGTCCAGGAAGATTGAAGACGAAGCCCAAAGAGAACGTTTGAAGCAAATGGCCCAGGAACTGGACGTTCCCGAAGAGATGGGCATCATTGTGCGCACGGCCGCCGAAAACCGCACAAAGCGGGAGATTCAGAAGGACCTGCGCTACCTCATCCGTATCTGGGAAGGCATCCTCGAAAAGGTGAAGGAATCCCAGGCGCCGGCCTTGATCTATCGGGAACGGGATCTGGCCATCCGTGTGGTGCGCGACTACTTCCACCCGGCCATCAAGTCCATCATGGTGGACAATCCGGAGGTGCACCGGCAGGTGAAGGAATTCATCCGCATCATCAGCCCCAGGCACCAACGGCTGGTCAAGCTTTACAAAGGGGACGCCCCGCTGTTCAACAAATTTCATCTGGAAGACCAAATCGACCAGCTCTTTCAAAAGAAAGTGCCGCTCAAATCGGGCGGCTATCTCGTCATCGACAGCACCGAAGCCTTGGTGGCCATCGATGTCAATTCCGGCCGGGCCACCCGGGAAACGGCCCAAGAAGAAAACATCTACCGTGTCAATATGGAAGCGGCGGAAGAGATTCCCCGCCAGCTGCGCCTAAGGGATCTGGGCGGCTTGGTGGTGGTGGATTTCATTGACATGCGTCAGGCCCAGCACATCCGCAACGTGGAACGCCGCATTCGGGAAGAGGTCAAGAAAGACAAGGCCAAGGTCAAGGTCGGAAAGATCTCCGCCTTCGGCCTTCTGGAAATTTCCCGCGAGCACCTGGGACTGAGCATCCAGCTGGGGTCCTATCGGTCGTGCCCGTTTTGCGAAGGCACCGGCATGGTGCGTTCCACGGAAGCCTCGGCCGTATGGTATCTGAGAAAAATCTGGAACGGGTTCCTCAAGGACGACGTCGTCGCCGTCCATGCCCGCCTGTCCCCCGATGTGGCCCTCTACCTGCTGAACCGAAAGCGCAAGGACCTCATGGCGCTGGAAGAACACTTCAAGAAAGAAATCCACATCGAGGCCTGCGCGCAACTGGCGCCCCACGAAGGCCATTTGGAATTCGTGTCCGCCGAGGCTTCCAGCGCGCCTACACAATGACGTATTTCTTGATGATCTTGACCACCTGATCGGGTTCGTCCGCCAGCATGACCAGCTCGGGGTCCTCGGGAGAAATGAGGCCCCGAGCCAACAGGGTGTGGCGCATCCAGTGCAGCAGCCCGCCCCAGTATTCGCTGCCCACGAGGATGATGGGGAAGGGCTTGATGCGCCTCGTCTGAATGAGCGTGAGGGCTTCAAAGACTTCGTCCAGGGTGCCGTAGCCGCCCGGCATGGCGACATACGCTTGGGCGTATTTGACGAACATGACCTTGCGGACGAAAAAATACTTGAAGTTGATCCTGACGTCGGCGTAGGGGTTGGCTTCCTGTTCCATGGGCAGTTCGATGTTCAGGCCCACGGAGCGGGCTCCGCCTTCCCGGGCACCCTTGTTGCCCGCTTCCATGATGCCCGGCCCGCCGCCGGTGATGATGTTGTAGCCGTTGTGCGCCAATTTCTTGGCAATCTCCACGGTCAATTCATAGGTGGGGTCGCCGGGACGCACGCGGGCCGAGCCGAAAATGGAAACCGCCGGATAGATATCCCCGAGGATTTCAAAACCTTCCACAAATTCCGCCAGGATCTTGAAAAGCCGCCATGAATCCTGAATGGTCATGGCATCGATCACGTATTGACGCTCTCTCATGGTCCCTTTCGGCTCCTTGGTGTCATGGCGTTCGGACTGAAAAGCGCCGAGAAGTTAGCACAGGAATCGTCGGCTCGAAAAGAAAAACGCACACATTTTCTTGGGCATGAGCATGTTTGCATGTTGAAAAGCTCTGTCAAATCCGCTATCAAGCCGTGTGCGCCATGGGACGGCGTTTTTCAAAACGCGCCGCAAAAGGTGCCGGACACAAAGGTTTCCGGTTGGGTGAGGCATCGGGACGGACCGGCGCGGCTGTGGAAAAAAGGGCCATAGGGCCTGAAAAAGGCTTTTTCCCGTTGGAGGACATGGAGGCGATAACACATGGAAATGAAGGAATTTGTGAAAGCAGCTCTGAAAAAGGTCAGCCGCAAGCTGACCGACGGCGTTTTGGACAAGAATGAGGAAGGTTACAACGATCCCGAGGAAATGCTTCTGGATTGGATCTGGATCGAACTGAAAGAAGAGGCGCCGGACAAGGACGCGGTCATCGCCATGGATCTCGATGATCTCTACGAAGTCATCGAAAGCGACGCACGCCTGTATGAAGATTACCGCATTATCTTGGAGTCGATCCAATCGGATGCGGGCTAGCCCCTCGGCGTTGCCTGTCATCTCGCGGGCGCTCCTCGGGAGCGCTTTTTTTATTGTGGGGGACCGCCCCGGAGTTTTTCGAAGGAGAAGGCATGCAGGAATTGGTGGTGAAACGGAGCTGCGAGCGACGGCTGCTCCAAGGGCATCGCTGGGTGTTCAGCAATGAAGTGGAAAGCCCGTTGAAGGCCTTTTCTGCCGGGGAATGGGTCCAGGTGGTGTCCGCTTCGGGTCTTCGTTGGGGTACGGGTTACGTCAACCCCCATTCGCTCATCGCCTGTCGGATCGCGGCGCCTCCGGGCACGGAACCGACGCCGGCCTTCTTTGCGGAAAAGGTGCGACAGGCCGTGGCGTTTCGCGAAAGAATCTATCCGGGAGCCACGGTGTACCGAGCCGTCTACGGCGAATCGGACGGGTTGCCGGGGCTCGTCGTGGATCGCTACGATTGGGCATGGGTGATGCAAACGACCACGGCGGGGATGGCCGCCATGGAGCCGGTCATTACCGAGGTGCTGGTGCACGGGCACAGCGCTCGGCTGGTCCTTGCGCGAAACGATACGTCGGCACGAACCTTGGAAGGCCTGCCCCTGACCAAAGGCGTTCTTTTCGGCGCGGCGGACAACCCGGTGGATGTGGCCCTGCACGGCCTCACCATCCGCGTGGATCCTCTGGAAGGCCAGAAGACCGGCCTCTTCCTGGACCAACGGGACAATCGGGAAGCGGTGCGGCGGTATGTCTCCGGCGCGGAGGTTCTGGATCTTTTCTGCTATCAGGGGTTGTGGAGTCTTGTGGCGGCGGCTTCGGGGGCCGCGCGGGTGCTCGGTGTGGATCAGTCCCGGGAGGCGGTGGAACGGGCCGAACGGGATGCGAGGGAAAATGGCCTGAGCGACCGATGTCGTTTTCAGGCCGGGGATGTTCTGGATTTTCTGAAACGAAGCCCGCGCGAACGTTACGATGTGATCATCATGGATCCGCCGGCTTTCGCCAAAACCAAAAGCGCCCTTCCGAACGCCCTCAAGGGCTATACGGATCTCAACCGCCGAGCCATGCTGGCCCTGCGTCGAGGCGGCATCCTTGTGACCTGTTCGTGCTCCTACCACCTGAAGGAGGATGCCTTCTACGCCATGCTGCTGCGGGCCGCCCAGGCGGCGGGGCGTTCTCTTCGTCTCCTGGAAGCGCGCGGGCAGGCCTTGGATCATCCGGCGCTTCTGGCCATGCCGGAGACGCGTTACCTCAAGTGCGCTGTTTTGGAAGTGCGCTGAGAGCCGAAGCCAGGCTTTACAACCGATCGAAAGGTGCATTAACAATGGGCGGTGCCCACGGTGACGACCAGGAGGTGTTTCAATGAAAAGAATGGGATGGGGAAGACTCGGCGCCTTGGCGGCATGCACGCTCACGATGTTCCTGGGAGGACTGGGCGTCGCCACGGCTTCCGCTCAGAAAAGCCCCATGGAAGTGATCAAGAACGCGACGGATCGAGCGCTTCATGTGTTACAGACCTGCCCCGGCGGCACCCCGGAAAACATCAAAGCCCGACGGGAGGCCGCCCGAGCCATCGCCGAAGACTACGTGGATTTTGAGGAAGCGGGAAAGCGCACGCTGGGGCGACACTGGAAAAGCTTGAGTCCGGAACAGCGCACCGAATTCATCCACCTCTTCAAGGACCTTCTGTATTTCACCTATATCGGCAAGGTGGATACGTACACCTGCGGTCAAGGGGACGTGATTCGATACGATGAAGAACGCGTGGAAGGCCGCTTTGCCTTGGTCAAAACGCGGGTACGTTACCAGGATCAGGATGTTCCCGTGGAATACCGCATGATTCTCAACGGCGACCGATGGATGGTCTATGACGTGGTCATCGAAGGGGTCAGTTACGTGAGCAACTATCGGTCGCAGTTTGACAGCATTCTCGTGAACCGTTCGGTTGGCGACTTCTTGGATTCCTTGCGACAAAAGGTGGCGGAGCTGGAGAAAAATGACCGCCTTGGGAGCTGAAGGGCATCGTCGGCGGCTTCGGGAACGCTTCCTGGCCGGAGGGCTGGACGCCTTCCACGACCACGAAGTGCTGGAGCTCCTCTTGACCTTCGCCATCCCTCGGCGGGATGTGAAACCTGCCGCCAAGGCTCTCTTGGAACATTTCCACTCCCTTTCGGCCGTCTTGGACGCCAAGCCGGAGGAGCTCAAAGCCGTTCCGGGAATCGGCGTGCAGGCGGCCGTCCTGCTCAGCCTGGTGCCGCGCCTGCTGGAACGCTACCACAAGGATCGTTGGCGGTCCGTCAAGACGCTGGGGTCCACCCAGGAAGCCGTTCGATACCTTATGGGGCATTTTGAGGCGGAACGGATCGAAGTGTTTTGCCTGCTGGCCCTGAACAGCCAAAACGGCCTCATCGCCATGGAACGCATTCAGGAAGGCACCGTGAACCGCACGGCCGTCTTTCCCCGCCTTGTGGTGGAAGCCGCCCTGCGCCATCGAGCGACGGCCGTGATTTTGGCGCACAACCATCCCAGCGGCGACCCGGAGCCGTCCGCCGCCGACCGCCAATTGACCAAGAAACTCAAGCGCCTTTTGCACGATATGGACATCGCCGTGCACGACCACATCATCCTGGCGGGGAAACAGTATTATTCCTTTGCGGAAAGAGGGGAGATGGACTGATGGAACGGACCATGCCCGCCGTTGTGGTGCGCAAGACGGACGATCCCGGGGGGTGGAACGCGCTGGAACTGGACCAGGTCCCCATTCCCGAACCCCAACCGGGAGAAGTGCTTGTCCAGGTGGAAGCCTTTTCCGTCAATCGGGCTGATCTGTTGCAGCGGCGTGGCTTGTACCCGCCGCCGCCCGGGGCTTCCCCCATCCTGGGATTGGATCTGGCGGGTTACGTCATCCGCAGGGGATCGGAGGATCTCCCCTGGCACGAAGGGGATCGCGTCTTCGGCATTACGGCCGGAGGCGGCTATGCCCGGTACGCGACGGTGCGGGCCGATCACCTGATGCCTGTTCCGGAGAATTTGTCCTTCGTGGAAGCGGCGGCGGCCGCCGAAGTCTTCGTTGTGGCCTATATCAACATTTTTGAGGAAGCGGGCGCCCAAGCGGGCGAGACCCTGCTGGTCCACGGCGGGGGCAGCGGCGTGGGGACGGCGGCCATCCAACTGGCCAAGGCCTGCGCCTTGGCCGTGGCCACCACGTGCGGCAGCGAGAGCAAGGCGGAAAGGTGTCGCGCTCTGGGAGCGGACCTGGTGATCAACCGCACGCGCGAAGACTTCGCCGACGCGGTTCTGTCCTGGACGGACGGGCGCGGCGTGGACGTGATCCTGGATTTCGTGGGGGCTCCCTACGTGGAAAAGCACCTGAAGATTCTGGCCCCCCAAGGGCGCCTCGTGCTCATCGGGCTGATGGGAGGCCACCAGGCGTCGTTTTCTCTGGCGCCCGTGCTGACCCAAAGAATCCGCATCATCGGCTCGGTGTTGCGCAGCCGATCCGACGCGGAGAAGGCGGCCCTCATCGCCCGATGCCGAGCGAACCTCCTGCCTCTTCTGGAAAAAGGGGTCGTCCGGCCTGTGGTGGACACGATTTTTGCCGTCTCCGACGTGGAAGCGGCCCACCTTTACGTCCGTGAAGGAAAACATTTCGGAAAGGTGGTTGTGCGATGGAAAGAGTGAGCCGCTTGCCATGATGGATGCAAAAACCGAGGTGCAGGCACGGCAGGGCGGGGACGGCGACGGCTCGGGGTGGATCGTCCTGGAAGGTGTCCATTTCGTCCGGTCCAAGATGGACATCCTGAGCGACATCACCTGGCGGCTGGAACCCGGGGAGCACTGGGTCGTCCTCGGCGCCAACGGATCGGGAAAGACGACGCTTCTGTTGCTCTTGGCCGGTTATCTTTGGCCGACGCGCGGTTCCGTCACCGTTTTGGGGCACCGTTTCGGCACCGTGGATCTTCGCGTGGTGCGTCGGCGCATCGGCTGGGTGGGGTCTTTTTTGCAAGAACAGGTGCCGCCCCAACAAAAGCCTTTAGACCTGATCGTGGGCGGCAAATTCGCTTCCATCGGCGTGTTTGAAAAGCCCTTGCCCGAAGACTACCGAAAGGCGGAGCATCTGGCCCACGTCATGGGCTGCGCCTCGGTGCTCACAAGCCCTTACGGGGTGCTGTCTCAGGGGGAAAAGCAAAGGATCCTCATCGCCCGGGCGCTCATGGCCGACCCGCAGCTTCTTATTCTGGACGAACCCTGTTCGGGGTTGGATCTGGTGGCCCGGGAGCGGCTCCTGGAGACTGTCGATGGCATGGGCCGAACGCCTTCCGGGCCGACCTTGGTTTTGGTGACCCACCATCTGGAAGAAATCATGCCCGTTTTTTCCCACGTGCTGCTGCTCAAAGACGGCCGATGCGCCGCCTGCGGGCCGAAACGGAACGTGCTCACCGCCGCCAACCTGCAAGCCGCTTTCGGCGTGCCCCTGCGGGTCTCGTGCGACGGCGGCCGGTACTGGGCCCGCATGGGATAGCCTCTTATTCGTAGACCTTCTCTTCCACGTCGTCGGCTCCCGGAGCGTCCTGTTCCGCGTCCCGGGTGAGGCGGGCTTCCTTCATGGCCCAGTACTCTTTGTACCATTCGTGGGCGATGATGCCGGCCATGATTTCGTTGGTCCCGGTCCAGATGGAAGCCAGGCGCAGATCCCGATAGATGCGCTCCACGGGGAAAACCGTGGTGTAGCCGATGCCGCCCATGACCTGCATGGCGTTGTGCACCACCTTCTGGCACGATTCGGTGACGAATTTTTTCGTCTCCGAAATCAGGCGCCGAACGGTGGCCGCCGGGGCCTTGCGGTCCACGGCCTGGGCCGTGGCATGGACCATGGCGCGGGAAACGTCCAGGAGCATGGCCGCTTCCGCCACTTGAAAGCTCACCCCCTGGAATTCGTGGATGGGCCGCCCGAAAGCCTTGCGGCGCGTGGAATAGCCCGTGGCCACATCCAGGGCCGGTCGAGCGGCCCCGATGGTCATGGCGGCCGTGCCCAGCCGCTCGGGGATCATCATGGTCTTGAAAACCTCGAAGCCGCCGTTCACCCGCCCCAGCACGTTTTCCTTGGGGACTTTCACGTCCCGAAAAACCAGTCGGCTGGTGCCGCCGCCGCGGCAGCCCATGAGCCCGTAAAGATAAGCGGTTTCCACGCCGGGGCCGCGGTCCACGATGAAGCAGGTGATGCTTTCGTGGGGCTTGGCCGCGGGATCCGTTCGCGCGTAGACGAGGAAATAGTCGGCGCCTTCTCCGCCGACGATGAAGCGCTTTTGGCCGTTGAGAAGGAAGTGATCGCCTTTGTCAACGGCGGTGGTGGTGGTGCCGAAAAAGTCGGATCCGCCTCGCGGTTCGGTAAGGCATTCCGCGGCGAAGATTTCCCCTTTGAGCAGGGGCGTGACGTAACGTTCCTTTTGGGCGTCGGTGCCGTGCAGAACCACGGCGTCACAGACCAATTCCGCACCGACGCCGAAGGTGCAGGCAAAGATGTAGCCCAGCGTGCCCACTTCTTCCATCGCCACACAGGTGCTCACCCAGTCCATGTCGCGCCCACCCCATTGCCTGGGGTAGCGGCATCCCAAAAGGTTTCTTCGGCCGGCTTCCTGCAAGAATTCCTTGGGAAAGCAGATCTTGTCCGCATCCATGTCCAGAATCATTTGGCGGGGGATGGATTTCACGAAATCCCGCACTTCATCCCGCCATCGCCGGGTCTTTTCATCCATCAGGCAGTCGAACATCGAGCGTCCTCCGATTTTTCCAATCTTTTTCCTCAACCGATCGGTTCATCTCTTTTTCCGTGGGCGTATGGAGCAGGGCGGTGACGCCGGCCGGCCGGGATTCAAGGACTTTTCTCCTGGGTGATTTCTTCCAGGCGCTTGAGGAGCTTCTTCTGGACGGCCAGAAGGTCCTGTTCCAGGATGATGAGGTCCTTCATGCGGTCGCGGATTTCTTCCAATTTCTTGCGGCCGTAATCGAGGCTTTTGCGGATTTGTTCCGCTTCGGCCAGCTCGGTGTCGGCCATGCCGATCATTTCGGCGATTTCGTCCAAGGAAAAGCCGAAACGTTTGCCGCGCAAAATGAGTTTGAGGCGCGCCCGGTCCTTGGGCGTATAGACGCGTTGGTTGCCCGGCGTGCGGCGGGGACGGATCAGGCCCTTTTCCTCGTAGAACCGAATGGTCCTGGGGCTGATGTCCAGTTGGGCGGCCAATTCGGAAATGGTGAAGGTGTGTTTTGCCTTGGTGCGTTGCGCCATCATGGCGGTCCCTCCATGTAACCCTAACGTTAACGGTAAGTATGATCCCCTGTCAAGGGTGGTTTTCGGCGGAAGCTTTCTTCTTGACGCGCTGGGGGTTTTGGGGCATTGAACTGAACGAGCGCCCAGTTGGATCGGCCGGGGGTGTCTGTCGCACGCCATGTGGTCGTTGAGTCCTCGCATCGCCTTCTTCGCCGCGTGCCTGCTCCCCCTTCCCCGTCGCCTCTTCCGTCCCGGCCGAAACACCACCCTTCTGCCGGCGCGTGCACGGGCGGCGCCAGGCGACACGTTCCATGGTCTTCAGGCCTGCCGCCGCGACCATCGGTTTCGGCCGCCACCTTTTTCCAAAGGGTGCGGCCGTCATGTGCCCCGCCACCACACACGGGAGGTCTTGCCATGCCCCACCACATCATCACAGGTTTTCCCGCCACGTCCAACGATGCTTATCCCCTGAATATGATCACCTTTCTGAAACATGCCGCCCGAAACTATCCGGAAACGGAGGTGGTGTCCCGCACCCTGGACGGCAGCCTGCACACGAGCACCTACGGAGAGGTTTTTCGGCGCGTGCGTCGCCTGGCCAAAGCCCTCACCAAGCTCGGGGTCGTCCCCGGCGATCGGGTGGGCGCTCTGGATTGGAACACCCATCGGTTCATGGAACTGTACTTTGCCGTCTCCGGCATCGGGGCCGTGCTCTTGGAACTCAACCCCCGCATTTCGCCCGCCGAGCGCGCTTACGTGGTCAACCACAGTGAAGCCCGGTTTGTGGCCGTCGCCGCCTCGCTGCGACCGCTCATGGAACCCCTCGCGGCGGAATGCTCCACGGTCCAAGGGCTCATCGTCCTGGACGATATGGGAAAGGGCGTGGGCGAAAGCGCCTTCCCCTCAGCTTACGACTACGAAGCCCTCATCGCCCAAAGCGATGAGGCCTTCGATTTCCCATGGGTTGACGAAACCTCCGCGTGCACGGCGTGCTACACGTCGGGAACCACGGGAAAGCCCAAGGGCGTCTACAATTCCCATCGGGCCATGTACCTGCACACCTTGGCCATCGCTCAAGCGCTGCACATGACCCAGAACGATGTGATCATGCAGATCGTCCCCATGTTTCACGCCCAAGGCTGGGGCATGTTCTTTTGCGGGCCCATGCTGGGAGCCAAGCTCGTCTTTCCCGGCCGCTACACCATGGAAGACCCGTCGCCACTCGTCAACCTTCTCGTGGATCAAAAGGTGACCGTCACCTGCGGCGCTCCGGCCATCTTCTTGCCCATGCTGCACTACATCAAGAGCCTGCCCGACAAACCGGATCTGACGGGCGTGCGCATGATCAGCGGCGCCACGGAACCGCCGCTGGCTTTGATGAAGGGCTATCACGAACTGGGCGGGGCCCAGGTCATCCATGCTTACGGGGCGACGGAGACGGCTCCCCTGGTTACCGTCAATCACCTGAAGCCGTCGCTGCAAAGCCTTCCCGAAGCCGACCGATGGGAATTGCGAAAGAAGCAGGGCCTTTCCGTGGTCGGCCTGGATGTGACCATCGCCGGTCCCGACGGCAGGGAACTGCCTCGGGACGGCACAAGTGTCGGGGAAGTCCTCATCCGGGGTCCCTGGATCACGCGCACCTATTACAACGATCCGCGAAGCGCCGAATCCTTCACCGAAGACGGCTTCTGGCGAAGCGGCGATGCGGGCACCATTGATCCCCACGGATACCTCAAGATCACCGACCGCTTCAAGGATCTCATCAAAAGCGGCGGCGAATGGATTTCCTCCATCGATCTGGAAAACGCCATCATGGCCCATCCGGATGTTTTGGAGGCGGCGGTGGTCGGCATTCCCCATCCCAAGTGGGAAGAACGTCCCTTGGCTCTGGTGGTGCCCAAAGAGGCCGCCAAAGGGACTCTGACCAAGGAGGCCGTCCTGGATTTCATCCGGCCGCATTTTGCCAAATGGCAGCTTCCTGATGACGTCCTCTTTGTGGAGGCCATTCCCAAGACGAGCGTGGGCAAATTCGCCAAGCGCGTCGCCCGGGAGCAGTACGCGGGCCATTACATGCAATGACCGCCCGCGCGGTCTGCCCGAGAGGATTGCCCGACCACATACCACGGAGTCTCCGTGCCGCGCTCTCGGCGCACGTGCCACGGCGACCTGCTTCCGGATGCCGTGGTTCGCAGCGTGGATTCTCCAAAAAACCACCGGCCCTTGCGGGCCGGCTAACTCACAATGCTTATCGGAGGTGCCCATGCCGGAGTTTATCGAGGTTGCGGACCACGGACCGGTTCGAGAAGTGACCATGAACCGCCCGAAGAGCCTCAACGCCATGAACCTGGGGCTCATGACCGAACTGGCGGACGCCATGACGCAGGCCGCCGTGGATCCCGCTGTTCGCGGGGTGGTGCTCACGGGGCGCGGGAGAGCTTTTTGCGCCGGCGGGGATCTCAAGTGGGCCATGGATTATGGCGACGATCCGGGTCGGTCGCTCCACGTCCTGGCGGCGCAACTCAACCGCGTTGTGGTGGAAATCCGTTCCATGCCCAAGCCCGTGGTGGCGGCGATCCAGGGAGCTGCGGCCGGGGCGGGGTTCATGCTGGCTTTGGCCTGCGACTTTCGAGTTATGGAAAGAAACGCCTTCTTCCAGCAGGCCTATACCTCCAACGGGCTGTGCATCGACGGCGGCGGGACCTTTTCCTTGCCCCGCCTCGTGGGTGCGGCCCGAGCCCTGGAAATCGCCGCCTTTGACGAAAGAATTCCGGCGACGAAGGCTCAGGAGTGGGGCCTGGTGACACGTCTGGCCGAAGAGGGCCAGGGCCGCGAAACGGCCCTGGCCATGGCGCAGGACCTGGCGCGTCGATCGCTCCATTCTTTTCGATGCCGTAAGGATCTCTTCAACAAATCTTTTGAAAGGGCTTTAGAAGAACAGGCGGAATGGGAGCGTCGCTATCTGACGGCGTGCGCCCGCCATGAGGATGGACGGGAGGGCCTTCGGGCCTTTGTGGAAAAAAGACCGCCTCGATTCGTATAGAATTTTTGCAGATGAGAAGCGGGGAAGAAAGACCGCGGCCGGCGGCGCAGCGCCGCCGAACCGTGTTTCATGGACAAAGGGCCACGGAGGACAAAGGAGAAGGCTCATGTTTCACAGGGATTCGCTCGTAGAGGACGCCAAGAGACACTACCATCGGTTCGACCGGGAGAGCATCGCGTTCCTGCGCTCGCGCTACAACCGCATCACCCGCTGGGTCATTGCGGACATCGTGCGGCGCAGCGCCTACCGTTATCCGGATAAGCCCGCCTTGATCTTCGGGGACCGGGTGCTCACCTACGCCCAACTGGACGAAGTGACCAACCGGGTGGCCCAAGGGCTGCTCCACCTCGGGCTGAAGCGTTTCGACCGCGTGGCCATTCTGGCGCACAACACCATCCACCATGTGCTCACCTGGCTCGGCACGGCCAAAGCCGGCGGCATTTACCTGGCCATCAACTACCTCCTTCGCGGCAAAGACATCGCCTATTGCATCAACCATTCGGAGGCGCGGTTCTTCATCGTGGAAGACGCCCTGGCGGAACTGGTGGACGGCGTCCTGGACGACATGCCGACAGTGGCCCATCGGATCTGGTCCACCCAAGGGGCAGGGCGACCGGCTCCCGACGGATGGCTCGACTTCGACGCCTGGGTCGACGGACAATCGGCCGAAGAACCCGATGTGGAGCTCTTCATCGAAGATCCCGTGCAGATGACCTACACCAGCGGCACGGAATCCCTGCCCAAGGGCGTGGTGCTCACCAACCAGTCTCTCATGGCCCAATACATGGGCTGCATTGTGGACGGGGAATACAGCCCGGAGGACGTCAACCTCAATGCGCTGCCCATTTTCCATTGCGCCCAGCGGGACGTTTTTCTCACCCCGTTCCTGTGGCTCGGCGCCACCAACGTGCTCCTTCCCACGGCTGACGTGCCCACGATCCTGCAGAAGATTGAAGAACATCGGGCGACGGTTTTCTTCGCACCCCCAACGGTGTGGATCGGGCTGCTTCGCCATCCCGATTTCGAAAAACGGGATTTGTCCTCCGTGCAGAAAGGCTATTACGGTGCGTCCATCATGCCTGTGGAAATCCTCAAAGAAATCCAGAGACGGCTTCCTTCGTGCCGCCGCCTCTACAACTACTACGGCCAGACGGAACTGTCCCCATATCATACCATCCTCAAACCGGCCGATCAGCTGACCAAACCCGGTTCGGCGGGCATGGGCGGGCTGAACATGGAAACGGCGCTTCTGGACGACCTGTGCCGCCCGGTTCACGGCCCCGGCATTCCCGGCGAAATCTGCGGCCGCGGCCCGCATGTCATGCTCATGTACTTCAAAGACCCCGAAAAAACGGAAGACGCCATGGCGGGCGGGTGGTTCCATTCGGGCGATGTGGGAGTCTACGATCACGATCGCTACATCACCGTGGTGGACCGAAAAAAGGACATGGTGAAAACGGGCGGCGAAAACGTGTCGACCCGGGAAGTGGAAGAAGTGATCTACCAAGACCCGCGGGTTTCCGAAGTGGCGGTCATCGGCGTGCCGCATCCCAAATGGGTGGAGGCGGTCACGGCCATCGTCGTGCCCAAGCCCGGCGAGACGATCTCGGAGGAAGAAATCATCGCCCTGTGTAAGAAGGAATTGGCGGCTTTCAAGGTGCCGAAAGCCGTGGTCGTGGTGGACGCTTTACCCAAGACCCCGACGGGGAAAATCCTCAAAAGGGATCTTCGGCGCCATTACGGCGGCCTGTTTTCCTGAACCCTCGGTCATGCGCCGTGCCTGTGAAAGGGGGCGCCGGATTGAACGGAGATCGGGATTTTCTGTGTTGTCCAAAGCGCCCCTCCCTTTCAGAGGGTGCGGCCCCAGTGGAGCGCATTCAAGGGGAGGGTGAAGCCGAAGACGTCCAGGATCCATTCGGTGCTGAGGCGTCTTAGAGGAAGGTAGCGCAGGCGCTTTCCGTGAAAGGCCAGGCGGCCTTTACGGATTTTGGGGAAGAGTTCTTCCTTGGCGGGGCTTGCGGCGCCCAAGAGGATGGAGCATGCCTGAAAGGCTTCCACCGAAGGCAGGGTCACCGGATACAAGGGGCCGTGGGGGAGGGTCTCCGAAGCGTCGGTATCGGTTTGGCCGATGGTGGCGGCCCGAGCCAGCCGAAGGAAAAATCGCGGGGCGATCTTGAAGGCGGGGATCCAGAAGCGAAAAGGGCGGGCGGCCTTCTGAGGCGAAAGGTGCCTGGGGATTCGGGCCAGACCGACGAAATCGCCGAATGTGTCCAAGGAAAACCCGTGACACGCGGCGTCCAGTTCCCAGAAGGGAATCCAAACGGATTCGCCGCCCGCACCGGGACAAAACGACGCTTCCACCCTGTGAAAGCTCGAGCCGCTCGTTTCCCAAAAGCGGCCGCACGTCCGGCACCGAAGAACGACGGCGTCCCTTTCCCCGTCCAGATCGCCCCCGCACTGGGGACACAGGGTGGGAACGAAGAGGAGCCGACTCTTCGGCCGTGATCCCGCTGTATCAGGGTCGAGCCCGTTCGGCCAGGGTCCCACGGCGCGTCCGGTGACGGCGTCCCACAATTCGCCCTCCTTTTCGAAAAACGGCGTATAGACCACACTCACGCTTTCGCCGACAAAGGCCTGGTAAAAGATTTTGGCGGCCGGGCCTTTCAGACGGCCTCGCAGACCACTTCCCAAAGAGCGCAGGAACGAGGGCAAGGCGACGGTCGGCTCGAGGAACGTTCCGGGCTCGGTGGGATCGAAAAACCTGAGCGCCATGGCTTGGGGGCGAAGGCCGAGGGACGGGGGAAGGCCGGGAGCGGGAACGGCCGGTGCGCTGGTGTCCAGAATTCGGTCCGTCACATCGGAAGCGTCCAAGGCGAAAACCAGCCCTCGAAACCGCCAATAGGGAACATAAACGAGGGAAAGGGATCGGTAGGGTTGGGCGGCGGGAAGGACGTAGGTCCAGTGCGGGGTTGAGCGGAGCACGAGCCGGATGCGGCAATAGGGGCACTGGAAGAGGCGATCCGTATCTTCCAGAGTCACCCGACCGCCGCATTGAGGGCACGGGTGGTGAATATGGACTTTAGAGCCGTTCACCGCACTGATCGCAAAAGACGGCCTGAGGCAGATTGGACGCGCTGCAGCGCGTGCATTTCTTTTCCAAAAGTTCTTTGGAAACGGCGTTCCCGCAGCGCGGGCAGAATCGGGCGTTGGGTGTCAGGTTCTTCCCGCAATAGGGGCACTGGTTGAAGACCACCAGGTGGTGCCCACAGTAGGGACAAAACTGCGCCTCTTCCGGCACCGAACGGCGGCAGTCGGGACAGTGGGGCCCTGCGGGGCCGGGATGGGGATCGGCTTTCCGTTCCCGAAGGGCTTCGGCCATGAGGCCCGGGATCATGAAGGCGAGGCCGAGGCCTGCGGCTTCACCGCCCGTTCCCGGGTTTTCCGCCGCTTTTTCCATGGCTGAGGCCGCCTTGAGCTTGAGGAGCTTGTTCAAATCGTCGAAGACGCCCAGTTTGCTGCGATCGTCGATGGCCCGCTGAACCTCTTCCGGCGGCGTGATGGCGTTGATGTACAGGTGGGTGAGGGCCATGCCGAAGTGGGAGGCGTCCTCGGCAAGACGGGCCTTGAGTCGGGCTGCCCAGGCGTCGTAGCGGCCGGGAAGATCCAAGATGGAGGTCAGTTCCTCGCCCATGAGGTCATTGAGGCGGGAGACAATCACGCGGCTCAGGTATTCCTCCACATCCTCCGTGGTGAAACGGCCGAGAGTGCCCACAAGCCTGTTGATGAAAAGGAGTGGCTGAACGATCCGCACGTTCACCACTCCATGGGCTCGAAGCCGAATGAGGCCCAAAGAAGCGTCCTTGAAGGCGACGGGATCGCGGGTTCCCCACTTGAGGTTGGCGAAAACCTTGGTGTTGACGAAATAGACTTCCGCGCGAAGCGGGCTGGTGAATCCCCAGGGAAGGCTGAGAAGCTTGGTCAAGACGGGAATGTTGGCCGTGCGCAGCGTGTGGCGTCCCGGACCGAAGGCGGCGACGGCCTTGCCTTCATAGAAAAGCACCGCCGCCTGGCTTTCCCGGACGGTGAGCTGCGCGCCGAACTTGATTTCCCCCGATCCCTCTTCCGGGATGCGATGGAGCATGTCCTTCCCGGTGGGGTCGAACCACTCGATGACCTCCAAAAAAACCACATTGTTCGTTCCCATGGGCCGTCCTTTCCATCCGACGAGATTCCTACGGGGAAGTCAACGGCATAAAGCGGCCCGAACTTGAAACAATTTTCGCCCGCCCGCGACGGCGATGGCCCGTGCCCGCCGGCCGTAGCCCGAGGAATCGACCTCTATCCCTGTAGTTTTTCGATGATCCTTGTGGTTTCAGGAACCGCCTTCAGGACTTCGAAAACTAAACGAAGATTTCGGACCGGTAGCGGTGAAGGAGGAGCAGCTCCACTTCCCAGCCCGCCATGATTTCCCGGCCGACGATCTGAAGGAGGGCCTTGAGCCCGGTGGGGCCAAGCTTTCTTTGAACGTCCTGGCAAAAGTAATTGAGGCAGAAATGGTTTTTGGCCGTGAGCAGGCAGCCCTTGTCGCCCAGAAAGAGGCATTGGTCGGCGTAGGCGTGGCGTGTGGGAAGGTTGCAGCCCAGCAGCCGGTTGATGAGAAGATGCACCACCGTATAGTTCCATTCCATGTCGGGAAAACAACATCCCCCGAAGACGTGGGCGGCACAGGCGCTGCAGGCGTCGAAAACGCCTGCCTGGGCAAAAGCGGCCCGCGTTTCCCAAATGGCCGATCGGTATCGTTCCAGAGCCCGAGCGATTTCGGCGTCCGCCAGAATTTCCCCGCCGATGGCGTCGTAGAGCCGGCAGGCCTGGAACACGTGCCAGGCCGGATCCGGCGGGCCGGCTCTTTTGAGCGTTTTCATGGACATGGCTTCGTCCTTTAGTTTTTCCGCTGCAAATCGTCGGGTGATCTGAAACGTCACCAACGGCCGAAGGCATTTTAGCCCGAGACCCCTTGGAGCCCAAGCGTCATCTTTTGCTTGACATGGACCTTTGGGTCTGTCAGGAACTGAACGAGCGCTCGGTTAGGTTGGGTGTCCCTCGGTCCCATTCACCTGAAAGCAAGGAGGTTTCCATGGTCGGCATTGTTGCCTATGGGGCGTATCTGCCGCGATATCGGCTGGAGCGAAAAACCGCGGCGAAAGCCATGGCCTGGATCAACCCCGCCGTGTGGGGTCTTGCCGGCGGGGAAAAGGCCGTGGCCGGAGCGGACGAAGACGCCGTCACCTTGGCCGCGGCGGCGGCTCGAAACGCGTGTCGTTTTCGGGTTGAGCCCGCCTGCACGGCTCTTTTCGCCGCATCGTGCACCTTTCCCTACGGGGAACGCCAGAATGCGGCGATCCTGCGGGAGGCGCTCAGTCTGCCCGAAGGAGCTTTGGCCGTGGATGTGACGGGATCGACGCGGGCGGGCACATCGGCCGTTCTGGCGGCAGCTGCTCACGTGTCTTCGGGGGCCTCTTCCCAAGCCCTGGCCGTGGCCTCCGATGCCCGGCGGGCCAAAATGGGCAGCGCGGAAGAACTCCTGTACGGCGATGCCGGTGCGGCGCTCCTTCTGGGTCGCGAGGGCGTTGTGGCCGAGCTTGTGGGATCCTACGGCCTCAGCGCCGATTTTCCGGGACCCCTTCGGGAAAGTGAAAGGAAGCTCGCTCGGTCTTGGGAAGAGCGCTGGATACGTGACGAGGGCTATCTTTCCCTCATTCCCAAGGCCGTCAAGGCATACCTTGCGCAAGCCCGCATGGCCCCGGAAGCCTTTTCCACGGTGATTTACCCTTGCCCCTACCCTCGGGAACATGCCGTCATCGGTGCCAAGCTGGGCCTCGCCCCGGATCGAATCGCCGACCCCTTGGCGGCCCAGGTGGGCGACACCGGCGCCGCCCACCCGCTGCTCATGCTGTGCCGGGCGCTGGAATCGGCTTCCCCCGGGTCCCACATCCTCGTCGTGGGCTACGGAAGCGGCGTGGACGTCCTTCATTTCCGCATCACCGACGCGGCGCGGTCTTTTCAGCCCGCCTGGACTTTCGAGGCCCTTGCCGCGCGCAAGGCCGTGCTGGCCCCGTATGAAAAAGCCGCGGCCTTTCGGGAGCTCATTCCCGTGGAAACGGGCCTTCGCGGGGAATTCCAAGCGGAAACGCCTCTTTCGGTGCAGTGGCGGTATCGGCGGGCCATCTTGGGCTTGGAGGGCACCCGGTGCCGGCGGTGCGGCACGCCGCAGTTTCCGCCGCAAAGGATCTGCGCCGTCGGCGAATGCCAAGCCGTGGACGAAACGGAACCGTACCTCTTTTCGGACAAGCCGGCACGGATTTTCAGCTACACGGGAGACAACCTGGCCTTTTCGCTGGATCCGCCGCAGATCTACGGCATTGTGGATTTCGAAGGGGGCGGCCGCATGATGCTGGATTTCACCGACTGCGCGTTGGAGGCCATCCGGGTGGATCAGCCTGTGGAGCTGCATCTGCGGCGAAAATACCACGATGCCCAGCGGGGCGTGCACACGTATTTTTGGAAGGCCGTTCCCGTGGAATCGGCGGGACGATAAGGAGGCAATGACCATGGCGACGGGAATCAAGGACAAGGTGGCGATCATCGGGATGGGCTGCACCCGCTTCGGGGAGCGGTGGAACGACGGCGCCGAAGACCTCATGGTGGAGGCCTTCCAGGAAGCCTTGCAGGATGCGGGGATTGAAAAGAAGGAGATCGAGGCGGCGTGGCTGGGCACGTGTTTCGATGAGGTGAACATCGGCAAGAGTGCCATTCCCCTGGCCCAGGCGTTGAAGCTTCCCAACATTCCGGTAACACGCGTGGAAAATTTCTGCGCTACGGGAACGGAAGCCTTTCGCGGCGCCTGCTATGCGGTGGCATCGGGCGCCTGCCGCATCGCCTTGGCCCTGGGTGTGGAAAAACTCAAGGACACGGGCTACGGCGGCCTTCCGGGGTTCGACACGGCCATGGGGACCCTCAATCGCTTCATCCTGCCCAACTTCACGGCCCCGGGCGGCTTCGCCCTCATGGCCACACGCTATTTCGCCAAGTACGGCATTTCCCCCGAAGAAGGCAAGATGGCCTTGGCCAAGATTTCCGCCAAGAGCCACCGTTGCGGGGCCATGAACCCCAAGGCGCACTTGCGAAAAGAAATCACCCCGGAACAGGTCCTCAAAGCCCCCATCATCGCCTGGCCCCTGGGGCTTTTCGACTGCTGCGGTGTGAGCGACGGGGCGGCGGCGGCCATCGTGACGACGCCGGACGTGGCCCGGGCATTGGGAAAGACTCCCGTGCTCGTCAAGGCGCTGCAGATCGCCGCCACATCGGGCGAGGAAATGGTCACCACCCGCTGGGACGGGACCTATCTCAAAACCACGACGGAAGCGGCCAAGCGGGCCTATGCGGAAGCCGGCATCAGCCGGCCGCGGGACGAGCTGAGCGTCCTGGAGGTGCACGATTGTTTTTCCATCACGGAACTCGTCACCTACGAGGATCTTCAGATTTCCGAGCGGGGTCGGGCCATTCGGGACATCAACGACGGGTTCTTTCATTTGGAGGGCAAAATCCCCTGCCAGTCCGACGGGGGCCTGAAGTGCTTCGGCCATCCCATCGGAGCCTCAGGCATTCGCATGATCTACGAAGTGTACACGCAGCTGCTGCATCGGGCCGGGCCGCGTCAGATTCGGGACCCCAAACTGGGCCTCACCCACAACCTGGGCGGTATTCCGTCGTTCAGCGTGTGCAGTGTGGGCATTTTCGGCCTTTAAACCTTGTCGCGCCAAGGAGGACGCCATGATTCTCGCTTCGCCGGAACGGATTTTGGAATACACCACCAAGGGATGCTGGGGTGCCCGCACGCTGTTGGACGACTTCAAGCAGCACGCCCGCACAACGCCGGAACGCACCGCCGTCGTGGACCCGCTCAATAAGGAAGCCCTCGTCGGGACGGCTCCGGAGCGGATGCGCTACGCCGATTTCGACCGGGCCGTGGAAGCGACGGCTTCGGCGCTGCGAGCTGAAGGGATCGGCAAGGATGACATCGTGCTCGTGCAGCTTCCCAATTGTTGGGAACTGGCCATGCTCTATCTGGCCGTCGCCCGCGCCGGCGCCGTGATATCCCCCATGCCCATGCAATGGCGCGCCAAGGAAATCACCTACGTCGCCGAACTGACCCAGGCCAGGGCCATGATCACCGTGAACGCGTTTCACGGCTTCGGCCATCGGGCCATGGCCGAGGAGGTGGCCCGGAAGGTGCCCACCCTCAAAAAAATCTACACCTACGAAGACGTGCGGCGCATGATCCAAGAAAAGCCGGATCCCGCCCTCAATGTGATCCGCGTGGATGCGGACGACATCTTCACGCTCTGTTGGACGTCGGGGACGGAAGCCCAGCCCAAAGGCTGCCCGTTGAGCCACAACAACTGGCGGTGCCAGGCGGCCATCGCTTTGGCCAGCGGCATGGAGCCGGGGGATGTCATGCTCACCGCCGGACCTCTGGTCAACATGGCCTCCGTCGGGACGGTCTATGTGCCGTGGCTGCGCTTCGGCGGCACGGTCATCCTGCACCATCCCTTCGATCCCCAGCTGCTGCTCAAACAGATGGTCACGGAACGCGTGGAATACACTTTGTTGGTTCCCGCCGTCGTCAACCTGATCCTCAAACATCCAGCCGCCCAAGGGGTGGATCTGAGTTCCGTGCGCGCGATCACCGTGGGTTCGGCGCCGCCCTCCCTGTGGTCCATGGAGGAATTCAAGAGGCGCTGGAACGTGGACATCGGGAACATCTGGGGCCAAAACGAAGGGACCGCCTTGGTTTCCGGAGTTCGGGAAGTGCCGGACATGAAAATCCGCGTCGACCACCTGCCCCGATACGGGGCTCCCGGCGTGGAGTGGTCCACCCCCATGGCCCGGTTCGTCCAAACCAAGGTGGTGGGTCCCGACGGAACGGAACTGAACGAAAACGGCGCCGTCGGCGAGCTGCTCTATCGCGGCCCCAACGTGATTCCCGGCTACTTCAAAAGGCCGGATCTCAACGCCCAGGCTTTCGATGCGGAAGGCTATTTCCGCACAGGAGACCTTTTCAAGATCGCCGGAGACCGATACGTGAAGTTTTTCGAACGGGCCAAGGACATCATCATTCGAGGCGGCTACAACATCAGCGCCCAGGAAGTGGAAAACGTCCTTTTGGCGCACCCGGCCGTGCAGGATGTGGCGGCGGTGGGCATGCCCGACGAAAACCTGGGGGAGCGCACCTGCGTTTACGTGGTGCCCAAACCCCGCCAGACGGTCACGTTGGAAAGCCTCACGGCCTACATGCGGGAACAGGGGGTGGCCACTTACAAACTGCCCGAAAGGCTGAAAGTGGTGGACGCCATCCCCCGAAACCCCGTGGGGAAGATTCTCAAAAAGGAACTGCGCCAGGACATCCGAAAAAAGATCGGGGCTTAGGTGGTCTGCTCCCATAAAATCTTGCCGACAGGAATTCCTTTTGCGGTAAAGGGAGCGGAAGTGGTGTTGCACAAGGAGGGAGAATCCATGGAGAAGATGCTGGAAGGACGGGTGTGTCTCATCACGGGAGCCGGCCGGGGGATCGGCCGTGCAGCGGCGTTGCTTTTTTCCGCGGAAGGGGCCAAGTTGGTCCTGAGCGATCTGGATCCCGGGCCGGTGCAGGAGATGGTGCAGGAGATCAGGAATCGGGGCGGTGAGGCTGTGGCCGTGGCGGGGGATGTGACCGCCGACGGCTTTGCGGAAAAATTCGTCCAAGCGGCCGTGGACGCCTTCGGGCCGGATATCCATGTCATCGTCAACAACGCAGGCTACACGTGGGACGGCGTGGTGCACAAGATGACCGACGAACAGTGGGAGGCCATGCTGAAGGTGCATTGTACGGCACCGTTTCGAATCGTTCGCGCGGCGGCGCCCTACATCCGCGAAAACGCCAAGAAGGAAGCGGAACAAGGCCGGGTGGTCATGCGCAAGATCATCAACGTGAGTTCGGTGGCCGGCACAGACGGCAATGCCGGCCAGGCCAATTACTCGACGGCCAAATCGGGGATTCTGGGCTTCACCAAGACCTTGGCCAAGGAATGGGGCCGGTTGAACGTAAACGTGAACGCCGTGGCCTACGGCTGGATCGAAACCCGGCTCACCCAACCGAAAGCGGAAGACACGGTGCTGGAAAAGGACGGCAAGAAGATTGCCATCGGCGTGCCCAAAAACCAACTGGAAGCCTTTCGCATGATGATCCCCCTTGGACGGCCGGGGACGCCCGAAGAAGCCGCCCGAGTCATGTTGTTCCTGGCGTCGCCCCTTTCGGATTACGTGTCCGGGCAGGTGATCAAGGTGACGGGAGGGTGGTAGGGGATGTGAGTCGTGAATCGTGAATCGTGAATCGTGAATCGTGAGTCGGAAATTGTGAATTGTGGATCGTGATATGGGAGGCGGCAGGGGGGCATGGGGGCGATGCCTTGGCAGGTCGGCACGGGAGGGGGCGCTCCGTGGCCTCCGGGCCTCTGCGGTGAAGCACAGAAAGGGAGAATGCCATGATCGACGTCAACCAAGTGGGGCTCACCATCGGCCCTTTCGAACACCGGCTGCATTGGCGCGACATCATTTTGTACCACCTGGGGATCGGATTCGGCGCTTCGGATCTGGACTATGTCTATGAACGCGCCGAAGGAGGCCTCAAAGTCTGCCCGTCCTATGCGGTGATTCCCGTCTTTCACCCGTTTTTCGAAGTCTTGGAAAAGCTCAAGATCGATCTCAAAACGGTGCTGCACGGGGAAGAAGCGATTCGGCTGCACGCGCCCTTGCCTTCCAAGGGAAAACTTTTGAGCACCGTGAAAGTCGCCGGGATTTACGACAAGAAGAAGGCGGCCTTGGTGGTCTTGGATACGGAAAGCACGGACGAAAAGGGCGCGCTTGTCTGTGCCACGCGCATGAGCCTTTTCTGCCGGGGTCTTGGGGGATGGGGGGGGGATCCCGGTCCCAAGGCGGAAGCGGTTCCGGTGCCCAAAGACAAGAGCCCCGACTTTGAGGTCTCCTACAGGACGACGGAAGACCAGGCGGCGATCTATCGCCTGTCCGGCGATGTGAACCCGCTCCATATCGATCCCAAAGCGGCGGAAGCCGCGGGCTTTCCCAGACCGATCCTTCACGGCCTGTGCACCTTTGGTTTCGCCACTCGGGCCATTTTAGCGGGAGCGTGCGGCGGGGACGTGTCACGCTTCAAGGCGTTTCAGGGGCGCTTTGCCGATGTGGTCTATCCCGGGGACACCATCACCACGCGCGGCTGGCATGTGGGGGACGGGCGGTACGTCATCGAAGCGGCCACGGAACGTTCGGTGGTTCTTTCCCACGCCTTGGCCGAAGTGGCGCCGTGAACACAGCCATGGCCGTCACATTCGTGCGTTGACGAACGAGCGTCCGGTAAGGCATAAGGGGGATCGCCGGACGGTCGCCAAAAATGGGCTCAGGCCGGCCAAGGGGGAAATGATGGCGGATTTGTATCGGGAAGAGCACCATATTTTTCGGGAGGCCTTCCGGCGTTTTGTGGAACGGCAGGTTTCGCCGTTTATCGAACAGTGGGAGGAAAATGGCATCGTTTCCCGGGATGTGTGGCGGGCCATGGGGGAAGCGGGGTTCTTGTGCCCGTGGGTTCCCGAGGCCTACGGCGGAAGCGGCGCCGACTTTCTCTATTCGGTCATTATCGCCGAAGAATTGGCCAAAGCGGGTGCGGTGAGCCTCATGGCGCCGCTCCACAGTGACATTGTGGCTCCCTATATCGCCGCTTTGGGAACGGAAGAGCAAAAAAGGCGATGGCTTCCCGGAGCGGCCCGAGGGGAAATCATCCTGGCGGTGGCCATGACCGAACCCAACACGGGGTCCGATTTGGCCGCGATCCGCACACGGGCCGAAAAGGACGGGGACCACTGGGTCATCAACGGCCAAAAGACTTTTATTTCCAACGGGATCCTGGCGGATCTGGTCATCGTCGCGTGCCGCACGGGATCGTCCGATTCCGGGGCCAAGGGGATCAGCCTCATCGGTGTGGAAAGAGGGGCGCCGGGCTTCCACAGAGGCCGAAATTTGAAGAAGATGGGTCTGCATGCCCAGGATACGGCGGAACTCATTTTCGATGACTGCCGAGTCCCCGCCGAAAATCTCCTGGGGCAGCTCAACCGCGGTTTTTATCACATGATGGACCACCTGCAGCAGGAAAGGCTCATGGCGTGCATCATGGCCCAGGCCATGGCCGAAGCCATGCTCGCCATGACCATCGAGTACGCCCGGGGCCGCACCGCTTTCGGCCGACCCATCGCCTCGTTCCAGCACAACGCCTTTAAGATCGTGGACATGGTCACGGAAGTGAAACTGGGACGCACCTTCCTGGACCGGCTCATCGCGGATCACATGGCCGGCAAGGAGATCGTCGCCGATGTGTCCATGGGCAAGGCCTGGATTGCGGAAATGGCCAACCGGGTGGCCTATCAATGTGTCCAACTTCACGGCGGTTACGGCTACATGGAGGAATACCCCATCAGCCGCTTCTACCGGGATGTTCGGCCCATCCCCATTTTCGCGGGGACGACCGAAGTGATGAAACTCATTGTCGCCAAGCGCCTGCAGCTCATTTGAATCTTCCAAGGAGGAACCCATGAATTTCGATCTGCCCGAGGAACTGAAGATTTTGAAAGAGGAGGCCTACAAGTTCGCCGTGCGGGAATTCACGCCCGTCTCCAAGGCGTGCGACCGGGAAGAGAAATATCCCCGTGAGGTGTGGAAGAAAGCCTGCGAATACGGCTTTATCGGCGCGTGGGTCCCTGAGGAATACGGCGGACCGGGCGCGGGCTTTTTGGGCAACACCATCATCACGGAACAGTTCAGCCGCATCGACATGGGCATCGGACTCATCACGGCCGCCGGGTTCGGCTCCGAAAACATCTACCTTTACGGTTCGGAAGAGCAAAAGAAGACCTACCTGCCCAAGATTGTCAGCGGTGAGATCATTTTCGCCGGGGCCTACACGGAACCCAATGCGGGAACGGACGTGGCCGGCATTCGCTCGCGGGCGGTGCGCGACGGGGACCATTACATCCTCAACGGGCAAAAGATGTTCATCACCAACGGCACCATCTGCGACTATTTCTGCGTCTTTTGTGTGACCAATCCGGACGCGCCGCGCCACAAGCGCTTCAGCTTGCTCATCGTGGACGCCACATCCCCCGGCATCACTCGAAACAAGATCCACGGCAAAATGGGAATCCGTGCCAGCGACACGGCGGAAATCAGCTTTGAAGACGTGAAAGTTCCGGTGGAAAACCTCGTGGGCCAGGAAGGCAACGGCTTTTACCAACTCATGGACTTTTTCAACACGACCCGGGCCATGGTGGCCGGACAGGGGGTCGGGCTGGCCCAAGGAGCTTTGGACAAGGCCGCCCAGTATGTCCAGGAACGGACCGCTTTCGGGCAGCCTCTGGCCAATTTTCAGGGCGTCCAGTTCCAGCTGGCGGAAATGGCCACCCGCATCGAACTCGCCCGCCAGCTCACCTACAAGGCCGCATGGTTGGCGGATCAGGGACGGATCGATCCCAAGCTGAGCGCCATGGCCAAGCTTTACGCCGGCGAGACGGCCGTATGGGTGGCGGACAAGGCCTTGCAGCTGCACGGCGGCTACGGCTATATCGACGAATACGACGTGCAGCGCTATTATCGGGACGCCAAGATCCTGGAAATCTACGAAGGCACCAAGGAAGCGGAAAAACTCACGATCGCCAAGATCGTGCTGAAAGAGCACACCAAGGGCTAACCCTTCACGGCAAGGCGGGCGTCGAGTGAAGGACGAAAGGAAGGATACGGCGGCCGAAATTCTCAAGGCCGCCCGTCAGCTCTTTTATGAAAAAGGCTACGAGGCGGCCAGCACTCGGGAGATCTCCGCGCGGGTCGGGATCAGCAAGGCCGCGTTGTACCACCATTTCAAAAACAAGGAAGAGATCCTTTTTCGGATCTGCCTGGAAGCGGCGGACGAACTGGTGGACAACATGCGCCGGGCCATCGCTCGAAACGTCCAGTCCGAAAAGCCGCTCAAAGAGCGACTCACCGACATTCTCATCGAATACCTGCGCACGTACCTGAAGAACGAAAACTTCAACAAAATCCTCTTTCACGACATGGAGTACCTGCCGGAAGACAAGAAGCGCATCATCCTGGACAAGGAAAAGGAAAACGTCCATCAGCTGCGGGCGTTTCTCATTTCCTTGATGGATCAGGGCATCATTCGGCCCATCAACCCCACCGTGATGACCTTTTCCCTCATCAGTTCTCTGCACTGGCTTTATTTCTGGTTCAAGCCTCAAGGATCCTTGTCCCTGGAAGAGGTGGCCCAGGAAATCGCCGACCTTTTCCTTTACGGCATGGTCAAAGGCTGAGGACGATTCATGCGGGAACGCGCACGCTGAAGGCGAGGGTGCGCGTTGCCGCCTCCAGACCGTATTCCGTGAGCAGGGCCGGGACGAGAAAGCTGTGCCCCCGATCGTAGGGCTGCGCCTCGGTGCGCTCTTTTTCCCGCCAAAAGATCCTTCCGCGCCCTTCGATAACAAGGATCACTTCCGGCCCGTCCGGACGCGTCAGGGAAAGAATGCGTCCTGCCTCAACGATCCAGCGGTGGACCTGGAATTCCGAGCATGGAGCGGGATAGATCGTGTGGGTGTCCTCCGGCGGTGAAATCACCGCCGGATGCACGGGATGGAAGTCCAGGACCTGAAGAATCGCCCGGAAATCTTTGTGTTTTGGGGTCAGGCCGAGACGCACCACGTTGTCCGAATTGGCCATGCATTCCACGATGTTTCCCCGAAGGTAGGCATGGGGAAGGCCCGGCGGCAGAAAGAGGGCCTGCCCCGGGAGCAGTTCCACTCGGTTGAGGAAAAGGACCACGAGAAGCCCCACGTCTTCGGGACCGTATTGAGCGAGGAGTTCGTGGTAAAGATCGGCCATGGCCGAAAAGGATTGCGGAGCCTCTCCCATTCGCCGTGCCGTGGCATGAACGGCGGAGGCGAGGCCTTTCGGATCGTTTCGGGCTCGAAAGAGCAGGCGGGAAAAAGCGTTCCGCACGAAGTCCGCCTTAGGAGATGTCGTCCGCATCATGCCGTCGACGCTCCGGATGTCGCAGCCCACAAAGGAAGCGATTTCCGGAAAGGCGCGAAAGACCTCCTGCCAGCCGTCCACGGATTTGAATCCCGCAAGGGCCTGGAACCGCCCCAGAGCCACGGCGATTTCCGGCTTGTGGTTGGCGTCCGGGTAATGATTCGGATCTTGGGCTCGCAAAAGAGGGGCCAAGGTGCGGTCCGGATGCGCTTGAATGGACAGGGCTTCGGCGGCGGATAGGATTTTAAGAAGAAAAGGCCACTGTCCTTTGAAGATGCCGTGGACCCGAGACCCCAGGAGTTGAAGGGGCCAGAGGCGGACCCCGTCGCTCAGGGCGACGGGGTCCGCATCCTCCCGCACGATGAGCGATGGTGCCGATGGGTGGGCCCCCACCCACAGCTCCGCGTAGGGGATGGGATTCGGGTCCGAGATGCCCAAAAGCGTGGCGATAAAAGCCGATGGGCCCCGCTCCCCCCAGTCATAGTGGCGGATGGGATTCTTCAGGCGATAGGGTCGAGGGCTCAACCCGGCGGCTTGTGGCATGACCTCTCCTTGATCCGTGGCGACCAAAGACGGCTCTGGTGCGTTATTTTCTTCACTTTCCCATTGACCGCCTTTCGGGCCTTCGATAGGCTGATGGGGCCCGGTCTTCGAAAAATCCAGCGGCTCCTCTACCTTTGGCTTCAGTGCTGTGCTCCGGGCCAATCGCTTCCAATGTGATCAAAAATGGGCCCGTTGACAACCCCGATGCGGAAGAGGCCGAGAGGTATCGGCCGGCGGGCCTGGCGGTGGGGGATCCCTTGAGGCTCCATGGCGTATCGGCCCTCGATGGGAAGCCCCAAGGGAAAGGGGGTGAGAGCGCACGATTGAGGGGGGGAAGTTCGTTCGAAAAAGCACGAGCGCAGGCGGGCGAACTTCCGGACGGAAGAGGGGGCTTTTGTGAAAACGTCTTGGCTTGTCGAGGAGGAGGAGATGAAAGGAAAGCGTTGGTGTGCGGTTTTGTTGGGACTGGGGGCGCTGCTCCTCATGGTGACCTCCCAGGCCGGTGCGGCGGGTTTTGCGCTCTATGAAGGCAGCGCCCGCGGCAATGCTTTGGGCGGAAATCTTACGGGAAGCGCCGATGACGTGTCGGCCTTGTTTTTCAACCCGGCGGGGATCACGCAGCTTCCCGGCGTGCAGGTGATGGCCGGCGCCACCTTTATTTCGCCTATGACGGATGTGACGACGGTCAATCCCTATTCCGGGCAGAGCAACACCAAGTCGGCGGAAAGCAACGTGTGGATTCCGCCCCACGTGTATGCCAGCTATCAGTTTTCGGACGCTCTTTGGTTCGGGGCGGGTCTTTATTCCCGCTTCGGCTTGGGCACCGAATTCGACAAGAACTGGTGGGGGCGCTACAACAACTACAACGCCGTCATTCAAACCCTGTCTTTTAATCCCAACGTGGCGGTAAAGCTCAACGACATGGTTTCCGTTGCCGCCGGCGTTGAAGTCATGTGGTTTGACCTCACCCTGGAACAAAAAATCGATGCCACGGCACCTTTCGTCAGAGGCGGGGCCGGCTCCACCTTAGCGGCTTTGGGGTATTCCACAAGGATCAATGATCCGACCACCAGTGCCCTCGACGTTAAGAGCAAGCTCACCGGGGATACCTTCGGGTACGGCTTTACGTTGGGGCTGCATGTGAAACCGTCCGACTGGCTGGCTCTGGGCGCTTCCTATCACAGCAACGTGAAACAACATATCGACGGAGACGCCGATTTCACCAAGCCGGCGGCCCTCACCTCCGGCCCTCTCGCTGCCCCCTCGGCCACGTGGTTTAACGACACCGGAGCCGAAGGCAGTGTCACACTGCCGGATATGCTCTTTCTGGGAGCGGGCATCCGCCCCATGGACCGACTGCTCATTGAGCTTGGTGCCATCTGGACCGGCTGGAGCAGCTACAAAGATTTGACCATCAAATACGACGAAGCCATTTTGCCTGGTGTGACGAGCGTGACCAAGGCGAAAAACTGGATGGACGTGTGGCGCCTCAGCATCGGGGCGGAATATAAGGTGACCGATTGGTTCGACCTTCGCGCCAGTTATATTTTCGATGAATCGCCCATTCCCGATTCCACGGTGGACTACCTGGTGCCGGCCAACGACCGGCACATGTTTGGCATCGGGACCGGGTTCCATTGGAATAACTATTCGCTGGATCTTTCCTACACCTATTTGATGATCGAAGAGCGTACGGTGGAGCCGCGCCTTGCCGACGGCGTCTACCAATCCAAGTTTGAAAACGGGGACGCGCACCTTATCGGGATCAGCGCTTCCTACAAGTTCTAGAAAACGCCCGAGGCGGTCATGGAGAAAGCCTGGAGAGAGTTCCGGGCTTTCTCTTTTCCGCCCCGCGGCGCAGCACACAGGAGACGCCATGAGTCAGACCGTGCACGGCCGTTTTATCCGTCCGGAAGAATGCCTGCTCTTTCTCGTGGATCTGCAAAGCGTCATGTTGGATTTGTGCGTTCACAAAGAGCGGGTTGTAAGCCATGTCGTCGCCCTCCTGGATATGGCGGCGGTGCTGAACATTCCCGTGTTGTTTTCCCAGCACAACGCGGAAAAACTGGGCGGGTTTCTGCCCGAACTCACGGCCAAGGTCGCCGACCCCGTCATTTTGGACAAAGTGGAATTCAGTTGCTTCGAAAATGAGGCCATGGCCCGGGCTGTTTCGGCATCGGGGCGGAAGACGCTGGTTTTGGCTGGAATTGAAACCCACGTGTGCATCTTTCACACGGGGGCTCACGGAGTGCGCCTGGGCTATACGGTGCACGTAGTCAGCGATGCCGTCACAAGCCGCAGCGAACACAATTGGCAGATCGGGCTCCAGAGGCTCGATCGTGCCGGCGCCGTGATCACGTCCACGGAAATGGTCACCTTTGAGTGGCTGAACCGAGCCGGAACGGCGGAATTCCGAAAAGCCCTGCCCATACTGAAAAGATTCTGAAAAAGAATGTTTACCGGCTGAGGAAAATCCACACAGCCAAGAGGGCCACAGACACGATCGTGACGGGAATGCCGTAGCGGGCGTGTTCCCGAAAGGAGATGCCGACGCCGTGGGCGGCGGCTTCTTCAATGACGATGAGGTTGGCGATGCTGCCGATGGTCACCAGGTTTCCCGCAAAGGTGCTGGAAGCGGCCAAGACGTACCAGAGCGTCTCATGGCCTGGCGGAAGAAATTTGGACAGGAGCATCACGGCGGGAACATTGCTCGTCACGTTGGACAGCACCACGGAGACGAGGGTGAGCCAATACGGGTCGGTGACGTGCAGGGCGTGGTGGTTGAGTTCTCCCATGATCATGCGGGGAAGTCCCGCCTTTTCCACAGCCCCGACCAGAACGAAAAGGCTGCAAAACAGCGTGATCAAATGCCAGTCCACAAGGCCGAGGATGGAGCGGGTTTTCATCCGTCGGCTGCACAGAAGACATCCCGCCACGGCCAGCGCCGTCACATGACGGGGGATGGGCGAAAAGAAAAGGACGATGAGAAGCATGGTGTAGAACAGTCCCTTTCGGGCCTGATGGCCGTCAAAGGACGGCCAACTTCCTTCAACGATGGCGGCGGCTTGGCGAGCGCCCAAAGCCCAGCGGTTTCGAGACAAAACGACGATCAGGCCGTAGGCGGCCATGAGGGAGACGAGCACCGGCGGCAGGTTCCACAGGAAAAATTTCAAAAAATCCAATTTTCCCACCTGGCCGATGAGCATGTTTTGCGGGTTGCCGATGATGGTGGCCGCCGATCCGATGTTGCTGGCGACGGCCACGGCGATGAGAAAGGGGACGGGGTTGAGGGACCTTCGGGCCAGGGTCACCGTGAGCACGGGCGTAAAGGCAAGGCAGACGATGTCGTTGGCCAGCACGGCGGCAAAAAGGGCCGTGGTCAGCATCAAGACCAGGAGAAAACGCAGAGGATGATCCAGCCACCGGGTGATTCTCAGGGCCGTCCACGTGTAGAAGCCCGCCAATCGGAATTGGGCCGAAAGGACCATGAGGCCGTAGAGGAGCAGGATTGTGGGAATGTCGATGGCCTCCTGCGCTTCTTGAGTGCTCATGGCGCCGACGGCCACCATGGCCATGGCCCCGAGAAGCGCGATGCCCGTGCGATCCAGGGCGAGCCCGGGAATGCGGCCGAGGGCCACCCCGAGGTAAGCGATGATGAACACGGCGATGATGGTGGTTTCCAAAAGCGCTCTCCTTCAAGACAAAGACATGGCGTGCCCAGTCCTTCTTTCTTCGAAAGAGGCGATCTATACACCCATTGCCCGTGCAAACCAAGAGGGGAAAAAACCATCGAGCCCGATGGGGTTTCTGAGGGTTGTGAAGTAAATTTTCGGGGTCAGAAGGGGATCTGGAGCTGCTTTTTCTTCAACTTTTCGATGAGGGTGGTGCGGTTCAAGCCAAGCAGTTTGGCCGCTTGGTTTTTGACGCCGCCGGCTTTTCTCAGGGCGTCCAGGATGAGTTTGTTTTCCAGGTCCTCGAGGATCTGTTTGAGGTCGATGCCTTCCTCGCCGATTTCGACGGCCGGAGCGGTGGGTTTGGGGGCGGCCTTGCGGATGCGCTCCGGAAGATCATGCATCTGAATGAGGTCTCCTTCCGTGAGGATCACCAGGCGTTCGATAAGGTTTTCCAGCTCGCGGACATTTCCAGGCCATTCGTAGGCTTCCATGCAGCGGACGGCGTCCCTGTCCATTTTCTTCAAGGGCATGTTCTTCTTCTGACAATGGAGGCGAAGAAAGTGCTGGATCAGCAGGGGAATGTCCCCCTCCCGCTCCCGCAGAGGCGGCACATGGATGGGAATGACGTTGAGGCGGAAATAGAGATCTTCACGAAAAGAGCCGTTTCTCACGGCGCTGTCCAGGTCCTTGTTGGTGGCGGCGATGATGCGCACATCCACCTCGATGGTGCGGGAACCCCCCACCCGTTCGAACTTGCGCTCCTGCAGAAACCGCAAAAGCTTCACCTGAAGCTTCGGGCTCATGTCCCCGATTTCGTCGAGGAACACAGTCCCTTGATGGGCCAGTTCGAAACGGCCCTTGCGGTCCCGCAGGGCGCCCGTAAAGGCCCCCTTTTCATGGCCGAAAAGCTCGCTTTCCAGAAGCTCTTCGGGAATGGCCCCGCAATTGATGGGCACCAGCGGCTTATCGCGCCGTTCGCTGTTGTAATGGATGGCGTTGGCGATGAGTTCCTTGCCCGTGCCGCTTTCTCCCGTGATGAGCACGGTGGTTTCCGTGCGGGCCACCCGTTCGATGACGCGATAGATGGACTGCATGGCCGGACTTTGGCCGATGATCTTGTCGAATCCGTATCGCGCCTGAAGTTGGGATTTGAGCAAATCGTTTTCGGAACGCAGCGCGATGAATTCCCGCGCTCTTTCCAAGACCACGAGGATTTCGTCCAACTTGGCCGGTTTGGTGAGGTAATCGAAGGCGCCCCGCTTCATGGCCTCCACGGCCGTTTCGATGGTCGCATAGCCGGTGAGGACGATGACCACGGTGTCCGGATGGTTTTCGGCAAAATGGGCGAGCACCTGCAAGCCGTCCATGCCCGGCATGACGAGATCCGTCAGGACGATGTCGTAAACGTGTTGGGACGCTTTCTTGACGGCTTCCAGACCACTGGAGGCCATGTCCACGCGATAGCCTTCTTCTTGGAGCCCTTCCACCACCACCTGAAGGGTCTCGGGCGTATCATCCACCACCAGGATATCGCTCAGAGGGCCCCGTGTCTCCATCCGCTGCTCCCTGTTGTGCAAGGTCTGTCCGGGTTGCCGTGCCTCCACTGTCCCGCAGTGTAAAGCATTTTGATGTGCAGTCAAGACTTTGACGTCCCGGGGCGTCGCCCGAACCCGTGTTCATATCGCTGGATTTGCTTCGAACTGTTCACGATTGTGGAAGAGCTGCTTCTCAATTAAAAGGAAAGTGATACGAATGCCTTTTCTATTTTTTGACGAGGAAAAACGCTCACCCGGCCTTCGGCCGCCTTCTCTCCCGCTATGGCGGGGGAGAGTGTCAGGGTGAGGGGAAATGGAGCTGTTTGTTGCAGAGGAATCCTCGGGAGTGCGGTTACGCCCTTTCGGGGGTTAAAAATTGGCAAAAATGGGCCCGTTCTGGGTCCCAGGGCTTCGCCCTGGGCTGAGATCCTCTGCCCCTTCGGGGCGTGGTCCGTTGGGGTGCGGGGCGATGGATTTTGGGCGGTGGGATGGCCGCGTCGAGGGGCGGCGTGGTGCGTGCAGGGTGGTCGCCCCGAAGGGGCCAAACATCATATTCGGCCCAAAACTCTTCCGGGATGGGTCGGTGTCCTGGGCGTGTGCGGCGCCAGGCATTCAGGCGTCTGCGAACATCGGCAAGATCCGGGTATGGGCCCGGCGGGGCTTGGTATTCCATGGGTTCATCCTCCTCCAGTGTTTGTCACGGTGAGCCCACTCTAATCCGCCGGCACCCCCGCCGTCACGCACGCTTGCCGAAAGGACACGGCTGAACCTGTTTCCCTGGAGGAAGCACGACGCCTCATTAACGGGATGAAAGAACGCTACGGTGGCGGGACGCTCTTCGGCAAAGAGCAAGGGGGGCGGCTTGCTGCCGCACTGACGGCTGTCTTTCAAAGTGCCGGCGGGCGGGATCCGTAACCTACGGTTGCCGAAAAGGCAGCACATCTCCTTTGCTTCCTTGTGCAGGGCCACCCCTTCGTGGACGGGAACAAGCGGATCGGAGCGGCGCTGTTCCTGCGTTTTCTCGAAAAGAACGGCTTGCTTTATCAGGGCGACGGCAGTCTTCGGCTATCCGAAGAGGCGCTGGTGGCACTGAAGATGGCTGACCGACACGGTTTTCGATCTGACATATCAGGAAAAACGTGAAATGACGGGCGATGGATCTGGGCCCGTCCGAGGTTTTCCTTGACTTTATTATGGCCCTTTTCTACTAGAAACCGTTTATGATTTGGGGCTTGTGAGGGTTTTTCAGGGCGGAGGCTCGGCGGAGCGCGGCAAGTTTCGACGTGTCGGCTGCGAACCATGAGGGTGCGGTGGTGGAGCGAGTGCAAGCGATTCGGGGGATGAACGACATTTTGCCCGATGCCGTCCATTGGTGGCAGATGGTGGAAAGGACGGCGCGGGAGGTCCTGGAGCTTTACGGGTACCGGGAGATTCGAACGCCCGTTGTGGAAAAGTTGGAGCTTTTCGCGCGCAGCATCGGCGAGAGCACGGATATCGTGGAAAAGGAAATGTACGCCTTTGCGGACCGCAAAGGCCAATGGCTGGCGCTGCGGCCGGAAGCGACGGCGTCCGTGGTCCGCGCCTTCATTGAACACAACCTTCAGGCGGACCCGCTGGCGCGAAAATTTTATACCATCGGCCCCATGTTTCGCCATGAACGGCCCCAAAAGGGCCGTTACCGTCAGTTCCATCAAATCGACGCCGAGGTGTTCGGCATCGACGATCCCTTGCTGGACGCCGAAGTCATGATCATGTTGTGCGATTTTTTCCAACGCCTCGGCCTCGAAGGGGTGGGGCTTTACATCAACTCTCTGGGCTGCCCGAAATGCCGTCCCCTTTTTCGAGACGACCTGAAACAGTTCCTGCACCAACGGGCGTCGCAGCTCTGCCCGGATTGCGATCGGCGCCGTCACGTCAACCCTCTTCGGGTGTTCGACTGCAAGGTGGATCGATGCCGGGAGGCGCTTGCGGGGGCGCCCGAATTGGTGGGGTATCTGTGCGATGAGTGCGCCCGCCATTTCGAAAAGGTGCAAGCGTATCTGGCGGGGCTTGGTGTGGCCTTTACCGTGGATCCGCGCATGGTCCGCGGTTTGGACTACTACATGAGGACGACTTTCGAAGTGGTCACCGACCGGTTGGGGGCGCAAAACGCCGTAGGCGGCGGCGGCCGTTACGACGGCCTCATGCGGGATCTCGGGGGGCCCGATCTTCCGGGAATCGGCTTCGCCATCGGCATGGAACGCTTGATCCTCTTGCTGCAGCAAGGGCACCATCTTGCCGCCGGCTCACCCGACGTCTTCATGGCCGTGCTGGGGGAAAAACCCGTTTTGGAAGCGTTTCGTGCCGTCCAGGCGCTGCGAGGTGCCGGCATCGCCGTGGAAATGGCCTACGGCGGCGGCAGTCTGAAGAGCCAAATGCGGCGGGCGGACAAGCTGGCCGCGGCCCATGTGGTCATCCTGGGAGAAGAGGAGCTCGCAAAGGGCGTGGCCGTCGTGCGCAACATGAAAGAGAAATCGCAGGCGGAAGTTCCTCTGTCGGATCTTGTGGAATTTTTCAAAGGGCACATCTTGGCAGCCCGGGGCTAAACCCCGGGATTCGGCCCGACACCCTCCAAATGAGCCGAGGGCGGGCAATGTGAACGGATAGGAGCGCGCAGTGGATCAAGAAGCGAAACACATGGAATCCCCGTCGATCGTCCTGGAATCCTTAAACGGCTGGCGCCGCACTCACGACTGCGGCAGCCTTCGGCCCGAGCACGTGGGCCGACAGGTGGTTTTGATGGGCTGGGTCCAAAGGCGCCGCGATCACGGCGGCCTCATCTTCGTGGACCTGAGGGACCGGGAAGGCATCACCCAGATCGTCTTCGACCCGCAGGCCGATGCCGAGGCGCATGAGACGGCTCACGCCTTGCGCAGCGAATACGTCATCGCCGTCCAGGGAACGGTGCGCGCGCGTCCCGAAGGCATGGCCAATCCCAAACTGCGCACGGGGGAGATCGAGGTTCTGGTGTATGACCTTAAAATCCTGAACGTGGCCAAGACGCCGCCTTTCCTCGTCGAAGAGGAGACGGAAGCCAGCGAAAGCGTGCGCCTGAAGTACCGATACCTGGATCTCAGGCGGCCGTCCATGCAGGCCAATTTGCGGCTGCGGCATCGCGCGGCTTTTCTCACCCGAAACTACTTCGCCGAACGGGGCTTCATCGAAGTGGAAACGCCGGTGCTGACCAAGAGCACGCCGGAAGGAGCCCGGGACTACCTGGTCCCGAGTCGCGTGAACCCCGGCAAGTTCTACGCTCTGCCCCAGTCTCCGCAGCTCTTTAAACAGCTGCTCATGGTGGCCGGCTTCGAACGCTACATGCAGATCGTCAAGTGCTTTCGGGACGAGGACCTGCGGGCGGACCGGCAGCCGGAATTCACGCAGTTGGACCTGGAGATGAGCTTTATCGATGAAGAAGACATCTATCCCCTCATCGAAGGATGGATCGGCGTTTTGTTCAAGGACCTTTTGGGAGTGGATCTCCCCGTGCCGTTTCCGCGGCTGCCGTACCGGGAAGCCATGGATCGTTACGGCACCGATCGGCCCGACCTACGCTTCGGGTTGGAACTGACGGACTGCACCGACATCGTCCGAGGCTGCGATTTTCGCGTGTTTCGGGACGCCTTGGAACGGGGCGGCGCCGTCAAAAGTCTTCGCCTTCCCGACGGGGGACGGCTTTCCCGAAAGGACCTGGACGATCTGGTTCAGTACGCGCAGGAGTTCGGCGCCAAGGGCATGGCCTGGGCCAAGCTGCAACCCGACGGATGGCAGTCGCCCATCGCCAAATTCCTTCCCCAATCCGTGCGGGACGCCGTCACCGAAAAGATGGAGGGCCGGCCCGGCGACATCCTTTTCTTCGTGGCCGATCAGCCTGCCGTGGTGCACGAAACCTTGGGGAACGTGCGCACACGGCTCGCGCACCAGATGGGCCTCGTTCCCAAAGGGGAATATCGGTTCTGCTGGGTCACCCATTTCCCGCTTCTGGAATGGGATGCGGACGAAAAACGCTATGTGGCGGTGCATCATCCCTTCACATCGCCGCTGGAAGAGGATATGGATCTTCTGGAAGTGGACCCGCTCAAGGTGCGCAGCCGAGCCTACGATCTGGTGCTCAACGGCACGGAAATCGGCGGAGGAAGCATCCGCATTCACCGAGAGGACGTCCAGAAGAGGATCTTCGCGGCCCTCGGCATCGGCGAACGGGAAGCCCGGGAAAAGTTCGGCTTTCTGCTGGATGCACTGCAATACGGCGCACCGCCCCACGGCGGGATCGCCTTTGGTTTCGACCGCTTGGTCATGCTCATGACGGGCGCCTCCTCCATTCGGGATGTCATTGCGTTCCCGAAGACCCAAAAAGCCACGTGCCTCATGAGCGGAGCGCCGTCGGAACCGGACGTGAGCCAGCTCCTGGAGCTGTGCATCAAGGTGGAAAAAGAGGGGAGGTAACCCTCCATGGCCCGATGGAACGAAAAGAAACGCGTTCTGGACCACGAGCATTCCGGGTTTTGGCACCACCGCCTGGTGGACATTCCGGAACCCAACCTGATGCGCAACGTCTTCCCCTATGTGGAAGTGCCCCGGATCGATTTCGATCACAAGCTGCTTCCCATCGACCCGGCGGAAGAGATCTTCATCACGGACACCACCTTCCGGGACGGGCAGCAGGCGCGGCCGCCCTACACGGTGGAGCAGATCGAGAAGATCTTCGAGTTCCTCCATCGCATGGCGGGGCCGAAGGGGGTCATTCGCCAGTCGGAATTTTTCCTCTACACGGAAAAGGACCGCCGGGCTTTGGACGCGTGCCTTGCCAAGGGCTACCGTTATCCGGAAATCACGGGGTGGGTGCGGGCCGTGGCCGCCGACCTTCAACTGGTGGTGGATGCCGGCTTAAAGGAAACGGGCATTCTCACATCCGTTTCCGATTATCACATCTTCCTGAAGATGAAGATCTCCCGTAAGGAAGCCCTGGAAAAATATCTCGCCATCGTGAAAGCGGCTCTGGACAAGGGGATCGTCCCCCGGTGCCATTTCGAAGACGTGACCCGGGCCGACACCTACGGGTTCTGCATCCCCTTTGCCATCGAACTCATGAAACTCCGGGAAGAAAGCGGCATCGACATCAAGATCCGCCTGTGCGACACCATGGGCTTTGGGGTGACCTATCCGGGGGCGGCCCTGCCTCGAAGCGTTCCCAAGCTGGTGCGGGCGTTCATCGATGAAGCGGGCGTTCCCGGGCATCTTCTGGAATGGCACGGCCATAATGATTTCCACAAGGTGCTCGTGTGTGCCGCCACGGCGTGGCTCTACGGCTGTGCCGGCGCCAACGGCACGCTTTTGGGCTTTGGGGAACGCACCGGCAATGCCCCCATCGAAGGGCTGCTCATGGAATACATCGGCCTTCGAGGGGCCATGGACGGGATCGATACGACGGCCATTACCGATGCGGCGGAATACTTTCAAAAAGAGCTGGGCTATCGCATTCCGCCCAATTACCCCTTTGTGGGCGAAGACTTCAACGCCACCAAAGCCGGCATTCACGCCGACGGTCTCGTCAAAGACGAAGAAATCTATAACATTTTTGATACCAAGCGGCTCCTCAAACGGCCCGTGAGCGTCATCATTACGGACAAGTCCGGCGTGGCCGGTATCGCCTACTGGGTGAACAACCGGCTGCGCTTGAGTGGCGATCAGAGGCTGGACAAACGCCATCCGGGCATTGTGAAGATTCACAAGCGCGTCATGGAAGAATATGCGGCGGGGCGCACCACGTCCATTTCCAACGAGGAATTGGAAAGGTGGGCGAGGCGCTACCTGCCCGAGTACTTTGTGAGCGAATTCGATCGGCTCAAAGAGCGCGCCCGGTCCCTGGCGGCCCATCTGGTGGCGGAAGTGGTGGAAAACGCGGCCGTCAAGAGCATGGATCCTTCGGTGCAGGAACCCGTTCTGCAGACCCTTTTGGAACTCAACCCGTTTATCCAATACGTCTACGTAACGGACGCGGAAGGCCGAAAGATCACCCGCAACATCACCCACATCACGGATCGGGCCAAGTACGAATCGGCCCAGGTGGGAGAAGACCTTTCCGACCGTCCGTGGTTCATCGAACCCATGCGGGACGGCAAGGTTCATGTGACCGATTTCTACACGTCCCGCTACACCGGGGCGTTGTGCATCACGGTTTCGGCGCCCATTCGAAACGATTTGGAAGAGATCGTGGGCATCTTGGGTATCGACATCCGCTTTGAAGATCTGGCCAAGATGGAAGAAATGGAAAAGAACGGCCGGGCTTAGAACCGTATGGCGGGGCAGGGGATGGGGCGGAGCACACCACGGTGCGGGGCGGCTTCCACGTTGGCCGTGGCGGCCTTTGTGGCCGTCGCCGTGTTGGGCGTGGGCTGTGCGCCCAAGAAACCTCCGTCCCCCGGCGCCCTTCCTCCGGGCACGCCCCCACCGTTGGGCACCCAGAGGCCGTACCAAATCAACGGCGTGTGGTATTACCCCATCCCCAGCGCGGAAGGGTTTCGGGAAGAAGGCTACGCCAGTTGGTACGGTCGGGATTTTCACGGCCGGGCCACGGCGTGCGGCGAACCCTTTGACATGTACGCCATGACGGCCGCCCACAAGATCCTTCCCATAGGCACGCACGTGAAGGTGACGGACAAGAGAACGGGGCGCTCCATCATCGTCCGAATCAACGACCGCGGCCCCTTTGTGGCGGGCCGAATCATCGATTTATCCTTTGAGGCGGCGCGGGCTTTGGGCATCCATAACGACGGGCTGGCTCCGGTGATCGTGGAAGCGGTTCGTGTGACCACCCCCGTGATGGTGGCCGGCTCGGCCCCGTCATGGCAGGTGGACCCTGTGCGCCCGTATCGGCAAGGGCCTTTTGTCGTTCAGGTGGGTTCCTTTCAAAACGCCGACAACGCCCAGCGCCTGAAAAAAGAAATGGACAAGCGATACGGCTCGGCCGCCGTGCGCACGGCATGGATCAATGGAACGGCCTTCTACCGGGTGCAGCTGGGCCTTTTCCCCGATTTGGACCGAGCGATGCAATCCATGGAAACGTTGCAACGTAACGGCTATCGCGATGCCTTTGTGATCGCTTTGGAGGGGCAGTGAGATGGTGCCGGTCGTGAACTATCCGTCCGTAGAGGCCGAGCGGTTTTTGAGCGCGGTGACGGGGCGGCAGGTGGTTGTGGACGCGCAACTGGAAAAGCAGGTCCAAGAGATCCTGGAGGCGGTTCGACGCGACGGCGATGAAGCCTTGGTGGATTTTACGAGGCGGTTCGATGCGCCGGATTTTACGAAAGCCCGGATTCGAGTGCCCCCCGAAGAGATCGATGAGGCCTACGCAACCGTCGATCCCGGACTGGTGGACGTCATTCGAAAGGCCCGGGACAACATCCGCCGTTTTCATGAGCATCAGCGGTCGTCGTCCTGGTTTACGACCCATGCCGACGGGTGCTACATGGGCCAAATGGTGCGGCCGGTATCGGCGGCCGGGCTTTATGTGCCTGGAGGACAGGGCGGCGAGACGCCCCTGGTGTCCACGGTGCTCATGACCGCCGTGCCCGCCGTGGTGGCCGGGGTTTTGGACATCGCCATGGTGACGCCGCCGCGCCGCGACGGGACGCTCAACCCCTACTTGCTCGTTGCGGCTCGGGAGGCCGGGGTTCATCGCATCCACAAGGTGGGGAGCGCCTGGGCGGTGGCGGCCCTGGCCTACGGCACGGAAAGCGTTCCGCCGGTGGATGTGGTCGTGGGGCCTGGAAACATTTATGTGACCCTCGCGAAAAAAATGGTTTCGGGCCGCGTGGGGATCGACGGATTGGCGGGCCCGAGCGAAGTGGTGGTCATTGCCGACAGGACGGCCGATCCGCGCTTTGTCGCGGCGGATCTTCTGAGCCAAGCGGAACATGACCCCATGGCCAGTGCGGTGTGCCTCACCGATGACGCCGAGCTCGTTAACAGTGTCTTGGCGGCGCTGGAATCCCAAACGCGAGAACTTCCCCGGCAGGACATCGCTCGGGAGGCCCTTTCCCGCTATGGGGCCGTCATTCTCACGAGAAGCCTTGAAGAGGCGGTGGAGGTGGCCAACCGCCTCGCTCCGGAACATCTGGAGCTGCTCGTTGAAGACCCCTGGGCCCTGCTGCCGCGGGTGCAGAACGCCGGCGCCGTGTTCATGGGGGCTCACACGCCGGAAGCCCTGGGGGACTATTTTGCCGGACCCAACCATGTGCTGCCCACAAGCGGCACGGCGCGCTTCGCGTCGGCCTTGAGTGTGGAGACGTTTGTGAAAAAAACGACGGTTCTCGCCTACAGTCGCGAGGCCTTCGTGCGGGATGCACCGGCCGTCGCGGCCCTGGCGGCCTTGGAACGACTGGACGCCCATGCCCGGTCCGTCCAGGTGCGCATGGGCCAAGACAACCGCCCGTCGGGTTGAAAATCGCCCCTTCTCTTTTCCCGTGCGAGGACGGGGCCTCCACCCTAGGAGCGGGGTTGCCGGCTGGCGGATTCAGGAAAGAGCGAATTTAAGCGCTGCCGGAATCGGGTGCCGGGGCACCTCGGCACGGCCCAAGGCGGTTCTCAGACGAAAACCGGGGCTTGTGTGCCCCCTTCCGGCAATATCAGCCAAAGAGCGGGTTGACCTGGGGGCGGCTCTTCGCATAAAAACACTCCAGAAGTGTAGGGTTTGGAGGGGTTTTCCACCGGTACGCAAAGGACCGATGCCCGTGAAGATGACGTGCGACCAATGCCGAGCGTCTCTCAGTCTGCCCGATGAAAAGATCCCGCAGGGCAAGTCCTTCCGGGTCCAGTGCCCTCGGTGCCGCCACACGATTTTAGTGCGTCCCGGTGCATCGGAAGAGCCCGGTTCGGGCCCGCCGCCGCTCGATGAGGTCCTCACGGCGGAAGGGAGCGCGGACGAGGACGATGCCTTCCTGGACGTTCTGGAACACGGGTCCAAAGCGGCTTTGGTCTGTCTTGCCGACGCCGGGCACCAGGCGACGGTCGTTCGAGAGCTCAGGGACATGGGCTTTCAGCCTTACGTGGAAGACGATCCCGATCGAGCGGTGCGAAGGCTGCGCCAAGGGGGCTACGAGGTGCTCATCCTGGGGGAACCGGTCGACGACAAAGATCGCCGGCACGTTCTTGTCGATTTCCTGAAGGCCCTGCCCATGGCGCAACGCCGAACCCTCTTCGCCTGCCTTATCAGCCCTCGAGAGCGCACCATGGATTCTTTGGCGGCTTTCCGCAAAGAGGTGGATCTGGTCATTCACACGGATGATTTGGCAAAAACGCAGCCCGTGCTGCAGAGGGAACTGAAGAGCGCGCGCAGCTTTTATCGTCTCTTTAAGGAAGCCTTGGAAGAAAGGGGGCAGCTCTGATCCGCAAATCGTGGACTCGAATGTTCCGTCGCGGGGGGGATTCCCAGCGCTCGAAACATTTTCGAGCGCGGGTGGAAAGCTGTGTCAATACCATCCTGGAATTGAACAACCACCTGGGTGAAGGAAAAATCCGCCCGGAGGTCATCAAGCAGTTTCTTCGCCTCAAGGAATCGCTCCGGCACGTTTCCGACGAAAACGTCAGTGAGCAGGACGTCACCCGCATCGAGCAGGCGACGAATCAGCTCCTGGAAGAAATCCGCGCCGCCTACGGCGATCAAAAACCTCTGGTGCTCCACGACGGTGACCGCCACTAGGCCTCAAGGGCAGCAGCACGAGTGCAATTCGAAGAAGAGGGCGGCGGCGGATCGGATCCCCTTCTTGAAGTCGTCGAGAGAAAACCGTTCATTGGGGGCGTGAGCGCCATCGTCGGGGCGTCCCCAGCCCAGCAGAAGAATCGCCTCTAAACCGAGCACTTCCTTGAACAGATTCACAATGGGAATCGATCCCCCTTCGCGGATGAAAACCGGGGCGACCCCGAAGCCCGCTCGGATGGCGCGGGCGGCCGCCTGCACCTGAGGCAGATCGCGGGAGACAAGAACGGGTTCGGCGCCGTGAAGAGCCTCCACCTGCACGCGCACGTCTTTCGGGCAGAGTTCCATGACGTATCGCGTCAAAAGGGCGGCGATTTCTTGCGGCTTTTGGTGGGGCACCAACCGCATGCTCACCTTGGCCCCTGCCTTGGCCGGAATGACCGTCTTGGCGCCTTCCCCCGAAAAACCGCCCCAGATGCCGTTGATGTCCAGGGTCGGCCGGGCCGTTTTGGATTCCAAAGCGCTGTAGCCCGGCTCTTCGCAAAGGCTTTCCAAGCCGAGATAGGCTTTGAGCTTTTCTTCGTCAAAGGGCAAAGCCTTCATCGCCTCGCGCTCCCAGGGTTCCAAGGGAGCTACGGTGTCGTAGAAGCCGGGCACGGCGACGGTGCCGTCGGCATTTTTCAACCGGGCCAGGATGGCAACCAGGGCGTTGATGGGATTGGGGGCGATGCCGCCGAAGGTTCCCGAGTGGAGATCCGTGCGGGGGCCTTGCACGTTGAGTTGCACGTAGGACAAACCGCGAAGGCCGTAGGTGATGGCCGGGACGTCTTCGGAAAACTGGGATCCATCGGAAATGGCGATGGCGTCGGCGCGCAGCGCCTCGCGGTTCTTTTGGAGAAACGCGCCCAGATGGGGGCTGCCGATCTCTTCTTCCCCTTCCACGAGAATCTTGACATTGATGGGCAGATCGCCTTTGACCGCCAGGATGACTTCCAGGGCTTTGAGATAAGTGAAAAACTGCCCCTTATCATCGCTGGCGCCTCGGCCGTAGAGGAAACCGTCGCGCACGGTGGGCTGGAAGGGCGCCGTGGTCCATTCCTCTTCCGGTTCCGCGGGCTGCACGTCGTAATGGCCGTAGATGAGCAGGGTGGGGCGGCCCGGGTGGGGGCATCGGGACGCCAGGACCACGGGGTGCCCTCCGGTATCCTGAAGATGGGCCTCAAGGCCGATTCTCTTGCAGTGGTTGAGCACCCATTCGGCGGCACGGCGCACGTCGCCGCGGTGATGGGAATAGGTGCTGACGCTGGGGATCGCCAGGAGTTCCTTGAGTTCCCTCACGTAGCGGTCGTGGTTGGAATCGATCTTTTGGAAGATGTCCGTCAAATGCATCAGGCTCGCTCCTTGTGGGCACGGTCTTTTTCATCAGCCGCTGTAGGCCGGGAGGCACCATACAATCTTTTGGGCGCTTCGCAAAGAACCTTCCTGTCCGTTGACCTGAAGGGGCTCCTGGACTAGGATCGGCGCACCATAAGGGCCGAGACGGAGGGGTTTGGGACGATGGCTGTGCGTTTTGAAATGGTTTCCGGCGTCGAGAGGGTGGATCCGGCCGTGTGGAACCGCCTGAGCCGCAACGCCGCCCCCATGATGGAGTGGGAATACCTGTATTGCCTGGAACGTTCCGGTGTGCTGACCCCGGAACGGGGCTTTGTGCCGCGCCATATTCTGGCCTATGAAGACGGCAAGATCGTGGCCATCGCGCCGCTTTACGAACGGGTGCGGCCGTGGGTGGAATTCGGCGACGGCGGCCTGTTGCGCTTCCTTGGGGAACTGACCGGCTATCCCTACTACGTGGGACTCATGGCCACGGTGCCCTTGACGCCCGTGCCGGCCTACCAGTTCCTGTACGGTTTGGAACGCGATCCCGTGAAAGTCTACAGCATTGTCGGAGAATACGTGGACTTTGTGTGCGAGACGCGAGGGTTTGCCACGTGCCGCATCTATTTCTTTTGCGACCCGGCCCCGGGACTTCACGAGGCCTTACTGCGCAAGGGGTATGTCGGCCTGCGCAGCGATTATTGTCTGTGGCGCAATAAAGGCTACGCCGATTTTGACGACTTCCTTCAGGATTTCCGATCCCCTCGGCGGCACAAAATCCGACGGGAAATGCGAGACATCGAAGCGGAAGGCATTCGTTTGGCCATGGTGCCCGGAGAAGACGCCCCGGCGGATTATTACGACGTCATCTACGACCTGTACGAGCTGACCTGGAAAAAATATATGGGCGACGAAGTGCGCCCGTTCCTCAACCGGCGGTTTTTCCACATGCTGGGGCGCCTGTTTCGGCACCGGCTCCTCTTTTCGGTCGCCCGAAGAGGTCGCGATCTCCTGGCTCTGGCCCTGTTTTATCACAAGGGGGATCACCTCTACGGCCGCTACTGGGGAAGCTACGATCAGGTCCCCTTTCTCCACTTTGCCGTCTGTTATTATCAGCCCATTCGTTATGCCATCGCCCAGGGCATTCGCGTCCTTGATCCGGGTTTCGGCGGGGAACACAAGACGTACAGGGGCTTTGAAACCACCACGGTGCAGCACTACATCAAATTTTACGGGGAAGAAGAAACCCGCATGGCCCATTCCATTCTCGGCCGATACGGAGGGGCGCCGCCGGAAGAAGGGGGGCGGTTCGTCCGCTGAAAGGCACGGGGGCTAATTGTCCGCGGTTCCCGAAGACTCGCGGCGGATGACGATGGCTTCCAGCTTTTCTTCTTTGTTAAGGCGGGCGGCGTATTCCAGGGCTTTTTGCCGGGTGTCGAACCCGCCGAGGATCACGCGGTACCACACATCCTGATCGCTGACGGCGATCCGTTCCATGGCCGCTTTATGACCTTTCTTCTTGAGGCGGTCCAAGAGGGCGGCGGCGTTTTCCTGACGGCGCATGGACGCCACCATCAGCGCATAAGATCCGGAAGCGGGAGGCGTGGGCAGGGCCGTCTCGGGCGGTTCTTCCTGCCCCGAAAGGGGCGGGGGTTGTTCCGCAAAGTTCGGGGTTTCGGCACCTCCTGAAGAAGGAGCCGAGGGTTTGCCGGTCGGAGAAGCCGGGGGCGCCGTCGGCGCGGCCTTGGACGGCCCCGGCTTCTGGAGTGTGGTCAGCTCCTTTTCCGATTCCAGGGTGGCCAGGATTTTTTCTGCGGGGATCCAGGTTTCAGAGGCGTTGTCCACAGGTTCTTCCACCGCCGGGCGCAGTCCCAAAAGGCGGTAGAGGGTGCCCTGGACCGTGGCGGATTCTCGAGCTTCCCTCGAAACGCCGCGACCCGTCAAAACGCCGGCCACGAAGACGCCCGTCAGGGAAAAGAAGAAAACAAGGACACACACAAAGGCCTGCACCCCGGTCAACTCCACCCGAAGGCGGCGCGGTTCGTTTTCTTCCTCGTATTGGTGGATGCGATCCTTGAGGCGGCTCATGATCGGCACTCCTCGACGTGCGGCGCCCGAATGCCCGCTTTCTTCGCCCCGTCACATCTTTTGCGGCGCCGAAACCCCAAGCACGGTGAGTCCGTTTCGAATGACCGTTCTGAGGGCGTCGGCGAGGTAAAGTCGAGCCTGGGTCAGCTGCGTATCCTCGCTCAAGATTCGGTTGTGGTTGTAATAGCTGTGAAAAGCCGAAACCAGATCCGTCAGGTAGTAAGGCACCCGATGGGGCTCCAGATTGCGGGCGGCGGTTTCCAAAACATAGGGGAATTCTCCCAGCTGCTTCATGAGGTCCCATTCGGCGGGTTCGGTGAGCCGGCTCAGATCCGGGGGCACGTTCCACGAGGTGGGCACGCCGCGTTCTTCCGCCACCTCGAACACACTGCACAGCCGCGCATGGGCATACTGGACGTAGTACACGGGGTTGTCGTTGCTGTGCTTTTTGGCCGTTTCCAGATCGAAATCCAGGGGGCTGTCGGAGCGGCGCGTGAGGAAAAGGAACCGGGCGGCGTCTTTTCCCACCTCGTCCACCACTTCCCGCAGTGTGACGAACTCGCCGGCCCGTGTGGACATGGCCACGGGCTTTCCGCCACGGAGCAGGTTCACAAGCTGCACGAGGATAATGCGCAGATCCGTCGCTCGTCGCCCCAAAGCCTGAACGCCTGCCAACATCCGTGGCACATACCCGTGGTGGTCCGCCCCCCAGATGTCGATGACCAGGTCGTAGTGCCGTTCGTATTTGTTCTTGTGGTAGGCGAGATCCGCGGCGAAATAGGTCGTCATTCCGTTGGCGCGCACCACCACGCGGTCCTTTTCATCCCCGTAGGCCGTGCTGCGAAACCACTTGGCGCCATCCTGTTCGTAGATCATGCCGCTTCGTTCCAGGGCTTCGATGGTTCTCTGAAGGGCGCCGTTTTCGTGCAGCGTCCGTTCGCTGAACCAAATGTCGTGCTTGACCCCGAAAACTTCCAGATCTTCCCGAATGCCTTCCAGAATGCGGTCCCCGGCGTACCGGGTGAAAAAGGCAAGAGCCTCTTCTTCCGGGACGGCCAGGTATCGGTCCCCGAAACGCTCCACCACCTCCCGGGCCAGATCCTTCATGTAGTCGCCCTTGTAGTGATCGTCGGGGAAATCCACCGGCCGTCCCAGGCATTCCACATAGCGCAGGTAAAGGCTGCGACCCAGGGTGTCCATCTGTTTTCCGGTGTCGTTGATGTAGTATTCCTTATCCACCGTGTAGCCGCAGGTTTTCAAGATGTTGGCCAGCACGTCCCCGACGGCGGCCCCTCGACCGTGGCCGATATGAAGGGGTCCCGTAGGGTTGGCGCTGACGAACTCCACCTGGACGCGCGTGCCTTTGCCGAAATCCTGCCGGCCGAAAGCGTCCTTTTCGGCGTGAATGGTGCGCAAAATGTCGCCCCAGAGTTCGGGCCGCACGAAGAAATTGATGAACCCGGGCCCGGCGATGTCCGTTTTGGCCAAGAGCTCGTCCCGGCCGTCCATGCGTTCGACCAGATCCTGGGCGATGGTTCTGGGGTTTTTCCGCAGAAGCCGGGTGAGGGTCATGGCGGCGTTGGTGGCATAATCGCCGTGATCGGCGATCTTGGGGATTTCCAGTTCCAGCACAAGGTCTTCTTCGTTGCGGATGCCCTGATCCTGCAGGAGCGATCGTGCGGCCCGATGAACCATGGCGTGCAGTCGGGATCGAACGAGACTCATGACGGATGTCCTCCTCGAAGGAAAAACATGGCGATTCCTGCGTAAAGCGTGCCTTTATAATGCGCCGTGCCGGCTCACGCAAGCCCGTTGGTCTGGTTGCAGAAAAGGCGCTGAGGATTCTTCCCGACGGCGCAATAGATTTCATAGCTGATGGTCCCGGCCTTCTCGGCGATTTCTTCGGCCGTGATTCTTTCGGATCCTTGAGCGCCCAGGAGGACGACTTCGTCGTCTTCGGCGGCTTCGGGGATATGGGTCACATCGAGGGTGATGAGGTTCATGGAAACCCGCCCGACGATGGGGGCACGACGTCCGCGCACCAAAGCCTCACCGCGATTGGAAAGCACCCGGGGATAGCCGTCGTCGTAACCGACGGCGATGGTGGCGATGCGCATCGGCCGAGGGCAGATGAAGGTCCTTCCGTAGCCGATGCTTTGGCCCGCCGCGACCCATTTGATCTGAAGGACCTTGGTTTTCAGGGTCATGACGGGCTTCAGGGGAGCTGGATCGCGGATTTCGTCGGAAGGCGGTGAGCCGTAGAGCATGATGCCGGGGCGGACCAGTTGATGGTGGGCTTCGGGAATATCCAAAACGCCCCCGCTGTTGGCGATGTGCGCATACCGGAAGGGGATGGCCCGGTCATGAAACATTTGGAGCGCGGTTCGGAACCGATGGAGCTGTTCATGGCTGAAGGTCTTGTCCGCTTCGTCGGATGTGGCCAAGTGGGAAAAAACGCCCTCGATTTCCAGATGTCGAAACTCAGCCAATTGGTCGATGAACGGCCCCAATTCCCGGTCCGGAACACCCAGACGGCCCATGCCGGTATCGATTTTCAAATGGATCCGCGCCCGCTTTCCCGCGCGACGGGACGCCTCTTCCAGCCATCGGCAGTGATCCGGCCGGTAGACGGCGGGGCGCAGGTCTTTTTCGAGTACATGAGGGACATCCTCGGGTTCGATTCCCGCCAGAATGAGAATGGGCTGAGCGATGCCGGCGGTGCGCAGCTTGAGGGCCTCCCAGCATTTGCTGACCCCGAAAAAATCCGCTCCCGCCGCGGCCAATTCCCGAGCGACGGGAACCATGCCGTGACCGTAGGCGTCCGATTTGACAACGGCGAGGATTCCGGCTCGAGAACCCACACGGCTGCGCACTTGCATGAAATTATGCCGCAAAGCCGCCAAATCGATTTCCACCCAGTTTAACGCCATGCGCTCCTCCCCATGGAAAATCGGCGCCCCGCTCTCCAAAGGCACATTCCGGGCTGCAAACTTTCATAAAAATGCAGCCCCTTTACAGAACCGGAACAAACATGATAGGCGATCCCGGCCCTGGTGCCAAGATGTTCCCTGCAGCGCGTGTTCCACCCGAGGGGAGTGTGGGGGATGGAATTTTTTCTCACGGCCTTAGGCCTTGTTTTCTTTCTCGAAGGGTTGCCGTATTTCGCTTGTCCCGAACGGATGAAGCGGTGGTTGGAGGAAATCCTTCGGCTTCCTTCGGCACAGCTGCGAATGCTCGGCGCCGCCTTCATGGTCCTCGGGCTTCTCCTGGTGTTTTTGGGGCGGCGGCATGGAGTGCGGTAAATGAGCTATCGTTTGGAAGACTACGACTACGACCTTCCCGAACACCTGGTGGCCCAGACGCCCAGCCCCGCTCGGGACCGATGCGCGCTCATGGTGCTGCATCGCTTTTCCGGGCGGGTGGAGCACCGCCGGTTTGGGGACCTTCCGTCTTATCTGCGCTCGGGGGATGTCCTCGTGCTCAACGACACCCGCGTGGTTCCCGCGCGCCTGTTGGGAACCAAAGAGACGGGAGGTCGCGCGGAAGTGCTGGTCCTCGATCCTTACAAACCGCCCGAAGAAGGGAAACAGGCCGGCTATCGATGCCTGGTGAAATCCTCCAAACCGCCCAAGGAAGGGGGCCGCCTCATCCTGGAAGGGGATGTGACGGCGACCGTGGTCCAAAGGGACGAGGACGGCCAGGCTGTGCTCCTCTTCGATTGCGACGATCTCCTTCACGTGTTGGAACACAAGGGTCGGGTGCCGTTGCCGCCGTATATCCGGCGGGAGTCACACCGGGAAAGGGAAGAGGACCGATTCGACTACCAAACGGTCTATGCCCGGGAACCCGGGGCCGTGGCGGCGCCGACGGCGGGTTTGCATTTTACCCGGGAACTCCTCAATGCCGTGGACGCCATGGGCGTGGATGTGGTGCGGGTCACCTTGCACGTGGGTTTTGGCACCTTCGCCCCCGTGCGCACGGAAGACATCCGTGAGCATGTGATGCACTCGGAATACGTACGGATTTCCGAGGAAGCGGCCCAAAGGATTCGGGCGGCCAAGAGCGAAGGGCGGCGGGTCATCGCTGTGGGGACGACGGTGGTGCGCACCCTGGAATGGGCGGCGTGCCGATTCGGGGAAGTCCGTACGGTGTCAGGCCTGTGCGATCATTACATCTACCCCGGGTATGCGTTTCGCGTCGTGGACGCCATGATCACCAACTTTCATCTTCCCAAAACATCTCTTCTGCTGTTGGTTTCCGCCTTTGCCGGGCGGGAAAGGATTCTTGCGGCCTACAGGGAAGCCGTCCGAAACGAATACCGATTCTTCAGCTATGGCGACGCCATGCTGATTGTGTAAAGGCATCGACATGTGGCGCTTTGAACTCTTGGCACAAGACGGCACAACCCACGCCCGCCGCGGCCGGATTCAAACAGGCCGGGGCACGGTGGACACCCCCGTGTTTATGCCCGTGGGCACCCAAGGGACCATCAAGAGCCTGTCCCCCGACGAAGTGAGTTCCCTGGGTGCTCAGATCATCCTTGGAAACACCTACCATTTGTCCCTGCGTCCGGGTGCCGAAAGGATCGCCCGGTTGGGCGGCCTGCATGCCTTCATGGCCTGGCCCGGGCCCATTCTGACCGACAGCGGCGGCTTTCAGGTTTTCAGCCTGGCCACCATCCGGAGGATCGACGAGGACGGCGTGACCTTTCAATCCCACATCGACGGATCCCGCCATCGCATCACTCCGGAACGATGCATGGAAATTCAGGACCTTCTCGGCTCGGACATTGCCATGTGCTTTGACGAGTGCACCCCTTATCCGGTGAGTCGGGAATACGCTCGGGCTTCCATGGAAAGGACCCTCAGATGGGCGCGGCGGTGCCGGGAGGCCCATAAACGGGCGGACCAGGCGCTCTTTGCCATCGTTCAGGGTGGGGTCTATGCGGATCTCAGGCTGGAATGCGCCGAAGCGCTGAAGGCCATGGATTTTCCGGGCTACGCCGTGGGCAGCCTTGCGGTGGGGGAACCCAAGGAGGTCATGCTGGAGGTCTTGGATGCCGTGGTTCCGGAACTGCCGCAGGATAAGCCCCGATACCTCATGGGCGTGGGCATGCCGGAAGACCTCATCGAAGGCGTCCGGCGCGGCATCGATATGTTCGACTGCGTCGTTCCCACCCGAAACGCGCGAAACGGCATGCTGTTTACGTCTTGGGGAGCTCTTCAGATCAAGAACAGCCGTTATACGGACGACCCGAAACCCATCGAGCCGGGCTGTGCCTGCTATACGTGCCGAAAGTTTTCCCGGGCGTATCTCCGGCACTTGTTCATGGCCCGAGAGCTCCTGGCCTATCGGCTCAATTCCATCCACAACCTTCATTACTTCCTGAGACTTATGGAGGGCGTACGTGAAGCCGTGCACCAGGGTCGGTTCGAAGCGTTTCGCGAGGATTTTTATCGGCGCCGCTTGGAAGGTGAGCCGATAGGCGATTGACAAGGGCGGGAAAATATCGTTTAAAGGCTCGATTGTCTTGAGGGGATTTTTGTCCACGCAACGGAAAACCGAAACGGAGGAATCGATGAACTGGGTGACCATGGCCCACGCGATGGGAACGGCCGGGCAGAGCGGCGGCGGCCAGGGCGCCGGAGGCGGCTTGGCGGCTTTTCTCCCTTTGATCCTGATGGTGGTGATTTTTTATTTCCTTCTCATTCGTCCGCAGCAAAAGCGCCAAAAAGAGCACCGCATGATGCTTCAGAATCTGCGCAAAGGCGATGTGGTGTTGACGCAAGGGGGCATTCACGGCCGCATTACCGGGCTGACGGATTCGGTGGTCACGCTGGAAATCGCCGATAAGGTGCGGGTCAAGGTGCAGCGCGGGTACATCGCCGGGTTGGTGTCCCGCGGCGAAGCAAAAGAAAAAGAAGAAGACGAAGAAAAGGCCTAAGAACCTTTCCGGCATGGGCAACGCCGGGGGCGCTCGAGGGGACATGGCGGCCTCAGGGATCTGCGGCCCATGGCCGGATGACTTTCGGGGTCGTTGAGACCCCGGCCAAGAGCCGGGCGGCAATGGCTTTCGAGGCGGGATCGGCGCTGGAGTTGATCCCGCTTTTTTCAAGGCAATTTATCGGATGCGGGAGGATACGGGTTGAAGGGCCTGAAATGGCGAGCCATCCTGATCGCTGTGGTGCTTGTTGCGGCCGTCGTCTACCTGTTGCCGTCTTTGAACGTGCCGCTGCCGGCATGGTGGCACGGGACATTGCCGGACGATAAGATCCATTTGGGGTTGGACCTTCAGGGCGGTATGCATCTGGTCTTGGAAGTCCAAGCCGATGAGGCGGTCAAGACGACCTTGGACCGCCTGATTGATGAGGTGAAAGAGGTTCTTCGCAAGGAAAAAATCGGCTTTCGCTCCATTGAACGGAACCAGGCCGGGCACCTGGTGATCCAGCTTCCCGACGGGAGCCGGCGGGATCGGCTGCGGGAGGTGCTGGAGAAGGAATTTCCCATTGTGGAATGGGTGGAAGCCGCGGAGACGTCGGACGGGTTCCGTGCGGTGTGCCGGATGAAGGACAAGGAAGCCGCCCACATCCGCCAGTTGGCCGTCAGCCAGGCTCTGGAAACCATCCGCAACCGTATCGACCAGTTCGGCGTGAGTGAACCGGACATTCGGCCCCAGGGCGAAAACCGCATCCTGATTCAGCTGCCCGGCATCAAAGATCCCAAGCGCGCCCTGGATCTTATCGGCAAAACCGCCATCCTGGAATTCCGGCTTGTGGCCGAAGGGGTGGATCCGCACACGGATCCCGCCGCGCTGCCGGCCGGTGTCAAAGTCTATCCCATGCGTCGATTCGATCCCAGCACGGGCCGGACCGTGGAAGGCAAAATCGCCTTGAAGGATCGGACGTTGCTTACAGGCGAATATATCACCAACGCCAACGTGCGCATCGACAGCCAGTACAACACCCCCTACGTGGCTCTGGAATTCGACCCGCAAGGGGCCCGTATTTTCGAACGCATCACGGGCGAAAACGTCAAAAAACAGCTGGCCATCCTGCTGGACGGCGTGGTCTATTCGGCTCCGGTGATCCAGGAAAAAATCTCCGGCGGCCGGGCGAGCATTACGGGCTCTTTTACCATGGAAGAAGCCAGAGACTTGGCCATCGTGCTGCGAGCCGGAGCGCTTCCCGCCCCTGTGGTGATTCTGGAGGAGCGGACCGTAGGGCCCTCTCTCGGTGCGGACTCCATCCGCAAAGGCTTCCTTTCCATGGTGGTCGGCTCCGTGGCGGTGGTGCTCTTTATGATCCTCTACTACCGCTTTTCAGGGGTCATCGCCGATGTGGCGCTCATCCTGAACGTCATCCTTATCATGGCCGGGCTTGCCGCTTTTCAAGCCACCCTCACCCTGCCCGGCATCGCCGGCATCATCCTGACCATCGGCATGGCCGTGGACGCCAACGTGCTCATTTTCGAGCGGATCCGCGAAGAGATGCGCATGGGCAAGACGCCGAAAGCGGCTCTGGACGCCGGCTACGCCCGGGCGACCTTGACCATTTTGGATGCCAACATCACGACCCTGATTGCGGCCCTGGTCATGTTTCAGTTCGGCACGGGGCCGGTCAAGGGCTTTGCGGTGACGCTGAGCATCGGCATTATCGCGAGTCTCTTTACGGCCATTGTGGTAACGCGGCTTATTTTCGACTACCTGTTTGTCGAAAGGCGCATGAGGACACTGAGCATCTAACGGGGGCAGAGCGGGACCGCCTATGGAATTCATAAGACCGGACATCAACATCAATTTTGTGGGCATGCGGGGCAAGGCCGTGAGTTTTTCCGTCCTGCTGATCCTTCTCGGAGCTTTGGCCATTGTGTGGCGGGGCGGACTGAACATGGGCGTGGACTTTTCGGGCGGCACTCTCATCCAGGTGAAATTTTCGCAGGCCACCACGCCTGACGCCATCCGGGACGCCCTTAAGGACCTGGGCATCGGCCGAAGCGCCATCCAGCAGGTGGGGTCGGGCTCGGACAATGAATTCATCGTCCGTTCGGACATCAGCGAAGAGAAGGCCAAACGGGTGAGCGACGATATCCAGGCGCGGTTGGATCAGGCCTACGGCCCGGGAAAAACCACCATTTTGCGTGTGGAGATGGTGGGCCCCAAAGTGGGGCAGGACCTGCGGCAAAAGGCTTTGCTCGCCATCTATTACGCCTTGCTTTTTATCGCCCTCTATATTTCCGGCCGGTTTGAATTGAAGTGGGGGACCAGCGGGGTCATGGCGGCGGCTTTGCTTCTGGGTGTCTACCTTTTGGGCCTGACCGGCTTGTCCATGACCTACCTCATTATCGGCGCACTGGTGATCACGCTGGTGCTCTGCTGGATCTTGAAGCTCCCTTATGCCTTGGGAGCCGTGGTGGCCTTGATCCACGACGTTTTCATCACGGTGGGGATTTTCGCCCTGCTCAACAAGGAATTCAACCTCACCATCGTCGCGGCGCTGCTGACCATCGTGGGATATTCCTTGAACGATACCATCATCGTCTACGACCGTATTCGGGAAAACCTGCGCGGATCGCGAAAAGGCGACCTCAAGGATTTGATCAATCGCAGCATCAACCAGACCTTGAGCCGCACCCTGCTCACCTCCGGCACCACCTTGTTGGTCGTCCTGTTCTTGTTTCTGCTGGGAGGGACGGTCATCCACGATTTCGCCTTCGCTTTGCTCGTGGGCATCATCGTGGGGACCTATTCGTCCATCTTCATCGCCAGCCCGCTTCTGATTTTTTACGAGGATTGGGCGGCAGCCAAAGGGATCGCGAAGCGCCGCGCCTAGGGACTGGGCGAAAACAGGGCACGGCTGTTCAACGGATGCCATGCCTGCAGCGCCGTGCCCCTGCTCAAGGGCATGGGGTCTTTATGAGGGCGGAAAAAAGGGGTTGTGGAATACCACAACCCCTTTCGGTTTTTCTGGTGCCGGAGGAGAGACTCGAACTCTCACGGGCTCGAGGCCCACTGGATTTTGAGTCCAGCGCGTCTACCTGTTTCACCACTCCGGCAAAGCGACGCCATATTAAAAACGGGTCCGCATTCTGTCAAGGAAAACCCGGATTCCTCCGGCGCTCTCGACGCCCCGCCGCGGCCGATCACGAAGAGATGTTGTACTTTTTGCGGAGCCGATCCATTTCCCGCGCTTCTTCTTTTTGCTTGATGCGTTCGCGCTTGTCGTAGTCTTTCTTTCCTCGGGCCAGGGCGATTTCCACTTTGGCCTTGCCTTTGGAAAAGTAGACTTTCAGAGGCACGAGGGTGAGGCCTTTTTCTTGGGTCTTGCCGGCCAGGCGCCGGATTTCCCGGCGGCGCAGCAGGAGTTTGCGCGTCCTTTCCGGCTCGTGGTTGTTGTAAGACGCGCATGGATAAGGGCTGATGTGGAAGTCGTGAAGCCAGATTTCACCCCCCTTGATGCGGGCGTAACTGTCCTTGAGGTTCGCCCGGCCTTCCCGAAGAGACTTCACTTCGGTGCCCGTAAGAACCATGCCGGCTTCCAGGGTTTCGATGATCTCGTAATCGTGGAAGGCCTTCTTGTTCTGGCACACGATTTTGATGCCGTCTTTGACGGCGGCCGGTGCTTTCTTCATCGGGAAAACCTTGTTCCCCCCTCGCCGCTGCGGTGATTCGGTTTGACGGCCTGGGGATCAAAGAACTTGAATTCCTCGGGAAAAAGTCGCACGACTAGCTCCTGCAACGCGTCCCGAATGTCGGCGGCTGTGGTGAGCGCCAGGGCTGTGCGAGCGAATCGGCGGCATTCATCCAGGGTGGAGCGGCGGACCAAATTCTTGACCCGCGGAATGGCCTGGGGGTTCATGCTCAGGCAGTCCAGTTCCAGGCCGAGCAGGAGAGGGACATAGAGCGGTTCCCCGGCCATTTCCCCACAAATTGTCACAGGGATGCCGGCTTCATGGGCCGTGGCCACCACCTGTCGAATGAGGCGGATCACCGCGGGATGCAACGGGTCGTAGAGGTGGGCCACGTGAGGGTTTACCCGGTCGATCCCCAGCGCGTATTGGATGAGATCGTTTGTGCCGATGCTGAAAAAGTCCACTTCCCGGGCCAGCACATCGGCGACGGCCACCGCGGACGGCACCTCGATCATGATCCCGAAAGGCATGGTTTCATCAAAGGGAACCCTCTGCCGGCGCAATTCCTGCTTCGCTTCCTCATAGACCGCTTTGGCTTGGCGCAATTCGCCTGTTCCGGAAATCAGCGGAAGCATCACCCGTATGTTGCGGGCCACGGCGCCGGCTCTCAGAATGGCCCGCAACTGGGTCTTGAAGAATTCCCTGTGCTGCAAACATAAACGGATGCCGCGCAAGCCGAGCGCCGGATTTTCCTGATCGATGGGCGGCATCCAGGCTCCCAGCTTTTCCGCTCCGAGATCGAAGGTTCGAACGGTGACAAAGGCGGGCGCCATGAGTTCCGCGAGCTCTTTATATTCCTGGTACAGCTCCTCTTCGTTGGGCGGGGCCTGGCGATTCAGGTAGGCGAATTCCGTTCGGTACAGCCCGATGGATTCCGCCCCGTGGTCCTTGGCGGCCACCACTTCCTCGATGAGCTCGATGTTGGCTTCCACGCGGATCTTGTATCCGTCCTGTGTGACCGCCGGAAGATGGGCTTTTCGGGTGATTTCCTTAAGATAGCTTTCCAGAGCGTCCTGGAGTTCGAAATAGAACGCGATTTGCTCGTCCGTTGGGTGGACGATGATCCGCCCGCTGGCGCCGTCCACGATGACCAGATCCCCGGTGCGGATGGTCCTCGACGCCCTTTCCGCCCCCACAATGGCCGGGATGCCCAAAGCCCGCGCAATAATGGCCGTATGAGACGTTCGGCCGCCCGCGTCGGTGATGAAGCCCAGGGTCTTTTCCAGCTGGATTTGCGCGGCGTCGGCAGGGGAGATGTCCCGAGCGACGATGATGACCCGCTCGCGAATCTCGTCGAAACTGCTTGTCTTCTGCCCCGCCAAATAGCGCAGAATCCGCTCGCCGATGCTGCGCACATCCGCAGCCCGGCTGCGGATATAGTCGTCGTCCATGGCGGCGAAGAGTTCCGAAATGCGCCGAATGGAGCGCTTCAAGGCCTGCATGGCGTTCAGGCGTTCCCGGCGGATGGTTTCCAGAGTCTGATTGAAGAACAAGGGATCTCGCAGGATGAGCTGGTGGGCGTCGAGGATATGGGCATGATCCTTGAGATCGGCAGGAATGCTCTGCTTGCTTCTTTCAAGGTCTTGTTCCACCTGTTCGATGGCTTTCTGCAAAAGGGCGCATTCCTGCTCGATTTCTTCCTCGTCCTGCGGCGTATGCGAAGGGATGGGGATATGGTTTTCTTCGGCAAGAAACGCTTTTCCGATGGCGATCCCCGGGGAAACCCCGAAGCCTTTCAATCGAATGGGTTCTTGGTCCATGCCGTTACCTGATGCGAAGAGGGTCGGCCATCCGGCGGCGACCAATAAAAAACCGAGGAGACCGGTGAGCCTTTGGGGCGTGCCCGTGCTCGGTGGTCGTCTCGGTCAGTGGCATGCGCCGTCGAAAGGTTGTGCAGTCCAGGTTCTATGTTTCCCCAAAATTACTTTGAAAAAGATGCGCCAGAGCCTTGAGTGCGTCTTCGGCATCCTGACCCCTGGAAATCACCTTGACCTTCGTTCCTCTCGGGCACTCCAGGCTCAGAATATCAAGAATACTCTTCCCGTTGACGACGGTGTGATCTTTGGCGATCAGAACGTCAGCCTGAAATTGGGTGGCGACCTTGACGATTTTGGCTGCAACCCGCGCGTGAAAACCCAATCTGTTGGGAACGATGAAATCCTGCTCGACTTCGGCCACCGACTTTCAGAGTGCCTCCGTTCGCTGCTGATCATCCCTTCCGAAGCTGCGACCGCTTCTTAGCACAAGGGCACTGGGAAGTCAACGGCCGTGCCGCCTCAAGCCAACAAAGCGGTGATGTCCCGGGCGAGCAGGGAGGCCGCCCCGGCCTGGGCACACACCCTCTCCGCGCAGGCTGTGCGCCGTGGACGATCCCATAGGGATTCTTCCATGGTTTCCAGGATAAATGAGCGTAGGCTATCCCCGTCCCCGACCGGTCGGCCGCAGCCCTCCTTTACGAGAAAGGCCTCGATTTCCCGGAAATTATAAAGATGAGGGCCCCAACAACAGGGAACGCCGTGGACGGCGGCTTCCAAGGGGTTGTGCCCGCCCATGGGAACGAGACTGCCGCCGATAAAGGCCCCTCGAGCCATGGGATAGAGCGAAGCCAGCTCCCCGATGGAGTCCAAAAGAAAGACATGAGCATCGCCAACCGGCCGGTTACGGCTTCTGCGTTCCCATCGAAGGGATCTTTGGGCGCACAGGGCGGCGATGGCGGGGGTTCGTTCGATGTGTCGAGGCGCCAGAATCAAGAGAGCGTTCGGGTGTTGCCGAAGGATTCCCTGATGGGCCTCGAGAACAAGGCGTTCTTCGCCGTCGTGCGTGCTTCCGGCGATCCAGACGGGACGTCCCGGCGCCTCGATGAGCCGAAGGCCGTCACGCCTTGTGGCAAACGTTTCCTTTTGATACACGGCCAAATCGAATTTCAAATTGCCGGCCACCCGAAGGCGTTGCGGCGATACGCCCAGTCCGGCGAACCGGTGGGCGTCGTCCCGCGACTGGACGTAAATCCTGTCCAAAGGATCCAGAAGCCGGCGGGCGAGGCTCGCCAGGCAGGCGTAGCGCGAAAAGGACCGAGGGGAGAGTCGGGCGTTGACCATGATGGTGGGGACCTTCTTTTTCTTGAGGACCCACAGAAGATTGGGCCACAGGTCCGTTTCCACCAGCACGAAGACGGCGGGATGCAGCCGAGCGACCAGGCGCGTCATGTTCCACAGGTGGTCGTGGGGAAGAAAAAAGACGGCCTCCGTCAGATGCCCCAGTTGGTTTCGCGCCACGCGGTATCCTTTGTCCGTCGCCGTCGAAACGCACAGGGGCACATCAGGGCGAAGCGCCTTGATGCGGTGCACGACAGGCAGGGTGGAAAGGGTTTCGCCCACCGACAGCGCGTGGATCCACACAGGCCTCGACCCCCCCTGGAGTGGATCGGGAAGGCGAAGCCCCAGCCGGTGTGCAGACGAGGCGGCGTACTTGCCCGCCATTTTCCCTTCGACGCGGTAAAAAAGCCAGAGCAGCGGCCATGAGGCAGTCAAAATCCCGTTGTAGAAAACCTGCCACGGTTCCATAACACGCCGGTCCGACGGCCTCAGGCCTGCTGGAACTGGATGTCATAGAGACGCCGGTATTCACCGTGGCGTTCCATGAGGCTGTGGTGGGATCCTTCTTCGATGATGCGCCCGTGGCTGATGACCAGAATGCGATGAGCGATCTTGACGGTGGAGAGCCTATGGGCGATGACGAAGGTCGTGCGGCCTTGCATGAGGTTTTCCAAAGCGCGCTGCACTTCTTGTTCCGCCTCGCTGTCCAGAGCCGATGTGGCCTCGTCGAGAATAAGAATCGGGGCGTCCTTGAGGAGGGCTCGAGCGATGCAGAGGCGCTGGCGTTGTCCTCCGGAAAGCATCACCCCCTGTTCGCCGACCACCGTATCCAGCCCGTGAGGCAGCCGGCAGATGAAATCGTAGGCATAGGCTGCTTTGGCTGCCGCCATGATGTCTTCTTCCGTCTTGGACGGGTCGCCGTAGGCGATGTTGTTTCGAACCGTATCGTTAAAAAGGAAACTGTGCTGGGTGACCATGGCGATGTGCCGGCGAAGGGACCGCACCGTCACGTCCCGCACATCCACTCCGTCGATGAGAACCGCCCCTTCGGTCACGTCGTAGAATCGGGGGATGAGATGCACCAGGGTGGTCTTGCCGCCGCCGCTGCTTCCCACCAAGGCCACCACTTCGCCCGGATTGACCTTGATGGAGATGTTGCGAAGGACGGGAGTGGTGTCATAGGCGAAGGAGACGTTACGGAATTCCACGGCCCCTTGAACTCGAGTCAGTTCCAATGCGTTCGGCCGTTCCACGATGTCGCTCTTGTAGCCGAGCAGCTCCTGGACGCGAAGCACGGAAGCGATTCCCTTTTGCAGAGTGCTGTTCAGTTTGTTCAGGCTCTTGACGGGCTTGTAGAGCATGATCAGAGCCCCGAGAAAGGAAAAGAAGGTCCCCGGCGTGGATGTTCCCCGCACGACCTGGTAGCCGCCGTAGGCGATGATGGCGGAGATGCCGATGGCACCGATAAATTCCATGAGGGGACTGGATAGGGCGTCGATGCGAAGGGCCTTGAGTTGATTTTCCAAAACGGCCGTGTTGTGGCGGGCGAAACGCCTCTTTTCGTGCTCTTCCATGCCGAAGGCCTGAACGATGCGCACTCCGGTGAAGGATTCGTGAAGCACCACGCTGAGGTGCGCGACCTTTTCCTGCCCTTTGCGGGCGAGTTTGCGCAGCTTTTGCCCGAAATGCACCAGAGGGAAAAAGGCCAGGGGCAGGACCGCCACGGCGATACTTGCCAACTTCCAGTTTTGATAGAAGACGACGAAGATGAGCCCCACGATGGTCACCGTGTCTTTGACGAGGCCGGAGACCGCGCTGTTGACGGCCACTTGGATTTCTTTGATGTCGTTGGTGATGCGGCTCATGAGGGTGCCCGTGCTGGCCTTGTCGAAAAAGGACAGGGACAGGCCGTGGATGTGGTCGAACAGTTCCTGCCGCAGTCCGGCCACGACGCGAAGGCCCACGGATTGGAGAAAATAGGTGCTGCCCCAGTCGCTCAGCGCTTTGATCAGGGAAACCAGAAGGAAAAGCCCCGGCAGCAGGGCCAGCATGACCACATCTTTCTTGATGAAGATGTCGTCCATGGCCGGTTTGATAAGGTAAGCCGTCAGTCCCGTGGAGCCGGAGACCATGAGCATGCACAGGACCGCCAGGGCCAGCCGCCGCCAATGCGGTCGCAGCAGCCCCACCATGCGATGCAGGGCGAAGCGTGCGGGGGAGTCTTCTTTCAGCATAAGTCCAAGGCCATGGTTGCCGCGCGACCCGCCGCCCCTGGTTCTCCCAGCATTCGGCCGAGCCGTTCGAACCAGCGGCGCTGTTCGGCGGCGCGTTCGGGATTTCGAATCAGGTCCAAGACCTTTTGGGCGATGCGTTCGGGACGCGCCTCGTGTTGGATAAGCTCAGGACACACCCGACGTCCGAGAATCACGTTGGGCAAAGCAATGTGCGGGACGCGGATGAGCCGTCGGCCGAGATGATATTCCACGGGGGACACCTTGTAAACGACCACCAACGGCGTGCCCAGCAGGGCCGATTCCAGGGTGACGGTTCCCGAAACGGCCACTGCCGCGTCGGCGGCCCGAATGGCGCGGTAGGTGTCTCCACGAAGGCATCGCAGAGGGACCGACGCCGCCCGAATGAGAGGGGCTATCTCCTGCGGGTCCAGACCGGGAGCGAGGGCAAGAAGCATTTCGACGGACGGACAGGCTTGTTGGATGCGGGCGGCCGCATGCAAAAGGATCGGCAGAAAGGTGCGCACTTCCCCTTGGCGGCTTCCGGGAAGAAGACAAACCACCGGTTCGGCGCCAAGACTCAGAAGACGCCGGCAGACGGCGCGGTCTTCGACGGCGCGCACTTCGTCCACAAGAGGGTGCCCGACAAAGCGCACGGTCATGCCCCGTTGCCGGTAGAACGCTTCTTCAAAGGGAAGGATCACGGCCATGGCGTCCGTGAACCGTTTCAGGGATCGCACTCTGCCTGAACGCCAGGCCCACACTTGCGGGCTGATGTAATAGAAAACCTTGAGCCCCAAGGCGCGGGCCGCTCGACCGAGGAGGAAGTTGAAGTCGGGAAAGTCGATGAGCACCACGAGATCCGGCTTGTGCGCTTCCAGGTGTGCGCGCAGCCTTCTCCAGGCTCGGTAGATGGTGCGGGCTTTGGGCGCGATTTGCACCACCCCGATGAGGGCCAGATCCCGATAATCCACCAAAATGTTCGCGCCGGCAGCGCGCAAGCGCGCTCCCCCCATGGCATCCACCTGGGCCGTAGGGTGTCGCCTCAGGATTTCCTCCACCAGCCGCGCACCGTGAAGGTCTCCGGACGCTTCCCCGGCGCTCACGAAAAGACGCAGAGGCTTCATGGGCCGCCCTTGGGCCGTGAGGCTTCCATTCGCGCGCGGATCTGATCGGAAATGGCCAAGGCCACGCGCACCGCGTCCATGCCCTGACGGCCGTCCACCACGGGAGGCGTTCCCGTGCGCACGGCTTCCAGAAAGGATCGAATTTCTTCTTCCAAGGCGTCCCGATTGTCCACCTCAAGTTCTTCCGTGGAGATTTCCGGGTAGCCGTCTTCGGTGGCATCGGCTTCCTTGACGAAGGTGAAGGCGCGACGGTTGCCGTAGTCCGCCACCAGGTAACGGTTTTCCTGAAAAATGCGAAGGCGCCGCATGTTTTTCATGGAAATGCGGCTGGCCGTGAGGTTGGCGACGGCGCCGTTTTCGAATTCCACACGCACGTTGGCGATATCGGGCAGCCGCGTGAGCACCGGCACACCGGAAGCCGAAAAGGAGACCACGGGCGATCGCACCAGATGGAGCACAATGTCGATGTCGTGGATCATGAGGTCCAGAATGACGTCCACTTCCAGACCGCGTTCGTTGAAAAGAGCCAGGCGATGGGCTTCCAGGAACAAAGGGTTGGACACATAGGGTTCGACGGCCTTGAAAGCCGGGTTGAATCGTTCCAGGTGGCCCACCTGCAGACGGACCCCCTTGGCCTCCGCCAAGCGCACCAGTTCCCGGGCTTCATCCAACGACTGGGTGAAGGGTTTTTCCACCAGCACGTGCACGCCGGCCTGAAGGAAATCCCTCGCCACGGAGAAATGTTCCGTCGTCGGCGTCACCACACTCACCGCATCCACAGCGCCCAGAAGATCCCGATGGTCCGTATAGGCGGCGCAGCCGAACCGGGCGGCCACGGCTTCGGCCCGCCTGGCGTCGATATCGACCACGCCCACAAGATGGGCTTCCGTGAGGCGTGCGTATTTTTCCGCATGAAAAGTGCCCAGATAGCCCACGCCCACCACGGCGGTGCGCACCGCTCCGGGGGCGGCTTGACGGATCACGGCGACGGGTTTCAGGGTCGACGGAACGACGGCGCCCTTCGCCGGGGCGGCATGCTCTTTGGGAGTGTGGCTGGCGATGGTTTTCGAGGGATCGGAGACGGCGACGATGGTCATCCCGTAACGGTCGGCGGCGTCCACGACCTTGTCCCGATCGAAAAGGAGCGTTTTCCCCGCTTCCACAACCAGAACCCGGGCCTTGACGGACCGCATGGTTTCGATGGTCTGGAGTCCCACCGCCGGGACATCGAAGCGCAAATCCTGAATGGGTTTGCTGACCTTGATGACAACGGCCCCTTCCCGGCACAGACGGCCGCCGCGCACGATGGTTTCGTCTGTGCCGTCCATGCCTTCCACGGCCAGCACGGCCTGGTCCTTGACCACAAGGCATTGGCCGATGTCCAGGTGCCCCACGGCCTTGGCCATTTCCCAGCCGAAAGCCACATCGCGCTGTTCCCGCGCGTTGAGATGTCGACGGGTCAGCAACCCTTCCGGTGCCAACAATCCGGGAAGAAACAGCGTGGACGGCTCCACTCGAATGCCTTCCTTTTCCAGTTCCCCGGCCAAGGAGCGCAGAATATGGTCGTCCTTCTTGTTGCGCAGGGACGTCAGGAGCCTGAAGGCCCTCCAGTCGGGGCGAATTCGGGTGTAAAGCCGCGTCTTGTTGATGGATCCGGCCATGGCCACCCGCCGAATGCCCGCTTTTTGAAAGACACGGATGAGCTTGCCGAGCTGGCCCAGCTTCAGCAGGTGAAAGGCGGCCACGTGCGCTGCAAGGGCGGGGTCGGTTTCGCCGTCGAACCCGACGGCCACAACCTGGTATCCCGCCTGCTTTGCCCCTTCAGCAAAAAGGAGCGGAAACTGCCCGCCCCCCGCAATGAGTCCGATGCGTGTTTCGTCCGCCATGGTCTCCGTCGTTGATGCCGCCGCTCCGTTTCGTTTCGTCGGTTTCGGGGTCAGCGTGTCAGGCCTCGCTGGGTTCCTTCGATGAACCGGAGCAGGTTGCCCACTTCCGTAATACCGCCCACTTCGCGGCGGGTTTCTTCCACGGCCTCGGGCAAGGTCAGGCCGCTGCGAAAAATGATCTTGTAGGCTTTCTTCAGTCCCTGAATGGCTTCGCTGGAAAAACCCTTTCTCTTCAACCCCACGGTGTTGGGACCGTACAGCTTGGCCGGGTATCCGGTGGCCAGCATGTACGGGGGAATGTCTTTCTTGATGCCGGCCTTGGCGCCGATGTAGGCGTGCGTGCCGATTCGCGAAAACTGATGGATGGCCGCCAGGCCGCCGATCACGGCGTCGTCTTCGATGACCACATGGCCTGCCAGCATGGCGGCGTTGGCCATGATGACGCGGTTGTGCAGAATGCAGTCGTGAGCCACGTGCACGTAGGCCATGATGAGGTTGTGGTTGCCGATTTGGGTGACGCCGCCCCCGTGTTCCGTTCCGCGGTGGATGGTGGCGTACTCGCGAATGGTGTTGCCGTCGCCGATGACGAGCCGGGTGGGGCCTCCCTTGTATTTCAAATCCTGAGGGGGAAAGCCGATGGAGACGAAGGCGCTGATGCGGTTGTTGCGGCCGATTTCGGTCCAGCCGTCGATGACGGTATGGGAGCCGACGGTTGTGCCCGACCCGATGCGCACGTGAGGGCCGATCACCGCATAGGGGCCGATGACCACGTCGTCGGCCAGTTCCGCCTTCGGATCGACGATCGCTGTCGCATGAATGTCCATGAGAGGGAGGGATCCTCCTTTCCAAGGGATCTAGGGTTCGATGGTGGCCAGCAATTCCCCTTCGGCGGCCAATTCGTCGCCCACGTAGGCTTCGCCTTTCATCTTGAAAACGGGACCCTTGCGGCGCAGGAGCTTCATCTTGAGGATGAGCTGGTCTCCCGGGCGAACGGGTCGGCGAAAGCGCACCTTGTCCATGCCCATGAAATAAACGGGCCCGCCGGATTCTGCCTGTCCGAGGGCGAAGGCCAAAACGCCGCCCGTTTGGGCCAGGGCTTCCATGATGAGCACGCCGGGCATGACGGGATGGCCGGGAAAGTGGCCCTGAAAGAAGGGTTCGTTGAGGGTGACGTTCTTGAGGCCCGTGATTTCATCGTCGCCCATTGCCAGAATGCGATCCACCAGGAGAAAAGGGTAGCGATGGGGCAGTTTCCTGAGGATTTCTTCAGCATTCATTTCCATGGCTTCCGTCCTCGGTTGAGGTCTGGGTTCGGGCCAAGGTTTCCTCCAGGTGCCGAACGCGTTCTTTGAGGGCCGCCATTTCCTGCTGCCATCGGGGAAGCCGAAGCCAGGCGGCGTAATGACGCATCCATTGCTTCTGAGGCATGGCGGGGACGCCCATGAGATCCTGGCCGGGTTCCACCGAATGGGAAATGGCCGACTTGGCGGCGATCCGCACGCGATCGCCTACGGTCAGATGCCCCGCTATGCCCACTTGGCCTCCCAAGACGACGTGGCTGCCCAAGGTGACGCTTCCGGCGATGCCCACCTGGGCGACGATGATGCTGTGCCGCCCGATGGTCACGTTATGGGCGATCTGGACCAGGTTGTCGATCTTGACGCCTTCCTGGATCCAGGTCTTGCCGAAAGTCGCCCGATCCACAGTGCAATTGGCCCCGATTTCCACATCGTCGTCGATCTGGACGATCCCCGTCTGGGGAATCTTGGTGGAGCGCCCCTGGGCGTCTTGGGCGAATCCGAACCCGTCGCTGCCGATCACCGTCCCGGAATGAACGATCACACGGTCGCCCAGCCGGCAGCCGTCGAGAAGGCTCACGTGGGGATAGATGAGGCAGTCCCGGCCGAGGCGCACGCCCCGCCCCACGTAGATGAGGCCGTAAAGGCGCGAGCCCGATCCGATGGAGGCTCCCGGGCCCACGTAGACCCACGGGCCGAGGGCGGCATCCGGAGCCACGGATGCCTCGGGGGACACCACGGCGGTGGGGTGAATCCCGGGGGCCAAGGGCGGCGGCTCATAAAAGAGCTGCGCCGCCTTGGCCATGGTCCAGTACGGGTTGGAGGAAATGAGCATCGGCCGGCCCACGTCCTCGACACTGGGATCCACAATCACGGCCCCGGCGCGGGAACTGTCCAGTTTCGGCCGATACTTGGGATTGGCCAAAAAGCTCAACTGCGTGGGCCCCGCCGTTTCCAGTGGGCCGACCCCGTCGATCACCACGGTGCCGTCCCCTTTGAAGGGAACATCCAGAAGGCGGGAGAGATCCGAGAGACGGTAGCTTCTCTTTTCCACGCGGCGCGGCCTTTTTCCTTGTTTTAACGCTTGACCTTGTCCAGTTCCTTGATGACGGTCTGGGTCAGGTCGGTCTTTTCCGTGGCGTACACCAAGCCGGCTTTCTGGACTTCGAAAATATAATCGTATTTTTCGTTCTTTCCGATCGTCTGAACGATATCCATGATCTTATCGATAATGGGCTTGCTCAACTGCTGGGACAGCTTGTTGAGCTCCGCGTTGCTTTCCATGAGGAGCTTTTCGCCTTCGATCTGTTTTTGGCGAAGTTCCTGCGCTTTTTGTTTCTTGGACTTTTCGTCCATCATCTTTTCCTGCTTTTCAAACGACTGCCTGGATTCCTGAAATTCTTTGGCCTTCGCCTGGACTTCCGCTTCCAGCTGGGCCTTTTTGGCGTTGAACTCTTTCTTGACTTCCTGACCCCACTGGGACCGGTCCAAAACGGCCTGCAAATCGAAGTAGCCGATCTTCACGTCAGCGGCGTGGGACGGTGCGGTCCAGACGAAAACGGCCAGCATGCACAGGATCATGGTCACGAACGGCTTTTTCATGGTCGAGAAAACCTCCTTTGGGAAAAACGTTGAGTGTGCCACATCCACGGGCCGTGTCTTAGAAAAAGACGCCCATGGAAAACTGCCAGTTGCTCGAATCTTCACCCGGCTTGCGATCCAGGTTATAGCCCCATTCGATGCGCAGCGGGCCCATGGGGGAATTCCAACGCACCCCGGCGCCTGCGGCCGTGCGAAAGTCGTCGATGCGGAAATCTTCCCCGTCGTCAAAGGCGTTGCCGGCATCGAAGAAGAGAACGCCCCGCATGCCGATCTTTTCCACCAGGGGAAAGAGCAGTTCCAGGTTCACTTGCCCGAACTTAATGCCACCGATGGAGTCCCCGGTTTCGGGATCTTTGGGACCCACATCGCCCCAGTCGAAGGCCCGAATGGAGTTGATGCCGCCCAGGAAAAACCGTTCATAGATGGGGGCGGGCTTGTCCGAGTCCAGCTCGAAAATGTAACCGCCCTTGACGTGAGCGAACCCGACGAATTTCCACCACAGGGGAAAGTACCTGCCGATGCCGGCGACGACGCTGACGAAATCCGAATCGCTCCCCAGGTAGGGGATGGAGTATTCCACGGCCACGGTATGGAGCGATCCTCGGGTGGGCAGGAATGGATGATCGGTGCTGTCCCTTTCCACCGAGGCAATGATACTGCTTTTGATCTGGCGCCCTTCCTGGTCTTTGATGATGAGCGCCGCGTCCTCGTCCACATCGGAGACTTTGGCGTTTTCGAACACATACGCCAGATGCCAGCGGCTCCACGACCCAAAGGGGTGGCTGATGCGCAGCTTGCCACCCGTGGCGTCCTTGTTGAAGTCGTTGTATTCCCGATACCAGTCGTAGATATCGAAGCCGGCCGAAAGGGGCGTATCGAACAGCCACGGTTCCGTAAAGCTCAGGCTGTAGCGCGATGTTTCCCCGCCCAGGTAGGCCTTGAGGGCCAGGTATTGCCCGCGGCCGAAAAGATTGCGTTGCATGATGTTGCCACCGACGAAAACGCCGTCTTCCGAGGAATAGCCTCCGCCGACACTCAGGGCTCCCGTGGGCTTTTCTTTCACCTTGACGTTCAAATTCATGGATTCCGGTGTGGATCCTTCCGAAGTCTGGATGTCCACCTCTTCGAAATAGTCCACACGACGCAGATTCAGTTGGCTGCGCTCCATGGCCGAAGCGCTGAAGCGGTCGCCTTCGGCCAGTTGGATTTGGCGACGGATGACGTTGTCGCGCGTTCTCGTATTGCCGGAAATGGTGATCTTTTCGATGTGGACCATGGGCCCTTTACGCAGCTGATAGACCACGTCGCTGGTGTGGGCTTCGGAATTCTTGGAAACGTTGGGCGTCACCTCGGCGTAGGCGTATCCGGCGTCCATGAGGTGTTTGGTCAAGGTGTCCAGATCCTTACGGAGCTTTTCCCGGCTGAAGTACTTCTCTTTCTTGAGTTCCAAATGTTTGGCTATGGAAGGGGTCGTCTCCAACACGTCTCCCTGAACGTCCACGGAGGCCACCCGATACCTTTGCCCTTCCACCACGGGAATGATCACGTAGAAGCCGTCTTCTTTCTTTTCCACCGTGGGTGTGCCCACGCGAGCGTCCATGAAACCGTGGTCGTGGTAAAAGGCGGTGACCCGGTCCAGGTCGGTGTCCAGCACTTCCCGGTCCAGAACACCCTTGTCCGAAAACAAGGAAAAAAGGCCCCGGACCTTGGTTTCCATGGCCCCGCGAAGCTTTCGGTCCGAAAAGTGCTCGTTTCCCGTAAAATCAATGCCCTTGACGTAGATCTTCTTGCCTTCCTTGATCTTGAAGGTGACCACGGCTTTTCGAGGATCCTGGGGGAAATCGATGGACGGGGTCACTTCGGCGTTGAAAAAGGCTTTTTGGTGGTAGAGCTTGACGATGCGGTTGACATCATCGTTGACGACGTTTTTGCGAAGAACCGTAAAAGGCTTGGTGGAAATGGCCGCCAGAATGTCCTTTTCTTTGACCTTGTCGTTGCCTTGAATTTTGACATCCACCACCGAAGGCTTTTCCCGCACGACGAAGGTCACCTTTTTGCCCTTGTCGGTATCTGTCACGTCCACGGCCACGGTTTCAAAAAAGCCCATTTTATAAATGGTGCGAATGTCTTCCTGAATCGTGTCGTCCTGAAGCAGGTCGCCTTTTTTGGTTTTCACCTGAACGAGGACGGCGTCGGGTTCGATCCTTTCGGTGCCGCGCACCTCCACATCGGCCACCACGGCCTTGGCGAGCACATGGACAGTGACCTGTTGGGCCAGCTGTTGGGCGGCATCGGCAAGGTTGGCCAAGTCCCCTTCGGCGAAGAGGACTCGTGGCGGCGTGAGCCCTTGCGCGTCCACGAGGCGCGCGTCCAGGCTGGCCTTGTCGCCGAGCTGGGTCAGGCTTCCCCACACGAGGTATCGGGCTTTGAGGCGCCGAGCCGTCTCGGCGGCCCGTTCGTCGCCGCTCACGGGTTGGGTGCCTGTCACGCGCCGCACCTCGGGCAGCGGAACCAGTTCCACGCCGAGGTTCAGGAGGCTCTGGGCCACCAGTTCCTGCACGCCGGGGCTAAGTTGGGGCTGAGGCTGAGCGGTATGGATGGCAAAAGGGGCGACGGCCACCACCGGCCGCTCGGATGTCGCCGATTCCTGCGCCTGCACGGCGAGGGCCCACACCAGCAGAATTCCCAATGCACAGCCGAGCCTCTTGAGCATTCTGATTCTCCTCATGTGTGTTTGAAAAGAACCCTTCCGCGCCGTCAATGGGGCGACCCTGCCGGCCGGAGCTGCCCGTCGCAGAGCTGCAGGGTCCGGTGCATGATGGCGGCCAGTTCCTGATTATGGGTCACCACGACCATGGTCAGACCCAGGTCGTTGTTCAAGGCAACCAGCAGCTCATGAAAGCGGCGGGCCGTTCGCGTGTCCAGGTTTCCCGTGGGTTCGTCCGCCAGGAGAAGCGACGGTCCCAGAACCAGGGCCCGGGCGATGGCCACCCGCTGCTGTTCGCCGCCGGAGAGTTCCGCCGGCCTGTGGTGGCGTCGATGGGCCAGCTGCAGTTTTTCCAGGAGCTCTTCGGCTCTGGATCGAATCTCCTTCTTGGGCAGCCCGGCGATCAGGCCCGGCATCATGACGTTTTCCAGAGCCGTAAATTCCGGCAAAAGATAATGGAACTGAAAGACAAAGCCGATATGCCGGTTGCGGAACTCCGCCAGTTTGGTGTCCGACCAGAGGAAAACGTCGTTGCCACCGAAAAGCACCTTGCCCGCCGTCGGCCGATCCAGGGTGCCGAGGATATGCAGGAGGGTGGATTTGCCCACGCCCGAGGCACCGACCACGGCCACCATCTCGCCTCGAGCGACGGTGAGTTCCAGATCCCGAAAAAGCTCTACCCGCTGCGGTCCGTTGTTAAAAATCTTGGAAATGCCCACGGCGTGGATGTGCAGGCCCTGCGGTCGATCATTCATAGCGCAGCGCCTCCGCCGGATGAAGTTTGGCGGCCTGTTTGGACGGGTAGAACGTGGCCGCAAGGCAAATGGCCACAGCCGCACACGCGATGATGACCACGTCCAGAGGTTCCATGCGTACGGGTAGGGTGGAGATGTAGTAGACGTCCCGAGGCAGCTCGATGAACTGGTAGCGCTTGAGCAGCTCGCACAAACCGAACCCGCCGGCGAGCCCCAGGAAGGTTCCCACGACGCCGATGAGAAGCCCCTCGAAGACGAAAATGCGCCGCACCTTATGGGTCGTCGCCCCCATGGCTTTCAGGATGGCGATGTCCTTGGTCTTTTCCATGACCATCATGATGAGGGAACTCACGATGTTGAAAGCCGCCACCAGGATGATCAAGGTCAGAATGATGAACATGACCACCTTTTCCAATTTCAACGCCGAAAACAGATTGTGGTTCATCTGCATCCAGTCGCGCACCCAGTAGGGGTAGCCCAGCTTCTTCTGAAGCTTTTCGGCCACCTGAGCGGCGGCGTAGATATCGACAACCTTGACCTCGATGCCGTTGACGGCATCGCCGATGCCCAAAAGCCTTTGGGCGTCCCGCACGTGAACGTAGGCCAAGGTGTTGTCGTACTCGTACATGCCGGATTTGAAAAGCCCCACCACGCGGAAAAGCTGGCTCTTGGGCACGCGCCCCGCCGGCGTCGTCTGGCCCGTCGGGGAAACCAACGTAACATAGTCGTCGACGTTCACGCCGAGACGCGCCGCCAGTTCCACCCCGACGATGATACCGGGGGAAGGCCTTTCGGAGGGGGAGGCCTCCGAGGGAGGTCCGAGCAGAGAGGGCAGAGTCCCCTGGAGCAGGCTTTGTTCCAGCCGGGTCACCCTAGGGGCGCTCTCCGGGTCGATCCCGCGCAGGATGGCTCCGGAGATGGCTTTTCCCGAATTCATCATGACCTGCGTGAGCACGAAAGGCGTTGCGGCGGCGACGCCTTCTTCCGCTTCGATGTCCTTGAGGACCTCGCGGTACGTGCCGAAGGTTCCCTGAAAATGGCCGATGACCGCATGGGACGTCACCCCGAGGATGCGGTCCCTGAGATCGTGCTGAAACCCGTTCATGACCGCCAAGACCACGATGAGCGCCATGACGCCCACGGCGACGCCCGCCACGGAGATCAAGGTGATGAGGGAGATGAAGGCGTGCCGCCTTTTGGCTAAAAGGTAGCGGAGGCTGACGAAAAGCTCGAAGTGCATGGCCGCTCCGCTACGATTTCTTTTCCGGACGAAGGTGCGGAAAGAGAATCACGTCCCGAATGCTCGGCGAATCGGTAAACAACATGACCATGCGGTCGATGCCGATGCCCTCCCCGGCGGCCGGAGGCATGCCGTATTCCAGCGCCCGAATGTAGTCTTCGTCCATGAAGTGGGCTTCCTCGTCGCCGGCTTCCCGCGCTTCCACCTGGCGGCGGAACCGTTCCCGCTGATCCCGAGGGTCGTTCAGTTCGGAAAAGGCGTTGGCCATTTCCCGCCCGGCGATAAACAGTTCAAACCGGTCCGTCAGATGGGGTTCGTCGTCGTTCTTTCGGGAAAGGGGGGATACCTCCAGCGGGTAATGCGTGATGAACGTGGGCTGCACCAGCTTGGGTTCCACCACGAGGTCGAAGATCTTCGTCAGAAGTTTGCCGTGACCTTCGTATTTTTCCACAGGAAGCCCCAAGGAACGGGCGACGGCCGCTGTGGCGTCGGGGTCGAGCACGGCTTCGGCCGGAATGCCGCCGATGCCGGTGAGGGCTTCCGAGAGGCGGTAGCGCCGCCATGGAGGGCTGAGATCGATGGATTGGCCCTGATAGACGATCTGAAGGCTTCCGCCGTTGACCTGGCGCGCCACGTGGACGAAAAGCTCCTCGGTAAGCTGCATCAGGTCTTCATACGTGGCGTAGGCTTGGTAGAATTCCAACATGGTGAATTCGGGATTGTGCTGGGTGGAAATGCCTTCGTTTCGAAAGTTGCGGTTGAGTTCAAAGACGCGCTCGAATCCCCCGACGAGGAGCCGCTTGAGGTAGAGTTCCGGGGCGATACGCAGATACAGGTCGATGCCGAGGGCGTTATGATAGGTTTTGAAGGGCTTGGCCGTCGCCCCGCCCGGGATGACCTGCATCATGGGCGTTTCCACTTCCAGAAAACCCCTTTCGGAAAGGAACTGCCGGACCGCTTGCACGATCCGCGTTCTCTTGACGAAGGTGTCGCGCACCGAAGGATTGACGATGAGATCCACGTAACGCTGCCGGTACCGGGTCTCCACATCTTTGAGGCCGTGATACTTTTCCGGGAGCGGACGGAGGTTTTTGGTCAGGAGCACGATCTCTTGGGCGAGAAGGGTCAGCTCCTCCGTCTTGGTGCGAAAAAGGGTGCCGCGCACGCGAAGGATATCGCCCAGATCGAATTTCTTGACCAAGGCGTAGGCGTCTTTGCCCAGCGTGTTTTGTTGGCAGTAGATCTGAATGCGGCCGGAGCCGTCCTGAATGTGCATGAAGACGGATCGGCCGAAAGAGCGCAGAGCCAGAATGCGACCGGCCACGACAAAGGACGGCGCCTCGGCCTCCAGTTCCTCTTTGCTCTTGTGCGAAAAATCGTTGACGATGTCGCCGATGGCATGATCGACGCGGTATCCGTTCGGGTAGAGGCGGATGCCCTCCCGCTCCATCTCTTCCGCTTTGACAAGGCGCTCGCGCAGAACCTGACTCAGTTCCTCCATGAAGACGAATGTCCTTTCCCGTTGGGCGATGACCGGCCGCACAAGCGGGCCGAAAATGCGGAAGAACCGTAGTTGATTTGCGTCGCGGCGTCAAGCACGGACCATGCCGAACCATGGGCGAGAGCCTGTCTGACAATGGTTTATGGGGGAGCGGCTTTAGCCGCGACCCCGCAGCGCATCTTACCGCACTTGTCCTCGAGGACGCTCCCCCCAAAGGCATTTTCAGAAAAGCTCGGACTAGGCGTTTGTCCGAAAATGCCTTTGGGAGGTCCTCCAGAAAAAATGGGTGAAGGCCTGCTGCATGGTCGCAGCGAAAGCCGCTTCTACAAAATGCGGTGTCGTTTCGGCATTGTAACGTCTTGCGTGCGGAGCGGTCGCCCCAAAGGGGCGAAACATCATAGCCCGGGGCGTAGCCCCGGGTCGGGGCGCCCGTCACATGAAATATAAGCCCCGAAGGGGCGAAACACATGGCTTAAGGAGGTCCCCCATGGCATGGGGATGGCTCATCGGGGTTGGGTTACGCCCCTCCGGGGCTTAAGAATTGGTAAAGATGGGACCGATCCGCCCATCCCAGGGCGACGCCCTGGGCTGACATCCTGTGCCCCTTCGGCAATGCTGTTGACTTAAGCATTGTTAAGTTTTTCCCTTCTACTTGAGCACCATTTGTTTGGGGGCCGTTTGGTGACGCGGGGCTGAGAGGGCCTCACAGATTTTGGCCGGTAGTATCTTATGCGAGAGATCCCATAAAGGATCTCGGTAAATATCTCGACCGCCCTTTGGGGATCATCAGGCACGAGCACGGCGGCTTCCGCTGCCAGAGTCATGATGGCATTTTTGAACTGAAATTCAGCACCTTTGGGACCCTCCAGATTTGAGGTGATGACCATGAGGGTTCGGGCAATGACGGACATGATGACCACCGCGAACAGTTCTTGACGGATGCTGTTGGGTGTTTTGCCATGAAACTGCTCGACTTCGAGAGTCACCTTCTCGCTTCTGTAGTGGTCTTCCACTGCCCATCTTCGGAAGTAAAGCTCAATGATCTGCTCCTTGGGGAAACGGGCCTTGTTGAGCAAATTGGTGAGCAGCACCGAGACGTTTCCGTCGGGGCTCACGAGTCGGATCATTCGCAGTTGGATGCCGCCGGCTTTCTTGCGTAGCCGGGTGTTAAGCCCTTTGAGGTAGTTGTTAGAGGGGGTGATGCAAATGTAGTCTTCATGCCGGCCGCTGCGAACGAAAGCCTTGACAGCCGGGAAAGTGCCTTCGGCTGGACAGCGGAAAAG
>Ga0101944_10000473_pt1 | contig 116971 bp, 96 predicted proteins | sample DewCreD2012metaG_FD_75245 | JGI IMG/M metagenome (GOLD analysis project Ga0101944, IMG submission 75245) | Hot spring sediment bacterial and archeal communities from British Columbia, Canada, to study Microbial Dark Matter (Phase II) - Dewar... ...
CGAGCCCTACGAGATCGACAAGGTCATCGGCCGCACCACCCGCGTCCCCCTCCAGCAGGACCAGGCGATCTCCTTCGACATCCTGAACGGCGCCGAATCCTGGAAACAGGTCGCCTGATGGATCTCTTCGGCCTCGAGGGGGAAGTCGCCGTCGTCACCGGCGCCTTGGGGAAACTCGGGCCGGTGTGGGTGGAGACGCTTCTTGCAGCCGGCGCCTGCGTCTATGCGCTCGACCGCCCGGGCCAGCCGCTTTCCCCCGAGTTCGCCCGCCTGCAGGATGCGGCCCCGCCGGGGCGGCTCGCCCTCGGCAGGGCCGATGTGCGGCGGCGCGGCGAACTCGAGGAGGCCTTGCGCGACTGCCGCAGCCGCTTCGGGACACCCAGCGTGCTCGTGAACAACGCGGGCGTCGACACCCCGCCCTCGGCCGCGGGCGGGGGCCGGCGGATCGAGGAGATCCCGATCGAGGAGACCTTGCGGGTCTTCGAGGTGAACACGGCCGGGCTGTTTCTCTGCAGCCAGGTCTTCGGGGCGGCGATGAAGGAAGCCGGCCGCGGATCGATCATCAACATCGGCTCCCTCTACGCCACCGTCTCCCCCGACGCCCGTTTCTACGACCACCTCGCCTGCGACCCGCCCTTCGTCAAGCCTCCCGCCTACGGCGCCTCGAAAGCCGCGGTGCTCAACCTGACGAAATACTTGGCCACCCACTGGGCGCCCTTCGGCATCCGCGTGAACGCCCTCTCGCCCGGCGGCGTCCTGGGCGGCCAGGACGAGGACTTTCGGCGCAAGTTCTGCGCGCGGGTGCCCCTGGGACGCATGGCCGTAGCGGACGACCTCCGCGGACCGCTTCTGTTCCTCGCCTCCCGGGCCTCCGCCTACGTGACCGGCGTCAATCTCCAAGTCGACGGGGGGTTCACGCTCTGGTGACCCCCCGGGTCCGCCGCCGAAGAGAACGGCCATGCACCCCGAGCCCTCCTGCATCGCCCTGATCCCGGCCCGTTCGGGATCCAAGCGCGTCGCCGACAAGAACATCCGGCCCCTCGCCGGCCACCCGCTCATCGCCTACACCATCGCCGCCGCCCGGCAAAGCGGGGTCTTCCGCGACGTCGTCGTCTCCACCGACTCGGAGCGCTACGCGGCCATCGCCCGCCACTACGGGGCCGAAACCCCCTTTCTGCGCCCGGAGGAGATCTCCGGCGACACCTCCCCGGACATCGAGTGGGTGGACTACACCTTGCGGCGGCTCGCCCGGGAGGGACGCCGCTACGAGTGCTTCAGCATCCTGCGGCCGACGAGCCCCTTCCGGCTGCCCGAAACCATCCGCCGGGCCTGGTCCGAATTCCGGGCCGAGTCCGGGGTGGATTCCCTGCGCGCGGTCGAGAAGTGCAGCCAGCATCCGGGCAAGATGTGGATCGTGCGCGGCCGGCGCATGATGCCCCTTCTGCCCTTCGGGCCCGAGGACCGCCCCTGGCACAGCAGCCAGTACCCCTCGCTGCCGGTGGTCTACGTGCAGAACGCAAGCCTCGAGATCGCCTGGACGCGGGTCGTCTTCGAGACGGGGACGATCGCCGGACACGTCCTCATGCCGTTTTTCACCCGCGGCGCCGAGGGGCTGGATGTGAACCACCCCGAGGACTGGGAGCTCGCCGAGATGCTGCTTAGGCGCGGGGAAGCCCGCCTCTGCACGATCGACCGACCCGCCTTTCCCGGCGGGACCGGAGCCGCCCCGGCATGAACGACCTGCTGCGCCATTTCCAGGAAAACCGCGGGGGGCTGATTCACAAGTGGTCCCACTACTTCGAGGTCTACGACCGACACTTCGCCCGATTCCGCGACCGCCGGCCTGTGCTGCTGGAATTCGGGGTCTCCCACGGCGGCTCCCTTCAGATGTGGAAGGCGTATTTCGGGGAACAGGCCGTCATCTACGGCGTGGACATCAACCCGGCCTGCAAGGCCCTCGAGGAGGAGCGGATCCATATCCGCATCGGCGATCAGGGCGACCGCCGGTTTCTGCAAGAGCTGAGAAACGAGCTTCCCCCGGTCGACATCCTGATCGACGACGGCGGCCATACCATGGAGCAGCAGATCGCCACCTTCGAGGTCTTTTTCCCGCACGTCGCCCCCGACGGCCTCTATGTGTGTGAAGACCTGCACACCTCCTACCGCCCCAAGTTCGGGGGGGGCGTCCGCCGGCGCGGCACCTTCATCGAATACGCCAAATCGCTGATCGACGCCCTCCATGGCTGGCATTCCCGGCAACCGCGCCGCCTGTCCGTCACCGAGTTTACGAAAACGGCCTTTGCCCTGCATTTCTACGACAGCATGCTCGTGATCGAAAAGCGTCCGCGGGAGGAGCCCACCCACGTCCGCAGCGGGAACCCCCGCATCGCACCGTTCCGGGTGCCGCCCCGCCGGCCGCTTTTCGGCCGCCTGGCCGATCGCTGGGTCAAATTCACGGGACGGCTCTGAACCTCCCGCGCGGTCCACAAGGAAGCGGAGTGCGCCTTCGCCGACTGCTGCCGCAATCGCTTTTCCCCGGGGGCCTCATCTGGCTGCTGCCGGCATCGGCCCTGATGAACGCCGCGGTGCTGTGCCAGCGATGGGACACGGCCGTCAATCACGACGCCCTGACCTACATCGCGGCCGCCCAGAAAATCGCCGCAGGGCAATTCGCGGAAGCCGCGACGATTCACCCGGTCGTGATCTACCCGCTGCTCATCGCGTTCTTCCGGGCCTTCTTGCCCGACTGGGTCTCCGCCGCCCGGCTGGTCTCCTGCCTGGCCGTCGTGGCGGCCGTGGTTCCGGTCTACCTGCTCGCGCGCGATCTCTTCGGGGAACGGGAGGCCCGCTGGGCGGCACTCGCCTTCATGGTTTCCCCGGAAGCCCTGCGTTTCTCCTTCCAGGTCGTTCGCGACCCGCTCTACACCCTGTGTTTTCTCGGCTTTCTCCTCTGGGGCTCCCGCACGCTGGCATCCGGATCCCTGCGGCAAAGCCTGCTTGCGGCCCTGGCCGCCCTGCTCGCCCTCCTCGTGCGCCCCGAGGGCGCCGTCGCCTTTCCCCTCTTCGTGGGGTTCTGCCTCGTCCGGGCCCTGCTTCGGCCGCGGGAATGGAAACGGCGCCTGAAGCCCGCGGTCTCGTGGGCCGCCACGCTCTGCGCCGTGACCGCGGCCGCCTGGCTCGCCGTGCCGGGGTGGTTTCCCGTCACCGCGCGGGGCAACCCCTACTCCCACGGCTACCTGCTCGACCTGTGGCGGGGGGAGGGGCTTCAGAACCTCGAGCGGATCAAGAACCGGCTCGAGGCCATGGAGCAGGAGAGCCCCTACGAGATCGCGGGGGAGAATTTCGCGAGCATCGCCCGCAAACTCCTCCCCTGGATTTATCTCGGGGGGATGATCGCCGGCGGCATGAAGGCCGTCTCGTTCTCGACCGCCCTTGCCGCGGTCCTCGGGCTTTCCCGCTTTCGCGCGAGCCCCCGCCACGGCTTCGTCCTCTGGACGGCCGCGGGCTATGCCGTCTTCATTTTTCTCTTCGTCCTCTACCGCGATTTCTTCGACACCCGCTTTCTCTGGGTTCCGCTGGCGGCCCTCATGCCCTGGGCCGGGCGGGGCGTCTCGCGGCTGTTGTCCGGGCTTTCCGGCCTCCGCGGGGGGGTCCTCCTGTCGTGGGCGGCGGCGGCGCTTTTTCTTCTCATCCCGCTCAGCAAATCCAACCACCTCTGGGTGAGCCGCCCGGACGCCCTGATCGAGGCCGCCGCCTGGCTGGCCGGCTGGGACGAGCTTCGCGGCGCCCGCTGGATCGCCACCGACGACCGCATCCCCTTCTACGCCAACGGCCAGCAGCCGCCGCCCCCCGCGGAGATCCGGTGTCGCAAGGTATTCACTCTCGACGTGGCCTGCCTGGAGAACGCCGCGATGCGGGAAGGGATCGAGGTCGTGGTCGTCTTCGCCGAACGGGGGCGGCAGGAGGCGCCGCGCGCCCTGGAGGGGTACGATGCGGTGCGGGAGTTTAGCGACGGCAGGCAGAGCGTCCTCGTGTTCCGGCGCTCTCCGTCCGGGTCTCCGGCCGCCCGGACCTCACCCGGCGGCGGGGCGTGAAAGCCACTCGGCCAGGCGCTCCGGCGCCATCAGGTTGAGAAGCTCCCGGCGGTTGGCCGCGAGGTCCTCGTAGCCCATGCGCTCGAGCTCGGAGGGGGAGAGCCGAAGGCGGCGGCCCGGTTCCCCCCGCACGATGACGCCGATCCCGTGATCGCAGTCCAGAACGCCGATCCGCAGGTCGTCGCGCTCGATCCGCAGCCGGACGATCGTCTTCCAGACGTCTCCGCTCCAGCATCCCGCCCGCGGAACCTCCCGCCGCTCGGCCGCTTCTTGCCGCGACCCGGCCGGCGTCGCCTGGGCGGCGGAGGCCGGGCTGCAGTCGTGCATGAGGATCACGCCCTTCGGGGAGAGATGCCGCAGGCTGTTGGCGACGTCCTTCCAGCTCTGCTCGTGGGTGTGCAGCCCGTCGACGAAAACCACGTCCAGCCCCGGCAGGCGCTCGAGGCGTTGCCGGCGGCGTTCGAAGAATTCGTCGCTGGTCATCTCGTAGTACTCGTTGAAGAGGTTGTACGGGTCCCGCAGCCAGGCGCCCGCCTTGCGCTTCAGGGAAATCTTCAGCACCGGGTCGACGGCGAGCTTCTTGCGCGCCCTCACCCGGAGAAAGAGCTTGCCCTTCTTGACCCCGATTTCGAGGTAGGTCCGGCCGTGCCGTTGATCGATCACCGCCTGCACGACATCCCGTCGATCCATCGCGTTGGTCTCCGGCGATCCGGCGGTCCGCGGCCCTCAGGCTTCGCCGCGGCGGGACCGGATCCGTTTCTTGATCCGTTTCATCCAGGGTTTCTTCCCGTGACGCCATTCGTGGTAGGAGCCGATCCAGGTCCCCTCGCCGTATTTGCCGATCCAGCGGGCGAAGTACGAGGCGGCGAGATTGAGCCCGAGAAGCCGCCGGCTCAGGCGGCCAGCACCGTGCCGCAGGCAGCAATTCCAAAGCAGGGCCCCGCCGTTCACGAGCGGCCAGGGCAGGTGGACATACCAGGGAACGGTGGACCCGAACAGGGCCTCCCGCTGCCGCGCGACACTGAATTCCGCAGTTTTTCGCCGGTGCCAGAGGACTTCCGGCACCTGGACGAAATCGCCGTCGAGCGAAAGCTCGAGCAGCAGCACGACGTCGGGGGTCAGCAGGCGCCGAAACACCCCGGCCCGCTTCAGGGCCTCGAGGCGGAAGAGCCCGTAGACCATCTTGCCGAACCCCTTCGCCTCCCGGCAGACCGCCTGCACCCGCCGCCGGGGCGAAAGCCCGATCGTGGAAAAGCGATGCACCTTCTTTTTCCTGCGCCGGCTCCCGTCGGCCTCGAGGTGGGCGGTGAGGGGATAGGCGAGAACGGCCGACGGGTGCTCATCGAGCGCCGCCACCAGCGCCTCCAGCCATCGGGGTTCGTGGAGGTCGTGGTCGCTCACCCAGGCGAAAAATTCGGCCTCGCCCGCGGCCTCGACGCAGGCGCGCCAGTTGTCGATCATTCCCCGGCGCACCGGGTTGGCGGTATAGGCGATCCTCGGGTCGCTCCGGGCGTAAGCCTGCACAATCCGCCCCGGCTCGGGTCCGGTGGAATCATCGAAGGCGACCAGGCGGTAGTGGGGATAGGTCTGGCGGGCGAGCGCCTCCAGCGCCTCGCGCAGCGCGTGGGTCTGGTTGTATACGGGCATTCCCAGACAGACCCGAGGGGAGAGGGGCACCATGAAAGGAATCGGCTCCCAAGCAAGGTTCACCGGCGAAAAGCAACTGTTCGTATCCCATGTTCCCGGCCAAGGCAAGCCGCCGCAACCGCGGAGGCGCCATTGCCCACACCCGCCGACCGGAAATGAGGTTTGACAAAACGAGAGAGGTAAGGTAAATTGAATAATTTACATTGTTGGTGGATGTGAGATGCGCCGCAGCCAACCCCTGCTGTTGATTCCCGTCGAAAACCAGGTCCGCGAGCTTGACCCGAAGCTGTTGCTCGCCTGCATCGCCGCCCGCCGCGGGTTTTCCTCGATCATCGGCGCCCGCCGCGACATGGAAATGCGGATCGACGGGTTTCCGCGCGCGATCTACCTCTCCAAGAGCATGACGGTCCGCAGCCTCCTCTTCTTCCAAGCGGCCGTGAAGTACGGCCACGACATCATCACCTGGGACGAGGAGGCGCTCGTCCATCTCCCGCCGGACACCTATTACTCGCGCCGCCTCCACCCGCGCGCCATCCGCTATGTCAGCCACCTCTTCGCGTGGGGAGAGGAGAACGCGGAACTCTGGAGGGGCTACCCCCATCTCCCCCCGGGCATCCCCATCCACGTGACCGGCAACCCGAGAAGCGACCTGTTGCGCCGGGAGCTGCACGGCTACTACGCCGAGGATCTCGCCCGCATCCGCGCGGAATTCGGCCCCTACCTGCTCGTGAACACCAATTTCAACCACGTGAACGCCTTCGGGCCGGACATGAACCTCTTCAAGCCCGTCAAGCGGCCGGGGCAAAGGCCGAGCTTCGGCCGCGCGGCGCGGGGCATGAGCCGCGCCTACGCCGAGGGGTTGCGCGACCACAAGCTCGCCGTTTTCCGCGACTTTCAGGAGATGATCCCGCGCCTGGAGGCGGCGTTTCCCGACTTCACGATCGTGGTGCGGCCGCACCCGACCGAGAGCCACGACGTCTACCGCCGCATCGCGTCCGGTTGCCGACGGGTGCGCGTCACCAACGCCGGAAACGTCGTCCCCTGGCTGCTGGGGGCGACCGCCCTGGTGCACAACGGCTGCACGACCGGGGTCGAGGCCTTCGAGCTGGGCGTTCCCGCGCTGAGCTACCGGGCGACGGTGAACGAGGCCTACGACACCGGCTTCTACCGGTTGCCGAACGCCCTGAGCTACAATTGCTTTTCCTTCGAGGAGCTCGAGGACACCCTACGGCGGATCCTGGAGGGGAGGCTCGGACCGCCGGACGGGGAGGAGCGGCGCCGGCTGCTGCGCCGCCATCTGGCCGCTCCGGACGGCCCGCTCGCCTGCGAGCGGATCGTGACGGTTCTCGAGAACATCGCCGCGGCGCAGGCCGCCTCCCCGCACGACGGCTTTTTCAGGGGAATCGAGCGCCGCCTGACCTCCCTCGGGCTGAGCGCCCTGCGCCACGTCAAGTCGCTCCTTCCCGGATCCCACAACCGGCCGGAGTTCCAGCGCCACCGCTATCCCGGCCTGCCGCTGCCCGAGGTGGCGCAAAGGCTGGAGCGCTTCCAGAGCCTCCTCGGCGGGCCCCGCGTGCCGCTCGCGGTCGAGCCCGTCACCGAGACCATCTACCGCATCCGGGTGCCGTAACCCGAAAACGACCGCGATCATGGCCGCCGCCCCCCCGCTCATCATCCCCGTCGAGAACCAGGTGCGCGAGCTCGATGCGAAGCTCCTGCTCGCCTGCCTCGCCGCGCAACGCGGCTTCGAGTCCATCCTCGGCTCGCACCGCGAGATCGACCTGCACATCGCCTCCTTTCCGCGCGGGTTGTACCTGAACAAAAGCATGACCGCCCGCAACCTGAACATGTTCCACATCCTCGGGCGGCTCGGCCACCGCATCCTCACCTGGGACGAGGAAGCCCTCGTGCACCTGCCGCCCGAAATTTACTACTCGCGGCGCCTCTCCCCGGAGGCGATCCGCTTCGTCTCCCACCTCTTCGCCTGGGGCGAGGACAACGCCGAGCTCTGGCGCAACTGGCCGCACCTGCCGGCGGAGATCCCCATCCACGTGACCGGAAACCCGCGCAACGACATGCTCCGCCCCGAGCTGCGCCCTTTCCACGAGGAAGAGGTCCGGCGCATCCGCGACCGCCACGGCGACTATCTCCTCGTCAACACCAATTTCAACCACGTCAACGCCTTCTTTCCCGCCCAGAACCTGTTCCGGCCCGGCACGGCGAAAGGGGGACGTCCCGCCTTCGGCAAGGCGGGCGTGGGCATGCCGCTCGACTTCGCCCGCGCCCTCCATGGGCAAAAATCGGCCGTGTTCCGAGCCTTTCTGCAGCTGATCCCCGAGCTCGCCCGCGCCTTCCCGCGGTGTTCCATCATCGTGCGGCCCCACCCCACCGAGGGGCAGTCCGTCTACCGGGAGGCAGCGCGGGGCTTCGCCAACGTGCATGTGACCAACGAGGGCAACGTGGTGCCCTGGCTGCTCGGGGCGCGGGCCCTTGTGCACAACGGGTGCACGACGGGCGTGGAAGCCTACGTGATGCGCATCCCGGCCTTCACCTACCGCCCCGCGGTCTGCGCCGCCATCGACGACACCTTCTACCGCCTGCCGCACGGGGTGAGCCACGCCTGCTTCACGGCCGAGGATCTCGTCGCGGGGCTTCAGGACGTTCTGGCGGGGCGGTTGGGGGCCGCCGACGGGGAGGAGCGGGAACGCCTTGTCCGGCGGCACCTTGCGGGGATGGAGGGACCGCTGGCCTGCGAGCGGATGCTGGAGGTCATCGCCGGGATCGCCGCCCGGGAACCGGCTCTCCCGGGGCCGCCGCTTGGCAGCCGGATCGCCGGCCGAGCCCTCGCTGCGGCGCGCCTGCTCGTCAAGCGCGCCAAGGCCTACCTTCCCGGCTCGCATGCGCCGCCGGAATTTCACCGCCACCGCTACCCCGGCATCCCCCCGGAGGAGCTGGCCTCAAAAATCGGGCGCCTCACGGCCGCCATCGGCACAGGGCCGCCCCCCCGGGCGGAGTGGATCGCCCCGCACATCGTGAACATCCGGCCGCCCGAGGGCGGGCGGTCGGCTTGACAGGCTCGGGAACCGTTCGCTATAGGCGCCGGATCGCCCGGGGGAACCGTTTCGCCCCCCGGCGGAATCGCCGCGCCGCCGGGCTGAGACTATCCAACCCACGGAGAGGAATGGTCATGAAAGTCCTCATTTTCGGTACGGGCAAATCCGGGACCACCGCCATGGTCTACAAGGTTTCCGCCGGCCTGCCGCACTGCCACGCCTTTTCCGGCGGCAAGCCGGGCAAATACACCGGGAATTACGAAAACGCCGTCTACAAGCACACCTACGAGGAGCGCAAGGGAAAGAGCTTCGAACTCTACGAGAAGCATTTCCGCGAATTTCACTACGACCGCAAAATCTGGATGGCGCGCGACCCGCGGGATGTTCTCGTCAGCCGGACGCTCTACCGCTTCCACAAGGGCCTTCTCTTCAACCGCCGGCAATTCAACGCGTATCTGGAGAAGATCCTGCAGAAAGAAGCCGACCCGCGCGCGGTCCCCCTCGTCGACATCTGCCGCTACGCCGGATACTTCGGCTGGCCGGTCCCCGCCGAAGAGGTCGTGCGCGAAGAAACGACGCGCTACACGCGGATGCGCGATTTCGTCAAGAGCCTGGACTCGAGCTGGTTCGTGTTCCGATACGAGGACATGGTGACCGGGAGGTTCGAGGAGATCAACCGCTATCTCGGCTTCGAGCTGAAACAGGAAGCCGAGGTCCCCCGCGGCTCGGGCAAGGACAAGGTCGTCCGCAAGAAAGCATTCGGCGACTGGCGGCACTGGTTCACCGAGGAGGACATCCGCCTCCTCAAACCGGCCTATCTTCCCTACATGGAAGCGGTGGGCTATGACCGGGAGGACTGGTCTCTCGCCCCCGAGCCCGTCATCGAGCCCCGCTTTTCCTCGGAGTACGTGAAAACGCTCGCCGCGAAGGGACACGCCAACATCTTCAAGCGCTTCTACGACAACCTCATGCAGCGCTACTACCGGCGCCGCTGAGCCGGCCGGGAGGTTCACTCCCACTCCAGCTCGACCAGCTGCAGGTCCACCCAGCCGACGAGCGGCACCTCGAAGCCGGCCGAGAGCGGCACCCTGCCGTCGCGGCGGAGGACGAGCCGCGTGCCGTCCTTGAGAAATTCTTCCGCCTCCCCGCGGTAGGTGCCGACCGGGCGGGAGGACACGCGCAGACCGCGGGCTGCGGTCTTGCCGCTGCGGCGCTCGCGTGCGTCCCCCGCCTGTTCCAGGTAGTCGAAGGCGATCTCCTCGAGATCCTCCTCCTCGAGCCGCACGCGGTGCACCTGGCGTTTGTGGAAGACGCAAAGCGCCTCCTCGCCGGCCCTTTCCGCCCCGCCGCCCGCGAGCATGCGGTAAAACAGGCCCGAGGTCTCCAGCACCGAGGCGCACTCCTCGGGGAAGGGATAGCGGTGCTCGCCGGTCCGGCTCCATCTGGCCGGAGGCAGCTCCGCCTCGCGGGCCGTTGCGGGCTCGCGCTGCCGGCGGACGGCGCCCCGCGGCGAGAAGCGGAATGCCTGCTCGTAATCCTTGAGCCCGCGCCGCGTGCGCAAAAGGAAGCAGGGCGCTGCGTGCTCCGGCTCCATCCAGAGATGGTTCTCGATCCGGATCGCGCTCCGGCCGGGCAGCTCAAGGCGCATCACGAGCGATAGGCGCAGCAGCCCGCCGGAGGTTGCGGCGCGGCACCGGGGGTGGGGCGGTGCGGCGGGAAACGCCTCCGGCGCCGGGGGGACGGCGTGGCGTTCGATTTGCGCTTCCGCCACGATCCGGCCGCCCAGCCGCTCGGCCAGGAACATCGCGCGCACCGGGAGCCGGGGCCCCTCCGCGGCCGGGGCGGCGGCGCCCGAGGCCGATAGAATCAGCAGGGCCCACGCGAGGCCTCGGCCGCTCATGCGGCACGCTCCTCGAGAAAGCGGTAATTCCCCCGGAAGAACTCCTCGACGTACCACTCGACCTGGCGGTCCTCGGAGAGGTGCATGTCGAGCAGCCGCACCGCGCCCAGGAGCCGCCCGATCCGGTCGAGCGTCTCGAGGATCGCCGACTCCTCGTATTTCTTGAGCTCCCCGCGGACCAGATCCCCTTTCTGCTCGACCTTGAACCCCAGCCGCCGCAGGATCTGCGCGATCAAAAGCGCCCTGCGGGTGCGCCGGCCGAGGTCCGCCGCACCCCCCTTGAAGTAGAAGAGGATGTAGTTGTCGTTCACCTCCCGGCTGCAGAAGCTGTCGATGGTGGTGAAGTGGTAGCCGATGCGGGCGTTGAAATTGAGGTAGCGGCCGCCGACCAGCGCGTAGCTCGGCTCGCCCATGCGGGCCTCCCGGAGCGGGTCCCGGATGGCCGTCTGGGCGACGATGGAGGCGAGCCCGCTCCAGCTGAAGCCGACGTTCTGCGACCAGTCGACCCCCTCGTGGCCCATCCCCTGGAGGAGCGCCCGGAAGGGGATCGAGGTCACGTCCTCGATCTCCGCGACCGCCCCCCGGCGGTCGGCCCGCAGCCCGTTGCCCAGGTCCACGGCGAGGATGCGGAAGGGCAGCCCGGCCCGCACCGGAACGGCCTGGATCGCGTCGGGGTCGAGCTGGTCACCGAGGCGGAACATCTCCTGCATCGCCATCTCGTGGGCGAAGCGGATCACGTCGTGCAGGGTGCGGCAGCCGGCAGGGGTGAACTGATCGCTTTGGGGGTCGGTGAGGTGGAGCGGGGCGATGCGGCGCAGGACCGATTTCACCAGCTGGTGGGCGGGGCTCCCCCGCATGGGGTTCACGGGCGGGGGGGCGGCGAGAAGGGCGTCGACCCGGCCGCGGTAGACGACGCGGCGGGTCGCGTCCACGGTGATCTCCTCGCCGTGGGGGATGGCCTCGGTTGCGCCCCCCACGCCGACGAGCGCCGGGACCCGGAATTCGCGGGCGACCGAAGCCATGTGACCCGTCACGCTGCCGACCTCGGTGACGAAGGCACGCACCCGCCCCATCAGGGGGACGAAGCGGGGGGAGGTCTGGCGGGTGACGACGATCACGCCCTCGGGAACGTGGTGGAGCGCGTGGTCCGAGCGCAGGACGTAGGCGGCGCCGGCGGCCGTGCCCTCGCTGGCGGTTTGGCCGCCCGCGACCAGCACCGGGTGCCGTGCGGGGTCGACCGCGGGGACGGTCCTCTCCGGCTCCGCCGGGCGATCCGCCTCCCGGCGGGCGAGCGGGCGGGCTTGGAGCAGAAAGAGGCGGTCGGCTTCGTCGATCGCCCACTCGATGTCGAGCGGCACCCTGTAATGCGCCTCGAGCTTGAGGCCGTAGTCGACCAGCCGGCCGATCTGCTCGTCGTTCAGGCAGGGCGCCTCTTGCCGCTCGGCCGGCACGGCCTCCTCGCGCACGCCGCCCTCCGGGTCGAGACGCAGCCGAGTCTCCTTGCGGGCGACTTGCCGCACCCGCATGCGCCGCTCCCGGCGATCGATCTCGTAGAAGTCCGTCGCCGCCGCCCCCTCGACCGCGTCCGCGGCCAGCCCCCAGACGGCGCTCACGAGCATCGCGTCGCGCTGGCGGTCGTGCGGGTCCCGGGTGTAGAGGACTCCGCTCACGGCCGCCGGCACCATGGCGATGCAGGCGACGCTCATGGCGACGTCCTGCTCGCGGTAGCCGCGGCGGCGGCGGTAGTAGATCGCCCGCGGGCTGTAGAGGCTCGCCACGACTTCCCGGTAGGCCCGGGCCAGCCCCTCCTCGGGGACGTTGAGCACGGTCGCGTGCTGGCCGGCGAAGCTCGCCTCCGAGTCTTCGCTGGTGGCGCTGCTGCGCACGGCGAGCCGGACGGTTCCTCCGCAGCGCTCGCCGAGTTCATGGGCGGCCCGCCGGATCGCCTGCTCGAGATCCGCCGGGAGCTCGGCCTCGAGGATCCGCTCCTGGACCTCCTCCGCGGCACGGGTCAACGCCTCGGTGTCGTCCAGGTCCACCTTCGCCAGGCGACGGGGGATGAAGTCGCTCAAGTCGTTGTAATCCAGGAAGAGCTGGTAGGCGTAGGCGGTGATCGCAAAGCCGGGCGGCACCGGCAGGTGGACGCGGTTGGCGATCTCCCCCAGGCCGGCCGCCTTGCCGCCCACCTCCTGGACGTTCTCCAGGCTCAGGCGCTCAAGCGGCTGGACGAACCCCGTGTCCTCGAAACGGCGCTTGTGCAGGAGCTCGGAAAGGACCCCCTCGGCGATGCGGCGGCTCGCCGCGGCGAGCTCCTCATAGCGCCGCCCGGAAAGGGCGTTCAGCCGCCGCACGATGGCGTCGACCTCGACCGAGAGGGCCTCGGCCTGGGTGACGATGTGGAGAAACGAAAACGGCTTGTCCTGGTAGACCGTGGATTCGAGGTCGGCGATGATCTCAAGAGCCCGGTTGTTCGCCTGGAGCAACTCCTTGAAGTTTTCGTACTTGTCCTGAAAGAGGTTCGCCTCGCGCTCTTCGTTGCGGGGCGCGCGCCTGCGGAACACCTCGAGCCAACGAAACATGGCCTGCGGCTCCTTCTTGGGGGGACTCGCCCGAGGGCGGAAACGGGCGCTTGTCCCATGATAGCGGCTCGGACAGGGGTTGCCAACCGTCCCTTCCCGGCCGGCCGCGGTGGCGGCAGACTTGCCAGGGTGGGCGGCGTCGGCCTATAGTCGAGGCCGAACCCTCACCGCGGAAGGAGGTTTCATGAGCGGCGGATACACGGGACGCATCGCCTGGGTCGACCTCACGCGGCGCACGGCCGTGATCGAACCTTGGCCCGAATCCTGGGCGCGCTCCTTCATCGGGGGCTACGGGCTCGGCGTGCGGGCGCTCCTGGAGCGGCAGCCGGCGGGGGCGGACCCCCTCGGCCCCGAGGCCGTTCTGGGCTTCGCCGCCGGCCCGCTCACCGGCACCCAAGCGCCGACGGGCGGCCGCTACATGGCCTGCGGCAAGTCCCCGCTCACCGGCGGCTGGGGCGACGCCAACGCGGGCGGACGCTTCGGCGCCGGCCTCAAAGCGGCGGGATTCGACGCCCTCTTCGTCACGGGCGTTTCCGATCGCCCCGTGTGGCTCGAGGCCGAGGGGGGGCGGATCGTCTTCCGGGAGGCGCACGACCTCTGGGGCCGCGATGCCATCGAAACCGAGAGCGAAATCCGGCGCCGCACGGGAGACCCCCGCACCCGCGTGGCCTGCATCGGGCCCGCCTCCGAGCGGCTTTCCCGGATCTCCGGGATCGTGAACGACGGGGGACGGATCGCCGCGCGCTCCGGGCTCGGGGCGGTGATGGGCGCAAAGAAGCTCAAGGCGGTCGCCGTGCGCGGGGAGCAGCGCGTCCCCGTCGCGCGGCCCGAGGTCTTGGCCGAGCTCGCCCGCGCCTTCGCCCGCGAGATCCGCGGGATGGCCGGGATGCCCCAGGCGCTTCTGCGCCACGGGACCTGCGGCTTCACGGGCTCGCTGCTCGCCGGAGGGGCGACCCCGGTCAAGAACTGGCGTCTTTCCGGGGAGCGTTCCTTTCCCGGCGCGGAGCGCATCACCGACCCCGATGCCGTGATCCGCTACCAGAAGCGCAAGTACGCCTGCAGCGGCTGCCCGATCGGCTGCGGCGGCATCTGCGAGGTGACCTCGGGCCCCTATCCCGTGGGCGAAGTCCACAAGCCCGAATACGAAACGCTCGCGGCCTTCGGCCCGCTTTGCCTCTGCAACGACCTCGAGGCCGTCTTCAAACTCCAGGACCTCTGCAACCGCAGCAGCCTGGACACGATCTCGGCCGGCCACGTGCTCGCCTTCGCCATCGAGTGCGGCGAGCGGGGAATCCTCTCCGACGCCGACACCGACGGCATCCGGCTCGCCTGGGGCGACGCCGCGGCGATGATCGCGCTGCTCGAGCGCATCATCCGGCGCGAGGGCATCGGGGATCTCCTCGCCGACGGCGTCCAGGCGGCGGCGCAGCGGATCGGGCGCGGCGCGGAGGAGTGCGCCGTCCACGTGGGCGGCCAGGAACCGGGGCTGCACAATCCCCTCTTTCTCCCCGGCCGGGGGACGGGCTTCGTCTGCGACCCGACGCCGGGCCGCCACACGGCCGCGCCGATGGCGCGCCTGGACGGCGGCGCCGGCGCCTTCGCCCCCTACCCGGAGCTGCGCTTCGGCGCCTTCGAGCGCTACGCCGCCCAGGGCAAGGGGCCGATGAGCGCGCGCGCCTCCTGCTACCTCCAGGTGGGAAACTGCGCCGGGGTCTGCATCATGCCCTTCATGTTCTTCGGCAACTACCCGCTGATCGAGCTGTTGAACGCCGTGACGGGCTGGGCGGTTGACGTGGCCGAGGCGATCGAAACGGGGGCGCGCATCCAGACGCTGCGCCTGCTGTTCAATCTCCGCGAGGGGATCGACCCCGCCGCGGTGCGCCTCCCGGACCGCCTGCTCGGCAGGCCGCCGCAGACGGAGGGGCCCCTTGCCGGGGTTTCGATCGACCTGGACCCCCTGGTGCGGGATTTCCGGCGCGAGATGGGTTGGGACCCGGAGACCGGGCGGCCGCTCGCGGCGACGCTGGCGCGGCTGAAGATCGCCGGCCTCGCGGAGACCCGGTGAGCGTCGCCGCAAAGCGGGGGCGCACCCCGCAGGGGCACCCCGGGCGCCGGCCGGGGCCGCCGCCGTCAGTCCGCGGGCCGGTAAAGCTCGGGGTGGAATTCCTTCCAGCGGCGCATCATCCAGTGCCACTGCTCGGGGTGGCGGCGGATCGCCTCCTCGACGACGTCGGTGATCCGCTGGGTGTTGGCCAGGAGGTCGCGGCGCAGGTCCCCGGTGCGGAGCATCTCGAGCGGCTCCTCGATCCGCACGTGGAAGGCCCCGTCCGCCTCCTGGAGGCAGAACACCGGCAGCACCGGGCAGCGGCAGCGCAGGCCCAGTATGGCCGCGGCCGGGGTGGCGGTCGCGCGCCGGCCGAAAAAGCGCACCTCGACCCCGTCCTTGCGGCGGGCCATGTCCACGAGGATGGCGAGCACCCCGCCCTCGCGGACGATGCGGGTCATCTCGGCCAGGGCGCCTTTCTTGTAGAGGATGCGGCTTCCGAAGCGGGTGCGCGTGCGATGGAGAACCTGTTCGACCCAGCCGCGCTTGAACTTCTTGGCGACCGCGGTGAGCGGCCGCCCGAAGCAGGCCGGGAGCACCTGCATGCCGACTTCCCAGTTGCCGAGGTGCGCGGAGACGGCGATGAAGCCGCGTTGCGCCCCCACGGCGCGGATTGCCCGCTCCAGCCCCGAAAAGCGCACCCGGCGGCGGATGTCCTCGGGTTCAAAGAAACTCATCTGCAAGAGCTCCACGAGAAGCCTGCCGTAGTGGCGCTCCACGGCCTCCTGCAGCCGCCCGATCTCTTCGGGCGAGCGCTCCGGAAAGGCGAAGGCGAGGTTGCGGCGGATGACCCGGCGCTCGGCGGGCGCGAGCGCAAACAGGATCCTCCCCGCGGCGCGGCCGATCGCCGCGGCCGGCAACCGCTTGACCCAGGAACCGACGACCATCGCTGCCCTTCCCTGTCCGGGCCGCGGACCCGCGGCACGGCTCGTCCGCGATCCGTCCCGCGCCGCGCTTCCAGGTTTTTTTCCCTGCGGCCCGCCGCCTGTTCATAGCCTCTTCGCCCGCCGGGGTAAAGGCCCGCCCGGAGGCGCCGGGGGGTTCCTTGCACGGCGAGGGGAATTGGGCTACACAAGTTCCATTTCCGCGAGTAGGGTGCGCGGTTCGAGGCCGCGGTCTTCGAGAAGGTCCATCACGCCGGCAGGAGGACCCCATGAACGTCGAGCTTCCGCAATTCCGCAAGATCCTCTTCACCACCGATCTCTCCCAGCAGACCCGCCATGCCTTCAACTACGCGCTCAGCCTGGCCAACCAGTACGGCGCGGTGCTCACGATCCTCTACGTCATGGAGGACTTCTCGCCGCAGCAGACCCTCCACCTCCAGGGCTTCATCGGCGAGGAGCGCTGGGAAGAGCTGCGCAAGGCCCACGAGCAGGAGATCCGCCAGATCCTGATCGGCAAACAGCGCGAAGGCGCGATGATCCGCCAGGCGCTCGGCGAAATGTGCGACAGCGCCCGCAAGGAATTCGACGCCCGCAACACGCGCTCGGACGAAATCGTGGTCACCCAGGGCGACCCGGTCGACTGCATCATGCAGGAAGCCGAAGCCCGCAAGGTCGACCTCATCGTCATGGGCTACCACACGCGCGGCCGGCTCGAGGAAGCCGTGGTCGGCAGCGTGAGCCGCAGCGTCCTGCGGCGCAGCAAGGTGCCGGTCCTGCTCGTCCGGCTGCCGGAGATCGTGGAGTAAAGGGGCCCGCCTCACCGCGGGCGGGGACGGGACGGGCCGCGTTTCGCGGGGGGAGCGGCCTGAAGGGGATCCTCGGGCCAGGGGTGCTTCGGATAGCGGCCCCGCAGCTCCTTGCGCACCTCGCGGTAGCTCCCCCGCCAGAACCCCGCGAGATCGGCGGTCACCTGGACCGGCCGCCCGGCCGGCGAGAGCAGCCGGATCGTGAGGGGAACCCTGCCGCCCGCGATCCGGGGTGTGTCCCGGCAGCCGAAAACCTCCTGCAGCCTCGCGGAGACGGCCGGCGCCTCCCCGCCGTAGTCCACGCGCACACGGGTCCCGTTCGGCAGCCGGATCGCCTGGGGCGCCCAGGTGTCGAGCAGCCGCGCCTGCGAGGGCGAAAGCAGCGCGTGCAGGGCCTCCTCCAGAAGCCGCGGCGAGATCTCCGCCAGGCGCCGCATCCCCCGGATTCTCGGCTTGAGAAAGCGCTCCAGGTCCTGAAGCAGCGCCTCATCGGAAACCTCCGGCCACGCCTCGGCTCCCGCGCCGAGCCGGCGGAGGAAGCGGATCCGCCCCTGCAGCTGCCGCGCGCCCTCCCCCCAGGGGAGGCCCGCCGGGCCCCGCTCCCGAATCACCCCCCACAGGGCCTCCGCGACCTGCTCGGGGTCCGGCCGGGGGTCGCTCTCCCGCCGCAGAACGAGGCTCCCCAGCCGGAGGAGCCTCTCCGCGCGCACCGCACCCGCATCGCGGTCGAAGGCCACGACCCGCTCGGCGACGAGGCGATCCGCGAACTCCTCGAAGAGCAGCGTTTCGTCGCAGGCCGCGGCGAGAAGGATGCGCGCCTCGCGGGGGCTTCCGTCCAAGACGGCCGCCACGAGGGTTTCCCGGCCCCCAAGCGGCTCGGCGCCGCCGAAGAATGCGCCCTGCCCGTTGGCGAGGAGATAGCGCGGCGAAGCCCCCGGCCGGCGGCGGCCGATGCGGTCGGGGTAGGCGCGGCTGAGCAGGCGGCCCGCCTCCCCCGCCGGCTCCTCCGCTTCGGGGATCCCGAGGCGGCGCTCGAGGAGCGCGGCGAACGCCCGGCAGCGCCGGAGGGTTTCCCGGTCGACCTCCACCTGGGGCGCAGGCGACGGGGGCGCCGCTCCCGGATCGGAGAGCCACTCCAGCCGCAAGGCGAGATCGGCGTCGTAGCCCCCCGGCGGGAAGCGCAGGAAATCCTTCTCGCTCAGGATGGCGGCGAGCCGGCAGGCCGTCTTTCCGCGGCCCTCCGCGCGGGCCTCGAGCACCATGTGCGCCAGGCGGGGGTGGAGGGCGAGTGCGGCCATCGCGCGGCCGTGGGGGGTGATCCCTCCCTCGGCGTCCAAGGCCCGGAGCAGGCGGAGAAGCTCCACGGCCTGCCGCCAGGCCGCCTCCGGCGGGGCATCCAGCCAGGAGAGCCGGCCGGGGTCCCGCACCCCCCAGAGGGCGAGCTCGAGGACCAGCCCGGCCAGGTCGCTCTCGAGGATCTCCGGCCGGTTCTTCTCGGCCAGCCGCGCCTGCTCGGCCTCGCCCCACAGGCGGTAGCAGACGCCCGGCCCGGTCCTCCCCGCCCGGCCGCGGCGCTGCTCGGCCGCCGCCTGCGACACAGGCACCGTGACCAGCCGGGTCATGCCGCGCGCGGGGTCGAAGCGCGGAACGCGCATGCGCCCGCCGTCCACGACGCAGCCGATGCCCTCGATCGTGAGGCTCGTCTCGGCGACGGAGGTGGCGAGCACGACCTTGCGCTTCCCGCCCGGGACGGGCCCGATCGCCCGGTCCTGCACCGCCCGCGGGAGTGTGCCGAGCAGCGGGAGGAGAAGCCCCTCCCGGCCCAACTCCGACTCGGCGAGCATGGCGGCCACGCGGCGGATCTCGGCCGCACCCGGCAGGAAGACGAGAAGGCCGCCTGCGGCTTCGCGCGCGGCACGGCGCACGGCGTCGGCGACCTTGCGCTCGAAGGGCAAGGGACGCGTGTCGGGAACGTGGCGCACCGCGACCGGGAAGCTCCGCCCCGCGGCGCAAAGGACGGGCGCCCCGCCGAGGAGCGCGGACACCGGTCCGGCCTCGAGGGTCGCGGACATGACGAGCAGCCGCAGCTTGGGCCTCAGCGCCCGGCGCAGATCGAGGCAGAGGGCAAGCCCCAGATCCGACTCCAGGTGCCGTTCGTGGAACTCGTCGAAGATGACCAGGCCGACCCCCTCGAGGCCGGGGTCGGCCTGGAGCCTGCGCGTGAGAACCCCCTCGGTCACGACCTCGACCCGCGTGCGCGGCCCGACCCGGGACTCCAGGCGCACGCGGTAGCCGACCGTCTCCCCCACCCGCTCCCCCCGGAGCGCGGCCATGCGGGAGGCCGCCGCCCGCGCGGCAAGCCGCCGCGGCTCAAGCAGGAGAATCTTCCGGCCGGCAAGCCAGGGCTGATCGAGGAGAAAAAGCGGCACCACGGTCGTCTTGCCGGCGCCCGGCGGTGCAACCAGCACCGCGGCTCCCGCCCCTTCGAGCGCGCAGGCGAGGTCGGCCAGGACGGAGGCGACGGGAAGGCCGCCCTCGCCCGCCGTTTCGCTTTCCATCGAAGTCGACATCGGCCGCATCCTCTCCCAGCATCCTTGCTACCACAGCCTTGCCTCCTCCCCAACCCCGCACGCCCGTGAAGCGGCGGACGGACTTGGGGAACGCGGGCCGGGATGCTCTTCGCCGCCGCGCCCCGTCCGGGGAGCGCCCTGACCCGTTGCGGAGGGGAAGGCCCAAGGCGCGGCGCCCTTGATTTTCCCCCCCTCTTGCCATAGCAAGAGCCGTTTTCCGCCCTCCGGGAAGCCCGCCACGGCCAGGCCGGGCGATTCCACAACCCGAACCGTTTCAGGAGTGACCGCATGCCGAAACGCACGGACATCCGCAAGGTCCTCATCATCGGCTCGGGGCCGATCGTCATCGGCCAGGCCTGCGAATTCGACTACTCCGGAACCCAGGCCTGCAAGGCCTTGCGCTCGCTCGGGTACACGATCGTTCTGGTCAACTCCAACCCGGCCACGATCATGACCGACCCCGAGATGGCCGAGGCGACCTACATCGAGCCCCTCAACGCGGCGGTGCTCGAGGAGATCATCGCCGCCGAGCGGCCCGATGCCGTTCTCCCCAACCTCGGCGGTCAGACGGGGCTCAACCTCGTCTCCGAGCTCCACCGCAACGGGGCGCTCGCGCGCTGGGGCGTGCAGGTGATCGGCGTCAACCTGCAGGCCATCGAACGCGGGGAGGACCGCACGGCGTTCAAGGAAACCATGGCCCGGCTGGGAATCGAGACGCCGCGCAGCCGGGCGGTCGACAACGTCGCCGAGGCCGAGGCCGTGGCCGAGTCGTTAGGCTACCCGGTCGTCGTGCGGCCGGCCTACACCCTGGGGGGGACCGGCGGCGGGCTCGTCCACACCCCGGAGGAGCTCCGCCGGATCGCCGCCCGCGGGCTGGCCGCCAGCCTGATCCACCAGGTGCTGATCGAGGAGTCCGTCCTCGGCTGGGAGGAGCTCGAGCTCGAGGTGGTCCGGGACGCCAAGAACCGCAAGATCACCGTCTGCTTCATCGAGAACATCGACGCCATGGGCATCCACACCGGGGACAGCCTCTGTGTCGCGCCGATGCTCACGATCGCCCCGGATCTCCAGCGCCGCCTCCGGGAGGACTCCTACCGCATCGTGGAGGCAATCGAGGTCATCGGCGGCACCAACATCCAGTTCGCCCACGACCCGCAGAGCGGCCGCCTGGTCGTCATCGAGATCAACCCGCGCACCTCGCGCTCCTCGGCGCTCGCCTCCAAGGCGACCGGGTTCCCGATCGCACGCGTCTCCGCCCTGCTCGCCGCGGGCATGACCCTCGATGAGCTCCCCTACTGGAAGGGCGGGACCCTCGCCGACTACGAGCCCTCCGGCGATCACGTGGTCGTCAAGTTCGCGCGCTGGGCCTTCGAGAAGTTCCGGGGCATCGAGGACCGCCTGGGGACCCAGATGCGCGCCGTGGGCGAAGTGATGAGCATCGGGCGGACCTACAAGGAAGCCCTGCAAAAAGCCGTCCGCAGCTTGGAGATCGGCCGCCACGGGCTGGGGTTCGCCAAGAACTTCCATGAACTGCCGCTTGCGCGGTTGCTGGAGATGCTCGCCGTGCCGACGAGCGAGCGGCAGTTTCTGCTCTACGAGGCCTTGCGCAAGGGCGCGGAGATCGGGGCCCTTGCGCGCCTCACGCACATCAAGCCCTGGTTCCTCGAGCAGATGAAGGAACTGGTCGCCCTGGAGGAGGAAATCCTCGCCCGGCGGGGGGGGCCGCTGCCGCCGGAGCTGCTGCGGCGGGCGAAGGAGGACGGCTTCTCCGACCGCTATCTCGCCGGCCTTCTGGGCATCGCCGAGGGGGAGATCCGCAGCATGCGGCGCGCGGCGGGCATCGCGCCGGTCTGGCAGCCCATCCCCGTGAGCGGCGTCGAAAACGCCGCCTATTACCATTCCACCTATCACGGGGAAGACCGCGTCCCGGTCGACCGCCGGCGCAAGATCCTCGTCCTCGGCGGCGGCCCCAACCGCATCGGCCAGGGGATCGAGTTCGACTACTGCTGCGTCCACGCCGCCTACGCCCTGCGCGAGGCCGGCTGGGAAGCGATCATGATCAACTGCAACCCCGAAACGGTCTCCACCGATTACGACACGGCCGACCGGCTCTACTTCGAACCGCTCACGGTCGAGGACGTGCTCGCGATCTATGAAAAGGAGGCCCCCGAGGGCGTGATCGCGCAATTCGGCGGCCAGACCCCGCTCAACATCGCCCGCGAGCTCGCCGCGGCCGGGGTCCGCATCCTCGGCACCTCGCCCGAGGCGATCGACCTCGCCGAGGACCGCGACCGGTTCCGGGAGATGATGCAGCGGCTGGGCATCCCCATGCCCGAGGCCGGCATGGCGGGCGACATCGAGGAAGCCCGCGCCGTGGCCCGGAGCATCGGCTACCCGGTGATCGTGCGGCCCTCGTACGTGCTCGGCGGCCGCGGCATGGAGATCGTGCACGACGAGGGGATGCTCGAGCAGTACATGCGGGCGGCGGCCGAGGTCTCCCCGGAGCGGCCGATCCTGATCGACAAGTTCCTCGACAACGCCATCGAAGCAGAGGCCGACGCGATCTGCGACGGAAAAAGCGCCTTCGTACCGGCGGTCATGGAGCACATCGAGCTGGCGGGCATCCACTCCGGGGATTCGGCCTGCGTCATCCCGCCGATCAGCCTCGCCCCCAAGCACATCGACACGATCGGCGAGACGACCCGCCGCATCGCCGTCGAGCTGGGCGTCGTCGGGCTGATGAACCTCCAGTACGCGATCTTTGAGAACACGGTCTACGTCCTCGAAGCGAACCCGCGGGCCTCGCGGACGGTGCCGCTGGTCTCCAAGGTCTGCGGCATCTCCATGGCGAAAATCGCCACCCGCGTCATTCTCGGGGAAACCATCGCCGGGCTCGGCCTGCGGGAGCGTAGGATCCCCCATTATGGGGTCAAGGAGGCGGTGTTCCCCTTCAACATGTTCCCCGAGGTCGACCCCGTGCTTGGCCCCGAGATGCGCTCGACCGGCGAGGTGTTGGGGCTCTCCTATTCCTTCGGCCGGGCCTTCTTCAAGGCCCAGGAGGCCGCCTCGGGGCGGCTGCCACTCGAGGGGACGGTCCTCTTCACCATCGCCGACCGCGACAAGAACGCGGCCATCGAGCCCGCGCGCCGCTTCCGCGAGCTCGGCTTCCGGCTCATGGCGACCGAGGGCACCCACCGGTTCCCCAAGGAAAAGGGGATCGAATCGATCCCGGTCCCCAAGCTCGGCGCCGGCCGGCCCGACCTCTTGGATGCGATCCGCGAGGGCCGGGTGCAGCTTCTGGTGAACACCCCGAGCGGACGCCGCGGCGCCGCGGACAGCTCCGAGATCCGCCGCGCGGCGATCCGCCACCGGGTTCCCTACATCACGACCACGGCGGCGGCGATCGCCGCCGCCAAGGGGATTGCGGCCCGCCGCGAAGGCGCCCCGCAGGTGCGCCCGCTGCAACGCTACCTCGCGGAAATCCGCTGAACGCGCGGGCTCCCCCCCGGGAAAGGAGGCTCAACCTTCATGGGCGGCTTGTTCGGCATCGCCTCGCGCTCGGATTGCACCGGCGACCTCTTCTACGGGACCGACTACCATTTCCACCTCGGAACCCGCTACGGCGGGATGGCGGTGCGCAACGCGCAGGGGATCGAGCGCTCCATCCACAGCATCGAGAACAGCTATTTCCGGACGAAGTTCGAGCCCGAGCTGCCGCACTTCCACGGCACCATGGGCATCGGCGTGATCAGCGACACCGACCCCCAGCCCATCTTCATGGCCTCGCACCTGGGGACCTTCGGGCTCGTCACCGTCGGGAAAATCGCGAACATCGATGAGCTGGTGCGGCGCGCCTTCGGCCGGCGCCGCTACTTTTCCGACACCTCCGGCTCCGGCATCAACCCCACGGAACTCGCGGCAAACCTCATCTGCGAGCACGACAGCTTCGAAGCCGGCATCCGCGCCGCCCAGGAAGCGATCCGCGGCTCACTCACGCTGCTCTTGCTCGCCGAGGGGGGCGTCTGGGCCGCGCGCGACCGCCTGGGCCGCACCCCCCTCGCCCTCGGCCGCCGCGGGGACGCGGTGGCCGTCGCCTCGGAGACCTGCGCCTTCGCCAACCTCGGCTTCCGCACGGAAGCCTTTCTGGGCCCCGGGGAGGTGGTCTTTTTCAACGCCGAGGGCTGGGAGCGGAGAGTCCCGCCGGGGCGGGAAATGCAGATCTGCGCCTTCCTGTGGATCTACTACGGCTACCCGGCTTCGGACTACGAGGGGATCAACGTGGAGGAGGCGCGCAACCGCTGCGGCGCCGCGCTCGCCCGCGGGGACGACACCGCGGTCGATTTCGTGGCCGGGATTCCCGACTCGGGGATCGGCCATGCGATCGGCTACGCCTCGGAGCGGGGGATTCCCTACCGGCGGCCCTTCGTCAAGTACACGCCGACCTGGCCGCGGAGCTTCATGCCCCAGAACCCGGCGATGCGCGATCTGGTGGCGAAGATGAAGCTCATCCCCGTCCACAGCCTGATCGAGGGGAAACGCCTGCTCTTCTGCGAGGACTCGATCGTGCGCGGCACCCAGCTCAAGGACACGATCGGCACCCTCTACCGATGCGGGGCGCGCGAGGTGCACATGCGGCCGGCCTGCCCCGTCCTCATCCACCCCTGCGAGTTCATCAACTTCTCCACCTCCCGATCCACCCTCGACCTCGCCGGCCGCCGGGCGATCCAGGAGCTCGAGGGGGACTCGCCCCGCGATCTCGCCGCCTACGCCCGGGCGGGATCGCCCGAAAACCAGGCCATGGTGGAGATCATCCGCCGCCGCCTCAACCTCACCACCCTGAAATACCAACGGCTCGAGGACATGGTGGCGGCCATCGGGCTTCCCCGGGAAAAGCTCTGCACCCACTGCTGGGACGCTTCCAGCCGCTTCTGAAACCCGCCCGCGGTGCCGCAGCAGGCCTCAGCCGCCGATCCGCACCTCGAAGCCGCAACCGGCGAGGAAAGCGCGCGCCGCCTCCACCCGGCCGGGGGAGGCGGCGGGCTTTCCCTCGAGGCGGTAGCGGCGCCCGAGGCGCCGGTACTTGGGCTCCCCCAGGCGGTGATAGGGCAGCAGGTCGATCCGCCGCACCGCGCGGAGCGAGGCGACGAAATCGGCCGCCGCGCCGAGCGCCCGCGGGTCGTCGTTTTCGCCCTCGATCAGCGGCATGCGGATCACCAGCTCCGCCCCAGCAGCCGCGAGGCGCCGCGCGTTTTCGAGGATCCGCTCGTTGCCGCGGCCGGTGAGCCGGCGGTGGGCGGCGGGGTCGGGGTGCTTGAGGTCGTAGAGGAAAAGATCCACCTCGGGGAGCAGCGCCTCGAGGACCTCCCAGTCCGCCTCGCCGCTCGTCTCCACGGCCGTGTGCGCCCCTTTTTCCTCGCGGCGGTAGCGCCGCAGGAGCTCGAGCGCGAATTCCGGCTGGGCGAGCGGCTCCCCCCCGGAGAGGGTGAGCCCGCCCCCCGAGTGCTCGGCATAGAGGGCGTCGCGGGCGACTTGGGCGAGTACCGCCTCGACGGTCATGCGGCGGCCGAAGATCTGGAGCGCCTCCCCGGGGCAGGCCTCGACACAGAGGCCGCAGGCGTCGCAGCGGCCGGGGTCGATCCGGCGCCCGCCGTCCGCAGCCGGGGCGATCGCCCGGGCGGCGCAAACCTCGAGACAGCGGTTGCAGCCGATGCAGCGCTCGGCGATCCAGACCGCCTCCGGTTGCGCCCGCTGGGACTCGGGGTTGCAGCACCAGCGGCAGCGGAGCGGGCAGCCCTTGAGGAAGACCGTCGTCCTCAGGCCCGGGCCGTCGTGCAGGCTGAAGCCGCGGATGTCGAAGACCAGGCCGGTTGCGCCGCGTGTCATCAGAGGCCGTGCTCGGCGCGCGAGAGGATTTCGAGCTGGATGTCGCGGCTGAGCAGGGTGAAGTAATCGGAGTACCCCGCGACCCGGATGAGGAGGTTGCGGTGCCGCTCGGGGTGATCCATGGCTTCGAGGAGGATCTCGCGGTCGACGATGTTGAACTGGACGTGGTGGCCCCCCTGGCTGAAGTAGCCGCGGATCAGGGCGGCGAGCTTGTGCAGGTCGCGGTCGGTCCGGAGCGCCTGGGGGCTGATCTTGAGGTTGAGCAGCGTGCCGTTGGTCCGCGCGTGATCGAGCTTCGCCACCGAGCGCATCGCCGCCGTGGGGCCCCGGCGGTCGTGGCCCTGGACGGGGCTCACCCCCTCGGAAAGCCAGGTCCCGGCGCGGCGGCCGTCGGGCGTCGCCCCGGTGAGCTCGCCTAAGGCGATGTGGCTCGTGGTGGGCAAGAGGTCCACCCAGTAGCGCGCCCCCTGGCAATCGGTGTGCCGTTCGACGGCCGTGCAGAACATCTCCTGGACGGCCACGGCGAGCGCGTCGGCGGCCTCGTCGTCGTTGCCGTAGTGAGGGGTCTGGTTCACGAGCGCAAGGCGCAGCGCCTCGTCCCCCTCCCAGTTCCGGTCGAGGGCCGCGATCAGCCGCTCCATGGAAACGGTCTGGCGCTCGAAGACGTGGGTGCGGATCGCCGAGAGGGCGTCGGCGACCGTGCCGACGGCCACCCCGGAGATCGTGGCGATCTTGTACCGCGAGCCCCCCGCGTGCCAGTCGGCCGCGGCGGCGACGCAGTCCTCGATCAGGGCGGAGGTGAAGGGCACGGGGCAGTGCTCGGCGTAGATCGTGCGCACGAGGTCGTCGTAGCGCACCTTGAGGGCGACGAAGTGCTCGACCTGGGTCCGGAAGGCCGCGAGCACGTCCTCGAAGCGGGAAAAGCCGCGCGGGTCCCCGGTCGCAGGGCCGAGCCGCTCGCCCGTCAGGCGGTCCACGCCGTCGTTCAGGGCGAGCTCGAGCGCCTTGGCGAGGTTGAAGTAGCCGCTCGAGGCCATGCGGTCCTTACCGTCGCAAAACCCGGCGACGCAGCCGTTCAGGCTGCTCGCGCGGGCGTCCTCGAGGCTCTTGCCGCGGTTCACCATGCCGAGGACGAGGACGTCGGCGTTGAACATCGCCGGCATGCCGGTTCCCAGCCGCAGCACCTCGCAGCAGCGCAGGAGGAATTTCGGGGCGGTGGCCGAGGCGATCTGCGCCGAGAGCCCGGGCTGGGGAAGACGGGTGTGCTCGAGGGCGTTGAGGCAGGCGTAGGAGAGCTCGTTCACCGCGTCGCGGCCGGTGCGCGTGAGCCCGCCGATGTTGAGGTTCTGGAAATCGGGGTAGGAGCTCGACGTCTGCGATTCCCCGGAATCCTTGGCGAGGGTGATCTCGTCGAACTTGACCCAGAGGCAGTCGATCAGCTCCTGGGCCTCGTCGGCCGTCAGCTCGCCGCGCTCGAGGCTTTCGCGGTAGTAGGGATGGAGGTACTGGTCGAAACGGCCCGGGCCGAAGGCATGGCCGGGGGTCTCGAGGTTGAGCACGAGGTGGGTGATCCAGAAGGACTGCAGGGCCTCGTGGAAGCCGCGTGCGGGGTGCTCGGGCACGCGGTCGAGGATCGCGGCGATCCGCTCGAGCTCCGCGCGGCGCAGCGGGTCCGGGGTGCCGCGGGCGATCCGCCGGGCCTCGGCGGCATGCCGCGCGGCGAAGCGGACCACGGCCTCGCAGACCCGGGCCACGGATTCGAGAAATCGGCTGCGGCCCGCGAAATCGGGAGCCCCCCGGTCGAGCCGTGCTTCGGCGGCTTCGACCTCGGCCAGGATCCCCCGCATCCCGAGGCGCAGGACCTTCTCGTAGCCCGCCTGGATGTGCCCGATCGAACGCGACCGGAAGTAGTTGTAGATCACACCGCGCTCGTCGGCCCGCCGGATTTCCTCCGGGACGGCCTCCTCGATGCGGTCGGCGATCTGCCGCCCTTTCCAGAAGGGGAAGACCTCCGTGCGCAGGATGTGCTTGGTTTCCTCGCTCACGTGGAAGGGCGTGTCCTTGCGCGTGGCCAGCCGGTCGAGGTCGCGCTCGAGCCAGCTGCAGTTGATCTCGGGATAGACGGGTGACCCGCGCGGGGTGAGCGCTTTCATGCCGACGATGAGCTCGCCCTCCTGGATCACCACGGGGTGCTCGTCGAGCACGCGGGCGAGCATCTTCGCCCGCCGCAGGGCGATCGGCTCCCCCTCGGTCTCGCGGAAGCTGCGGGTCACGGAGACCGCGCGGTGGGCGTGCACCTCGGGGCGGGTGTTGCGGTTCCGTTCGATGCCCCGCACCACCCGCGGCGTGGGGTGGAGGGCGGGATTCTCCGGGCGAGGGGTGTCGGCAGCGGCGGTCTTCATGTCGGGTTCTCCTTGGGCTTGCGGGCGGCGGCCCGTTGCATGATCCGGGTCGCCCGGGCGACGTGTTCGCGGGCGATCCATTCGGCCCGCTCCCCGTCGCCGCGGCGCACCGCGTCCACGAGGGCTTCGAGCTCGGAGAGGGTTGCGCGGATCACGGCAAGGCTGCGCGGCAGGAAGGCCCGGATGTGTCGTCGGTGGACGTTGTGGTGCACGGTCTCCAGGAACACGCGGTGCAGGGGGTTTCCGGCGAGGTGGGCGAGGGCGAGGTGGATGTCGCGGTCGGCCGCCATGAACTCCTCCCAGCGCGCCGGGCCCTCGGCAGCAAGCGCCGCGGCGCGCGCGAGAAGTTGATCGAGGGCTTTCCGGCCCCGGCCTCGACAGCGCAGGGCGGCGCGGCGGGCGAGCAGGCCCTCGAGGTCCTGGCGGAACTCGGAGAGCTCCGCGAGCGTGACGCCCCGCGACTGGAGGAAAATCCGGAGCTGCTCGGCCATGGGCTCGGCGTTCACGGGCTTGACGAACACCCCGCCCCGCTGACCCTTGCGGATTTCGACCAGTCCTTTCTGCTCGAGCACGCGCAGGGACTCGCGCAGCGTGTTGCGGCTGACGGCGAACTCGCGCTGCAGCTCGCGCTCGGGGGGCAGGCGCTCGCCCTGGGCGAAGGCACCGCCTAGGATGGCTCCCTCGAGCTGCACGGTCACCGCCTCGAACGCCCGCTGGGGCTGAACGCGGCGAAACATCCTTCCCTCCCCTGTGGGATCAATGGTTCAACCATACGATGCGGCTTTCGCCGCGTCAAGGGGATCCCGCATCCATCGCGTCGGGTCCGGCGCAGGGCAAGCGGACCTGCAGCCGCACGGCGCAGAAGGGGCCGCACATCGTGCAGCCCTCGCCGCCTGCGGCATCGCTTCGCTCGAGCCGCCTCCGCACGAGCTCGGGGTCGATCGCCCGCTCGGCCTGGGCCTCCCAGTCCAGGCGGCGGCGGGCGGCGGCCATCTCCCGGTCCCGCAGGGCCGCACCGGGGATGCCCTTGGCGATGTCCGCCGCGTGGGCGGCAATGCAGGCGGCGAGGACGCCGTGACGCACCTCCTCGAGTCCGGGCAGGCGCAGGTGCTCGGCAGGGCTGACGGTGCAGAGGAAATCGGCCCCCTCCCAGGCGGCGATCGCCCCGCCCACGGCGGCGGCAAGGTGATCCCAGCCGGGTGCGATGTCGGTCGGCAGCGGGCCGAGAACGTAGAGGGGAGCCCCCTCGCCGAGGCGCTTGGCGAGCCGGATGTGCTCGCGGATCTCGGCGAGCGGCACATGGCCCGGGCCTTCGATCATGACCTGGACCCCGGCGTTGCGGGCCCGGCGGGCGCATTCCCCGAGGACGATCAGCTCCTGGATCTGGGCCGCATCCCCGGCATCGGCGAGGCACCCCGGCCGCAGGCCGTCCCCGAGGCTCAGAACGACATCCAGGCGGCGGGCGATGTCGAGGACGCGGTCAAATTGCTCGTAGAGCGGGTTTTCCTTCCCGCTCGCCCGCATCCAGGCGGCAAGGAGCGCTCCGCCGCGGCTGACGATGCCGAGCTCGCGCGGAGCCCTCTCGAGAGCGGAAACGGCGGACCGGGTCACGCCGCAGTGGACGGTCATGAAATCCACCCCCTCCTCCGCCTGCGCCTGCACGCTTCGAAAAAGATCCTCCGGGTCGAAGGCCTCGAGCCTCCGGTTGCGCCGTTCGGCCTCCACGGCGGCCTCGTAGACGGGGACCGTGCCCAGCGGCACCGGAACCTCGCCGAGCAAGCGGCGGCGCATCGCGCGGAGGTCGCCCCCGATCGAGAGATCCATGATCGTGTCCGCGCCGGCCGCCACGGCGGCCTCGGCCTTGCGGAGCTCGGCCAGCGGGTCCACCCGGTCCGGGGCGGTGCCGAGATTGGCGTTCACCTTGGTCCGCAGCCCGCGGCCGACGGCGACCGGCCGCGAGGCGGCGCGGTTGCGGTTTTTCAGAATGACGGCCGTTCCGTCGGCGACCCGTTCCCGAAGCGCCTCGGGGGAAATCCCCTCCGCGGCCGCGCAGAAGCGCATCTCCGGGGTGATGAGGCCGCGCAGGGCGGCTTCGCGCTGGGTGCAAGGGGTGGTCATGGCCTTTCCTCCTTTCCCTCCAGGCGGGAGAGGATCCGCTCGGCCGCCCGGCGCCCCGAGAGCAGCATGCCGCCGAAGATCGGCCCCATGCGGGGCCCGCCGAAGGAGGCGTTCACGGCCATGCCGGCCACGTAGACCCCCGGGCAGATCTCCCGCGTGTTTTCGACCGTCAGCTGCTCGGCGCGCTCGGCCCACATCGACTGCTCGCCCAGCCGCTTTCCGGTCGCCGTGAAGAGGCGGATCCCCGCCTTGCGCTCGATCACGGCCAGCACTTCGCTGTCGTGGCCGGTGGCGTCGACCACCCAGTCGGCGTGCACGGTGAGCGGGTCGACATGAAGGCCCGCGACCTGCACGGCGGACCAGTTGATGACCAGGCCGATCACCCGGCCCTCGCGCACCACGACGTCCTCGACACTGATCCCGTTCAGGATGTTCGCCCCGGCCTGCACCGCATGGAAGGCCAACGCGCTCACCGCCTCCACGGCATCCGCGGTGTAGCAGTTTTCCTGGAAGCGGCGCGTGCGCACGCCGAATTCCTCAAGGAGCCCGCGTGCCTCTTCCTGAACGACGATCTCGTTGAAAAGCATGCCGCCCCCCCACATGCCGCCGCCGATGCCGAGCTTGCGCTCGAAGAGGACGACCCGCCGCCCCGCGCGCGCAAGAAAACAGGCGGCGACCAGGCCGGAGGGCCCTCCCCCGACCACCGCCACCTCGGTCCGCGTGCAGTCGAGAAACTTGTTGAGGTAGGTGGATACGATCGCTTGCGTGATGACGACTTCGTCCGGAACCATGACCCATCCTCCTTGGTTTGATGAAAACGCAGGCTTCGAGGGGGCGGGCCGCGGGCCGGGATCGAAACCGCGATGCAAGATGGCGGGAAAAGAAACGGGGCGCGCCCTTTCCGAGGGTGCGCCCCGACAGAAAAAATCCGTTTCCGCCGTCCCTACGCTGGTATTACCCAGGTCAGGTTCAAAGGGTCTGATCTCAGCCGTGCAAGCCGGCACCCCTCGGTCAAGACAGAGGATAGCCAAGGCGGCCGGGGCGTGTCAAGTCCTTTGCGCCGCCTGCGCCCCGTGGTCCGGTCGGGTCCGGACCCGTGAGGCGCCTGCAAAACGAGTCGCACCTGCGGGAAGGCCGTGGGGGTCCGTCACGTGGAGGCTTCGGGGAGGGAGTCAGTCCTCTTCTCTTGGGTTCTTGGGCTCGTGGGTGCGGATATCGTTTAAGATTTCCAGGATCGGCGCCCGGTTTTCTTCCGCGGCGCGGATCTCGCCCCAGCCCTTTTGCAACTGGAAAAGACCGTCATAGGCGGTGTCATGGAAGGAGCGCAGCCGGTGGGAAATCCCGTATTGGGTGAGGAGCGAACTGACGAGTTGCGCTTCGATCGCATTTTCGATGACGGCGATCTTGACGAAATCGCACTCGTTCGGGCTGCTCATCGGGGAAAGCGGATCGTGGGAAGGTAAGCCTCGGGGAATTTCAACGCGGAGCGCAAAAAATCGGGTAAAGAGAAAAGCGCTCGTTTGGCCATCCCCAGCTCGCCTGGAAGAGACGGCTTTTCGATAGCGGAAACGATCTGACGAAAGGGGGGCCGGAAGCGGTCCGCCCCGGCCCCTTGCCTTGGCAAACTGCGCAAGACTTCGTTTCAGATCTTTTTCAGACTGATTCCGGCCTTGGTCTTGCGTACGAGGAAGCGGTCTTTGGCGCCGATCCCGAGGCTTGCCACAAGCTCTTTGGGCAGGATGATGCTTCCTCTTTTTCCGACCGTCACTTCTTTGGTTTTGTCGGCCTTTCCGGCGCCGCGGCCGCCTTTGATCGCGGGAACCCGGCCCTCGGCGATCAGGGCGTTCATGTAAGCGGTTTTGAGCTGCATCGAGGTCTTGAAACCCATCTTTTTCATGATTTCCGCCTGCGGGATTTCATCTTCGATCATCTTGATCAATTTCCCGGAATCCAAAGCTCTTTTTCTGGGCATGCGCGATTTCTCCTTCCTCGAATCTCAGAAACGAATGAGGTTCCTTTGAAATTCCCTTCATTCGACAGCGTCCTATATCAGGATGCCCGAATGAAAATCAACACTTTTTCATCATTTTGGTTCAAAAATGTTTGCATGGCATACATTCTCGCGGCGGTGCCTTGCAGGAAACAGGTTCGCCGTTTGTTGATGGCCCGGGGAAAACGATTTGACCGGTGATCGCAAAATCTTTTTCGGGATTTCATCTTCAGGAAAACGACCTCGTTTTCCGTCTTGAACGTGCTTTTCCGGGAAGACAAGAGGGATCTTATACCGCGAAGCCTCTGCCCCTCAGCACACGGCGGCGGATCCAAGGGGGATGCAGCGCGCGCAAATGATATATAAATGGACGTCCCCTATTTTGGGGGGAGAGATTGACAGGGGCAAGGTTTTCCTTTAGAGGGGGGACAGCCTCGAAGGGTCTTCAGCGACAAGTGCGACAACCAGCGGCTGATTGGCGTTCAGTGCTCATCGGTTCCATGAAGGGCAGGAGGGAACGCACCCCGTTTCCCCATAATCAACGTCCTGCCGGCGCCTTTTCGGCGATGGCTGGGGCGATTCCCCAGGAAAGGAGACCGGGCATGAAAAGAGGGAGTGCTTTCTGGCTCATCGCGTTGGGAATGGCGGCGATTCTGCTGGGCGCCTCGGCACTCGAGGCCGCGGCGGCAGCCAAAATCAAGTGGGGGGCGACGAGCGTGCGCTCCGGCCTCTACGCCAACACCGTGGCGCTCGGCGCCGCGGTGAACAAGGCCTACCCCAACGAGATCCAGGTGACCGTCGTCGAAACCGGCGGGTTTGTCGAAAATCTCGCGCGGATCCAGAAAAAATCGATTCAGCTCGGCCCGGCCGATGCTTCCGCCGCCTACGCCGCCTACAAGGGGATCATCGATTACAAGGGAAAAGAGATGCCCGACCTGCGCTCGCTGTGGGGCGGCTACGTCACCCCCATCCACATCATCACCTCGAAGAAAAGCGGGGTGACGACCCTTGAGGGGTTGAACGGGCTCTCCTTCGCCATGAACCCCGGCACCACCTCCGGCCGCGTGATCGAACTCTTCTTCGACGCGCTCGGCATCAAGCCCAACTACAAGATGATGGGGCTTGCGGCGAGCGTGGATGCCATGAAGGCGGGCGTCGTCGACGGCTGGTTCAAGGCCGGCTACAAGGATGCCGCGATCCTCGACCTTGAGTCCACGATGGACATCAACATCATCCCCATCACCAAAGAATCGATCGAGAAGATGAACCAGAAGTACCCGCGCCACGGGTTGAGCATGACCGTCCCCGCGGGGCTCTTCAAGGCCTTGACCAAGGACCAGCTCAGCTTCGCCTACGTGGTGAGCGACTTCGTGCACAAGGATGTCCCGGAGGACGTGGTCTACAAGATCGTGAAGGCGGTCTGGGACAGCCGCAAGGAGCTGGTCGCCAACCTCACGACGCTCAAGGAAGGCCGCTTCGACGAGATGTACCAGATGGCGATCGAGTTCGGTCTCGGGGTTCCCTTCCACCCCGGGGCGGCCGCCTTTTACCGCGACACGCTCAAGGCGACGATTCCGCCTGACCTGGTCGCCCCCAAGTGACCGGCGGGGGCGCAGCACCCGGTTCGGGAGGAGACCGGCCCGCGGCCGTGAGGCCGGGCCGGCTCTTCCGAAGGGGGGCATCGTTCTTCAGGCAAAACCATTCTGCCTCATATTTTGGAAAGGGGGACATCATGAAGGTCGGTCCTGTGTATCGCCTCCTTGCGCTCTGTGTTGCCCTCGGCGCGATCATCGCCGGATGCAGTGCTCCGGTCGTCACGAAAGAGTCAAACGCCCAGATCACCCTTACCCCGGCTGCCGGGAAAAAAGGAACCGCGCTCGCGATCGAAGGAAAGGGCTTCCAGGCGGGCGAGGCGATCGACATCACGCTCGATCTGGGCGGAGGGAATCTCGTGGGCTTGGGGACGGAAAAAGTGGAAGAAATCAAGGCCGACGGCGCCGGGGCGTTCAAGGTGAGCTCCGGGATCCCCGTCAACGCCAAGCCCGGGACCTACAAGGTGGTCGCGGAAGGAAACAAGGGAAGCAAGGCCCAGGCGCAACTGGTCGTCCAGTAGACTTTTATGGCCGGCACGCCCCGACCGCAAGCGGTTGAAGGCGGAGGCGTGCCGCCGTCTTTTCTTGGGTAAAGAAAAGGGGTGCAGGAAATCGACGATCAGGTTCGGGGCCGATCGCTTTTGCAGGCGCTCGGCAAGGCGGTATCGAACCTTCTCCATCAACCATCCCAGCAACCATCCCATAAGGTGATTCATGCGCAAGCTGACAGGCGGTTGGGCGAAGCTTCTCAACGTGCTGGTCGCCGGCTGGAGCCTTTTTCTTCTGGTCACGGCACTCTACATGGCGTTGCATCCGCTGCTCATGGGGGCGATCTCGCTCATCTTCGGGCTGGCGATCGTCTTTCTCGTCTATCCTCTCCACCCCGGCAAACTGGAAGCGAAAGGCGGCTGGGGACTGCTCCTCTTCGGGTCGAAAAGGGCACCGTCCATCCTGGATCTCGGCTTGATCGTGGTCAGCGTCGTTCCCTGCATCTACATCATGGCCGACTGGGAGAGCATCGTCCGCTCGCCGGGGATGTACGAAACCTATCAGCTGATTTTAGGGGCAGGCCTCGTCGTGTGCCTGCTCGAGGGCACGCGGCGGGCGCTCGGGAACTCCATCCCCATCCTGGTCCTCTTCTTTCTCTTCTACGCCCTTTTCGGCTCCTACATTCCGGGCTCCTTCGGGCACGCGGGTTTCGATCTCGATGAGATTCTCTACCAGCTCTACCTGATGAGCGAGGGGATCTGGGGCCTGCTCACCGACATGACCAGCCGGCTGATCGCGCTTTTCGTCGTTTTCGGTCCCGTTCTCTTTGCGACCGGCGTCGGGAAAAGCTTCATGGACATCAGCCTGCTTCTCGGCGGCCGCCTCCGCGGCGGCGCGGGCCACGTCGCGGTGATCTCGAGCTCCTTTTTCGGGATGCTCTCCGGCTCCTCGGTCGCCAATGCCGCGACGACGGGCTCGTTCACCATCCCCACCATGAAGCGGTTGGGCTTCCCGGCGCCCTTCGCGGCGGGCATCGAGGCCTCGGCCTCCTCGGGCGGCCAGATCATGCCCCCCATCATGGGCGCCGGCTGCTTCATCATGGCCGAGTTTCTGAACATCTCCTACACCAAGGTCATGATCGCGGGCTTGATCCCGGCCATCCTCTATTTCGTCGGCATCTCCTGCGGCATCTGGGTCGAGGCGGGCCGGCACAACCTGGGAAAGCTCCCCGACGAGCTCATGCCCAAGGTGCGGGAGGTCTTCGGGCCGAAGCAGGTTCTCACCTTCGCGCTGCCCGTCGGCACCCTGATCGTCATGCTCGCTCTCTTTCTCCCGCCGCAGATGTGTGCAGCCTGGGCCCTGGTCGTGGCCATGGCTCTCTATCTTTTGCTGCAGTCGGAAACCCCTTTCGTGGAGAGGCTGAAAACGATCTGGGGCGGCTATTTCCAGGGGATTACCACCGCCCTCGCCTGGCTGATGGTCATGATGGCCTGCGTCCAGATGGCCGTGACCATAATCTCGCTCACCGGCTTCGGCGTGAAGGTCTCCCAGATCATCATCGACCTCGCGGGGACGAGCCTTGTGCTCGCGATCATCGCCACCATGCTGACCGCCCTCATTCTGGGGATGGGCATGACGACGACCGCGGCCTATGTCATCGCCGCCGCGGTGCTGGTCCCCGCGATGCAGGGGATGGGGTTGCCGGCGCTCGCCAGCCACCTCTTCATCTTCTATTTCGCGATCAAATCCGGCCTCACCCCCCCTGTGTGCATCACCGTCTTCACCACCGCGGCCATCGCCGACAGCAACTGGTTGAAGACCGCCTGGGATGCGATGAAGCTGGGGATCGGCGGCTACATCATGCCCTTTTATTTTCTGTTCATGCCGGGCTACCTCTTCGAGGGGGAACTCTGGTGGATCCTCTATCTGATTTTCTCCGGAACGGTCGCCATGCTCGCCATCGAAGCCGGCGCGATGGGCTTTTTCAAAAAACATTCGACCCTCCTGGAGCGCTTGATCTATTTCGCTGCGGGGCTGTTGATCCTCGGGCCCCTGGAGTACAGCATCGCGGGGTTTCTCCTCTTCGGCTTAGGCATCCTGCTTGAGCGCTGGGATCTCCCGATCCCCGTCCTCGGCAGACGCCCCAGCCCATAGGGGACGTCCATTGCGATATCATTAAAGCGGCCTACCGACCTGAAGTTCCGCGAAACCCGACGCCCCTCCCTTCCCGGCCGAGATCCCCCGGCGGAAGGGAGGGGCGGAGTGCCCGCCCGATCGCCCCCGGCTTCGCTGGTTCCTTCGCGCATCGACTCGTTTCCCATCCCCGGTTTTCCCCGAAAGAGACGGAAAAACAGTCTCCGTCGTCTCGTCTTCGCCGCACGGCGGATCGTCAAAAATTCAAAGTGATATAACAATGGACGTCCCCTAAATGGCCAACGGCCTCAAGTGTCTTAGACAAAATGCCGAAGAGGAAGTAAAGCCGGCAGGGCCGCTGACCATACCGCGACGAAATCCGGGGCACACGAGGAGAACCTGACATGAGGCGTCGTGGAGATCATCTTTTCCGGACAGCGATTGTGGTTCTCCTGGCGGCAGCCGGGGCATTCCACGCGGGTGCCGCCGCGGAGAGGCAGGCCGTCTATGTCGGATCCGAAACCTGCGGGGGATGCCATGAGGCGCAATTCACAAGCTTCAGGGCCAATTCCAAAAAAGCCCATTCCTACGAAAACATCCGCAAAATGCAGAAAAAACTTACCCCGGAGGAATTCCGCGGCTGCTTCAAATGCCATACGACCGGTCACGGCGAACCCGGCGGTTTTGTTTCGATCGAGGAAACCCCGGCACTCCAGAACCCGGGCTGCGAGGTCTGCCACGGACCCGGGAGTTTGCATGCCGCAAGCGGGGATCCCGCCGATCTGACGGGGAGGGTGTCCCTCCAAACCTGTGCCAAATGCCACAGCTCCGAACGCGTGGCCGCTTTCGGCTTCAAGCCCATGCTCTACGCCGGTGCTCACTGAAAGAAGAGGCCGGCTGAAAGGAAACGGGTCCGGCGATGAAAATCAACCCCGTCCGCCTTTTCCGGGAAACGCTCTGGATCCAGGTGGTGGGCCTTCTCAGCCTGATCCTCGTCGCCGTGATGGCCGGGATCGTCGCTTTCAATGTCCGCTCCCAGGACGCCGCCCTGCACGAGCAGGGCCGGCTGAACAGCCGGATGTTGGCGGCCGCGGTAAAGGGGGCGACCTTCGACGCCCTGGCGTCGGGCCGCAACCGCGAGGTCGCCGAGCAGCTGGCGCGGCTCAAAGAAAATGCGCCCGGTCTGGAAGTCTCGATTTTTGATTTCAACCGCGTCATCTCCTTCACCACGATCCCGGGCGCCGCGGGCAAGGAGCTGGATCTCTATCTTTCAGGCGGGTCAAGCCTCGAGGCCGTCCAGCGCATGCTCGCCAGCGGCCACGCCGCTGACGCACTCTTCGACGAGAAGATCGGCGGCCAGGCCCACATCAGCCTGTTTCAGCCGATTTTGAACGAGCCAAGCTGCCACCATTGCCATGGAAGCTCGCGCAAGGTGCTCGGGGGCCTGCACGTGCGCACCTCGCTTGACGCCGCCTTCCAGGCGGCAAGGGGCGCCCGCACCCGTAGTCTCTGGATCGCCGCCTGCGGGCTCTTCGCTTTGATCCTTGCGGCCTATATTCTCTTCCGAATCTTGGTCAACCGCCCGCTACGGGGGGTGCTGGAAGTGGCCGCGGCCATGCGGCAGGGGGATGTAAGCCGCACCCTCGAGGTGCGCGGCCGCACGGAGATCAGCCACATGGCGGCGCGCATCAATCTCGTCAACCAGTCCCTGTGTGCGATGATCGGGGAGATCCAGGCCGCATCCCACAGCCTCTCCGCCTCCGCCGCCCAACAGGCGGCCTCGCTCGAGGAAGCGGCCTCCTCCCTGGAGGAGATGTCCTCCATGACAAGCCGCAACGCCCAGGAAGCCCAGGCGGTCGATGCCCTGATGCAAGCCGCGATGGGGGTCGCTGCGGAGGCCTCGCGTTCGCTATACGATCTCACCGCTTCGATGGCGTCGATCGCCCAGGCCGGCGAAACGACCTCCCGCATCGTAAAAACGATCGACGAGATCGCGTTTCAGACCAACCTGCTTGCCCTCAACGCCGCCGTCGAAGCCGCGCGGGCCGGTGAGGCGGGCGCAGGTTTCGCCGTCGTGGCCGACGAGGTGCGCGCGCTTGCCCTGCGGACGGCGGAAGCGGCCCGCACCACCGCGGAACTGATCGCACAGTCTTCGAGAAAAATCGACGATGGGTCCGCAATCGCCTCCCGAACGGCCGCGGCCTTCACCGAACTGGAAGGCTCGTTCAAGAATGCCGCCGCGCGGATGGCGGCAATCGCCTCCGCCTCCAAGGAACAGGCTGCGGGCATCGAACAGATCAACCGCGCCGTGGCCGAGCTGGAAAAAGCAACCCAGAACTCCGCCGCAACCGCCGAAGAGCTCGCCGCGGCCGCCGCGCAATTCCGGGTAAGCGGCACAACCGAGGCCGCTGGGCAAACAACCCCAACCGGTGCCCGGTCCCCTGCCGATAGAAGCGCTTCTCGCCGGGCAGTCCCCTTAGGCAACCAAGGCTCGCCCCATCCATCGCGGCAACCGGTGATGGGCGAAGCAATGCCGGTTCGATAAGAAGAGCAAGCCTTACCCCGAAGCCCCGAGAACCTCGGCCCTCCTGCCATCCATGCCGTTTGCCCATCGCCTGCCGACCCCGAAATACCGGCGCGAACACCTCCAGGGCGACCGTGTTTCCTGAGATGCGAAGGGAAAAGCCTTCGCCAACCGGCGGAGGAATTCCCAGAGGCCCCTTCCCCTCAAGACCATCGAGGAGCACGACGGATACCGCGCCACCGCCGCACGGGCGCTCGTCCTGCACCGCAGCAAACCTCCACCACCTCGCCGCACGGCTCGGCATCCGAGCAGAACAAAAGGGGCTCAAGGCCGCGGGCCGGGGCAGACGGTGCCCCTGAACGCAAAGCCCCGCTTAACCGCCGGAAAGGCTTTCCCCTAAAGGCTGCGCCGCGATCCGGTTTTCCGGGAGGACTTCTCCCGTCCAACGCAAGCAACCAATATCTAAATGGACGTCCCCTAATCGAGGTGGCTTTTGATCGCCTGGATCAGGCGTTGGATTTCCTCGGCGCCCAGCTTGCCGTCCTTGCGGAAGATCAACCTCCCCTCCTTGTCGAAGGCCAGAATGTTGCTGCTGTCGTCGGCGATTTGCCAGGCCTGCACGAGCACCCGCTTGTAGTCCCTCACGTAGAGGGTCCGCGGGTAGCGCTTCTGTTTCTCCTCGATCGACAGGGAAATGGCGAAGTTGGGCATCCACGTGGCCGCCATGTTGATCACGGCCACGGACTGAAACTTCTCGGCCGGGAATTTCTCCCGGTCCAGAGCCTCGCTTGCCTCGTTGTTGGTGTCTTTCTCATCCGGGTCTACGTAGAAAAGGACATGAACCTTGCCTTTGAGCTCGGCGCTTCGCCAGGCGCCTCCGTCCAGCCGGCCGCCCAGGTCGCCCTGCAGTTCGACCGCAGGGGGCACCTGGCCCAGCTCAATGGCCTCAGCCGCCGTGGAGACCACCGCCAGGATCACGATTCCGACGCCAAGCTTTTGAAAAGCCTTCATGGTCGCGACCTCCTTTCCGGGTTCCATTTCCCTGCCACCGTCATGGTCGTCTCAAAAGCACCGCCGCTTTCCCCGCCGGAGAGGGGCTTCGCGGGAGGTGAGATCCCGGGGGACGGGACCCGATGCTTCAACCGAGCGGCAAAAATCTCATCGGCACCTGATCATCTTTCAGCAACGGCGCCGAAAAAGGCGGTAAACAAAAGGGCCGCTGCTCTTGAGCTTTCCGAAAACGGGCACCGCCTCACCCCGATGCGGGATCATCAGGGTCATCGGCCTGGCCCCTTCATGGCGGGCCGGGGCCGGATCGCCGCATTTCGGATTGGGCGAAGGCAAAACTTGGCGGATTTCTTTCCTCTACCACCGCGGCCTCTTGGGGTTTCCTTTGCAGGCGGATTCGCCCTGAAAGGGCAAACCGTGCTGGCTACCCTCATGACCCATTGCACATCGGCTTGTGGCTCCAGATCCTAACCGGGCTTGCGTTTCAAGTTGCATCTGCCCGACCGGTTCTCAGCCCTTTTCTGAACCGGTGAAGATTTGCCTGGATATTTTTTTTGAGCTCCAGGAGTGCTTCGCGATAGCGTTTCAGGCTGTCTTCTCTCGCTTGTTCAGAGAGATTGAGGGGTGCCGCCGAGTTTTTCAGATGGTCGGCCCCGGAGGTACTGGATGGCCTGGGCCCTTCCAGGTTCGAAAAGCCGCCGCCCTCTCCAAGGCAAATTGGGGAATTCCGCTCAAAGGCTTATACGAATTTGAACGGCTTGAACGGGAAGCGATTTCCTGCACGAACTCACCCTTCCGTTTTCAGAGAGCCCTTCCCCGCAATCCCAAGCGGGGCAACCGCGAAACCTTCCTTAAAGGGCATATCGCGGATCCCGAACGGGACTTCATGGCTTCAGCCAACGCCACAAAGGTGAAACGAGTGGTTTTGAAATCAGCCTGGCGGCACCGCCCATAGTTCTCGTTTGAGGCCGCTTCAGCTTTTACGGATATGCCACCATACGGCAGGGGACCGCCCAACAGCAATGGAAATCATCGGGGAGCATCCCACCGGCTCGGCGGAATCCACCATGTCGGGCGCCGGTGGGATATCGCGGCTTGGGAAGAAGATCGTGGTTGAAGGTTGGAGGAAAAAGTCAGGGCCTGAAGTCGCATCCAGGCCCTGTGAGGTAAGCGTGGCGTCCCCAACGGGATTTGAACCCGTGTTGCCGGCGTGAAAGGCCGGTGTCCTGGACCTGGCTAGACGATGGGGACGAAAGCCGCAGGCGTCAGACGTCGTGGTGGGCCGTGCTGGACTCGAACCAGCGACTCTCTGCTTAAAAGGCAGATACTCTACCGCCTGAGTTAACGGCCCGACGACGTATAAAGCAGTTTTATATACGGGCGGAACCTCTCCTTGTCAACAGGAAAGGAAACAAGAAAAGGGCTCAGAGAACTTGAACGATCACCGCCCAGAAAAGCCCGGCAAGAAGGACGCCGCGGTCCCGGGGCGAGGCCTTGAGCGGCCGCGGGGTGCGCTCGTCGCGATAGCCGCGCGCCTCCATGGCCAGGGCGAGCCGGTCGGCCCGCAGGCAGATGCGGCGCAGGGCGGGAAGGGCAAGGCAAAGAATCCGCCGCAGGGGGTTTCGCCGCCGCGCCACACACCGCGCTTCCTGGGCCTCGCGGACGGCTTCGATCTCCGCGAACACGAGGGGGACGAAGCGCACCATGAGACCGAGCATCGTCCCGATCCGCGCCGCTTGCGCCGCAGCGACCGGCCGCAAAAACCACTCGACACCCGCCTTGACCTCGGCCGACGGGGTCGTGGCCACAAGGATCGCCCCCAGGAAAAAGACAAAAAGAAGTCTGAGCGCGACCTCCGCCCCGGAGACGACTCCCTCGCGGCTTGCCGAAACCCCGGAGAGGGTGATCAGCGGCTCGCCTTCGACCGAGAGGACGCGGGCGAGGAAGACGAAGACCAGGAGTGCCGCGAAGGCGAAACAGGGCCTTCGGCCAAGGCCGCGCAACGCGCCCCCCCGCCGCGCCAGCGCAAGCGGCGGAAGCCCGAAAGCGATCAGCGCAGCAAGCCCGAGCGGGATGCTGGCGAGCGACCAGACCGCGAGCAGGACAAGCTTCACGCGCGCGTCGAGAAGAAACAGAGCCGTTTCCCGGCTTGTGGGCCGCCTTTCGCTCACGAGAGCCATGTCAGCCCCCGGACCCCCCGGCTGTCGAGCACCGGCCGTTTCACGCCGCACTCCCCGGCGGAAGCGAGCGCCTCCTCGGGTCTTCCCTCGCGGAAAACCCTCCCCTCCCTCATCAGCACCAGGCGGTCGGCGTGGCCGAGGACCTTGTCGAGATCGTGGGTGGTCACGATGACCGTACGCCCCTCGTTCTGGAGCGAAATGAGCGCCGCGAGCACCCCGCGCACGCCCGCGTAATCGAGGCTGGAAAAGGGCTCGTCGCAGACCACGATCCGGGGCTCCATGGCGAGAACGCCGGCGAGGGTGAGTCTGCGCTTTTCGCCCCCTGAGAGGAGATGCGGCCGCCGGTCGGCGAGATGGGCAAGGCCGGTCCGGCCGAGGGCCGCGGCGACGCGGCGCTCGATCTCCGGCCGCGGCAGGCCCAGGTTCTCCGGCCCGAAGGCCACATCCTCGCGCACGGTCTCGCCCACGATCTGGCTTTCCGCGTCCTGGAAGAGCATCCCGACGAGAAGCCGCGCCCGAAGGGGCTCCCGGGCGGGATCGACCCCCGCGACGCGCACGCTGCCCGCCGTGGGCCGAAGCAGCGCGTTCAGGTGCCGGAGAAGCGTGGTCTTGCCCGAGCCGTTTTCGCCGGCGATCACGACGAAGGAGCCTTCCTCCACGGCGAGCGAGACCTCCCGCAGCCCCCAGGTCCCGTCGGCGAAGCGATGGCTCAGACGATCGATTTCAATCACGGACGGCACGCGCGTCGTTTCCCCAGCAGGAAGGATCGCTTCGGCGTCAAGTGAGCAGCGGACGAATCGAGCGCGCGGCAAGCACGGCGGCGGCGATCTTAAGGGCATCCCCCGGAAGGAAAGGCAGCATCCCCGCGGCGATCGCCTTGGGGAGGCTCATCCCGGTCACGATTTTCAGCCAGCTCACCCCGCAGAGGTAAAGGAGCAGGCTGCCGAGGATGAGCGCCGCGGCATCCCGCCACGGCCGCGGCGGCCGACCCTCGACCATCTTGCCGATGACGAAGACGACCGGCAGGTAGCCCAGGAGAAACCCTCCGGTCGGCCCGGCAAAGCGCGCCAGCCCCCCCGTTCCGCCCGCAAACACGGGAAGCCCAACCGCGCCGGCAAGCAGGTAGATCCCCACGGCGGCCAACCCCCAGCGGCAGCCGAGCAACAGCCCGGCCAGCATGACGAAAAAGTTCTGGAGCACGATCGGCACCGGCCCGATCGGGATCGCGACGTAGGCTCCGACGGCGGTCAGCGCGGCGAAAAGGGCCGCGAACACCATGGGCCGCAGCGCGGCCGCGGTGGTCGCCGCAGAGGAAGGCTTCGTGTCCATCCTGGGATCTCCTTTCCCGGCTCAGAGAAAACAATCGCCGTGCAGCACCGTGCGCAGCCTGCCGCCCGGCTCTTCCACGATCAACGCCCCGAAGGGGTCGATGTCGCGCGCGATCCCGTGGATTTCTTCCTTTCCGGTTGCGACGCGCACGTTCTTTCCGAGGGTCACCGTGTGCCTCTTCCAGCGCTCGACGATCCCCTCCCAGGGCGCGGCGGCCGATTCCCTTTCCAGCTCCTCGAGAAAGCGTGCGAGGATCTCCTTGCGCGAAAGCTCTCTGCCGAGGATCTGCCGCAGCGACACCGCAGGCGGCCGGATCCGGGGCGGCTCGTTGTTCACGTTCAGCCCGAGCCCGACGTTCACGAAGGCCACCTCCTCGCCCTCGGCCTCCATCTCGGAGAGCAGCCCGCAGAGCTTCCTCCCCTCGGCCAGGATGTCGTTCGGCCATTTGACCCCGGCCTCGACCCCGAAGTCGCGCCGCAAGAGCGCAACCAGGGTGAGCGCGACGAGGAAATTCACCCGCGGGCTGTGGAGCAGGGGAATCCGCGGCCGCATCACGACCGTGACGTAGAGCCCCCCCTCCGCCGACACCCACGGCCGTCGCAGCCGGCCGCGGCCCGCCGTCTGGCGCTCGGCGACGACGGCGGTGAAGGCGGGACAGCCCTGCCGGGCGAGTTCGCGGGCGAGGTCCATGGTCGAGCCGAGCTCATCGCGGTAGACGATCCGCTCCTCGCGGCCTGGGAATTCCCAGGGGTAGGGGCGGTCGGGGCTCGCCAGGAGGCGATAGCCGCGCGGGCCGGCCTCGATCTCGTAGCCGAGCTCGCCCAGGCGCTGGATGTGCTTCCAGACGGCGACGCGGGAGGCGCCGAGGCGCTCGCAGAGAAGGGAGCCGGAAAGGGGCCCCTCGGTCTCGCGCAGCAGACGAAGGATCGATGATTTCATGATAGGTTAACCTCTAATATTTTCGAGGTTAACGAATGGCCCCCTCTCTGTCAAGCGGTACCCGCGCCCCGCGGGGGGCTGCGCGCGGGGCCCAAACGGCATGGGGGAGCCGGCCTTCAGAGCGCGGCGAGGAGTCGTTCGTGGAGGTTGTCGAAGCCGCCGTTGGACATGATCAGCACGAGGTCGCCGGGCCGCGCGAAGCGCACGAGGTGCTCGAGGATCCCGTCGGTGTCGGCGAAGCGGAAGGCTTCCTTTCCCTGCGCGCGAAGCGCGTCGGCCAGACGCTCCGCGCTGAAGCGCTCGGCCGCGGGGACCTTTTCCGGGACGGCGATGTCGCGCACGAGCACGCCGTCGGCCGCGGCGAAGGCCGCGGGGTAGACCTCCTGGAAGACGTTGCGCATGCTCGTGTTCGAGCGCGGCTCGAAGACGGCGATGATCCGCCTTTCGGGGTAGGCCGCGGCCACGGCGGCGATCGTTTCGCGCACGGCGGTCGGGTGGTGGGCGAAGTCGTCGAGCACCAAAACGCCGCGTTTCTCGCCGCGCACCTCTTGGCGGCGCTTCACCCCGCGAAAGCTCTCGAGCGCCCGGCCGGCCTCGGCCGGCCCGACCCCCAGGCTCTCGGCCAGGGCGAGCGCGGCGAGCGCATTCAGGAGGTTGTGGCGGCCGATGAGGCGCGTGCGGAAGCGGCCGTAGCGGACGTTTCCCTTCCAGGCCGCGAAGCAACGGAAGCCCTCCTCGGGGGCGAGCACCTCGAGCCGCCACTCCGAGCCGGGCTGCGTCCCGTAACGCCGCACCGCGGCGCGCGTCGCGCCCAGGAGGCGGTCGATCGCGGGCTCACCGTCCCAGGCGAAAAGCCGGCATGCGGGGGAGAGCCGCTCGAGGAGCCGGCCGAAGGCGCGCTCGACGGCGGGGAGGTCGCGGTAGATGTCGGCGTGGTCGAACTCGAGGCTTGTCCAGATGAGCCGGACGGGGTCGTAGTGCAAAAACTTCGGCCCCTTGTCGAAGAAGGCCGTGTCGTACTCGTCGCCCTCGAGGACGATCTCGCCGCCCCGGCCCAGACGGTAGTTGCTTCCGAAGTCGGCAAGGATGCCCCCGATCAGGAAGGAGGGGTCGCGCCCCGCCGTGTGCAGAATCCAGGCGGCGAGGGCCGAGGTCGTCGTCTTGCCGTGGGTCCCCACCACGACGAGCGCCCGCTTGCCGCGGGCGGCGAAGCGGTTCACCGCCTGGGGAAGCGAACAATAAGGGATGCCGCGGCGGGCACACTCCAGCGCCTCGGGGTTCGCGGCCGTGACGGCGTTGCCGATGACGACGAGATCGGGTGCGGGCTCGAGGTTCTCGGGTCGGAAGCCCTCGAGCACGCGGATGCCGCGCGCGGCGAGAAAGTCGCTCATCGGCGGGTAGATCGTGCGGTCCGAGCCGCGCACCTCACAGCCCAACTCGTTGAGCAGGCAGGCGAGCGCGCCCATCGCCGTCCCGCCGACGGCGATCAGATGGACCCGGCGGACCGTCTCGGGGATGCGGTTCAGGCTCGGGTCCATGGGCATGGCGGAATCCGGTGCAAGGCCCCGGCCCCGCTCACGAGGCGATCTCGCGGAAGACCTTCTCCGCCGCGGCGAGCGTGCGCTCGATTTCCTCGCTGCCGTGGGCGCTCGAGAGAAAGAGCGCCTCGAACTGCGAGGGCGCGAGGTAGACGCCCTCGCGGCGCATGCCCTGGTAGAAGCGCGCGTAGCGGCCGAGATCGCTTTTCTTCGCCGCCTCGAAATCGCCGACCGGCCCGGGGTGGAAAAAGAGCCCGATCATCGAGCCCACATGATCAACGGTCACAGGGACGCGGGCCTGGGCGGCGGCTTGCTTCAGGCCCGCGCAGAGGCGGGCGCTTCTTTTCTCGAGCCGCTCGTAGAAGCCCTTCTTCTTGAGCTGCTTCAGGGTCGCGATCCCGGCCGCCATGGCAAGCGGGTTTCCGGAGAGCGTTCCCGCCTGGTAGACCGGGCCCTCCGGGGCGATGCGGGACATGATCGCTTTCTTTCCGCCGTAGGCGCCGACCGGAAGCCCGCCGCCGATGATCTTGCCGAAGCAGGAAAGATCGGGCCGGATCCCATAGCGCTCCTGGGCCCCGCCGTAGGCGACGCGGAACCCGGTCATCACCTCGTCGAAGATGAGGATCGCCCCGTGCCGCGCGGTCTCCGTACGCAGGGTTTCGAGGAAGCCGGGCCGCGGGGGGACGAGCCCCATGTTGCCCGCAACCGGCTCGACGATCACGCAGGCCACCTCGCCGCCCCGCTCCTTCATGAGCCTCTCGAAGGCGGCCGTGTCGTTGTAGGGGAGCGAGAGGGTGTGCTGGGCCGTCGGGGCGGGAACGCCGGGGCTTCCCGGGATGCCGAGAGTGGCCACCCCGGAGCCGGCCGCGACGAGCAGCGTGTCGGCGTGGCCGTGGTAGCAGCCATCGAACTTCACGACGAGGTCGCGGCCGGTCACCCCGCGGGCGAGCCGGATGGCGCTCATCGCGGCCTCGGTGCCGGAGTTCACCATGCGCACCATCTCGACCGTGGGCACGGCCTCGATCACCATCTCGGCGAGTTCGATCTCGAGATCGGTCGGCGCCCCGAAGCTCGTCCCCCGGTTGAGCACCGCCGCGATCGCCTTCACGACCGCCGGGTGGCGGTGACCGAGGATCATCGGCCCCCAGGAGCCCACGTAGTCGATGTAGCGGTTTCCGTCCGCGTCCACGACCCAGGCGCCCTCGGCGCGGCGGATGAAGAGCGGCTCGGCGCCGACGGACTTGCAGGCGCGCACCGGGCTGTTCACCCCCCCCGGGATCACGCGCACCGCGCGCTCGTAAAGACGGCAGGATTTGACGGGCGGCTTCATGGCATCCATCCTTCCTTCGGGAAAAAACTTGGGGAAGTTCGCGCGGGCACGTTAGCAGAGGGCCCGCGGCGAATCAAGAAAGCGAAACGGCCGGAAGCGGAAAAAAAGACTTGATTTCAACCCCGCCGATTGCATAGAGTGATGCTTGCCGGCAAACGGCGACCTCCGGGCGCTTAGCTCAGCGGGAGAGCGCTACCCTCACACGGTAGAAGTCGCTGGTTCAAATCCAGCAGCGCCTACCAGATCGAACCAGGCGGTCGGGCGGTGAAGAGCCCGGCCGCCTGATTCATTTTTCGCTCCATTTCCCGCTTTTGTAACCTCGATTTCCCACTTTTCACCTTCCCGCTTCGCGTTCGCCGCGGCAGGGCCTTAAAACACCGGGGGCTGCCGGAAGGCTGAACCCCTTCAAATCCTATCGTTTTCCCAACCCGTTGCCATGGGGCTGGTCAAAATGCACAATTTTTGCTATGGTTTTGGCTCTTCGATTCGAAGGACGGCAGACGGCAGAAGGCCGGGGCCAAAAGGCCGATCCGGGTTTCAGAAGGAAACGCCGGGCAAGCGGAACGCAATCTCGCTGCCCGGCGTTTTTTCTTGCGGCCATGGCGTTCATCAATCGCAAAACGAGCGAAATCCAGATCAAAATCGTCTACGCCGGCCCCGCCGGCTCCGGCAAGAGCGCCTCGCTCTCCTGGATCCACCGCCGCTTCCCGGGCTGCTTTGCGAGCCGCCTGCTCCGGGTGCGCGCTGCCGGGGAGAAAACGGTCTTCTTCGATTTCGCCGCCCTCTCCCTGCCGCAGGCGGCGGGCTTCCGCCTGAACGTCCGCCTCTACACCCTCCCCGGCGACGAGCGCTTCGACGACACGGCCCGGCTCGTCCTGCGCGGGGTGGACGGGATCGTCTTCGTGGCCGACGCCGCGGCGATGCGCAAGACGAACATTCTCGCCCTCAAGCGCCTCGCCTCCGCCCTCGCCGCGGCGGGGAGAAGCCTGGAGAGGCTTCCGCTCGTCTTCCAGCTCAACAAGTACGATCTGCTCGCCGCAGGCTCCCTCCTTCTCCCGGCGGCGACCCTCGCCGCCGACCTGGACCCCGGACTGCGCCGCCCGTACTGGGTCACGAGCGCAGCCAGGGGCAAGAACCTGCTCCCGCCGTTGCTCCACCTCATCCATCTCGCCGCGGCGGCGCTCGAGGGGCAGGCGCGAAGGCGGTTTCCCGGCCTGGGTCTCGAGGGCTTCGCCGCCGCGGTCAAGGAACATCTCAGGCGGTGTTTTCCCCCGGTGGATGAAAAGAGAAGCCGGCCCGCAACGCGAAGCCCCGGACGGCAGGACGCCGCCGCGGCAAGAGCCGGCCTGGAAAGCCGCGCCTACTTCCTGATCCCGGTGGAGCGGTTCGAGGAGCTGCTTGCGGCCGTGCAGCGGGGTGCAGCGGCCCTGGCGCGCATCGCCCAGGCGATGGGCAAGGAAGCGGAAAGGCGCTGACCGGCTTCGGCCCCAGGGCCCGCAAGCCCCGGAAACCGCCCCTCCCCCGCGGGCGGCGGGCGCCCCCGCCGTCTCAGCGGGAAAGGACGGCGGGGCTGGCCTCCGGCGTCCGTTCCAGCCCGCCCGTCAGGTAGTCTTCGGGAAGCCGCCCCTCGATCCGCGGCAGATCCTCAAGCGGCGGGGGGGAAAAGGAAAAGCAGGTTTTCAGAAAGGCAAGGGTGATGCGGAAGGTCACCCCCCAGAGAATCTCCTCCCCCCCGGCCGGCGCGCGGAAGCGCAAGGCCGGCACGTCCCGGACCCGCTTTCCGGCCGCAGACGGGGTCACGACCCGGTAGTGTACATAATTTCGGGTATCGAGCAGGGCGGTGAGCGGAATCCAGACGATGCGCTCGACCTCCCAGTTCGGCCGAAACCGCGGCCTTCCTCCCAGCCAGGCCGCCATCGGGTAGAGGATGCGGCGGAAGAGAACGAGCCGCTGCGGCGGAAGCGGGCCGAGGAAGGCGACCCGGAAGGGGTTGAGGCGCATCTCCTCGAAGGCCTCGCGCAGCGCGGTTGCGAAGTAGAGGGCGACCCAGCGCCAGATCAGCCCTTGTTCCCGCGCCCACCGCCGCCGGTGGGGCCAGCGGCCGAGCGGCCCGCAAGGGAAGCGGACCAGCCGGGCGAAGAGCCCGTCGAGGGCCCGCGCCATGCCGCCGCCGGCAAAGCAGAGGTCCCCCGGCTGGCGGACCGCCCGCGAGCGCTTGTTGAACACGAGGCAGGGCTCGCGGCCGGGCAACCCCGTCTCGGGCGGCGACTCCCCCAGCAGGACAAGAACGGCCGAGGTCAGTGCCAGGTCGGAAACGGCGGGCACGTAGTCCGGAGCGGCCATTTCCTGGAACCCCAGGGCATCCGTGATGCGGCCGATCAGCGCCCGGCTCGGGCTGGGGTGTTCCGCGCTCATGGGCAGGCGACTCCGGGATGAGGTGTTCCGGGACGAACGGGGCCTCTGCTGGCCGATCGATAGCAGGACGGGGCCGATCCCGCAAGCGGCCTCCCGCGGCGCATCCGGCCTTGACAAACGGCTTGACGGGATTAGGTTTTCCCCGCTATACGCTCCTGCCCCCTTATCCATTCTGCCTGCCCCGCGGCCCAAGCGACCGAGGGCCCGGGCGCAGGAACGAGGGCCCGGCGGCGACCGGTTCCCGGGCCGGCGCGACCGTCGCGCCACCGCGATCTTCGGCGGCAATCGAATCTCCGGCCGCTTTAACCCCGGCGGCCGGTGACCTGCGGGAGGATGTGCAGACCATGAAGCGACACATCGGTTTCGGCGGAATCGGCATGTTCCTTACGGTTCTTTTCCTTGCGGCCGCGGTCCCGGCGGCGGTTGCGGCCGAGAAATCGGATTCGGGACCCAAGCCGGAGCGCCTGCTCGTCCTTGCCCCGGAATACCCGGGCATCGTCAGCGCGCCTGGCAAAGAGGTCAGCATGGACCTGAACCTGATCAACCGCGGCCGGACCGACGAGCTGGTCGATCTCAAGGTGACCCAGGTGCCCCCGGGCTGGAAGGCGAAGATCAAGACCTACCGCTTCACGGTCACCGGCGCCCACGTTCCCGCCGATGACAAGCGCAGCCTCACCTTCGAGGCCGTCCCCGACAAGGAGACGGGCCCGGGCGACTACCCCTTCGTGGTCGAGGCCGTGACCCGCGACGGCCGCTTCCGCCTCACCCAGAAAATCGTGGTCACGCTGCAGGGCGACCAGGAGAAGGACAAGGACACCGGGGTGAAGCTCACGACCTCCTACCCCGTGATCCGCGGGCCCTCGGATGCGACCTTCGAGTTCTCGGTCGAGGTGGACAGCCGCCTGGACAAGGAGGCGGTCTTCGATCTCTTCGGCCAGGGGCCGAAGGGCTGGGAGGTGAACTTCAAGCCCTCCTACGAAACCAAGTTCATCTCCAGCCTGCGCCTGAAGGCCAACCAGAGCCAGTCGATCGCCGTGCAGGTGAAGCCCGCGCCCAACTCGCCCGCGGGCGAGTACCCGATCGCCGTGCGGGTCGCCTCCGGCGACGCCAAGGCCGAGGCCAACCTGACCGTGGTCCTCACCGGCACCTACGAGATCGAGGCCGGCACCACCTCGGGGCTGCTTTCCCTCGAGGCGCGACCCGGCAAGGCCGCCAACGTCTCCTTCTACGTCAAGAACACCGGCTCGGCCCCGAACTCGAACATCCGCTTCATGACCTTCAAGCCCGAGAACTGGAAGGTCGAGTTCAAGCCGGAGAAGATCGACGTGATCGAGCCCGGCGCGCTCAAGCAGGTCGAGATGATCGTCACCCCCTACGAGGAGGCCCTCGTCGGTGACTACTCGGTGGCGGTCAAGATCGACGGCGAGAAAACGAGCCGCAACCTCGAGTTCCGCGTGAGCGTCAAGGCCTCGGCCGCCTGGGCCTGGGTGGGGATCGCGGTCATCGTGGCCGTCATCGCGGGCCTGCTGTTCCTGTTCCGCAAGCTCGGAAGGCGGTGAGGTCGAGATGGAAACCGCGCCCGTTGTCCTCTCCACGGAAGAGCTGACCAAGGTCTACAAGAACCAGACGGCGGTCGACCGCCTCACCTTCGAGGTGCGCGAGGGGGAGATCTTCGGCTTCCTCGGGCCCAACGGCGCGGGGAAGACGACCACCATCCTCATGCTGCTCGGGCTGACCGAGCCGACGCGCGGCAAGCTTCAGGTGCTCGGCTTGAACCCCACCCGCGAGCCGATCAAGGTCAAGCAAAAGGTCGGCTATCTGCAGGAGAACATGGGGTTCTACTCGGACCTCACCGGCCGCCAGATGCTCTCCTTCGTCGCCGACCTGAACGCGATCCCGCCGGCCGAGGCCGAGGGACGGATCGCGGCCGCCCTCGAGGCCGTGGGGCTCGCCGCGGACGCCGAGAAAAAGATCGGCGCCTACTCGCGCGGCATGCGGCAGCGGCTGGGGATCGCCGAGCTGCTGATCAAGGACTCGCGCGTCGCCTTCCTCGATGAGCCGACGCTCGGGCTCGACCCCGATGCGACCCAGCGCATCATGGAGCTCATCGAGGATCTCGCCCGTAGAAAAAAGATGACCATCCTCCTCTCCAGCCACCAGCTGCACCAGGTGCAGAAGGTCTGCGACCGGGTGGGGATCATGATCCGCGGCCGGATGGTCGCCCAGGGGCCGCTCGAGCAGCTTGCCCGCGAGAAGTTCGGGGTCGACCGCGAGGAGTACACGCTGGAAGAGATCTACATGAAGTATTTCCTGGAGGCCTGACGTGAACGGACTTGCCGCGATTGTCCGCAAGGAGCTCGCCGATCATTTCAGCAGCTACCGCTTCGTGATCCTCTTCGCCCTGATCGCCATGGTGAGCCTGATCACGGCCTACATGGTGGGCCTGCGCATCCGCGGGGCCGAGGGCGAGCTCAAGCCGCAGTTCGTCTTCCTGATGATCTTCGCCGAGAGGGGGGCGATGTTCTCGCTTGTCGAGTTCGTGGCCTTCTTCGGCCCGCTCGTCGGCCTGGTGCTCGGCTTCGACGCGATCAACCGCGAACGAAACGAGGGCACCCTGAGCAAGATCCTCGCCCAGCCGATCTACCGCGACGTCGTGATCAACGGCAAGTTCTTGGCCGGCGTGATCATGATCGCCGTCCTGCTCACGGCGATCGTGCTCGTGATCACCGGGCTGGGGCTCGCCGTGGTCGGGGTCGTCCCGGGCGCGGAGGAGCTGCTGCGGGTCGCGGTCTACCTCGTGGTGAGCATCGTCTACGTCGCCCTCTGGCTCGGGGTGGCGATCCTCTTCTCGATCCTCTTCCGCAGCACGGCGACCTCGGCGCTCGCCGCGCTGGCGGTGTGGATCTTCTTCTCCTTCTTCGTCACCATCGGCGCGAGCATCCTGGCGAACACCCTGCTCGGGCAGGCGGCGGACCTCAAGCCCGAGGCGGCCATGCGCAAGATCGCCGCCGTGCGCCAGGTGGTGCTGCTCTCCCCCATGGAGCTTTACTCCGAGGCGACAGCGACGGTGATCGACCCGATGCGCCGCTCGGCCCGCTCCTTCATCCCGGGCGGGCCGCTCGAGGCGCTCTCGATGACCCGTTTCTCCGGGCCGCTCGCCTTCGATCAGAGCCTTCTCCTCGTCATGCCGCACATCATCTCGCTTCTCGCGGTGACGGTGGTCTGCTTCGCCGTCTCCTACACGGTCTTCATGCGCCAAGAGATCCGCTCCCTTTAAGTAAAGGGGCGGGAACAACGGGGTCCATCGCCCGACGGACCCCTTGCGCCGTGAAAGCGGCCGGGCGGGAAGGGTCCTTGAAAAAGGCGTTCGCCTCCCCGCCCCGGCCGCTTGCGCCGGGGGTTGGGTGGTCGGGTCTTCGGGTTCCCCATGCCTGCCGGGCGGGAGCCAGGCCCAGCGGGCGGTCTCCGCTGCGGGCGAGCAAACAAAAGGGGGGCGACCCCGGAGGGCCGCCCCCCTTGTTGGTTGGGCGGTAGCAGCCGCGTTTCGGCCCGCGCCCCGGATCAATACATGTCCTCGTCCATGGGCGGGGTTGCGGCCGCTTTCTTTTTCTTCTCCGGCTTCTCGGTGATCATCGCCTCGGTCGTCAGCATGAGGCCCGCCACCGAGGCCGCGTTCTGCACGGCGAAGCGCACGACCTTGGTCGGGTCGATGACCCCGGCCTTCATCAGGTCCTCGTAGACACCGGTCTCGGCGTTGAAGCCGTAGGCCTCTTTGCCGTCGATCACGGCGTTCACCACGACCGAGCCCTCGAGGCCGGCGTTCTGGGCGATGTTCCGCAGCGGCTCCTGAAGCGCGCGCTTGAGGATCTGCACCCCGTGCTTCTCGTCGCCCGAGGCCTTCAGCCCGTCAAGCGCGGCCATGGCGCGGATGAGCGCCACCCCGCCGCCCGGGACGATCCCCTCCTCGACCGCGGCGCGGGTCGCGTTCAGGGCATCCTCGACGCGGGCCTTCTTCTCCTTCATCTCGGTTTCGGTCGCCGCCCCGATGTGGATCACGGCAACGCCCCCGATCAGCTTGGCAAGCCGCTCCTGGAGCTTCTCGCGGTCATAGTCCGAGGTGGTCTCCTCAATCTGCACGCGGATCTGGTTGATGCGGCCCTCGATGTCGGCCTTCTTGCCCGCGCCGTCGATGATCGTCGTGTTGTCCTTGTCGATGCGGACGTGCTTGCAGCGGCCGAGATCGCTCAGGGTCACGTTCTCGAGCTTCACGCCCAGCTCCTCGGAGACGACCTGGCCTCCGGTCAGGATGGCGATGTCCTCGAGCATGGCCTTGCGGCGATCGCCGAAGCCGGGGGCCTTCACCGCGGCCGCCTTGAGGGTGCCGCGCAGCTTGTTCACGATCAACGTGGCAAGCGCCTCGCCCTCGACCTCCTCGGCGATGATGAGCAGCGGCTTGCCGCTCTGGGCGACCGACTCGAGGATCGGCACCATGTCCTTCATGGAGCTGATCTTCTTCTCGTGGATCAGGATGTAGGGATCCTCGAGGTGGACCTCCATCTTCTCGGGGTCGGTGATGAAGTAGGGCGAGATGTAGCCGCGGTCGAACTGCATGCCCTCGACCACCTCGAGGGTGGTCTCCATGCTTTTCGCCTCCTCGACCGTGATCACGCCTTCCTTGCCGACCTTGTCCATCGCCTCCGAGATGAGCTTCCCCACCATCTCGTCGTTGTTGGCCGAGATCGTGCCGACCTGGATGATCTCGTTTTTGCCCTTGATCGGCTTGGACATCTTCTTGAGCTCATCGACCACGGCGGCGACCGCCTTGTCGATGCCGCGCTTGAGCGCCATCGGGTTGGCGCCGGCGGCGACGAGCTTCTGGCCCTCGGCGAAGATCGCCTGGGCGAGAACCGTCGCCGTGGTGGTGCCGTCGCCGGCGACGTCGCTCGTCTTGCTGGCGACCTCCTTGACCATCTGGGCGCCCATGTTCTCGAACTTGTCCTCGAGCGTGATCTCCTTGGCCACGGTCACACCGTCCTTGGTCACGGTCGGGGAACCGAAGGACTTCTCCAGGACCACGTTGCGGCCCTTGGGGCCGAGCGTCACCTTGACCGCGTCGGCCAGGATGTTCACGCCGCGCAGCATTTTCTCCCTGGCCTGGGCTCCGTAGCAAATCATCTTGGCTGCCATGGCGATTCCTCCCTCAAGCCGTTATTCCAGAATTCCGAGAACGTCGTCTTCGCGCATGAAGATGTGCTCGACGCCGTCGATCTTGATCTCGTTGCCGGCATACTTGGAAAAGAGGATGCGATCGCCCTTCTTCACCTCCATGGGGATGCGCTTGCCGTCCTCTCCCATCTTGCCGGGCCCGACGGCGACGACCTTACCCTCCTGGGGCTTTTCCTTGGCCGTGTCGGGGATGATGATGCCGCCGGCGGTCTTTTTCTCCTCCTCGACGCGCACGACCAGGATTCTGTCATTCATCGGCCTGATCTTCATGACGGATTCCCTCCTTGGAAAGGATATGGTTCGGGACGGCGTTGCCGTGCCCGCCCGAATGGGTACCGGCGATTGCCGGATGCGAGCTGGGAGACGGGGAAGCTGCCGTGATAAATTATTTCCATTAAAATCAATAGGATGCGTTCGTACTCAAAATTTCGCAGAGAACATAATCACAGGAAAGTTCTTGTCAAGATGGGACAGGGGGAAGACCGCGGGTCAGGCCACGCCCTGGTCGAGCATGGCGCTGGCCACTTTTTGGAAGGCGGCGAGGTTCGCCCCGCGGAGGAGATCGCCGGGGCAGCCGTAGACCTCGGCCGCCTCAAGGCAGGTGCGGTAGATGCCTTTCATGAGGAGTTTGAGGCGGGCATCGATCTCCTCGCCCTGCCAGGAGAGCCGCATGCTGTTTTGCACGAGCTCGAGCCCGCTCACGGCGACACCGCCCGCGTTCGCCGCCTTGCCCGGGGCGAACAGGATGTGCTTGCCGGCGAAGATCTGGACGGCCTCGGGCGTGCAGGGCATGTTCGCCGCCTCGCAGACGAGCTTGATCGGGTGGTTGATCAGGCGGTAGGCGTCCTGCTCGCCGATCTCGTTTTCCGTGGCGCAGGGGAAGGCGAGATCCGCCCGGTGGCTCCAGATGGGGTGATGATCGAGGCTGGGGTCGACCGGGACATAGACGGCCGAAGGGTATTTCTCGACGTACTCGCGGATGCGGCCGCGGCGCACGTTTTTCAGGTGCTTGACGAAGGCGAGTTTTTCCCCGTCGATCCCGTCGCGGTCGTAGATGTGGCCCGAGGAATCGGAGAGCGTCACCACCCGGGCCCCGGAGCGGATCAGTTGCTCGGCCGTGTGCTGGGCGACGTTCCCCGAGCCGGAGACGAGGCAGACCTGCCCTTCGAGGCCGAGGCCCCGCGAGGCGAGGAGCTCGGATGCGAAGTAGACGCAGCCGTAGCCCGCGGCCTCGGCCCGGAAGAGGCTTCCGCCCCAGGCGAGCCCCTTGCCCGTGAGCGCCCCCTCGAAACGGTTGGCGAGGCGGCGGTAGGCGCCGAAGAGATATCCGATCTCGCGCGCGCCGACCCCGATGTCGCCCCCGGGGATGTCCACCCGCGGGCCGACATGGCGGTAGAGCTCCTGCATGAAGGCCGTGCAGAAGCGCATGACTTCGGCATCGGATTTCCCCTTGGGGTCGAAGTCCGCGCCGCCCGCCCCGCCGCCCAGCGGCAGACCGGTCAGGGCGTTCTTGAAGACCTGCTGGAAGGCAAGAAACTTGAGAATGCTCTGCGTGACCGAGGGGTGAAAGCGCAGCCCCCCCTTGAAGGGGCCCAGGGCGTTGTTCATCTCCACGAGAAAACCGCGGTTGACGCAGGTGCGGCCGCGGTCGTCCACCCAGGGGACGCGGAAGGAGACGACGCGCTCGGGCTCGACGATGCGCTCGAGCAGCCCCTGGGCGACAGGCTGCGGCAGGCGCGCGAGAAACGGCACAACGGTTCCCAGCACCTCGCGCACGGCCTGCTGGAACTCCCGCTCCCCTGCATCCCGTTCGAGCAGCTTCCGGATCGCCTCCTGCATGCGGCCTGCTTAAAGACTCCCTCCCCCCCTGTCAACCGAAAAAAGAAAAGGGACGTTGATGCAGAAATTGCTTTACCGGACAACACAAAAACGTTACAATGATGTCCATGCCGCGTGCAGCGCGTATCGATGCGCCCGGGGCCCTGCACCATGTCATCGCCCGCGGGATCGAGGGGCGCCCCCTCTTTCACGACGACGAGGACCGGGACCGTTTCCTCGCCCGCCTCGGCCGGCTGGCCGCGGAGGGGGCCGTGCACATTTACGCCTGGTCGCTTCTCTCGAACCACGTCCACCTCCTGTGCGAGTCGGCGGCCCTGTCCCTCTCCTCGACCATGCATCGGCTCCTCACCGGCTACGCGGTCGCCTTCAACAAGCGCCACGGCCGGAGCGGGCACCTCTTCCAGAACCGTTTCCGCTCCCTGCTCTGCCAGAAGGAGCCCTATCTCAGGGAACTCGTGCGCTACATCCACCTGAACCCGCTGCGGGCGGGGATCGTGGGCGGCCTCGAGGAACTCGGCCGCTGGCCCTGGAGCGGCCACAGCGCCCTCCTCGGCCGCGTCCCCCGCCCCTGGCAGGAGACCGACCGGGTGCTTTCCTTCTTTGCGCCCACGCGCAGGGCGGCCCGCACGGCCTACAACCGCTTCATCGCCGCCGGGATCCCCCGTCCGCCGGCAGACCTCGGGCTCGAGCGGCTTCCGCTTCCCTCCTGGGGAGGCTGGTCGGAGGTCACCCCCCGGCGCCACCGCCACGGGTATCGCTCGACCGCGGAACGGTGCATCCTGGGCGACCGGCGGTTTGTCTCGAAGATGATCGAGCGCATGGAAATGCGGCAGCGGCGGAACTTCCGGTTGGATGGGCCACGCCCCGACATCGCCTCGGTCTGCCGCCGCGCCTGCGAGGCTTGGGGCGTCTCCGCGGGGGAGCTCCTCGGCGGAAGCCGGCGCCGCCCCGTGGTGGAAGCCCGCACCGCCCTTTCCTGGTTCGCCATGCGCGATCTTGGCTACTCCGGGGCCGAGGTGGCCCGTCACCTGGGGGTCAGCACCTCCTGCATCACCCGCGCCGCCGCCCACCCGATGCCGGAAGGCGTGGAGGCTCTGCGCCGCGGCATCGGCACGCGACGGCCGCTTGCCCGGAGATGACCGCATGTACCACGCACGCTGCCTGACGCTGCCGACGCTCCCGCCCGCCGCGGGGAAAAGCTCACCCCGCACCGCCGCCGCGGGCGGCCGGGCAACGAGACGAAGGCTTCTTTGGGCCCTTCTCCTTTGCGTGGGGATTGCATTTGCGGCGCTGCAGATCGGCGCGAACCTCACGGCGAAAAAAACCGCACCCGACCCCCGCCCGGCCGCCCAGGCCCTCCTGCGGCCCGCAGGCGGCGGCGACCCTTCCCCGCGGCCTCCGCTTAAGTCCTTTTCAAAGGTCGAGCTCCAGGCCCTCACGGCCGGCGTCGCCTTTCTCAACCTCGCCGAGGAGCAGCTCGAAATCCGCCAGGGCAACCGCTGCTTCACCCTGCAGACGACCCTCGCCCCCCGGCTCCAGCAGGTCCTCGCCGAGCACCTCGACCGCAAGCACGCGCGCTCCATCGCCGTGGTGGCGATCGACCCCGCCGACGGCCGCGTGCTCGCCATGGCGGGCCACGACCGCAACCGACCGGAGGTGAACCCCTGTCTCGAAAGCCGTTTTCCGGCGGCGAGCGTCTTCAAGATCGTCACCGCCGCGGCCGCCTTGGAAGCGGCCGACCTCAAGCCCGGATCGCTGATCCCCTACTCCGGCGGGAAATACACCCTCTACAAATCCCAGATCGCGCCCAAGGCCTCGCGCCGCGACCAGCAGATCACCCTGCGGGATTCCTTCGCCCAGTCGGTGAACCCCGTCTTCGGCAAGCTGGGGGCGAACCTCCTGGGCCGGGAGCGGATCGAGGGCTATGCCGAGGCCTTCGGCTTCAACCGCGAGATCGACTTCGAGCTCCCGCTGCGGCCGAGCGTCGTCGAGCTCGGAGGCGCCGACCGCTATGGGATCGCCGAGGTGGCCAGCGGCTTCAACCGCACCACCCGCATCTCGCCGCTTCACGGCGCCCTGATCGCGGCGGCGGTCGTGAACCGCGGCCGATGGGTCGAGCCCACGATCGTGGACTGGGTGATCGGCCCCGAGGGCCGGGTCGTCTACCAGAGCCGCACCGTGATGGGCGACCGCATCGTCGACCCGGCAACCGCCCGCACCCTGCGCGAGCTCATGCGCGAGACGGTGCAGTCGGGGACGGCGCACCGGGAGTTTCAGAAGCACAGCGGAGACCGCATTCTCGCGGGGCTGGAGATCGGGGGGAAAACCGGGTCGATCGGCGACGGCTCGGGGGAGGAGCGCTACGACTGGTTCGTGGGCTACGCGGCGGATCCCCGGAGCGGGGAAAAGATCGCCGTGGCCGCGGTCGTGGCCCACGGCGAGCTGATCGGCACCCGGGCGGCGACCTACGCGGCCCTCGCCTTCCGCGAGCACTTCCGCGGCGAAGCCGAGCGGGCCGCGGCCCGCAACGCGCCGCGCCGCTCCTGAACGAACACGGCGGGCGGCCCCGGCCGGCCGCCTGCCGCGGGGAAGGGATTCAGGCCAGCCGTGCGGCCACGGCCTCGATGAAGCCCTCGGTCGTCTGCCATCCCGCCGGCTGCGGCTCCATCAGGGGCACGAGGTCGCGGGTCACGAGCCCCTCCTCGATGCAGCCCAGCACCGCCCGCTCCAGGCGGTCGGCGAAGGCGACGACCTCGGGGGTGCCGTCCAGCTCTCCGCGCTTCCGCAGCGCCCCGCTCCAGGCGAAGATCGAGGCGACCGAGTTCGTGCTCGTGGGGTTGCCCTTCCGGTGCTCGTAGTAGTGGCGGCGCACCGTGCCGTGAGCGGCCTCGAACTCGAATTTCCCCTCCGGGCTCACCAGCACCGAGGTCATCATCCCGAGACTTCCGAACCCCGCGGCCACCACATCCGAGAAGACATCGCCGTCGTAGTTGCTGAGCGCCCAGAGGAAGCCCCCCTCGTGCTTGAGGGCTTGGGCCGCCGCGTCGTCGATCAGCAGGTAGCGATAGCCGATCCCCGCCTGGGCGAACTCCTCGCGCCGCGCCGCGGTCTCCGCGGCGAAGATCTCCTTGAAGCGCCCCTGGTAGACCTTGCTGATCGTGTCCTTGGTCGAAAACCAGAGATCGATCTTCTCGCTCAGCGCAAGCGCGATGCAGGAGCGCGCAAAGGAGCGGATCGAGCCGTCCAGGTTGTGGATCCCCATCACGATCCCGGGGCCCTTGAACTCGTGGACCACCAGCCGCCGCTCCTCGCCGCCCGCTTCGGGCCGGTACACCATCTCCACCCGGCCGGGCCGGTCGACGGCGAGTTCGACCCCGCGGTAGAGGTCGCCGTAGGCGTGCCGGCCCACGACGATCGGCTTTTTCCAGCTCCGCACGGCGGGCCGGATGTTGGACACGAGGATCGGCTTGCGGAAGACGGTCCCGTCCAGGATGGAGCGGATCTGGCCGTTGGGCGAGGGCCAGGCTTTCTTGAGGCCGTACTCGGCGACCCGCTCGGCATCCGGTGTGATCGTCGCGCACTTGACCCCGACGCCGTACTCGCGGATCGCGTGCGCCGCCTCCACGGTGACCCGGTCCTCGGTCGCATCCCGCGCCTGGATGCCGAGATCGAAGTACTTGAGCTCGACATCGACGTGGGGGAGAATCAGCTTCTCCTTGATCCACGCCCAGATGATGCGCGTCATCTCGTCGCCGTCGAGCTCGACGAGCGGCGTCTTCACACGGATTTTCGCCATGCGGCCTCTCCTTCCCGTGCCGTGCGGCCCCTGCTCATGAGCTCCCGAGCATCCTGGGCTTCTTGATCAGGGGGTAAACGATGGAGACGAGCGCGCCCAGCAGCAAAACGGCGCTGATCGGGCTGGAGACGAGCCCGAGCGGGCTTCCCCCCGAGAGGAGCAGCGCCCGCCGGAGCGAGAGCTCGGCGAGATCCCCCAGCACGAGCGCGAGGATGCAGGGCGCGACCGGCACCCCGAACTTCCTCATGAAATAGCCGATCAGCGAGAAGACGAACATGAGCATCATGTCGTCCACGCTGTTGTTGATCCCGAAGGCGCCGACCACGCAGAGGATCAGGATCGCGGCGGAGAAGACCGAGTAGGGCAGGCGGTTGAGCTGCAGAAACAGCCGGATCGCGGTGCCGGTGATCGCCAGCAGGAGCAGGTTGATCACGATCATCGCCGTGAAGATGCCGTAGACGATATCCGGCCGCTGGGAAAGAAGAAGCGGCCCCGGCTGCATGCCGTGGATCATGAAGGCGGCCACCAGCATGGCCGTCGTGTTGCTCCCGGGGATCCCCAGCGACAAGAGAATCGTCATCGACCCGCCGGTCGAGGCGTTGTTGGCGCACTCGGCCGCCATCAGGCCCTCGATCGCCCCCTTGCCGAATTTCGCGGGCTCGTGCTTCGCCGTGCGCGCCGCCTCGCCGTAGGCGAGAAAGGCCGCAATCGTCGCCCCCGCCCCCGGGAGCGCGCCCACGATCGTGCCGATGATCGGCGAGCGGATCATCGTGAGCCAGTACTTGCGGAAGAGCGAAAAGCGCGGCAGCTCCTCAAGCAGGCCGCGATACTCGACCATGCCCTTGTATTCCTTGAAGGGCTCTTCGGCCTCAATCATGATCTCGGAGACGGCGAGCAACCCCACCATGGCCACCACGAAGTTCACCCCGCCAAGCAGCGTCACCGTCCCGAAGGTGAAGCGCTCTTCCCCCGTGATCCCGTCGGTGCCGATCGTCGCGAGAAACAGCCCGAAGAAACAGGAGAGAAACCCCTTGAGCATCGAGCCGCCCGAGAGCCCCGAGACGACGCTCAGCCCCAGGATGGTGAGCGCGAAGTACTCCGCCGGCCCGAAGCGCAGCGCAAAATCGGCGATCAACGGGGTGGCGACAATCATGAAAAGGACGCTGAAGAGGCCGCCGAAAATGGAGCACAGAAGGTAGGTCCACATGGCGGCGGCGGCCTTGCCTTGCTTGGCGAGCGCGTGGCCCTCGATCACCGTCGGCACCGAGGAGGGCTCTCCCGGGATCCCAAAGAGGATGGAGGTGATCCCGCCCCCCGTGATCCCTCCCAGGTAGGCCCCGACCAGGAGGACAAAGGCGGTCATGGGCGCCAGGGTGTAGGTGAAGGAAAGGATGAGGACGACCCCCATCGAGGTGCTGATGCCGGGCAGCGCCCCCGCGAGAAGCCCCCAGAGGGCGCCCAAGACCATGGCGATCAGGTTCTGGGGCAAAAGCACCGTGGCGAACGCCTGGCCGTAGATCTCGAGCATAGCGCCTCCCGGCCCCGCGGCCCGGCCTCAGTAAAAAAGCCGGCTGAACGCGGCGAACACCCCCACTCCCTTGGGAAAGGGGATGGTGAGAAACTTGATGAACACGGCGGTCATGACCGTCGTGAGGATGAGGGGGGCGGCGACGAGGACCTTCGTTCGCCGTTCCCCGAGTGCGATGGCGAAGGCCGGGATGAAAAGCAGGGTCGCCAGGATGAAGCCGAGGAAGGAGATGGCGACGAGGTAGAGAAAAAAGCAGGCGGTGCTTGCGAACACGGCCTTGCGCCGCCTTCGCGCCTCATCTCTCGCGTCCGGTTCGGAGGCTTCCCCCCCCACAGGCGCGGCGGCGGGGCGGCGGACGGCCTGGATCAGGAGCACCGCGCTCAGCCCGAGCGCGGCGCAAAGAGAGATCAGCGGCCAAAGCGCGCTTCCGATCTCGCCCGCCCGGCCCTCGCCCATCAGGGCGACCGCCTGGGCGCCCATGAAGCCGAAGAACGCGACACAGACCGCAAAGAAGACAATCTCCCCCTTCGTTTTCATGCGGACACCCGCCCTTCCGGGGAAGGGCGCGGAAGCGCACGCCGCTCCGCCCTCCCGCGCCCTGCGTGGATCCCTCTGCCGGAGCCGATATCGCCCCCGGGATCTATTTCACGTAGCCCAGATCCTTCAACACCTCGGCGAAAAAGGCGATCTCCTCTTCCCAGTATTTCCGCGTCTCCTGGGGGCCGAGGTAGCCCGGGCGCACGTCGAGGTGGTTTTCCTTGATGTACTTCACGTAGGTCGGGTTCTCGATCGCCTTCCGGATGACCTCCAGCAGGAATTTCTGCCGCTCCGGCGGGGTGCCCTTCTTCACGGCCCAGGCGCGCATGAGGCCGTGGGTGTAGTTGAGCCCGCGCTCGACCGAGGAGGGAACATCGGGGAGCGCCGGGTGCCGCTTGTCCATGATCACGCAGAGCGCACGAAGCTTGCCCGCCTGGATGAGGGGCAGCGTCTCGGCCAGTTCCTCGACCGCGCCGTGGATGTGGCCGCCCAGGATTGCGGCCTTGATCTCGGCCCCGGAGTCGAAGGGGACGAAGGTCACCTGCACGCCCGCCGTCTTGAAGAAGGCGACGGTCTGGATTTCGGACCAGCCGCCCGGCGAGGTGCCGGCGAACTTGAGCATCTTCGGGTTCTTCTTGCCGTAGTCGATCAGCTCCTCGAGCGTCTTGAACTTGGAGTCCCCGGAGACGATCACCCCGGAGGTGTCCCACTGGATGCGGCACAGGGGATCGAAGTCGTTCAGGATGTGGGCCCGGGTCTTGGGCTTGACGGCGTCGATCAGGTGCGAAGTCGTCACCGCGAGCACCGTGTAGCCGTCGGCCGGCTGCTGGCTCACGTGAAGCATCCCCTTGGTCGCGCCACCGCCCGGCATGTTGGTGACAACGACCCCGTGCTTGAGCAGCGGTTTCATCCCCTCGACCACGGCGCGCGCGGCGGTGTCGCTCCCGCCGCCCGCCCCGAAGGGGACGACGACCTCGATCGCCCGCTCGGGGTAGTCCGCCGCCGCCACGTTCCCGGCGCACGGGCCGCCCCACAGGGCAAGCCCAAGAAGACCGGCGAGAGCAAAGCAAAGCGTCCTTTTCATGGCATTCCTCCTTCCTTCCGCTGGGGTGACGGGTTGACCGCGGCAACGCAGCCCGCCGGGCCGCCTCATCGGGTGGAGGGGCGGCGCAGGGACGGGTCCGAGTATCGTGAAACCACCCGACGTTGTCAATCACTCTTCAGACATTGAATTGATCTTCAAGCCCTCTTTACAGGATCCGTGCCAATCCCGCACCGCCGCCCGCCGCGCCGCGGGCGGCCGCGACTGCCCGCTCCGCCGCGCCCTCCCGCGCAGCCGTCGCGGTTGACATCGCGCGCCGCTTGTGAAACAAAACGTTTCCATGATGAAACGTCCCCCCTCCCTGACCTCGCGCCGGGTGCGGATCGGCGTCTTCGCTTCGAGCCCCTCGCTCGTCGAGCGCATCCGCGCCCTGGGCGAGCGACGCCACATCGAGCTCACGCTCAGCACCCGGGGCCTGGAAGACGCCCTTCCCGCGGCCCGCGCGATGGAGGAGCAGGGGATCGAGGTCGCGGTCGGCCGCCGCGGCACGGCCCATCTCCTGCGCGAGAGCCTGCGGATCCCCGTTCTTTCCTTTCCGCACCGCTCGCTCGATCTCCTCGTCAGTCTGAGGCAAGCCTCCTCCCGCGGCCGCAAGATCCTTCTTCCCGTCTTCCGCCGCCCCCTCTCCGGGGTCGAGATCCTCGAGGAGGTCCTGGGGATCGAAATCCTCCAGGGGCTCTACCGCGACCGCGAGAGCCTGGGCCGCGCGATCGCCACCGGCGTGCGCCGCGGCTGCGCGGCGGTGGTCGGGGGCGGGGTGACGCAGCGCTTCGCCGAGCGCCACGGCCTTGCCTTCTTCGAGATCCGCACCTCGGACGAGGACCTCGCCGCGACGCTCGACAACGCCGTCTCGGTCGCGCTCGCCGGCCGCGAGCAGCGCGCCGTCGCCCGCCGCTACCAGGCGGTGATCGACGCCGCCTCCGACGGGATCCTCGCCTTCGACGCCGCCGGGTGCGCGATCGTCGCCAACGCCGCCGCCTGCCGCGCGCTCCGGCTGCCCGGGGAGAAGATCCTCGGCCGCGCCGTAGCCGAGCTTCTGCCGCAGAGCCCCGTGCCGCGCATTCTGGAGACCCCCGCCCCCGTCCAGGACCGCATCGACCAGCTCCACGGCGAACGCTTCGTCTTCAGCGACCGCCCCATTCTTCTCGACGGCGAGACGATCGGCGCGGTCTCCACCTTCCGCGACATCGGCGGGGTCATGCGCTCGGAGCACGCGGTCCGCCGCGCGCTCTCCTCGGGGCTGAGCGCGAAATACGGGCTCGAGCTCCTCGTCCACCGCAGCCCCGCGATGCGCCGGGCGGTCGAGCGCGCCCGCCAGTACGCGCGCACGGATTCTACCGTCCTGCTCATCGGGGAGACCGGGACGGGCAAGGAGATCTTCGCCCACGGCATCCACCGCCTGAGCCGCAGAAGCCGCTTTCCCTTCGTCTCGATCAACTGCGCTGCGCTCCCCGAGCCGCTGCTCGAAAGCGAACTCTTCGGCCACGAGGAGGGCGCCTTCACGGGCTCGCGCCGCGGCGGGAAACCCGGCCGCTTCGAGCTGGCGCACCAGGGGACGATCTTTCTGGACGAGATCGACTCGACCTCCGAGGCGATGCAACTGCGGCTGCTCCGCGTGCTGCAGGAGGGGGAGGTGATGCGCGTCGGCGGCGACCGCGTCATCCCCGTTGACGTGCGCGTGATCGCGGCCGCAAGCCGCGAGCTTGAAGGCCCCTTGCGCGAGGGCCGCTTCCGGCCCGACCTCTTCTTCCGCCTGAACGTGCTCCGGCTGCCCATCCCGCCGCTGCGCGAGCGGCGCGAGGACATCGGGCTTCTCCTCTCCCACTTCATCCGCGCGTTCTGCGGCCGCGAAGGCGTCCGGCCGATCACGCTGCCCCGCGGCTACCTCGCAAAGCTCGCCGACTACCCCTGGCCCGGCAACGTGCGCCAGCTGAAGAACTTCGCCGAGCGCCTCGTGTTGAACTGCAGTCTCTCCTGCGACCCCGAGATGCTCGCGCACCTTTACGCGGAGCTGCTGCGCATCGCCGCCCCCCCGCCGACGGACGGCGCAGGTCCGCCCCCCGCGGGAAGCGGCGCGCGCCCGGACACCCCGGCCGCGGCGACGGGGGGACAGACACCGGGAGGCGAGGCGGCAGAGCTTCTCCAGGCCCTGATGCGAAACCGTTTCCACCGCCGCCGCACGGCGGCCGCACTCGGAGTGAGCCGCACCACCCTCTGGCGCCGGATCCGGGCGCTCGGGCTCGATGCCGCCTGAGGCGCAAGGCGCGCCCCTGGCACCGGTTTTGCTCTCCCTGTTCCGCGCGGACGCGCGAAGGGTCCGCAGCGGTTTTTTTGTATCCCGAAACGGCACCGAGGAGGAGAACCCATGGTGAGACGCATCCGCTCCGTTCTCATGCGCGGCGGGACCAGCCGCGGACTTTTTTTCCACGAGCGCGACCTCCCCAGCGACGCGAACCTCGTCGAGCGCTTCTTGCTCGCCGCCTACGGCAGCCCGGACCCCTTCCGCCGGCAGACCGACGGCGTGGGGGGCGGGGCGAGTCAGACGAGCAAGGCGGCCATCATCCGGCCCGCCGCCGCAGCCGGCTACGACGTGGTCTATCGCTTCGGCCAGGTGGCGATCGATCGCCCCGAAGTCGACTTCCGGGGAAACTGCGGGAACCTATCCGCCGCCGTCGGTCCCTTCGCCGTGGACGAGGGTCTCGTCCCGGCCGTCGAACCCTTCACCCGGGTCCGCATCCACCAGGAGAACACCGACACGCTCATCGTGGCCGAGGTCCCGGTGCGCGACGGCCGCTTCCTCGAGACGGGCGATTTCGAAATCGACGGGGTCCCCTTTCCCGGCTCCCGGATCCGGCTGCACTTCGTCCGGCCCGAGGGTGCGGTCACCAAATCGCTCTTCCCCACGGGCGCGCGCCAGGACCGCTTCACGCTCCCCGGCGGGAGAACGATCGCGGCGACCTGCATCGATGCCGCAAACCCCTTCGTCTTCGTGCGCGCCGATGCGCTCGGCGTCCCCGGCGCCGAGATCGAGCCCTTCGAGCGGAGTGCGGCGCTTGGCGAGGCGCTCGAGGCCGTGCGCCGGCAAGCCGCGGTGGCGATGGGGATCGCCTCCTCGCTCGAGGAGGCGGGCCGGCTCAACCAGGCCGTCCCCAAGGTGGCCGCGGTCGGCCCGCCGGCCGACTACGTGGCGGTGAACGGTCGGCCGGTCGCCGCCGGGGAGATCACCCTGGTTGCGCGCATGATGTCCATGGGCTCCCTCCACCGCGCCTACGCCGTGAGCGGGGCGATCGCCACCGCGGGCGCGGCACGCATCCCGGGGACGGTCGTGAGCGAGGTGGCGCGGGTTGCGGCGGAAAACCCGGCGCGCGTCGTGATCGGCCACCCGAGCGGCCGGATCGAGGCCGAGGCGCGGGTTGCGGAAACGGGCGGCGGGATCGTCTACGAAGAGGGGGTCGTGGGGCGGACGGCACGGCGCCTGATGGAGGGCTTCGTCCTCGTCCCGGAGCGGCTCTTCGCGGAGGGGCGGCCATGAGGAGAACCCACCGCGTCGTCGTCTTCCCGGGGGACGGGATCGGCCCGGAGATCGTGGATGCCGCACTCGAGGTGCTGCAGGCCCTGGAAGAGGCCATGGGCACCTTCCGGCTCGAGCTCGAGTTCCACCGCGCGGGGGCCGCCCTCTACCGCGAAACGGGCGAGGCGATCCTGCCGGAAGCCCTCGAGGCCTTCCGGCGCGCGCGCTGCGCCTTCAAAGGCCCGGTCGGGCTGCCCGACGTGCGCCGGCCGGACGGGACCGAGGCGGGGCTTCTCGGCGGGATCCTGCGCGTCGGCTTCGACCTCTACGCGAACGTGCGGCCGATCGCCCTCCTGCCGGGGGTCCCCGGCCCGCTCGCCGGTCATGCGCCGGGTTCGATCGACTACGTGATCGTGCGCGAGAACACCGAGGGGCTCTACCTCGCGCGCGGCCTGGGTCTTGTGACCCGCCAGGCGGCGGCGGACACGCTTCTTCTCACCGCGGCGGGCTGCGAGAGGATTTCGCGTTTCGCCTTCCACAGCGCCCTTTCGCGACCCGCAGGGGCGCCCGCGGACGGCAGGCGTCGCGTGACCCTCGTCGAGAAGAGCAACGTCCTTCGTTCCTTTGCCTTCTTCCGCCGGATCTTTCTCGAGGTCGCCTCCGAGTTTCCCGAAGTCGAGGCCGACTGCCTCTACGTCGATGCCGCCGCGGCCGCGCTCGTCTCGCGGCCGCAGGGCTTCCACGTGATCGTGACCGAAAACCTCTTCGGCGACATCCTCAGCGACCTCGGGGCAGCGACCGTGGGCGGGCTGGGCCTTTGCGCCGCGGCGAACGTGGGCGAAGAGGCGGCCTACTTCGAGCCGATCCACGGCTCCGCCCCCGCGATCGCGGGCAAAGGGCTCGCCAACCCCCTCTCGCAGATCCGCGCGGCCGCCCTGATGCTCGATCACCTGGGCGAAACCCAGGCCGCCGCAAGGCTGGAGAGCGCCGTGCGCCGCGCTTGCGCCGCAGGACGGATCCCGTTCACGAGGGAGGGCGGTGTGGAGGGCGGGCCGCAGGCGGCGGCGGACGCGGTGAAAGAGGCCCTGCGCGCCGCCTGAGCCGGGGGCGGGGGGGTTAGCCCGCCTTGCTCTGCTCGGATGCGTTCTTGACCAGGGCCGCCCAGCGGTAGAGGGCGTGCACGAACTTGCTGTACGGAAGGAGGGCGAAGAAGGCCGCAACCGCGGCGAGGTGCAGCGCCAGGAGAACGCCCATGGCCGCGGTTTCGCGCAAGAAGAGGAGAAGAATCCCGGTCCCGTTCACCGCCAGCAGAAGGCCCAAGAACGCAAGCTCCATCCCGCGGCCCTCCTCGTCGGCCGGTTCGCAGTCCATCCGGGCCTTGAGAACCATCAGCCCGCAGAGCCCCGCCGTCATCGCCAAGCCGCCGGCAAGGCCGAGGAGGACCGGCAGGCTCAACCACGGGTAAGGGGCGGGAAGCCCGAGAACGTGGTCGTAGAAGGCCGCGGCCGTGGTCGAGGCGAACGCCGCGAGGAAGCCGTAGAAGACGAGGTGGTGGAGCCGGCGCCGCCCGTGGCGGAAGCGCTCGTCGGGGTAGTTGCAGCCGTGGCCTCCGCCTTCGAGGTAGGTGAGCCGGAGGACGTCCTTCAGGGCGCGAAGTTGGTGACCCGGGGCGAAGAACTCGGAGGCCTTCGTGCCCGTCTGCCTGAGAAACGAGAAGAACCCCGCCGCGAGCGCAGCGAGCGCCCCCAGCGCCAGCGCCGAAAAAACACCCAGCATCGCGCCGTAGGGGATGACGCGGTAGAAGGCGCCGGCGCCCGACCGGGCCGCCCAGAGGCCGCTTTCGGCGGACAGGGCCCCCCAGAGGAGAAAGACCGCCGCCGCCGCGAGCCCGGCCGCCCAGACAGCCAGGCCGTTGCGGCGAAAGAGCCCGGAGAACCGCTTCGGCCGCGCGAATTCCTGCCAGGTCGTGCGCCTCAGCGCGGCGAGCGCGCGCGGCACGTTCACGGCGAACTCGTGCGGCGGCGCGTACTGGCAGGCGTACCAGCAGCCGCGGCAGTTGTGACAGAGGTTGGCGAGGTAGCGCAACTCTTCGGACGCAAAGGTCCGCCGCAGCTCCATCGCCGGGAACACGGCGCAGAAGCCTTCGCAGTAGCGGCAGGCGTTACAGATCGTCATCACCCGCTCGGCTTCCCGGAGCAGCTCATCCGCGGACATGGCGTGCGGCCTCCCTTCCCGCGATCCGTCCGAAAACGGTCCCGATCGTCATCCCGAAGCCCGCCATGTAGCCCTGGCCGAGGATGTTTCCCGACATGATCTCGCCCGCGGCGAACAGGTTTTCGCAGGGCCGCCCATCCTCGCGCAGGACGCGGGCCCGCTCGTCCACGGCGACCCCGAGGTAGGTGAAGGTGATCCCGGGCCGGAGCGGGTAGCCATAGAAGGGGGGGCAATCGAGCGGCTGCGCCCAATGGCTCTTCGGGGGTGCGATCCCCTCGGTCGCGCAGTCATCCAGGCGGGCCGGATCGAAGCGTCCGGGGCGCACCGCGCGGTTGAAGGCGGCGACCGTCTCCTCGACCGCGCCGACCGGGAGCCCGAGGTTCGCGGCGAGCTCGCCGATCGTCCGGCCGGTGACCGGCGGGAAGACCGAGGGCATGAAGAGAGGGAGCGCCTTGGCATCGATCAGGCAGAACGCTTCCTGGCCGGGCTGCCCGGCGACGAGCCGGCCCCAGATCGCGTAACGCTTGGGCCAGAAGTTTTCGCCCTCGTCGTAGAAGCGCTTTCCCTCGCGGTTCACCACGATGCCGAAGGGGACGCAGTCGAGCCGGGTGACGATCCCGCCGTCGAAGCGCGGCGCGCGCGCGTCGACCGCGACCGCGTGGCACTGGCGGGGGTCGCCCACGGCCTTGGCCCCGCGCGCAAGCAGGGTGCGAAGCACGCGGCCCGTGTCGAAGGGGCTGCCGCGGATGACGAAGCGGTCGGCCGCTTCGCCCCAGATCTCTTTCAGCCAGGCGAGATCCGCCTGGAAGCCCCCGGCGGCGCACACGCAGGCCGCGGCCGAAACGAGGCGCTCCGCTCCCCGCTCCCGCACGCGGGCGAAGCGAAAGCGGCCGTTTTCCACCTCGAGGTCGACCGCCTCGGCTTCGTAGCGAATTTCGACCCCCAGCCGTGCGGCCGTGGCGTAGTAGGCGTTCACGAGGGCTTTTCCGCCCCCCAGGAAATGGGCGTTGGTCCGCGCCAGATGCAGCGTCCCCCGGAGCGGCGGCTGGAACATGGCACCGTGGGCCTCCATCCACTCGCCCAGGTCCTCGGATTCGCGGATGACGAGCCGTGCGAGGGCCTCGGTCGTCTTGCCGCCGGTGACCAGCATGAGGTCGTCCCAGAACTCCTCCTCGAGATAGGCGTCCTTGAGGTAGGGGGTGGGCTTTCTGTGGAGGAACCTGAGGTTCCGCGTGTGGCGGCTGTTTCCGCCGCGGAAGGAACGGGGCGCGCTCTCAAGCAGGATGACCCGCGCCCCGGCCTCGGCCGCGGTCATCGCCGCGCAAAGCGCCGCGTTCCCGCCGCCGATCACGAGAACGTCGCAGCCCTCCCGCCCCGGGGGATCTTCAAGGCTCATGGCAAACCGCCCCTTTCGTCGTCGCCTCCGGCGTAAAACGGCAATTGCGGTCTAACAAGAACCGTACCAGGAAGAAAGACAGGCGGCAATCGCAGCCGGCCGGGAAAAACCACGGCCGGCGCGGCACGGGCGAACCCCTCCGGTGAAACAATCTGTTTCAGCGGGAAACGCGGGCCGGCGGCGCGACGGAGGCTCACCACCCGGCCCTACATCCCTTGACGCGCTTGAGCCGGTTCGGTTAGGTTAAAAAGCAATTTTCCGCGTTCGGTTGCGCTTGTCCAACCCTTTTCCGAACTCGAACACGTGGGCGTCGATGCCGCGCGCCGAATCCGTAAAGGACGACTCCGCCCAGGACCCCGCCGCCGCAGGTTTTCCTTCCCGCTCCCTGACGGCCGCCGCTTCCCGTCTCCCTTCCGAAGCCGAGGGGGCATTCCGCCGCCTGCTCAAGGCCAGCCCGGTCGGGCTCGCCATCACCACCTTCGATGAGGGCCGCTACCTTGAGGTGAGCGAAAGCGAAAGCCTGCTCACGGGTTACAAGCAGGAGAAGTTGATCGGGCGCCGGGCGCTCGACTTCGGCTTCTACGACGACCCCGAGGACAGCCGCGAGATCCGCCGCCGGCTCCTCAGCGAGGGTACCCTCACGAACTACCCCTTCCGTTTCCGCCGCAAAACAGGGGAGCTGCGCTGGGGCCTGATCTCGGCCAGTCTCTTCGAGTTCGAGGGCAGGAACTGCATTCTTTCGACCGTCACCGACGTGACGACCTGCGCACCATGGAGCGGGCGCACAAGTTGAACGAGGCGCGCGTGCTCCTCGCCTCCGAGAGTGCCACCATCGGCTGGTGGGAATGGGAGATCACGAGCGGGGTTGTGCGCTGCAACGATTCCTATTACACCATGCTCGGCTACGCCCCGCAGGAGTTTCCCGTCACCTACGAGACCTGGAAGGAACTCCTTCACCCCGAGGAGCGCGCCACCGCGGCCGCGGTGGTCGAGGAAATGCTCTCCGGCTCCCGCGAGGCCTTCGATGTGGAAGGCCGCCTGCGGCGCCGCGACGGCTCCTACCACTGGGTGCGCGGCATCGGCCGGGTCTTCGCGAAAAGCGTGGAGGGGGTCCCGATCCAGGCTTTCGGCCTGCATGTCGACATCCACGAGCGGAAATCCTCCGAGGAGCGCCTGCGACGCTTCAACGAGGAGCTTGACCGCCTCGTCCGCGAGCGGACGGCCGAGCTGGAGCGTTCAAACGCCGAGCTCCGCCGCGAAACCGAGGCGCGGCGCACGGCCGAGGCCGAGCTCCGGGCGCTGACCGAGGAGCTTGCGCGGATCAACAACGCGCTCCACGTGGTTCTGCGCAAAAGCCGCGAGGAAAGCGAGGGCCAGGTCCGGCGCGTCGTGAGGGCGCTGCACGAGCTTGCCCTGCCGCACATCCAGAGCTTGAAGGAAAGCGGACTCAACCACCGCCAGGCGGTGCACCTCGAGCTTCTCGAAGACGCCCTGCGCGAGGTCACCTCCCCGGACCTCCTGCAGCTCGAAGAGATCCAGCGCCGCCTCACGCCGTCCGAGTTCAAAATCGCCACCCTGGTCCGCTCCGGAAAAACAACCAAAGAAATCGGGCAATTGTTGTCCATCTCGCCGCGCACCGTCGAAACCCACCGCAAACGCATCCGCCGCAAGCTGAACCTACCGGCCCGCACCCACAACCTCAAAAGCTTTCTCAGCTCTCTCCAGGAATCCAATCCGGCCTAATAACAGGTATAAATCATACCTGTTTAATACCCATAAATTCTGGGTTGCCACGATTCTCCGCTTTTTTTTAGAATATCTCGTTTCCGTAATCAGCGGAGGAAGAGATGGCGACCCGGTTGCCCGCAGCAGCAAGCGCTCTCTTTCCCGGATTGGATCCCGATCCCGAGCGAAACCTCCGTTTGATCGTCCGACACACCGCAAAATGGCTGCGCTGCGAATGTGCCGCCCTCGGCTTTTCCGAGGAGCAGGCGGAGAAAATTCGCTTCCGGGCCGCCTTCCGCCTCGACCCGCCCCCTTCGCCCGCGCGGGAGACGGCGCGCGAGATCTGCCGCGCCCTGCTCCTCAAGGGGAAACCCTATGCGGCGAGCGGCGCCTGCCCGCCGAACCCGCGGTTTCGGAGCTTTCTTGCCCATCCCGTGCTTCTCGACGGTCGCGCCTGCGGCGCACTCCTTGCGCTCGCTTCCCGGGAGCGCCGCTTCGACGAAGAAGAGCTTACCCTGATGGGCTTCCTCTCCGGTCTGGCGGCGTCCGAGGAAGGGAGGCGACGCGCCGAGGCGGCGGCGCAACGGCTTGCCGCGCTCGAGGCGGCGATCGCGGCGGTCGATTCCGCCCGCCGCGAGGCCACCTCACGGGAGGACTACCTCGAGCGGTGCCTCAGAGCCCTCCCCGGCGCGCTCAGGGCGGACGGCGCTTTTTTTCTGGCAGAACACACCGGAGCGCGGGCCCCGCTTGAGATCCGTTTCTTTCCTCCCCAGCCTGGAGAACGGCCCACGCCCGTAACCATGAACGGCACGCTCGAGGAGACGCTCCGCCGGAGTCCCGAAAACCGGCGTCTCGCTCCCGGCGAGCCCGTAATCCTCGAGGCCAAGGCCACTCTGCCCCGGCCGCTCTTCGCCCGGCGCGGGGTGAAGGCCTGGGTTCTCTCACCCCTTGGCCGAAACGGGCGCGTCAGCGGTCTCCTCGGGCTTGAGCTTAGGGGGAGAAAGGCGCGTTTTGAACCCTGCTGGGCGCGCGTTGCGGCCGCGGCCGCCGGGCTGTTGGGCCTGGGTCTGGAGGAGATTGCGTTTCGGGAAGGGATCGCCTCCCTGCGGCAGACGGTGCGGGAGGTCGTCGAAATCCTCGACTCCGAGCACGCCAAGGACCCCGCCGCGGAAGCCTCCCCGCCCGCAGGCGAGCCCATGCTCCTGGAGATCGAGCGTTCGCTTCGCCGACTCGCCGAGAGCGTCCGCGGCAAGCGGCGCTTCGCCTACCGCGACCTGACCCCGACCGAGATCCGGGTCGCCAACCTGATCCGCGAAGGCCGCTCGAGCAAGGAGGTGGCCGAACGGCTCGGGCTCTCCCCGCGCACGGTCCATACCCACCGGTACAACATCCGCAAAAAACTGAACCTCTGCGGCGGAAGCAAAACCCTCCGCGCCCACCTCTGCGCGATGGAGTGACCCCGGGCCATGAGCGATACGGATCATCCCTTCCCGCCCCTTGTCCGGCGCACGCTCACGGGACCGCTCGACGGCGCGGCTTTCAGCCGCGCGCTGCGAGAGGTTCTCTTCTGTATCTGTTTTCAAAATCCCCACGGCATCCTGATCGACTGTCGCAACGCGACGCTCTCCTTCTGCAGCCTGGGGGACATCCTCGACATCGTCAGGAACATCGCCCCCTTTCGGCCAAACCGCCCCGTCCGCATCGCCCAAATCGCCAACCCCGCCGACCTCGAACAGCTGCGCCTCCTGCGCCTGCTCGAGACCGTCCTGGAGATGGAAGGCTTCGCCTACCGCTTCTTTGTCGACCCCGAAGAAGCCCTGGCCTGGCTTGGGGAGTAAGCCGCAGCTTCTTCCCCCGGCGCGCCTCCGTCGCCCCTGCTACCCCCATGGCGGATAGGTCCGCTATCGGAGTGGGTATCCCTACGTTGAGGCTACTTGATCGACCCTCAAAAAAACGTTACCGATTCTTATCTACGTCGGAAGGGTGAGGACTTACCCCTCGCAGGAGCACCGTCCCGCCCCTGCCGCCGCACGTGGGCGTGGCCGCCTGGAAAGCCAATGAACCAATAGACCCCATGGACGTCCCCGATGATTGAGCAGGGCTGCGCCAGCATCCTGGATGCGATCTACGACGGCATTCTCGTCGCCGATGCCTCGGCCGTCGTCCGCTACGTCAATCCCGAGTATACACGCATCACAGGGGTCAACCACGAGGAAATCATCGGGCGCCCCCTGGCGGAGGTCCGGCCGGGGGCCATTTTGCCGGAGGTGATCCGTTCGGGGGTTCCGCGCGCCGGGGTTTTCCGCCGCGTGGGTGCGATCGATTACGTGGTCGACATGGCCCCGATCATCATCGCCGGGAGAATTGTCGGGGGGGTCTCCGTTTTGAAAGACCTCACGGAGGTGCAGCGCCTGTCCCAGGAATTGCGCCAATACGTAAACCGCGTAAACCGCCTGCACACGATCGTCCGCGACAGCTTCCGTGCGCGGTTTACCTTCGAGGACATCGTCGGGAAAAGCGACGCTATCCATGCTGCCGTGGCCTTCGCCCGCCGGATCGCCCGCGTCGAAAGCGATGTCCTGATCACGGGCGAAAGCGGGACCGGCAAGGAGGTCTTCGCCCAGGCAATCCACAACGCCAGCAGCCGCGCCGCAGCCCCCTTCATCGCCTTCAACTGTGCGGCACTCAGCCCCTCGCTCATCGAAAGCGAGCTTTTCGGTTACGGGGAGGGCGCCTTCACCGGGGCGCGGCGCAGCGGCAAGGTCGGCTTCTTCGAGATCGCCGACGGCGGGACGGTCCTGCTCGACGAGATCGCGGAGCTCAGCGTTGAGATGCAGGCGAAGCTGCTGAGAACGATTCAAGAGCGGAGAATCCGCAGGATCGGCGAAACCGAGGAAATCCCCGTCGATGTGCGGATCATCGCCGCTACCAATCGCGATCTCGAGCAGCGTGTGCGAGAGGGCCGATTTCGTGAGGATCTCTACTACCGGATCAATGTCGTAAACATCCATCTGCCGCCCTTGCTTGCGCGCAAAAGCGACGTGCGGCCGCTCGCGGACCATTTCCTCGGCCGCTGCCGTGCGCGACTGGGCCGGAATCTTTCGTTTTCAGTTGCGGCCTACGAGGCCCTCCTCGGCCACGACTGGCCCGGTAACGTGCGGGAACTGCAGAACGCCGTCGAGCATGCGGCCAACCTGGCGGACTCCGAGATCATCGAGCCGGAACACCTGCCCCGGGTGCTTCAGAAACGGGTCACCGGCAGATGCGGGGCCAACCTGAGGCAGCTCCTGCGGGAAGTGGAGCGGCAAACCATCATCGAGCGTCTGAACCATCACGGCCGGACGGTTGCGTCCAAAAAGCAAGTCGCACGTGAGCTCGGCCTCTCCCTCTCCACGCTGTACAGCAAAATGAAGCTCCTTGGCATCAATGACCCGAGGAGATAATATTTTCATTTTTCCGGAAATTCGGCGTATCCACTATCAGACGATCAGAATATGTGACAACCAATCGATATTTTTAATTTAATTTGATTTCCGGCTTTCCTTTATTTCCCGTTTTTCGGAACTGTAATCAAACCCCTCCCGACCGCAACAGTCGGCGCCTATGCCCTCCTACGAAGACGCGCGCTTTGTTTTCGCTGGTGCAACGAATCAAAGAAAATCAAGTTGTTGAATCCAAGCATCCTCCCTGTCGAGGCAGGCGGGATACCCGCTAGCACCCACCAAACGCCGGATGCGACCCGCTCCGGCATGACCGTTGCTCAAGAGAAGCCCTGCGGGACCCTGCGCCGTGAGGTCCTTGATCTTTCCAGAGATAAAAAAAGGGGGGAACCATGCAGGCTCTTCTGGGACTCGCAACGATGCTCGCACTCCTGGCGGCCATAATCACCCGAAGGCTTTCCGCCCTCGCCGCCCTGATCGCCATCCCCATCGCCGGCGCCCTGATCGGCGGGTTCGGTCTGCAAACGGGAAAGTTCATGGTACAAGGAATACAGAACATCGCACCGATCGTCGCCATGTTCGTCTTCGCCATCGTCTACTTCGGGGTCATGATGGATGCGGGAATGTTCGACCCGATCATCAAGAACATCCTGCGCCACGTGGGCAATCACCCGACACGGGTCGTATTCGGGACGGCGCTTCTGGCGATGGTCGCTCACTTGGACGGCTCCGGCGCGACCACTTTTCTCATCGTGATCCCGCCTCTGATCCCCCTCTACGACCGCCTCCGGATGGACCGGCGGGTCTTGGCCTGCGTCGTCGCTCTCGGTGCCGGGACGATGAACATTTTGCCCTGGGGAGGACCGACCATCCGCGCGGCGACGTCGCTTCAGATTCAGGTCACCGATCTCTACAACCCCGTCATCCCGGCCCACTTGTGCGGCTTGGCCTTCGTCCTCCTCACGGCCCTCTGGCTCGGGAGGCGAGAATCGCGGCGGCTGGGCGCCGTCGCCTCGAACGGGATCGAGCTCGGTGTCTACGAAAGGCAGTTGAGCGATGAGGAAAAAAGCCTCCGACGTCCACGCCTGTTCTGGTTCAATATCTTTCTGACCGCCGCCGTGATCGTGTGCCTCGTCTGGGGCAAGCTTTCCCCGGCCGTGATTTTCATGGTCGGTGCGACCCTGGCCCTTGTGGTGAATTACCCCAATGTGACTATGCAGCGAGCGCGCGTCGACGCCCACGCCAAGGCGGCCCTGATGATGGCGAGCATTCTCCTCGCCGCGGGTTCACTCATGGGGATCATGAAGGGCACAGGGATGATTTCCGCGATGGCGAAGGCGGCCGTCGCCTTCGTCCCGCAGGGCTTGGAAACGCATATCCCCATGGTGATGGCGCTCGTGTCGATGCCTCTTAGCCTGCTCTTCGACCCGGACTCTTTCTACCTTGGCTTCCTCCCCGTCGTGGCCGAGGTTGCCAAGGCCTTGGGGGTGCCGGTCGTCCAGGTCGGCCAGGCCGCGATCATCGGCCAGATGACGACCGGCTTCCCCTTGAGCCCTCTTACCCCGTCTACGTTCCTGCTGATCGGCTTGACCGGAGTCGAACTCGGTGAGCACCAGAAATTCACCTTCCTCTATGCGTACCTCGTCACCTTGGTGATGGCTTTGGCTTCGGTTCTGATCGGCCTTTACCCCCTGTGAGCGCAAAGAGGTCCGCTGATGAAAACGATCCGCATCGGATCAGGGGCGGGGTACTCGGGCGATCGGATCGAGCCCGCCGTCGAGCTCGCTGAGAAGGGTGAAATCGACTATCTCGTCTTCGAGTGCCTGGCGGAACGCACGATCGCGATCGCCCAGCAGGCGAAGCGCGGCGACCCCGCGGCAGGCTACGACCCTTTTCTTTCCGCTCGCATGGAGGCCTGCCTGCCGGTCTGCCGCCGTGAGGGGGTCAAAATCGTCACCAACATGGGGGCGGCCAACCCCCGCGCCGCAGCCGGCAAGGTCATGGAAATCGCCGGGCGCCTGGGTCTGAAAGGACTGAGCATCGCCGCCGTGACCGGAGACGACGTCCTGGACATTCTTCGCGCGGAGGACCCCATGATCCTCGAAATCGGCAGCCGCCTCTCGGCGCTCGGCGACCGGCTCGTTTCCGCGAACGCCTACCTCGGTGCCGGCCCGATTGCCGAGGCCCTTCGGAACGGCGCAGACGTGGTCGTGACGGGCCGTGTCGCCGATCCCGCTCTCTTTCTCGCGCCGATCATGCTGGAGTTCGGCTGGCGGGAGGACCAATGGGATCTCCTCGGCCAGGGCACGGTACTCGGCCATCTCCTCGAGTGCGCCGGGCAGGTGACGGGCGGGTATTTCGCCGACCCCGGTCTGAAAGACGTGCCCGGCCTTGCCCGTCTGGGTTTTCCCTTGGCCGAGATCGAAGAAGACGGCACCTTTGTCATCACCAAAGTGCCCGGCTCGGGGGGTGCGGTCACGCCGGCCACCTGCAAGGAGCAGCTCCTCTACGAGATCCATGACCCCTCTGCCTACATCACCCCCGACGTTGTGGCGGACTTTACCGGGGTGCGTTGTGCGCAAACCGGCCCCAACCGGGTCCAGGTCACGGGCGGCCGCGGCAAGCCCCGTACGGATACCCTCAAAGTCTCGATCGGTTACGTGGACAGCTGGATCGGCGAGGGCCAGATCAGCTACGGCGGCCCCGGCGCGGTGGCCCGAGGCCGGCTCGCCCTCGAGATCGTAACCGAGCGCCTGAGGTTGACAGGTGTCCCTTGCGAGGAGATCCGCTGCGAGCTGATCGGGATCAACTCGCTCCATGGCGAGAAAATCTCCTCTGGGCACGATCCCTACGAGGTGCGGTTGAGGGTCGCCGCGCGCACCAGGCGACGGGAGGAGGCCCTCCTCATCGGCAACGAGGTGGAAACGCTTTACACCAACGGCCCCGCCGGCGGGGCAGGCGCCTGGAAAGCGGCACGCGAGGTCGTGGCCATCGTCTCTACGCTCATCGCCCGGCCGCTCGTCAAGCCGACCATCCACTACTACGAGGTGCATGCATGAAGCTCCGCAAAATCGCCCACTCCCGCACCGGCGACAAGGGCAACACGGCCAACATCGCGGTCATCGCCTACCGGCCTGAAGATTATCCGCTTCTTGAGCAACACCTGACGGCCGTTCGCGTGAAAGAGTTCTTCTCCGAGATCGTCCGCGGCGAAGTCGTCCGCTACGAACTCCCCGGCATCGGGGCGCTGAACTTCGTCCTGCACGAGGCGTTGAGCGGGGGGGTTACCCGAACGCTCGCCCTCGACATCCACGGCAAATCCCTGAGCTCCGCGATCCTCGAGATGGAGATCCCCGACCGCTGACCGCTGAGGGGCGCGGCAAGCCCTCTTGCACATCGGGGCCGTGGTCAATCCGAGAGGAACAGACATGGTGTTGCGGAAAAATCGAGGGCCTCGCGATTTCTCATCTTCATTTGTTTGGGATGGGTCTGGACCTCTCTGCGCCCTCCTCTCCTCTCCGAGCAAATTCGCCTTTCCCGGAAATTTCCCCAAGCCCCTCTGACCTTCGCTCGCAATTTTTACTTCGCCTGAAAATCTTTCTATGAAAAAATAGTGAATTATCGAATTTAATGATATAATAATGGACGTCCCCTAGTTGCGTTTCGGTAAGATCAGGGTAAAATAAAAGGTGTTGTAAAATTCCACGATCCGGGAGGATGAGATGAAACGGTTGGTCATGGCTGCGCTCTTCGGCATCGCTCTTGCCCTCTTTGCTTTGCCCATCCCTTCGCTTCAGGCCGACGATCTGGCCTCCGGGGCGCGGATTCATCAGAAATTCAAACTTCTTCCTGGAAAGGTGACCGACCGCTACGTTGTCTATGTCCCCTTCGAGGTCACTCGGCCGGGACGGGTCCGGGTGTACCACGAGATCACGGGGGCGGACATCCGGGTGGATCAATCGGCGGAGTTGCCGAACTATGTTCTGGCCGACGCCCGCATCTTCGAAAAGATCGACGATGCGGCCTGGGTGAGGATGTGCAAGTCCATCGTGAACCACGTGCCGACGCTCAAACTCGAAGCCGAGGTGATGAAGGAAATCGTCCAGGAAGTGAAGGATCTCCTCGGCAAGGAAGACAAGCCCAAATGGTATCACGGCGGCCGGAAACTTCTGGACAAGAGCGATCCCCTGGTCCTCGATGTGGACGATCGCGACCTGCGGACGACGAAAGGAAGGTACGTGGTCGTCCTCCGCAACCCCACGAAAGGCGAGTACCACGGCAACATTTTGATCTCCTTTCCCGGCGAGGTGTGGGCGGTGGACCCAGATCTGGAGGCCGCCTACGAGCGAAAGCCCGATCTCGCCGTCCAGGACATCACGCTCGACCCGGACAACCGCGTGGTGGTGACGCTGGTGAACGAGGGGCCGGGCTGGCTCCACGAGGTGCGCTACAACCGCACGGGCGAGCGGGTGATCCGCCTGGAGGTCGAGGTGAACGGGAAGAAAGCGGTCGCGGTGCCGCTTGCCGAGGCGGACCCGAAATACGCCCTCAAGCATAAGGGGAACCCCGTGGCCTACCGGACCGAGATCCGGCTCTCCGAGCCGGCGCGGGTCATGGCCGTGATCGACGCCGATGACGTCGTGGCCGAGCCCGACGAGAAAAACAACAAAAAAAGAGAAAGCCTGACGCCGCGTGAGGCCTCCGCAGCCTCCGCCGAGCCCGGAAAACGCGTGAAGCGCGGCTCCGAGGGCGCAGCGGGCGACGGAACCGGAACCGTGCAAGCGGGCGGCGGCATGCCCGATCTGGCCGTGGCCGATATCTCTCTCGACAACCGCCGACGGGTCGCCGTGCGCGTCGAGAACCGCGGGGCGGGGATTGCACCCGAGCTCTACCGCGCCAACCCGCCGGTCCAAGTCCGGCTCCTCATGAACGGCCGGAGCTGGGCTTATGTCCCGCTCGCCGCGCTTGACCCGGCGGGCGCGCTCCGGCAGGCAGGCGGAAGCGCCGTCTGGACGGGCGACCAGGCGCTGCGCGAGGCGGCCGATATCACGGTCGTCCTGGACGAGGGAAACCGCCTCCCCGAGTCAAACGAGGAGAACAACACCCTGACGAAGCGCCTCAGCCCGTAGCCAGAAACGGCGCCCAAGCGCCCCGGTGCCGCCTTTCCGGCCGCCCCTTGCGGGTGTTGACCCGCCCGCGGGGGCGGCTCTTTTTCTTTTTCCCCCTGAAGAGAAAGAATTCTTGATCCTCGCTTTAAAGACGAAAGCGTGCCAGAATGACGTCTCCGAGGTTATCCCAATATGACAATGGACGTCCCCTCTTTGGCGTTGGTGGCGTGGGCGAACGTGTGCGTGATCTGGGGGACGACCTACCTCGTGATCCGCATCGGGGTGAGCGAGGTGCCGCCCTTTCTCTTTGCCGGCATCCGCTGGCTGATCGCCGGGTTCGTCTTCACGGCGGCCCTGCGGCTGAAAGGGACAGCCCTCCCCGCCCGCCGGGAGCTCGGGCACCTTGCGGTCGTGGGGGTCCTGCTTCTGGGGCTGGGAAACGGGCTGGTTGTCTTCGGCGAGCAGTGGGTGGCGAGCGGGCCGGCTGCGCTCATGATCACGACGACGCCGCTCGTGATGGTGGCGCTCGAGTCCCTGCTTCCGCGGCGGCCGCGGCTAAACCTGGCCGTGGCCGTGGGGCTGCTTCTCGGGCTTGCCGGGGTTCTCCTCATCTTCGGGGTCGACCTCGAGGCATTCTCCGATCCTGGAAACCGCAGCGGTCTGCTTTCCCTTCTCGGTGCGGTTTTTTTCTGGTCGCTGGGCTCCCTTTACTCGAAGTACGTGCGCCTCGCGGTACACCCCTTCATGGGGGCGGCCGTACAGATGATCATCGCGGGCGCGGTCCTGACCCTCGCGGGCGTTTTGGCGGGGGAGATCCCGCGGCTCCACTGGGAGGCCCGGGGTCTCTGGGCTCTCGCCTACCTCGTGATCGTCGGCTCCTTCGTGGGCTACCCCTCCTACATCTACGCCGTGGCGAAGCTTCCGCTTGCCTTCGTCTCGACCTACGCCTACATCAACCCCGTGATCGCCCTCTTCCTGGGCTGGCTCGTTTTGGATGAGCCCCTCGGGCTCAAGGTCGCCGGCGCAGCCGCCCTGATCCTCGCCGGCGTCTGGTGCGTGAAGCGCGGCGCTACCCGTCCCTGAAGCCCGATAGGAATCGCAGGTGCGTCGGCACGCCCGCCCCCTCTGGGGCCGTTCGCTTTTTTCAACCGCCTGTGGCAACATGAGGGGCATGGCGGCAGATCCTGATATCAGAATGGACGTCCCCTATCTGCTCGCGGGGGACATCGGGGGCACAAGGAGCCGGCTTGCCGTGTTCGCGCCGGCAGGCGGCTTCCGGCAGCCGGTCGCCGCCAAAGAGTATGCGAGCGCCTCCTTTCCCGATCTCGAGTCCCTGGTTTCCGCCTTTCTCGGGGAGGTGAACGCCCGTGTCGGCGGCGCTTGCTTCGGGGTGGCCGGGCCGGTGCGCGGGGGCCGGGCCGCCCTCACCAACCTCCCGTGGGTCGTGGACGAACAAAGGCTTGGCGCGCGCTTCGGCTTCGACGGCGTGCGCGTGATCAACGATGTGGCGGCGCTCGCCGCGTCCGTTCCCCTGCTTAGCGGGGAGGATGTCGCGCCGCTCCAGGCGGGGCGCCCGGCCGCAGGCGGGACGATCGCGGTCGTGGCCGTGGGGACGGGGCTGGGGGCCGCCTTCCTCGCCTGGGACGGCTCCCGCTACCGCGTTTTCCCCTCGGAGGCCGGGCATGGCGACTTCGCGCCGGCTGATTCGCGTCAGGCGCAGCTTTTCCTGTTTCTGCGGGAGCGCTTTGCGCATGTCAGCCGCGAGCGGGTCTGCTCGGGAAGGGGGATCCGGATCCTCTACGAATACCTGGAGGGGGAGGGTTTCGCGAAGGAGGCCGAAGGGCTCAAGCAAACGATCGCGGCGGCGCCCGACCCCGTGCCCCGCATCGTCGCCTCGGCCCTGGGCGAAGAGCACCCCTCTGCCCTCTGCCGCGGGACACTCGAGCTCTTCATCTCGATCCTCGGTGCCGTCTGCGGCGGCCTCGCGCTGGATTTTCTCGCAACCGGCGGTATCTTTCTAGGGGGAGGCATCCCGCCCCGCATCCTTCCTATGCTGCGGGGCGGCTCGTTTATCACGGCGTTCCGGGCCAAGGGAAGGATGGAAGCGCTCTTGGGGGAGATCCCCGTGCACGTCATTGTGGACCCCTGGGCCGCGCTCCGCGGTGCCGCCCGGGAGGCCCTGTCCGTTTCGCCCGCAAGCCGCGTCGCCCGCTGAAGGCGAAACCGGAGCAGGAATTTGCGATGAGCCCCTTTTTACCGCCCGCTGCCGGGGCTTCCCGGCGGAAAGCGAAAATCGTCCGCCTGGCACTTCTTGCCGGGGTCGCCTCAGCCGCCGGGTTCGCCCTCTTCCGCCTCGACCTCCAGGAGGCCCTGCGCGGCGCCCTTGCCTGGATCGCAGGCATCGGGCCGGCCGGGGTCCTTTTCTTCATCGGGCTTTACATCGTGGCGAGCGTCCTCATGCTGCCGGGTTCCATCCTCACCCTGGGGGCGGGTGCCGTATTCGGGCTCTCCCAGGGCTTTGTCGCCGTCCTGGCCGGGGCCACCCTGGGGGCGAGCTGCGCGTTTCTCGCCGGCCGCTACCTCGCACGCGACTGGGTGGCAAGAAAGATCGCCGACAACCCCCGCTTTCGCGCGGTGGACGAGGCCGTGGGCCGCGAGGGCTGGAAGATCGTCCTGTTGACACGGCTTTCGCCCGTTTTCCCCTTCAACGTCCTCAACTACTCCTACGGCCTGACGAAGATCAGCCTGCGGCACTATTTCCTTGCCTCCCTGACGGGAATGATGCCGGGCACCCTGCTCTACACCTACCTCGGCTCCCTCGCCGGGGATCTGGCCGCCCTGGGGACCGGCCGGGCCCAGCGAACGCCGGGCGAGTGGGCGCTCTACGCGGCGGGCCTTGCGGCGACGGCGGCGGTGACCGTCTTCGTGACGCGGGTCGCCCGGAGGGCCCTCGCGCAGCGGATCGAGCCGTAAAAGGGAACCCCCTCGTGGCCGAAAACGGAGAAAACGCCGTTCGGGTTCTCCCCTGGGATGAGGAGAACCGCCTGCTGGTCGCCCGCGTACGCCCCCCCGGCTGGGTGAACCCGAAGCCCGCGGCCCGCTACAACCTCGTCGTGATCGGCGCGGGGACGGCCGGTCTGGTCGCCGCGGCCGGGGCGGCGGGGCTCGGGGCAAAGGTCGCCCTGGTCGAGCGGCGGCTGATGGGCGGAGACTGCCTGAACACGGGCTGCGTGCCCTCGAAGGCGCTGATCGAGGCGGCGCGGGCGGCGGCCGCTGTCCGCCGCGCGGCCGGGTTCGGCATCCTCGTCCCCGAGGGCGTGCAGGTCGATTTCGGCGCCGTGATGGCCCGCCTGCGGCGGCTCAGAGCGGCGATCGCCGCAAACGACTCCGCGGAGCGCTTCCGCAGCCTGGGGGTCGATGTCTTCTTCGGGGAGGCGCGGTTCATCGATCCCCACACCGTCGAGGCCGCGGGCGAGCGGTTGCGCTTCAAAAAGGCGCTCATCGCCACCGGCTCGCGGCCGGCGATCCCGCCGATCCCGGGAATCGAGACGGTCGATTTCCTCACCCACGAGACGCTTTTTTCGCTGACCGAGGTTCCGCGGCGGCTTGCCGTGATCGGCGCCGGGCCGATCGGCTGCGAGATGGCCCAGGCCTTCGCCCGCTTCGGCGCAGAGGTGCGGCTCATCGAGGCCGCCCACGGGATCCTGCCGCGCGAGGAGGGAGACGCCTCGGCCCTCGTCCTCGAGGCGCTGCGGCAGGACGGGGTCGAGGTTCTCTGCTGCGGCCGCGAGCTTTCCCTTTCGCCTGCGGAGGACGGCCGCGTGCGCCTTGCGGTCACCTCCCACGGCGTCCGCCGTGAGGAGCGGGTCGACCGGCTGCTCCTCGCCGCAGGCCGCACCGCAAACGTCGCAGGACTCGGCCTGGAGGCGGCGGGGGTCGCGTTCACCGAAAAAGGTGTCACGGTGAACGACCGCCTGCAGACGACCCACCCGGACATCTACGCCGCGGGCGACGTCTGCTCGGCCTTCCAGTTCACCCATGCCGCGGACTTCATGGCGCGCCTGGTCTTACGCAACGCCCTCTTCTTCGGCCGCGCGGGCGTCGGCTCCCTCACCATCCCCTGGTGCACCTATACCGACCCGGAAATCGCCCATGTGGGCCTGACGCCCGCGCAGGCTGCTGAAAAAGGGATCGCGCTCGAGACCCACACGCAGCCCCTTACGGAGGTCGACCGCGCCGTGCTCGCCGGCGAAACCTCGGGGATGGTGCGCATTCATGTCCGCAAGGGAAGCGACCGGATCGCGGGGGCGACGATCGTCGCCCCGCATGCGGGAGATTTGATCGCCGAAATCGCGCTTGCCATGACCCACGGGCTGGGGTTGAGTCGGATCGCCGCGACCATTCACCCCTACCCCACGTTCGCCGAGGCCATCCGCCGGGCGGGCGACGCCTGGAACCGGGGCCGGCTCACCCCGAAGGTGAAGCGCTGGTTTTCCCGCTGGATGGCCCTGCGCCGATAGCCCGCACAGGAGCCTGGACCCCCACCGGGAACGCCTGGGCGGCGCAGGCCTGCAACCTCATCATGATATGCAAATGGACGTCCCCTATTTGGGGGGGGCAAGCGATGAGTGATGCTCGACGATCTTCCAGTCGTTGTCGCGCCATTGGTAGACGAAGGTGTAGCGCGCCTCGACCGTCTCGCGGCCGCCTTGCTTGCCGTCGACCTGGAAGCGGTATAGGCCCGAGTTGACCGCAACTCCGCCAAGGAGCCGGGTGTGGGGCTCGACGGCGGTGCCGACCGGGCGTTTCGGAAGAAAATTCTTGGCGAAGTAAGAGCGGATCTTGCGGTGACCCTTCTTGACATCGCCCTTTAGCGTCGAAAGGAGTATCGCGTCAGGGGCATACAGGGCCGTCACCTTGTCGGCGTTGCCCGTCTTCAGCGCAGCAAACCAGCGGTCAAGCTGTTTTTCAACTTCTTTCACGACGCTTGACATGCGATTCCTCCTCCTTGGATGTTTTCACGGATTGCCCTGGAGAACGGCGGAAATGAGACCCCGGTGTGGTACCGCACACCGATGGTTTTTGTCAAGAAAACAACTTGTGTTCAGCGGCAAGGAAGAGCTCAAAGGGGGGAACATCAGGGCTCTCCAGGGTCTAAAGGAGGGCGGTGCACTGCTTTTTTATGGAAGAAAGGGCCTCAAGCCGCACGCGGGCCCTTCGACAATGAGGGCGAAGGGCCTCTTCCGGTATTGCGCGGGCGGGCTCCGTAGTGCATAAAGAGGACTCGTTGGCGCCGAGTACCCCTGGGCGGCGCGGGCCTGCACCTTCATCATGATATGCAAATGGACGTCCCCTACATCCATATGGATGATATCGTACTGACCGCGTTCATTTTCATGGCGGCCCTGCTGTACTCGTCGGTCGGCCATGGCGGGGCATCCGGCTACCTCGCCGCGATGGCCTTCCTGGGGGTTGCACCGGCGGTGATGAAGCCTGCCGCCTTGACCCTGAACATCCTGGTCGCCGTGATCGCCACCGTCAAGTATTGCCGTGCCGGAGCCTTCTCCTGGCAACTCTTCTGGCCCTTCGCCCTTGCCTCCTCCCCCTTCGCCTACCTGGGGGGAACCCTCACCCTGCCGGGACATGTCTACAAGCCGCTGGTAGGGGCCGTCCTCATCTACGCGGCATGGCGCTCCTTCCGCACCGCAACCGACTCGGCGCCGCTGCGCGGCGTGCGGCCGCACTGGGCGTTCTTGCTGCTTGCCGGCTCCGCGCTGGGTTTTCTTTCGGGGCTGACCGGTGTCGGCGGCGGGATCTTTCTCAGCCCGTTGCTGCTCTTCTTCCGCTGGGCGGAGGCGAGGGTCATCTCGGGGATCGCCGCCGCCTTCATCCTCGTCAATTCCGTAGCCGGCCTGCTTGGCGTCGTCACCGCGGCGACCGCCTTGCCCGCCACACTGCCCTACTGGGCGGCAGCGGCGGTTGCCGGCGGGTACGCCGGCGCGGAATACGGAAGCAGACGATTGGCCAACCCCGCCATCCAGAAGCTTCTCGCGCTTGCCCTCCTGATCGCGGGGGCGAAAATGATCGCCACGGCCTGAAGCTCCCCGGCGCGAATGCGCCCGGCGGGGGGACGAAAAACCCGCTCAGGCAGATTGCACAAGGGCTCATTTGCACCCGCCCTGGTTCATGGCAGGCATTTTGAGTCACCCCGGATTTCCCGGTGACATCCGGCAACCCCGCCCGAAACGGAAAGGGGTCACAGACCTGAGTCTGTGACCCCTTGATTTTCCTGGCGCGCCCGGAGGGGCTCGAACCCCCGGCCTACGGATTCGAAGTCCGGCGCTCTATCCAGCTGAGCTACGGGCGCGGGAAATTCTGGGGTGAGTGGTGGGACTTGAACCCACGACAACCGGGGCCACAACCCGGTGCTCTGCCAACTGAGCTACACCCACCGCAAGCGGAAAGAAAGGCCTTCCGGGAACACGAAGAGTAACAAAACCCCCTCTGCGGATCAAGGGGAAAATGGGGTTGAAAAAGGGGCGCGGACTGCATAGAAGAGGCCGATGCACCCGCTCGTCACCTTCGTGATCCGCGCCGTCCTGGGATTGGCCTTCGCGGCCCTCATCCTGCGCATGTTCCGCGGGCACATCGCCCCGGATGCGGTGGTTTTTCTCGCGGCGCTGCTCGTCGGCCTCGCCTACGTCTTCGAGGCCGTCAGGCGCCGCTCCAACCGGCAGGGCCCCCCGTGAAACCGATCATCCTCGGCACCGCTGGCCACATCGACCACGGCAAGACGAGCCTTGTCAAGGCCTTGACCGGCATCGACACCGACCGGCTCAAGGAGGAAAAGGAGCGCGGCATCACGATCGAGCTCGGCTTCGCCCACCTCAGGCTTCCCTCCGGGCGCCGCCTCGGGGTGGTCGACGTGCCCGGCCACGAAAAGTTCGTCAAGCACATGGTGGCCGGGGCGACCGGCATCGATCTCGTCATGCTCGTGATCGCGGCCGACGAGGGGGTGATGCCGCAGACGCGCGAGCACATGGAGATCTGCACGCTCCTCGGCGTGCGCCACGGGATGATCGCGCTCACCAAGATCGACCTCGTGGACGAGGAGATGCTCGAGCTCGCCCGCGAGGACGTGAGCTCCTTCGTCCGCGGCGGCTTCCTCGAGGAGGCGCCGCTCATCCCCGTGTCGGCCGCGACCGGGCAGGGCATCCCCGAGTTGCTCGCCGCCCTCGAGCGTCTCGCCGCGCGGGTGCCGGAGCGGCCGCCCTCGAGCCTCTTTCGCCTGCCCGTCGACCGCGTCTTCACCATGAAGGGCTTCGGGACCGTGATCACCGGGACCCTCGTCTCGGGCCGCGTCCAGGTGGGCGACCCGGTGATGATCTACCCCCAGGGGCTCTCCTCCCGGGTGCGCGGCCTCCAGGTGCACAACGAGCCCGTCCCCGCGGCCGAGGCCGGCCAGAGGACGGCGGTCAACTTCCAGGGGCTCGAAAAAGAGGCGATCGAGCGCGGCTGCGTCCTTGCCTTCCCCGGCACCCTCAAGCCGAGCTACATGGTGGACCTCTCCTTCCACTACCTCGCCAGCGCCCCGAAACCGCTGAAAAACCGGACGCGCGTGCGCTTCCACGCCGGAACGAGCGAGATCCTGGGCAACCTGATCCTCCTCGAGGCCGACGAGATCGCCCCCGGCGAGACGACCGTGGCCCAGCTGCGGCTCGACCAGCCGGTCGCCCTCGTCAAAGGCGATCGCTACGTGGTGCGAAGCTACTCGCCCGTGCGCACGATCGGCGGCGGGACGATCCTGCATCCCATCCCGCCCAAGCACAAGCGTCTCCAGCCGGAGATCGTCTCCTTCCTCAAGGCCGTCGCCGACTGCCCCGCCGAGGAACTGCTCGAGCGGCACATCGCCCAGGCGGGGTTTTCCGGGATCTCCTTCGCGGAGCTGCGCCTGGTGAGCGCCCTCACCGACAAAGCGCTCGAGGGGCACCTCCAGGCGCTTCTGTCGCGGCGGGCGATCGTGCTCGTCGACCGCGACCAAAGGAGCTACGTCCACGAGGGGCGCTTCCGCGAACTCGTCGGCATCGTGGCCGGGGCGCTCACCCGCTACCACCGCGAAAACCCCCTCAAGTCCGGAATGCTCAAGGAAGAACTGAAGAGCCGCTTTCCGCGGCCGGCCGACCCGCGCCTCTTCCAGCTCGTCCTCCAGCAGATGATCCGCGAGGGGAGCGTCCTCCAGGAAGAGAAGACGGTGCGCCTGAAGACCCACGAGGTCGCGCTCGCCTCCGATGAGGCAAGTTTGCGCGAGGAGATCCTGCGCGCCTATCGCGAATGCGGGCTCCAGCCCCCTTTCTTCCGCGACATCGTCCAGAACCTCAAGGCCGACCCCCGCCAGGCGAAGGACGTGCTCAACCTCCTGATCGAGGAGGGAAAGATCGTGCGCACCAAGGAGGACCTCTATTTCCACCACGAGGCGATCGAGGCCCTGAGGGAGCGCATGCTCTCGTTCTTCGCGCAAAACCCGGAGATGACCCCCACCCAGTTCAAGGAGCTGACCGGCGGGGCGCCGCGGAAGTTCCTGATCCCGCTTCTCGAATACTTCGACGGGAAAAACTTCACCCTGCGCGTCGGCGACGTGCGCAAGCTGCGCCGCGCCTGAAGGCGCACCCCCCGCTCAGCTAAGCTCGACCGCCAGTCGCTCGGCGACGAGCATCCCCCGGGCCGTGGGGAACAGCCGGCCCCCCTCCACCCGCAAAAGCCCCCGGCCGGCGAACTCCGCGACGGCCCCGGCCCGCTCGGCAAGGAGATCCCAGCCGAGCCCCTCGCGCAGCCAGGCGAGATCGACCCCCCAGGCGGTCCGCAAGCCGAGAAAGAGGGCCTCGAGAACCCGCTGGCTGCGGTCGAGCTCCTCGCCGCCCGCCGCGGGCGGCTTTCCCGACCGAAGCGCCGCGAGCCAGCGGCCGAGATGGGGCGGGTTCCAGAAGCGGCGCGGCGGGAGAAACGAGTGCGCCCCCGGGCCGAAGCCGAGGTAGGGCGCCCCCGTCCAGTACTTGAGGTTGTGGCGGGAGACGGCGGGGCCCCCCGCCCCGCCGAGGTCTCGGGCGAAGTTCGAGATCTCGTAGTGGACGAAGCCGCCTGCGGCGAGGCGCGCGGCGGTGAGGAGGAAGAGCTCGGCCGCGGTCTCTTCCGCGACCGCCTGCAGCCTCCCCGCGGCGAGGTCGCGGCCGAGCGGGGTCCCGGGTGCGATCGTGAGGAGATAGCAGGAGAGGTGATCGGGCCCGAGGGCGAGCGCCGCCTCGAGGTCGGAGAGCCACTCCCCGGCGCTCTCTCCCGGCAGGCCGTAGATCAGGTCGATCCCCACCCGCTCGAACCCCGCAGCCCGGGCGGCCGCGAACGCCCGCACGGCCTCGGCCGGGCCGTGGATCCGTCCGAGGAAACGCAGCTTCTCTTCCCGCAGGGATTGCACCCCCAGGTTCAGCCGGTTCACCCCCGCCGCGCGGAAGGAGGCGAGCTGGCCGCCCGCAACCGTCCCGGGGTTCGCCTCGAGGGTGACCTCGGCGCCGGGGTCGATGCGGAAGGAGCCATGCAAGCGCTCGAGGATCCCGGCCACGGCCGCAGCCGGCAAGAGCGAGGGCGTTCCGCCGCCGAGGTAGACCGTGTCGCAGGACAGGCCGGCTTTTCCGGCAAGCGCGATCTCGGCGCTCACGCCCTCGAGGTAGTCGGAAAGGGGGTGCGGGGGCGCAAGCGAGTAGAAATCGCAATAGCGGCACTTCCGGAGGCAGAAGGGGACGTGGACGTAGAGCCCGCAGGCCGGGGAGGCCGGCGGGAGGCCGGGAAGCCGGCTGAGGCGGGGCTCCACGACAGCCCTCCCTTACCTCTTCCAGCCGCCCAGGAGGTGCATGTGCAGGTGGAAGATCACCTGCCCGCCGCCACGCTCGACGTTCACATAGAGGCGGTAGCCGCTTTTTTCGATCCCCAGCCGGCGCGCCATCTCCGCCGCCGCGTGGAAGAGGTGTCCGAGCACGGCCGTGTCCTCGGGGGAGCAGTCGTTGACGCTGCGGATGTGGCGGCGGGGGACGATCAGCAGGTGGACCGGCGCCTGCGGCCGGATGTCGCGGAAGACGACGAGGTCCTCGGTCGCGTGGAGGATCTCGGTGTCGGTCTCGCCGCGCACGATGCGGCAGAAGACGCACGCCTCGGCCATCAGGGACCCTCCGTGGCGGCCCCCCCCGGGCACCCGGCCGGGAGCCCAAGGGCCGCGAGATCGCGTTCCGGCTCGAAGCGCCAGCGGCCGCGGAGCGTGGGCCGCGAAAGGAGCCGCTCGAGCTCCGCGAGGAACTCCTTGCGCGGGACCTCCCGCGCCCCGAGCCGCTGGAGATGCCCGGTCGTCACCTGGCAGTCGATGAGCGCGATCCCGCGGGCGAGCGAAAAGCCGACGAGCGCCGCAAGCGCGGCCTTCGAGGCGTCGCGGACGCGCGTGAACATCGACTCCCCGAAGAAGCACCCCCCGAGCGAGACCCCGTAGAGCCCGCCGGCCAGGCGCCCCCCGCACCAGGCCTCGAAGGAGTGGGCGAAGCCCTGCTCGTGGAGGCGGACGTAGGCCGCGACCATCTCCGGGACGAGCCAGGTGCCCTCCCCCGTCTCGCACCGCACCCGGCCGCACTCGCGGATCACCTCGCCGAAGGCCAGGTCGGCGCTCAGCCGGAAGCGGCCCGCGCGCAGCGTGCGGCGCAAGCGGCGCGCGAGGTGAAAGTCCTTCGGGTAAAGGACCAGCCGCGGGTCGGGCGACCACCAGAGGATGGGTTCGTCCTCGGTGTACCAGGGGAAAATGCCGCGGCAGTAAGCGAGAAGAAGCCGCCGCGGGCTTAAGTCGCCGCCGAAGGCGAGCAGCCCCTCGGGGCTCGCAAGCTCGGCGGGCGGAAAGCCCGAATGGGTGGACAGGGCGAAGATCGGCATGGGTCGCGGCGCAACCGCGCGGCCGGGGGCGGGGCGGCATCCGCAACGCGCCCTCCCCGGCCGGAAGGCCCCGCTCAGGCGGCGCGGGCCCCCGCCTCGGGGTATCGGAAGGCGATCGCCTCGTCCTCGAGATCGATGTGGACCTCCCCGCCTTTCGCCAGCCGGCCGAAGAGGATCTCGTCGGAGAGCTTGTTTTTGATCTCGTTCTGGATCACGCGCGCCAGGGGGCGTGCGCCGTAGCGCGGGTCGTGGCCCTTGCGGGCGAGGAAGGCGCGCACGGCGGGCGTGTAGGTGAGCCGCACGCGCCGCACCGCGAGCTGGCCGTTCAACTCCTTCATGAACTTGTCGACCACCCGCTCCATGATCTCCGGGGTGAGCGGGTTGAACTGGATGATGTCGTCCAGGCGGTTGCGGAACTCCGGGCTGAAGAGCTGCTCGACGGCCTTCTTGCCCCGGGAGAGGCTGTCCCTGCGTCCGTCGCCGAAGCCGATCGCCGCGGTGCTCATCTCGCGCGAGCCGGCGTTCGAGGTCATCATCAGGATCACGTTGCGGAAGTCGGCCTTCTTGCCGTTGTTGTCGGTCAGGGTCGCGTGATCCATGACCTGGAGCAGAATGTTGAAGAGATCGGGGTGGGCTTTCTCGATTTCGTCCATCAGGAGGACCGAGTGCGGGTGCTTGCGGATGGCGTCGGTGAGCAAGCCCCCCTGGTCGAAGCCGATGTAGCCGGGCGGGGCGCCGATCAGCCGGGCGACGGCGTGCTTCTCCATGTACTCGCTCATGTCGAAGCGGACGAACTCGACGCCGAGGATCTGCGCCACCTGGCGGGCGACCTCGGTCTTGCCCACCCCCGTCGGGCCGGTGAAGAGAAAGCAGCCGATCGGCTTGCCGGGGATCCCCAGCCCCGCGCGCGAGCGCTTGATCGCGGTGACGAGCGCGGCGATGGCGTCGTCCTGGCCGTAGACGACCTCTTTCAGCCGGGGCTCGAGCATCTCGAGTTTGCCGCGATCGGAGGTGGAAACGCTCTGGGTCGGGATGCGCGCCATCTTGGCGACGATCTTCTCGATGTCCACGGGGTGGATCCGTTTGCGGCCGACCGCCCCCGAGAGCCTGACGAAGGCCCCCGCCTCGTCCATGACGTCGATCGCCTTGTCGGGGAGGTAGCGATCGTTCAGGTACTTGGCCGACAGCTCGACGGCGGCCTTGAGGGCGGCGTCGGTGTACTCGATGCCGTGGTGCTCCTCGTAGCGCGAGCGCAGGCCCTTGAGGATCTGCACGGCCTCGGCGGGCGGCGGCTCGTGGATCTCGATCTTCTCAAAGCGCCTGGAGAGCGCGCGGTCCTTCTCGAAGTGGTTCTTGTACTCCTCGTAGGTCGAGGAGCCGATGCAGCGGATCTCGCCGCTCGTGAGCACCGGCTTGAGGATGTTCGAGGCGTCCATCGAGCCTGAGCTCGTCGCGCCCGCCCCCACGATGGTGTGGATCTCGTCGATGAAGAGGATCGAGTTCGGTCGCCGCTTGAGCTCGGCGATCACCCCCTTGAGGCGCTGCTCGAAATCGCCCCGGAACTTGGTGCCGGCGAGCAGGCCGCCCAGGTCGAGGGCGTAGAGGTGGACGTCGCGCAGGGGCTCGGGGACCTCTCCGCGGGCGATCTTCTGGGCGAGCCCCTCGGCGAGCGCGGTCTTGCCCACACCGGGGTCGCCCACGAAGACGGGGTTGTTCTTGCGGCGCCGGCAGAGCACCTGCATTGTGCGCTCGAGCTCGGTTTCGCGGCCGATCAGCGGGTCGAGCCGGCCCTGCCGGGCGAGCCGCACCAGGTCGGTCGTGTAGAGCTCGAGGGGGTCGTTCTTGTTGCGGCGGCGCTCCTCTTCGCCGGGCTGTCCGAGGGACTCGCGGCTGCGCTCCTCGTAGGAGGTCTTGGGGATCTTGTGGGCGATGTAGTTCAGGACATCGAGGCGCGTGATCCCCTCGGCGCTCAGGAAGTACTCGGCGTGGGAGTCCTTCTCGAGGAAGATCGAGGCGAGGATGTCGCTCACCGTCACCTCGGGCTTGTCGGCCGAGCGCGCGTGGCTCACCGCGCGCTGGATCACCCGCTGAAAGCCGATCGTCTGCTGCAAGACGTACTCGCTTCCCTCGGGGATCTTCTCGATCTTTTCCTCGAAGAAGTTCTCGATGTTGGCGAGGATGTTCTCTACGTTGCCGCCGCAGTTCTCGATGATCTCGATGCCGGTCTGGTCGTAGAGCACGGCAAACAGGATGTGCTCCACCGAGACGTACTCGTGGCGCCGCTTCTTCGCCTCGCGGACGGCGAACCCCAGGGTGGCGGAAAGCTCCTTGCTGATCATACCCCTACTCCCTCTCCATGCTGCATTTGAGAGGAAACCCGCGTTCGCGGGCCAGGCGCTCGACGAGATCCACCTTGGTCTCGGCGATCTCCCGCGGGTAGAGCCCGCAGAGGCCGATCCCCTGGTGATGGACGTTCAACATGATGCGCACCGCCTCCTCGTTGGACTTGTGAAAGACGGTCCGCAGGATCTCGACCACGAAGTCCATGGTGGTGTAGTCGTCGTTGTGCAGAAGGACCTTGTAGAGCGGCGGCTCCTCGAGGGTGACCTCCCGCCCGGCCTCGACCTCGGATTCGAACTGGGGGGTCTTGTCGCTCATGGCAATGTATAAGCACCGGCTGCGGATTTTGTAAAGTGAGGCCCCGGCGGGGCTACCGGCCGCAGCACTTCTTGAATTTTTTCCCGCTCCCGCAGGGGCAGGGGTCGTTGCGGCCGACCTTCTTCAGGTTACGCTGCACCGGCCGCCGCGGCGCGGGCTCCCCGCCGCCGGAGAAGGAAAGCCGCTCCGGCCGGGGCCGCTCCACGCGCTCGAGCTTCTCGGGGGTTTCGACCTCGAAACGGAAGAGCAGCCCGAGGGTCTCCTCCCGGATGCGCGCCATCAGGTTCTCGAAGAGCTCGTAGCCTTCCTTCTTATAGACGAGCAGCGGGTTCTGCTGGGCGTAACCCCGCAGCCCGATCCCCTCCTTGAGGTGGTCCATCGACAGGAGGTGGTCCTTCCAGAGGTTGTCGATGACCATCAGCATGAAGTAGCGCTCGGCCCGGCGCAAAAGCTCGCTTCCGATGCGCGCCTCGCGCTCGGCATAGACGGCGACCGCCCGCTCGCAGAGCCGCCGGGCCACCTCGGCGGTGTCCGCCCCCTCGAGGGCCTCGGGGGTGAACTCCGCGGGGCGGAAGTGGAACTGCTGGTAGACGGCGTCGGCGAACCCCTTCCAGTCCCAGTCCTCGGGGTGGGCCTTTTCCGGGCAGTGGGCGGCGGCGATCTCCCCGCAGGCGGCCTCGATCATGGCCCGGACCTCCTCCCCCAGGTCCTTGCCCATCAGCAGCTCGCGGCGGCGGCCGTAGATGATCATCCGCTGCTGGTTCATCACGTCGTCGTACTCGAGGAGGTGCTTGCGGATCTCGAAGTTGTGGGCCTCCACCTTGGACTGGGCGTTTTCGATCGCGCGGCTGATCAGGTTGTGCTCGATCGGCTCGCCGTCCTTCATGCCGAGCTTTTCCATCAGGCCGGTGATGCGCTCGCCGCCGAAAATGCGCAGCAGATCGTCCTCAAGCGAGAGGTAGAAGCGCGAGGAGCCGGGGTCCCCCTGGCGGCCGGCGCGGCCGCGAAGCTGGTTGTCGATGCGCCGCGCCTCGTGACGCTCGGTGCCGAGGATGTGCAGGCCGCCGAGCTCGACCACCCCCTCGCCCAGCACGATGTCGGTGCCGCGGCCGGCCATGTTCGTCGAAATCGTCACCGCCCCCCTCTGCCCGGCGCGGGCGACGATCTGGGCCTCCTTTTCGTGGTGCTTGGCGTTCAGGACCTCGTGGGGGATGCCCCGCGCCTTGAGCTTGCGGCTGAGCTGCTCGGAGACCTCGATCGAGATCGTGCCCACCAGGACGGGGCGGCCCGCGGCATGAAGCGCCTCGATCTCCTCGAGCACCGCCTCGTACTTCTCACGCTTGGTCTTGTAGATCACGTCCGGGTGGTCGACCCGGATCATGGGCTTGTGGGTGGGGACGACGACGACGTCGAGGTTGTAGATCTTCTTGAACTCGGCCGCCTCGGTGTCGGCGGTGCCGGTCATTCCCGCTAGTTTGCGGTACATCCGGAAATAGTTCTGGAAGGTGATCGTGGCGAGGGTCTGGTTCTCGTTTTCGATCTTGACCCCCTCCTTGGCCTCGAGCGCCTGGTGCAACCCCTCGCTGTAACGGCGCCCCGGCATCAGCCGGCCGGTGAACTCGTCGACGATGATCACCTCGCCGTCCTTGACGATGTAGTCCACGTCCCGCTGGAAGAGGGTGTGGGCCTTGAGGGCCTGCTGGATGTGGTGCAAGAGCTCGATGCGGCTGGGATCGTAGAGGTTGTCGACCTGGAGCATCTGCTCGCAGCGCTGGACCCCCTCCTCGGTGAGGGTCGCGGCACGGGCCTTCTCGTCGACCGTGTAATCGCGCTCCTTCTGCAGCCGCGGGATGATCTGGTTCACCTGGTAGTAGAGCTCGGTCGAGCGCTCGGCCGGCCCGGAGATGATGAGCGGGGTCCGCGCCTCGTCGATCAGGATGCTGTCCACCTCGTCCACGATGGCGTAGTGGAGGTCGCGCTGGACGAGGCTGTCGCGGTCGAACTTCATGTTGTCGCGCAGGTAATCGAAGCCGAACTCGTTGTTGGTGCCGTAGGTGATGTCGGCGGCGTAGGCCGCCTTGCGCTCGGCGTCGGTCAAGCCGTGGAGGATGGTCCCGACCGAGAGGCCCAGGAAACGGTAGATCTGCCCCATCCACTCGGTGTCGCGCCGGGCGAGGTAGTCGTTCACCGTGACGATGTGAACCCCGCGGCCGTCCAGGGCGTTCAGGTAGGCGGGGAGGGTGGCGACGAGGGTCTTGCCCTCGCCGGTTTTCATCTCCGCGATCTTGCCCTCGTGCAGCACCACACCGCCGAGGATCTGGACGTCGAAGTGGCGCATCCCCAGCGTGCGCACCGAGGCCTCGCGCACCGCGGCGAAGGCCTCGGGCAGGAGATCCTCGAGCGCCTCGCCGCGCTCGCGCCGCTCGCGGTACCGGGGGGTGAGCGCCTTGAGCTCGGCGTCGCTTAGGGCCTTCATCGCCGGCTCAAGCGCGTTCACGCGCTCGAGGAAGGGCTGCATGCGGCGGAGCTCGCGCTCGTTCTTGCTGCCGAAGACCTTCGAAAGAAACTGCATCAGCATGGGCGTTGCGGATCCTTTCCGGGGCAGGGCCCGTTCAGGAAGAATTATACCAGAACGGCGGGCCGCCTCAAAACGCTTTTGCACACCCCGCCCGCCGGCGGCGCATGGGGCGCCCGGCGGGCGGCCGGCCGCGGCGGCTCAATTGAGGAAGTATCGCTCGGGGTTGACGGGCACTCCGTGGAGGGCGACCTCGTAGTGAACATGCGGGCCGGTGCTCGTCCCGGAGCTCCCGACCAGGGCGATCACGTCCCAGCGGTTGACGCGGTCCCCGGCTTGCTTGAGCAGGCGGCTGCAGTGGCCGTAAGTCGTCGTCAGGCCGTGGCCGTGGTCGATGACGATCGTCTTGCCGAGCAGCCCCTTCACCCCGGCGAAGGTCACCACCCCGGCCGCGGTCGCGTGGATCGGGGTCCCCTCGCGGGCGGAGATGTCGATGCCGCGGTGGAACTCGCGTACGTTGGTGAAGGGGTTGACGCGATACTCGAATCGCGAGGAGACGAACTGCTCGGCGAAGGGGTCGACCGGTCGGATGGTGGGGGTGGCGGCGAGGACGGAGCGCTTCTGCTCGAGGTGCGCGATCACCTCCTGGAAGCCGGCCTGCTGCCCGGCGGCCGCGGCCGCGAGCTGCTCCACCTGGGTTTTCATCTCGCGCAGCAGACTCGATTTCCCCTCGCCGAGGGCGATTCTCGGCTCGAGGTCCCGGGGCACGGCGCCGCCCACGCCGAAGAGCTGCCCGGCGTCGGGGCGGCGGTCGAGATCGGCCATGAGGCGGATTTTTTTCTCGAATTCGTTCAAGCCGAGGATGCGCTCTTTGAGCCGGTTGATCTCCCCGGCGAAATCCCCGATCAGGGCGCGCTGGAGCTCGATTTCCCGCTCGCGGGCGGAGAGGCGCTCGGAGAGCTCGCGCTCGCGTTCGCCGGAAAGGACGGCGCTGCGCTTGAGCCGCGCGTAGTCCCAGGCCGCCCAGGCGGAAAGGCAAAACAGCACGGCCGCGGCAACGAAAATCGCCCTCAGGGCGTTGCGGGAGGCGCAGAACTGGCGCGCCGGCGCCCCGGAGTTCGTCAGGACGACCAAGGAGATTCTCCTGCGCATGGTGCGTCGCCTCCTTCGGGTTTCCGTCGGCGGAAGCCTTGTCCCGCCGGCGGCCGCTCACGGCCGCGCCAGCACATGGAGCACCCTTTGGGGATGACTCCGGTGGAAGCCCCGGGCCCGCCGTTTGCGCCCGGAAGACCCCCGTTGCCCTAAAAACCCCTCCCCTCCCGGGGAAGGGGCTCCTCCCTGGGGGACGGATCCGTTGTCTATAGAAAGCCCGGCCCGCCCCTGTCAAGGACCGGGCCGGGTCGCACCTCAGGCGATGCCGAGTTTGAATTTGAGCGATCTCAGCGTGTTCCGCATCAGCATGGTGATCGTCATCGGGCCGACCCCGCCGGGGACCGGGGTGATCCAGCCGGCGATTTCCTTGGCGGCCTCGAAGTCGACGTCGCCCTTCAGGATGGGGACCTTCTGGCCGGTCTTCTCGCTCACCTTTTCGCCCACGCGGTTCACGCCGACATCGATGACGCAGGCGCCGGGCTTGATCCACTCCGGCTTGACCAGGCCGGGAACGCCGGCGGCGACGATGAGGATGTCGGCGCGCTTGCAGTGGAGGGCCATGTCGCGCGTCCCGGTGTGCACCACGGTGACCGTCGCGTTGGCCCCGCGCTCCTTCTGCAGCATCATCATGGCGATCGGCTTGCCGACGATGTTCGAGCGGCCCACGACGACCACCTCGGCGCCGTCGGTCGGCACCCCCGCGCGCACGATCAGCTCCTGGATGCCCGCCGGGGTGCAGGGGGCGAACCTGACTTCGGAGCCCCCGATCATCAGGCGGCCGACGTTCACCGGGTGAAAGCCGTCCACATCCTTGTCGGGGTCGATGGCGTTGAGGACTTTCTTCTCGTTGATGTGCTTGGGCAGAGGGAGCTGGACCAGGATGCCGTGGATCGTGTCGTCGCGGTTGTAGCGGTCGATCAGGTCGAGGAGCTCCTGCTCGGTGATGCCGACGGGCTGGTTGTCCTGGATCTCTTTAAAACCCAGGCGGTGGGCGGTCTTGATCTTGAGGGTCACGTAGGAGACCGAGGCGGGGTTCTCGCCCACCAGGATGGTGACGAGCCCGGGGACGACCCCGTGCTTGGCCTTGATCGCCTGGACCTCGGCGGCGAGCTCTTCCAGGATCGTCTCCCGGATTTCGGTGCCCAGAATCAGCTTGGCGGTCATCGCTTCCCCCTCCTTATGCTTGGGTTGGTAAGGCGGAACTCGGGTGCGCGGCCTTGAGGCCCGCGGCGCTCCCCCTCAGAGCGCTGCGGGCACGGCGTCGAGCCCGGCGGTTTCGGCGAACCCGAACATCAGGTTCAGGTTCTGCACGGCCTGGCCGGCCGCGCCCTTGCCCAGGTTGTCGATCGCCGAGAGGAGAACCAGCCGCCGGTTTCTCTCGTCGAGCACGAAGCCGATGTCGCAGACGTTCGTCCCGCGCACATGGAGCGTGTCGGGGATGAACCCGGGCGGCCGGATGCGCACGAAGGGCCGGCCGCGGTAGAAGCCCTCGAGGCAGTCGCGGACCCGCGTGGCGCCCACCCCCGCGGCGGGCCGCGCGTAGATCGTGGAGAGCATGCCGCGGCTCATCGGCACAAGGTGCGGGACGAAGGTCAACCCCACTTCCCCCCCCGCCTCGCGGGCGAGCACCGCCTCCATTTCGGGGGCGTGGCGGTGGGCGGCGACGTTGTAGGCCTTGAAGGACTCGGCCACCTCGCAGAAATGGACCCGGAGCGAAGGCGAGCGACCTGCTCCGCTCACCCCGGACTTGGAGTCGGCGATGAGCCCCCCGGGCTCGATCAGCCCTTCGCGCAACAGCGGGATGAGCGGCAACAGAACGCTCGTCGGGTAGCAGCCGGGGTTGCCCACGATCGCCGCGGCCGCGATCTCGGACGCGTATACCTCGGAGAGGCCGTAGACGGACCGGGCGAGAAGCTCGGGGGCCGCGTGCGGCTGGTAGGTGCGCTCGTAGACGGCGGCATCGCGGAAGCGGAAATCGGCCGAGAGATCGATCAGGCGCACCCCCGCACGGACGAGCGCCGGGGCGATCTTCATCGGCATCTTGTGCGGCAGCGCGGTGAAGACGACGTCGGCCTCGGAAGCCAGCCGGCCCTCGTCGATTTCCTCGCAGAGAAGATCGACCCGGCCGGCAAACGCGGGGAAGGCCTCGGTGAAGCGCCGGCCGGCGAATTGGCGCGAGGTGAGGATCGTCAGCCGCACCTCGGGGTGGGACGAAAGAAGCCGCACCAGCTCGGCGCCGGCATAGCCGGTCGCCCCCGCCACGGCGACACGCACCATAAGAGAAGGCCTCCCTGCCGGATCGTCGATTCGGGTGGCATCCTTAGCAGAGCGGGCCGGGAAGCGCAAGCGCTTCAGGCCGAGGCGCCCTCGAGGGCGATCACCCAGCCGGAGGGCTCGCGCGGGGTGCGAAGGGGCGAGACGACCGCGCGCACGGTCAGGCCGCCCATGCCGGAGAAGAAAACGCGCGGCCGCCCTGCGGGGTCGCGCGCCGTCGCCTTGAGCAGCCCGATCAGCTCCGCCGCCTGCGCCGAGGGAAAGAACTCGATCACCGGCCGGTTGAGGACCTCGACCAGCGGCCGGCCGAGGAGGGCCAGGGCGGCGGGGTTCGCGTTCAGCAGGCGCGTGTCGCGGTCGAGGACGAGCACCCCGGCAGGAAGGGCGTCAAGGACGGCCTTGTGGAACTCGAGCGACTCGAGCAGCTCGAGTGCGTCGCGCCGCGGGAAGACCCCGCCCGTCTGCAGGATCTGCTTGCCGGCACCCGGGGCCGGGCAGGGGAGCCGCTCCAGCCGGTCGAGGAACTCGTGGAGCCGATGCTCGAGCTTGTCGAGCGGCCCCTTGGCGATGTAGAAGTCGGCGCCGAGGGTGTCGAGCTCGTCCATCTGCTCGATCACCGTGCCCGAGACCGCCACCAGGGGGCAGCAGCGGCCGTTGAAGCGCCGCCTGGCCGCCTCGAAGACCCGGCGGCCCTCGACCTTGGGCATGACGAGATCGGCGAAGAGGACGTCGTAGGGCCCCGCATCCAGCCCGGCGATCCCCTGTTTCCCGTCGTAGGCCCGCGCGACCCGGTAGCCGCGGCGCTCAAGCAACCCGGCCAGGAACTCCACGAAGAAGACATCGCTGTCCACGACGAGGGCCTTGCGTTCCATCCTATCCCCTCCCCGGCCGCCGTCACTCCACGCAGACGCGGCGCACCTCGCGCACCGTGGTGATGCCGGCGATCGTCTTTTGGATGCCGTCCTGCTTGAGGGTGGTCATGCCGTCGGCGGCCGCCTGGCGGGCGAGCTCGTAGGAGGTCGCGTTTTTCTTGATCAAGAGCTTCACCGCCGCGGTCGCCTCCATGAGCTCGTGGATGCCGATCCGGCCGCGGTAACCCGAACCGTTGCATTTTTCGCAGCCCGCCGCGCGCCGCAGGAGGAACTCCGGCCCGTGGACCCAGCCCGCGGCGTCGAAGCGCTCGGCGCCGTAGTCCTCCCGCAGGTCCTCGAATTCCTGCGCCGAGGGCGGGTAGCTCTCGATGCAGTGGGGGCAGAGGCGGCGGACGAGCCGCTGGCCGAGGACCCCGAGGAAGGCATCGGAGATGTTGAGCGCGTTCATCCCCATGTCGAGCAGCCGCGTCAGGGTCTCCGGGGCGTTGTTCGTGTGCAGGGTCGACAGCACGAGGTGCCCGGTCAGGGCCGCCTGCAGGGCGATCGTCGCCGTCTCCTGGTCGCGCATCTCGCCGATCATGATGATGTCCGGGTCGAGCCGCAGGAACCCGCGCATCACGCGGGCGAAATCGAGCCCGATCTTCGGCCGCACCTGCACCTGGCGCAGGCCGGGCTGGGTGATCTCGACCGGGTCCTCGGCCGTCCAGATCTTCACCCCGGGGTGGTTGATGTGCCCCAGGATGGCGTGCAGCGTCGTGGTTTTGCCCGAGCCGGTCGGGCCGACGCAGAGGAACATGCCGTAGGGCCGGGCGATGAGCTTCTTCAGGACGGTGAGGTTGCGCTCGTTTAGGCCGATCTCCTCGAGCTTGAGCGAACTCGTGCGGGTCAGGATGCGCAGCACCGCGTCCTCGAAGCGGCCGGCCGTGGGCATCGTCGACAGGCGCAGCTCGAACTCCGGGATCCCCTTGCGGCGCATCTTGATCTTGCCGTCCTGGGGGAGCCGCTTCTCGGCGATGTCGAGCTCGGCCATGATCTTGAGCCGCGAGAGGATCGCCGGGGCCATGGCGTTGGGCACCTGGAGGTACTCGTGGCAGACGCCGTCGGTGCGGAAGCGGATGGTGGTCTTGCGCGTGATCACCGAGGGTTCGATGTGGATGTCGGAGGCGTTGTTGCGGAAGGCGCTGACCAGCACCTGGTCGACGAACTTGACGACCTGGCTCGAGGACTCGTCGAGGGCGGGCCGGTCGTCGAGCTGCTCGTCCTCCTCCTCGAAGCTCACGTCCGGGATGAGGGCATCCAGCTCGTCGGTCGCCGGGGCCTCGGCGGCCCGCTCCGCCCGGGGGTCGAAGAAATGGCGGATGTAGTTCTCGACGTCCTCCTTGATCGCCACCGAGATCGAGATCTTCTGGTTGCCCATGAGGGCCCGGATGTGGTCGGTCTTGCGCAGGTCCTTGGGGTCGTCGACCAGGATCTCGATGCCGCTCTTGTCCCAGCGCAGCGGCACCCAGACGTAGTAGAGGAGAAAGGATTTCTTGAGGTTGGCGATCAGCTCGTAGGGGACGGGCACCTCCGGGTCGAAGACCCGGAAGGGGCAGCCGTAGTAGAGCGAAAGCGAGCGGCCCACCTCCTGGAGGTCGACCTTGAAGCGATCGACGAGGACGTGCTCGACGCTCTTGTTGATCTTGCGGGCGATCGCGAGCGCCTCTTGGAGCTGCTGGGTGGTGACCAGCCGGTTGCGGAGCAGGTAGTCGTAGCGTGAGCCGCCGCAGAGCTTGCCGCGCAGCGCGTTCAGGCGGCCGGTGAGCTCGGCGTTGCCGGGGTCGAGCTCGATGGCCTCGCGGTAGGCCTCGAGGGCCGCATCGAGGAGTTCGCGGCGCTCGAGCTCGCGGGCGAGCCAGCCGCGGACCGCGGCGGCCTCGGTCCCCTGCAGGCGGAGGCGCTCGATGACCCGGGCCGCCTTCCCGAGGATGCGGGGCCCGTCGCGCGACTCAAGCTCGCAGGCCAGCACATCGCAGGCCAGGCGGCCGGGTGAGCAGTCGGACTTGGAAAAATCGAGCGCGGCCGGGTCCAGGGCGAGGATCTTTTCGTACTCGGCGGCGGCCTCCTCATAGAGGCCGAGCTCTTTAAGCGCGGCCGCGCCGTCCAGGAGGGCGGGAATGTCGCTTTGGGCGGCGAGCGTCTTCTTGAAAAGACGGATCTCCTCGGCCGAGAGCCCGGAGCGGTCCTTTTCCTGCACCTCGCGAAGCTCGCGCTCGAGCTCGGCGATGCGGACCGCAAGCTCGGCCGCCTTCCCGGCCGGCGGGCCGCCGTTTCCCGGCGTGGAAAGCGCCCGATAAAGCTGGAGCGCCTCTTCGAGCATCCCCATCGCGTAGCAGGTCTCCGCCTCCTTGAGCCGGAGCTCGAAGTCGCAAGAGGGTGTCGCCGCAGACTCTTTCGCCATGGGCCGGGGTCCCGCCTCCTGCAAAAGACGGGCGCCGTGCGAGAACCGGGCGCCCGCCGGGTCGCGCCGGGTCGCGGCGCGGGGGTGTGTTGATTAGGCTATCGACCGCTTGGGGGATTTCTTGAGGGGGGCGAGCGTCGTGAGCGGAATTTGCCGCCGGAGGCCGAAGGCGGTATAATGCGATTTGGCGGGCTTGCGGTGAACACCGCGCCCCCCCCCGGGCCGCGTCGGGCCAGGGGGTGAACCCCGGGGCACCCGCCCCGTCCGGGAGGCAGAGCGCCGTGCCGATCTACGAGTACGAACACATGGGCCCCGCCTGCAGCCGCGGGGCGGTCTTCGAGGAGCGGCGGTCGCTTGCGGACCCGCCGCTTGAGCGCTGCCCGCAATGCGGCGCGCCGGTTGTCAAGCGCATCTCGCGGAGCTTCGTCCGGGCGCCGAAGACGAACGCGGAGCTGCGGGACCTCGGCTTCACCAAACTCGTCCGCCGCGACGACGGGGTCTACGAGAACGTGACGGCGCGCGACGGGGAAAGCCGCCTCATGCGACGCGGCGACCCCGCCACCCTCCCCGACATCGGCCGCATCGTCTCCGATTGAGGCCGGGGTTCACTTGACAAGCTTGATGACCAGGTAGCCCGCGCCCCGGCGCCAGAGGAAAAACCGGACCGCCTCCCCCGGGGGAATGCGGGCGAGCGCCTGCTCGAAGTCGCCGACCGTGGCCACGGCGCGGCGGTTGACCTCGCGGATCACGTCCCCGGCGCGCAGCCCGGCCTGGTCGGCGCGGCTTCCGTACGTGACCTCCAGGACCAGCACCCCGGCGGCCTCGCGCAGCGGCAGGCGCCGCGCCGCCTCCGGGGTGAGCTCGGCCACCCGCATCCCGAGCGTCTCCTCGCGCCGCCCCCCGGCGGGTTCCTCCCCCCGCGCGGCAAGGCGCCCCTCGTCGCGCCGGGCGACCTTCACCGTGAAGGTGAGGGGTTTGCCCTCGCGCAACACCTGGACCTTCGCCTCCCGTCCGACGGGGATCTCGGCCACGAGGCTCGTCAGCTGGCGGCTCGTCTCCACCTTCCGCCCGTTCACCGCGACGAGGATGTCCCGGGGCCGGATCCCCGCCTGGTCGGCCGGGTCGCCGGGGAATACCTCGGAGACGAAGACCCCCTTGCCGGGCGCGATCCCGTAGTACTCGGCCATCTCGGGGGTGAGGTCCTGGATGGCGACCCCGAGCCAGCCGCGCGTGACCGCACCCCCGGTCTTGAGCTGGGCGATGATCCCCTTGGCCAGGTTGACGGGGATCGCAAAACCGATGCCCTGCCCGCCGGCGACGATCGCGGTGTTGATCCCCACCACCTCGCCTTTCAGGTTGAGCAGCGGCCCGCCGCTGTTTCCGGGATTGATGGAGGCGTCGGTCTGGATGAAATCGTCGTAGGGCCCGGAGCCGATCACGCGGCCCTTGGCGCTCACGATCCCCGCGGTCACCGTGCGCTCGAGGCCGAAGGGGCTGCCGATGGCGACCACCCAGTCGCCCACCTTGAGCTGCTGGGAGTCCCCCAGGCGGACGACGGGGAACTCCCGCTTCGCCCCCTGGATCCGCAGGAGCGCGAGATCCGTGCTGGGGTCCCGGCCGACCACGGCGGCGTCGTACTCCTCGTTGTCGCCGAGCTTCACCCGGATGCGGCCGGCATCCTCGATCACGTGGTGGTTGGTGACGACATGGCCCTGCGGGTCGATGAGAAAGCCCGAGCCCAGGCTCGGCTGGCGGAACTCGCGCTGCGCCTCCTCGCCGAAGAAGCGCTCGAAAAACTCCTGCAGGGGGTTGTCCTCTTCCCCGGGCTCGCGCGGGAAGGGGCGCAGGCCCGGCCCCCCGCCGCGGAGGGTTTTTTCGGCGCGGATGTTGACGACCGCCGGACCCACGGCTTCGACGAGCCGGCTGAATCCGGCGGGGATCCAGGGGATCTCGGCGGGCGGGGAAGCGGCGGCGGCAACCGCGGCCAGAGAGAGGGCGATGGCGGCGCCCAGGCAGACGAGGAGGCGCAGGCCGGAGCCGTTCATGGGGTCGAGCCTCCGGGGTCACGGCACGGGCCGCAGGCGGCCCCGCCTTGACAGATGGGGGTCCTTTTCCTAAGAGACGTGATTCCGATACGCTGGCAACCAGGGAGCGCGTGCATGATCCGGGTCGAAGAGCTGACCAAAACCTTCGGGTCCGTCCGGGCGGTGGACGGCATCTCCTTCGAGGTGCGCCGCGGGGAGATCCTCGGGCTGCTCGGCCCCAACGGGGCGGGCAAGACGACCACCCTGCGCATGCTGACCGGTTTTCTCGCGCCGAGCTCCGGACGGATCCGGGTCGGGGACTATACCACCGCGGCGAACCCGCTGGAAGTCAAAAAGATCACGGGCTACCTGCCGGAGTCGGCCCCGCTCTACCCCGAGATGCTCGTCTTCGATTTCCTCGCCTTCACCGCCGACCTGCGCGGCATCGCCCCCGGCGAGCGGCTGCGGCGGATCGAGGAGGCGGCCGCCCTCTGCGGCATCCGCGAGGTGATGCACCTGCCGATCGCCGAGATCTCCAAGGGCTACAAGCAGCGCGTGGGGCTGGCCGCGGTCATGCTGGGCGACCCCGAGATCCTGGTCCTCGACGAGCCCACCTCGGGGCTCGACCCCAACCAGATCGTCGAGATCCGCGAGATCATCCGCCGCATCGGCAAGGCGAAGACGGTCGTCTTCTCCACCCACATCCTGAGCGAGGCCGAGGCGACCTGCGACCGGGTGGTGATCATCCACCGGGGGAAAATCGCCGCCGACAGCCCGACCGCCGAACTCAAGGAGGCCCTGGGCGGGAAGAGCCGCCTTGCGCTGCTCCTCGAGGGGGCCGACGCCGCCGCGGTGGAGGCCCGGCTGGCCGGCATCCCCGGGGTAGAGGGGGTTGCCGCGGCCCCGTCGGACGAGGCCGGCCGGGTCGCCGTCGCCATCGCGCTCGCCGGCGGGGCGGACCCGCGGGCCGAGATCTACCGCCGCATCCGCGGCACGGACTGGACGCTCCTCGAATTCCACCTGCAGCGGCAATCGCTCGAGGAGGTCTTCCGCGAGCTCACCCGGGAGGGATGACATGCGCGCCGCCTGGACCGTCTGCCGGCGGGAATGCTCCGCCTACTTCGCCTCGCCGATCGCCTACATCGTGATCGTGATCTTTCTGCTGGTCGTCGGCTGGTTCTTCTTCTCCACTCTCTTTCTCTTCAACCAGGCGAGCCTGCGCGCCTTTTTCCGCATGCTGCCGATCGTCTTCGCCTTCGTCGTGCCCGCGGTCACGATGCGGCAGTTCGCCGAGGAGTTCCACACCGGCTCCTACGAAATCCTCTTCACCCTGCCCCTGCGGCTCGCCGACATCGTGCTCGGCAAGTTCCTCGCCTGCACGGTCTTCCTCGCGGCCCTGCTTGCGCCCACGCTCGCCTACCCGCTGCTCGTCGGCGCGCTGGGGGATCTGGACATCGGGCCGGTGATCGGGGGTTACCTCGGGGCGCTCCTGCTGGGGGCCGCCTTCGCCGCGGTCGGCCTCTTCGCCTCCGCGCTCACGAGAAGCCAGATCGTCGCCTTCCTCACGGGGTGCGCGATCTGCTTTGCGCTCTGCCTCGTCGACCAGATGGCCTTTTTCCTGCCCGAGGCCGCCGCGCGGCCGCTCGCCCACCTCGCGGCCGATCTCCACTTCGAGAACATCGCCCGCGGCCTGGTGGACACGCGGGATGTGCTCTATTTCGCAAGCCTCGGGTTCGTCGCCCTCTCGGCCACCGCCCTCGTCCTCCACGAAAAACACGCATAGGAGCCGCCATGCCTGCCGGCCGCTTTTCCGGGCGTCGCCTGAGCTTCCTGCTCGCCTGTGTCTTCGTCGTGCTCTTGAACGCGGCGGGGGTGACACTCTTTGCGCGCCTCGACCTCACGCAAAACCGCATGTACTCGCTTTCGGAGGTGAGCCGCGAGGTCGTCGCCACCCTCTCCGAGCCGCTGACGATCCATGCCTTCTTCAGCCGCAACCTCCCGCCCCCCTACAACCAGGTGGAGCAGTACCTGCGGGACCTCCTCGAGGAGTACGCGGTGCACGCCGGGCGCCTCTTCAACTACCGCTTCCACGAGGTGAGCGGGGAGGAGGGCGAGGTCCCGCCCGCGGTGCGCGAAAACCAGAAGCTCGCCTCGGCCTACGGGATCCACCCCGTCCAAGTGCAGACGATCGAAAAGGACGAGGTGACCTTCAAGCGCGTCTACATGGGGCTGGTCCTGATCCACGGCGACCTGATCGAGCAGCTCCCGGCGGTCACGACGACCGACGGGCTCGAGTACCGCATCACGACCGCGGTGCAGAAGATGAACCACAAGATCAGCGCCCTCCTGCGCCTCAAGGAGCCGATCGGCGTAACCCTCTACCTTTCCCCCAGCCTGAAGCGGATCGCCCCGCTGCTCGGCCTGAAGGGCCTGGGCGAGCTCGCCTCCGCCCTCGAGGAGACCGTCCGCGGGCTAAACGCCAAGACCTACGGCAAGCTCGCCTTCCGAGCGGCCGAGCCCCCCGAGGGCGAGGGCTTCGAGGATCTCGTCCGCAGCCGGAACCTCCTGGCGCTGTCCTGGCCCGCCTCGAGCGACGGGAAGATCCCGGCGGGCCGTGGGGCGATCGGGCTCGTCGTCGAGCACGGGGAGCGGCGGGTGACGCTCCCCCTGATCGACGCCGTGCGCATCCCGATCCTCGGCACTCAGTACCGGCTCTTCGCCGCGGAGGACGTCGGCCGCATGGTCAACGGCGCCGTCGAGTCGCTGCTCGAGATCCACGGCCGCCTGGGCGTGCTCGCCGAGCGGGGCGCGGCCCCTCTCGCCGGCGCCTCCTCCTCGCCGATGGAGGACCCCCAGGCCTTCGCCAACTTCCGCCAGCACGTCTCGGAGACCTACACGCTCCAGCCGGTCAAGCTCTCCGAGGGGCCGATCCCCGAGGACATCGCCTGCCTCCTCGTCGTCAAGCCGCGGGAGCCCTTCAGCGACTGGGAGCTCTACCAACTCGACCAGTTCCTGATGCGCGGCAAAAGCCTCGCCTTCTTCCTCGACCCCTTCGAGGAGCTCCAGGCGCCCGGCCAGGCCTCCCACATCCCGATCGAAACGGGCCTCGAGCCGCTGCTCGCCCACTACGGGGTGCGCATCGAGCGCGCCGTCGTGCTCGACGAGCACTGCTACAAGCAGGAAATGCCTCCCCAGTTCGGCGGCGGGGAGCGCCCGCTCTACTACGCCCCGATCCTCAAGCCGCCCTTCATCAACGCCAAGCTCCCCTTCCTAGAGAACCTGCGCAGCCTGGTGACGGTCAAGGCGGCGCCGGTCGAGATCCTGGCCGACCGGGTGCGCGAGATCGGGGTGCGGGCGCACACGGTGCTCTCGACCTCGGAGCGCTCCTGGACGATGGCCCCGCCGATCAACCTCCACCCGCTCACGCTCAGACCTCCGGCCGACCCCCAGGCCTTCCGCAGCCGCGCGATCGCCTGCCTCCTTGAGGGAAACTTCCCCAGCTATTTCGCGGGCAAGCCCCTTCCCGTGCGCGAGGCGGAAAAGGAGGCGGAGGAAGAGGCGGCGGGCCGCGGGAAACCGGCCCCGGCCCCGGCGGTCGAGGTGGCGGGGGCCTTCATGGAAAAGGGGCGGCCCGGCCGGGTCTTCGTGATGGGGACCTCGGAGATGCTGCGCAACACCGTCGTCGACGAAACCGGCCGCGGCGCCAACGCGGTCTTCGCCCTGAACGTGATCGACGCCCTGAACGGCCGGGAGGGGGTCGCCCGCATGCGCGCCAAAGAGCAGCGCTTCAACCCGCTTGCCGACACGGGGGCGGCGACTCGGGTCTTCGTCAAGTTCTTCGCCATCGTGGGGCTTCCGATCCTGGTGACGCTTGCCGGGCTTGCGGCCTGGGCCCGGCGCCGCGCGCGCCGTCGCCGCATCCAGCGGGCCTTCCAGGACGCGGGGGCCCGCCGGGAGGCCGCATGAAGATCCGCAAGGAACTCCTCATTCTCGCGATCCTCATCGCCGTGCTCGCCGTCTACCTCGCCCGCCGCGGAACGGACCGCACCCACTACGAACTGCCTGAGCTCCCGGCCGTCGCGCCGCCGGAGATCACGCGCATCGAGATCGAGGGCCTGGGCAAACGCCAGGTTCTCGTCCGCCGCGACGACCGCTGGCTCACCGTGGAGAAACAGCACCCCGCCGACCCCGGCCGCATGCGCGAGATGCTCGAAGCGCTCGCCGCAACGCGGCTGACGGCGCTTGCCGCCGAATCCGGCGAACTCGGCCGCTACGACCTCGACGAGGCCCGCCGCCTGCGGGTGCGGGCCTTCGCCGGGGAGCGGCCCGTGCGCGACCTCGAGGTGGGAAAACCCGCCCCGAGCTTCCGGCACACCTTCGTCCGGCTGCCCGGCGACGGCCGGGTCTACCACGCGACGGAGAACTTCCGCTTCCGCTTCGAGTCGGCGCTCGACGAGGTGCGCAGCCGCACGGTCCTTTCCGTGCGGCGCGGGGAGATCCGCGAGATCCTGCTCGAGGCGGGGGGCCGACGCCTTGCACTCACCCCCGCCCCGCCGCAACGGGAAGGCGCCCCCGCCGGCTGGCAAAGCGCCGACGGCCGGCCGGTCAAGACGGCCGAGGTGGACCTCTGGCTCGCCGAGTTCGTCGACCTCGAATGCCAGGGCTTTCTCGACGACCGCGGCCGGGATGCGCTGGGGGAGCCATCCTTCCGGGTGACCTTCCGCACGGAGGCGGGGGAGCGGCGCCTTGAGCTCTTCGCGCCGCCGCGGCCCGGGGAGCCTTCCCCCGGCTGGTCGAGCGGAAGCGAGTTCGCCTTCGTCCTCTCCGCCGACCAGGAAAAACGCATCCGCAAGGACCCCTCGGAGCTGCTCGCGGAGACGAACCCGGAGGCGAAGTCGGCGGCGCAGGATGGGCCGGGGGCGAGGAAGGGGAAGGCGCAGGCGGGGTCTCAGCCGCCCAAGTAGGCGCGGCGCACCTCGGGGTTCTCGAGCAGCCCGCGGGCCTCGCCGGCGAGGACGAGGCGCCCGTTTTCCATCACGTAGCCGCGGCGCGCGAACTGGAGGGCCAGGCGCGCGTTCTGCTCGACGAGGAGAATCGTCGTCCCCTCGGCGTTCAGCTCGCGGAGCGCCTCGAAGAGGCTCATCATCAGCAGCGGCGCAAGCCCCATGGAGGGCTCGTCGAGAAGCATCAGGCGCCGTCCGCTCATGTAGGCGCGGGCGACCGCGAGCATCTGCTGCTCGCCCCCGCTCATCGTGCCCGCCTTCTGGTTGCGCCGCTCCTCAAGACGCGGAAAGAGCCGGAACATGCGCCGCAGATCGGCCTCGATCCGCTCCGTGTCGCGGCGGGCGAAGGTCGCCAGCCGCAGGTTCTCGAGCACGGTCAGGTTCTCGAAGAGCCGCCGCCCCTCGGGCACGTGCGAGATGCCCAGCTCGCTCACGACCCGGTCCGGCCCGTAGGCGAGGAGGTCCTTGTCCGCGAAGCGCAGCCGGGAGCCGGGCTCGGCCTTGACCAGGCGCGAGACGGCCCGCAGGGTCGTGCTCTTCCCCGCCCCGTTCGCCCCGATGATGCAGACGATCTCGCCCTCCTCGACGGTGAAGGAGATCCCGTGGAGGGCCCGGATCCGGTCGTAGGAGACGCTCAGGTTCTCGACCGCGAGCAGGCTCATGCCACGATCTCCTTGCCGAGGTAGGCCTCGATCACGCGGGGGTGGTTGCGGATCTCCTCGGGGGTCCCCTCGGCGATCACCTCGCCGAAGACGAGCGCCTGCACGCGCCGGCACAGCTCCATCACGACCCGCAGCCGGTGCTCGATCAGGAAAATCCCCAGGCCCCGCTCGTCGCGCAGGCGGCGGATGATGGTCATCATCTGGGCGAGCTCCTCGGGGTTCATGCCGGCGGTCGGCTCGTCGAGAAAGAGGATGCGCGGCTCGGTGGCGAGCGCGCGGGCCATCTCGACCTTGCGCTGGGCGCCGTAGGGGAGGTTGGCGATCACCTGCGGGGCGAGATCCTCGATGCCGAAAAAGGCAAGGCACTTCCGGGCCGCGGCCTCGTGCTCGGCCTCCTCGCGGCGCCGGGCGGCCGTGCCGAAGAAAGCCCCCCCGAGTCCGTAGCGCACCTTGGACCACCTCGCCACCTTGACGTGCTCGAGGACGGTCATGTGGCGCCACAGGAGCATGTTCTGGAAGGTGCGGCCCAGGCCGCGGGCGGCGATCTCGTAGGGGGCGAGCCCCACGAGGTCTTTCCCCTCGAGCAGGACCCGGCCCTCGTCGGGCCGGTAGATCCCGGTGATCAGGTTGAAGACCGTGGTCTTGCCCGCCCCGTTCGGGCCGATCAGGCCGCGAATCTCGCCGGGGGACAGCTCGAGGTGGTAGTCCGAGACCGCCTTCAGCCCGCCGAAGGCGTGCGAGAGGTGCTCGACCCGGAGCAGCGCGGTCATCTCCCCTCCCCCCGCGGGGTTCCGCGCCCCCCGCCCCCGTCGCGCGGCCGGACCAGGGCGAGCGGGTCGAACTCGCGGAAGGCGATCAGCCCCGTCGGCCGGAAGATCATGACGAGGATGAGCAGCAGCGGGATGAAGACCCACTTCCAGATCTCAAGCGGCCGGAGCATCTCGCTGACGAGGTTGATGCTCACCGCGCCGACGATCGAGCCCACCACCGAGTTCAAGCCCCCGAAGTACATCATGGCGAGCACCTCGGCGAGCTGCTGCAGCCCGAAGGTCCCGGGGTTGACGTAGCGCAGCACGTGGGCGAAGAGCACCCCCGCGACCCCGGCCCAGAAGGCGGCGAAGAGAAAGGCGATCATCTTGGTGCGCCGCGTGTTGATCGTCATCGCCTCGGCCGCCATCTCGTTGTCACGCACGGCGTTCAGCGCAAGCCCGTAAATCGAGCGCACGAACTGGTTGATCACCCCCACGCAGAGGACGGTGCAGGCGAAGACGACAGGGAGGTTCGCCCAGTCGGGCTGGCCCCGCAGGCCGCGGGGCCCCCCGACCGCCTCGAGGTTCTCGATCAGGCTCTTCACGATGAAGGTGAAGGCAAGAGAGATGATGGCGAGGTAGTCGCCCCGGGTGCGGAAGGAGGGGATCGCCACGGCGAGGGCGCCGACGGCCGCGACCGCCCCGCCGATCACGAGCGCCAGCGGGAAGAGGTAGGGTCCGAGCGCCGGCGGCAATAACGGGGGGCCGAACATCTGGCTCTTGGTGAACCCCACGATCGTGACGAGCGAGCCCGCGTAGGCGCCGAGCGCCATGAAGCCCGGGTGCGAGCAGGAGAACTCGCCCATGTAACCGTTGACGACGTTCAGGCTGAGGGTCAGCATGACGGCGATCAGCGTGATCTTGACCACGATCAGCCGGTAGTCGCTCAGGTCGGTCCAGAGATGGAGCACGGCGTAGACGAGGGCGAGGTGGAGGAGGACCGAAACCGCCGGGGCGCGGTCGGCGAGCACGCGCGCGATCCCGTTTGCCGGCGCGCGCAGCAGCCCCGCCCCGAGAACGAGGGGGATTCCGTAGACCAGTACGAGGAAGGCGAGGGTCGCCGGGATGAGCCGCGGTTTGTTCAGCGCGTACTCGAAGCCGAAGAGGACCGGGACCCGCGGGAGGTCAAGCAGGTCGGCGAGCTCGCGGCCGAACCAGGACTCGAGGACCGCGGCGAGCAGCGCCCCCAGGAGCCAGGCGAGCAGCGGGATCCCTCGGATCAGCCGCGCGGCCGCCCGGGCGCGGGTTCCTCCCTCGGTGCCGCCGTTTCGTCGGTTCATGGCCGGTTCCCTGCCGCAGCCGTCCGCCTCAGAGGCGCAGGCGCACGGAATACGGCTCCCCGAAGAGCCCGTAGGGGCGGAAGACGAGGATCAACAGAATGATCGAATAGGCGATGAAATCCCTGAGCGTCGAGGGGAAGACCATCGCCACGAAAATTTCGATGAACCCGAGCAGGAAGCCCGCCAGGGTCGCCCCCAGGATCGAGCCCCGGCCCCCGAGGATCGCGGCCACGAAGGATTTCCAGCCGAAGACGATCCCCATGTAGGGGTCGAGGACCGGGTAGGCCATGCCGAAGAGGATGCCCGCCGCGGCGGCGAGCCCCGAGCCCAAGGCGAAGGTCAGGGCCGCGATGCGGTTGATCGGCACGCCCATCAGGGGGACGACGGCGTAGTCGAAGGCCATGGCCCGCATGGCCATGCCCCAGCGCGTGCGGCGGATGAACTGGTGCAGGGCGAGCGCGAGGCCCAGGGCCACGATGACGATCATGATTTTCTGGTTGGTGACGAAGACCCCGCCCAGCTCGTAGGTCACGGGCTGGATGAGCGCCGGGAACTTGACCCGCTGTGCGCCGAGAAGAATCAGGTTCCCGGTCTCGAGGATGATCCCGATCATGAGCCCCGTGATCGCGGCCGAGGCGCGCGGGGCGTCCCGGAGCGGGCGGTAGCCCACGCGCTCGATGAACATCCCCAGGCAGGCGGTGACGAGCATCGCCAGAAGAAGCGTCAGCACCAGGACCAGCCACCCCGGCAGGACGAGGATCCCCGCGCTGCCGAGGCCGACGAGCAGCAGGGCGATGCCGCAGCCGATGTAGGCCCCGGTCATGAAGACATCCCCATGGGCGAAGTTGAAGAGCATGAGGATGCTGTAGACCATGGAGTAGCCGATCGCGATCAGGGCGTAGAAGCTCCCCCACTGCAGCGCGTTTACCAGGTTCTGCAGGAAGACGGTCATCGGCGTAGGGTCCGGCCGGTTTCCTCCGGGCCGGGGGGCCGGCCCCCTTCCGGGTTGCGCCGGAGAGGGGCCGGCCGCACCGGCGATCGGTTTGCAGGCCTCACGGGCAGACGGACTTGTAGAACTCGAACTCGCCCTTGTCGTTGATCTTCACGATGTTGGCGCACTTGATGGGGTCCCCGGAGCCGGGCGGGAAGCTGATCGTGCCCGTGATGCCGGGGTAGTCCTTGGTCTTGGCGAGCGCGTTGCGCACCGCCTCGCGGTCCTTCTTGATGTCGCCGGTGAGTTTCCCGGCGTTACGGATGGCGGCGCCGATGAGCCCGATCGCATCCCAGGTGAGGGCGGCGACGTCGTCGGGGATCGAGCCGTACTTCGCCTTGTAGCGGTCGATGAACTCCTTGGTGGCGCCCTTGGCACCGGCCGAGGCGTAGTGCGAGACGAAGAAGTGGCCGAAGCAGTCCTTGCCGCAGAGCTTGACGAGCTCGTCGGAGGCCCAGCTGTCGCTGCCGAGGATCGGCTTCTTCCAGCCGAGCTGCTTGGCCTGCTGCACGATCAGGGGCACCTCGTTATAGTATTGCGGGGTGAAGAGGAACTCGGCGCCGGAGTTGATGATCTTGGTGAGCTGCGAGCTGAAATCGGTGTCCTTGGTGGTGAAGCTCTCGTAGGCCACGACCGAGCCGGGGCCGTTGCGCTTTTCCCAGTCCTTCTTGAAGAACTCGGCGATCCCCTTGGGGTAGTCGCTCGCCACGTCGTAGAGCACGGCGGCCTTGGTGAACTTGTATTCCTGGGAGGCGAAGATGGAGAGGGCCGGGCCCTGGAAATCGTCGAGGAAGCAGGCGCGGAAGACGTAGGGCCGGTCCTTGGTGGTGTTGGGGTTGGTCGACCAGCCGGAGATCATGGGGGTCTTGTAGTTGTTGCAGACCTCGCCGGCCGGCACCGCCTGCTTGGAGGCCTGGGGGCCGACGATGGCGATCACCTCGTCGACGGTGATCAGCTTGGTGGCGGCCTTGGCGGCCGACTCGGCCTTCGACTCGTTGTCCTCGATCGCGAGCTCCAGGCGGTACTTCTTGCCGCCGACCTCGATGCCGCCGGCCTTGTTCACGTCTTCGACATACATCTGGGCGGCGTACTTGGTCGCCTCGCCCACCTTGGGAATGTCCCCGGTGATCTCGGCGTTGATGCCGATTTTGAGGACAGGGGTCTTCTGGCCGGCCGCGGGCAGGGCGGCAAGGCAGAGGACGGCGAAGAGGACGGCGAAGAAACGGACGTTCTTCATGGGGACCTCCTTTCGTTTGGGGCGATGGGGGAAGAGCGGCGAAAAGGGAACGGTGCGATCCGTAGCACGGGTGCGGGGCAAATGCAACGGCCGGGTCTGGGGGCCCCGGACAGTTTCGGAATTTGCACTTTTCTCATGGTTTTTTTTCGCTTTGCTGATATTTTGGCCTTTTCATTGACAGGAAACGCAAAAACGGTGTAATGAAGGGCATGCGCCTCGACGAGGTCAACCTCGCCATCCTGCGCCTGCTGCGCGAGGGGCGGCGCTCGTTCAAGTCCATCGCCGCGCAACTTGAGGTCTCGGAGAACACCGTGCGCGGCCGCATCCGGCGCATGGCCGAGGAGGGGGTCCTCGCGGTGAGCGGCCTCGTCGACCCCGACACCCTCGAGGGGCACCGGGCCATCCTCGTGGGGGTGAAGCTCAAAACCCCCGACCTCGTGAAGAAGGGCGAGGAGTTCAGCCGCCTGAAAGGGGTCGCCGCCGTGAGCGTCGTGACCGGCCGCTTCGATCTCGTTCTCCTGGTCCTTCTCGGCCCCGGTTTCGATCTTCTGGAGTTCTTCACCCGCGAGGTCTCCCGCATCCGGGATGTCCTTTCCACCGAGACCTTCGTGATTTACAAAAACTTCAACCTGCGGATCCCCTACGCGCTCTGAACGGGCCGCCGATCCGCGCCGCGCCGAAGGAGAACGCCCCCCATGAAACCCTTGAGCGAACTGTCCTTTCCCGAAGACCTGCGCTACGTCGAAAGCCACGAGTGGGTGCGCCTCGAGGAGGGGATCGCGCGCATCGGCATCACCGATTACGCCCAGGACCAGCTGGGCGACGTGGTCTTCGTCGAGCTCCCCGAGGCCGGCAGAACCCTCGCCCGCGGGGCGGCCTTCGGGAGTGTCGAGTCGGTGAAGGCCGTCTCCGAGCTCTACATGCCCCTCTCCGGCCGCGTGGTCGAGGTGAACGCCGCCCTTTCCTCCTCGCCCGAACTCGTCAACCAGAGCCCCTACGGCGAGGGCTGGATGATCCGGGTCGAACCCTCCGCCCCCGCCGAGCTCGAGGGGCTGCTCGCCGCCGCCGACTATCGCGAGCGGCTGAAAGGCTGAGCCATGATGCGCTACCTGCCGCACACCCCGGAGGAGACCGCTGCGATGCTCGCCGCGGTCGGCGTGGACGACCTC
>Ga0101944_10000474_pt1 | contig 116954 bp, 74 predicted proteins | sample DewCreD2012metaG_FD_75245 | JGI IMG/M metagenome (GOLD analysis project Ga0101944, IMG submission 75245) | Hot spring sediment bacterial and archeal communities from British Columbia, Canada, to study Microbial Dark Matter (Phase II) - Dewar... ...
CCGACAGGTGGTTCTGGAACTTCAATCGGAGTATGTCTTTCACGTGACGCATAGGTATTGTTTTTCGTGCCATGGATTCCTTTCCAAAGAACCCACTATGGCAGCTTTACCGCGTCACTACACCCCAACTATGCCGTTCCGACCCATTTCGGACACCGTTCCAGCGGCGCCGAAAAACTGTCCGGATATACCCCGGAACCCTGTCCGAATTAAATCGGAACGGTGTCCGAATTGAATCGGCTTGCTGTCCGAATTAAATCGGAATCACTGTCCGAATTGGCCCGGAATACGCATCCGACAAATGTTGCCGCGTCTGAAACCGCAATCCTCCCGTTGTTGTCAATCGCAATACCAACCGGGCCAAGCAGTTTATCGCCAATACTAACGACCGATTGCACGCCTGTGACCGGGTCAACCCTTACGATGCGGCTTTGCTGGCCGGCAAAAGTTGAAAGGTCGGCCACATAAATTTGTCCACTTGGCGAAAGAGTCAAGCCAATGGGGAGTACGAGGTTACCACCAGCCGATAAAACTGAAACGGAACCACAACTTGGGTCAACGCGTTTAATCCCTTCGACGCCGTCCGCTACAAGAATCGTGCCGGTGCGTTCAACGGCAATATGCACGGGGCCGAGTCCTCCAGTTGAAAAGTTAGTCCGCGCGCTGATCATTGTTTGCTCACCTGTTGCAGGGTCAACGCCTACCAGTCCGTTTTTATCGTCCATGACATATATCACATCCTTCGGCGACAGTGCGATGCCTTTCGGGCTTGTCAGCAGATTGCTTTCAGCCAGCACACCTTGCAGGCCACTGGTATCAATCAGCACAACACGCCGGGTGACACTGTCTGAGACAATGATGTCCCCCGGGTCAAGATTCGGCCGGATTTGTACTGTGACAAGGGCAGGCGCTGACTCAAGTTCACCGTCTGTAACGACATAGCAAAATGTATCTACGCCAATTGCATTTGGGTTTGGTTGATACACATATTCACCTGTTGCCGGATTGATTAATGAGACAGTGCCTTTTGCTGAGTTGGACACGACATGATACACCAATGGTTGGGCCGGCATGTCAGCATCAATAGCCGATAAAACGGCTTGCACGGGCATATTTTCCTTGGTCACAACTGATGCATTATGAGCTATAGGCGCCTGGTTAGATATAATAAACGTAACTGCGCCGGATGTTTCAGCATCGAAAACACCATCATTGACCTGGAAGACGACCGTGTCCCGGCCGGTCTGGCCTTGCCCAGCGGTGTAGGTGAATGCGCCCGTGCTAGGGTCAATAAGGTTGAACACTCCCTTGGTTGCGTTACTGATAACGCGGAAAGTAAGCATAACAGGCGGACAATCGGTTTCGGTTGCACGCAGGCTGCTAGTGACAGAGCCACCCAGTGGGATATTAACAATATCATCATGGGCAACTGGCGGATGGTTAGCCGGCACGATGTTCAACCGGAACGTGTAGGTAGTGTACTGGCCGGTGGGGGCAACTGCGCCGTTGGCATCAGTCACATTAAATGTGAAATCGTCATTTGTGGCGCAACTGCCATCATGCACATAAGTCAGCCTGCCGAGGTTAAGGTCTTCCTGCGTAAACGTATCACCTCCGACAAGATTTGTGCCGTTGAGTTGCAGCCAGCCGTTATGTGGTGGCGCACCTGCTCCCCCAGGCGCAACAGTGTAAACAAGCTGTGCAGGGCCGTTTTCGGTATCACTGGCTGCCAGAACTGAATTATTGATTACCTGGCTTGTGCCTTGCTCGATGAAGAGCGGGTCGTTCCTGTCCAGCCGGGGCGGGTTATTGACCGTAAGCAGAAAAGACTGGTTGTTTGTGATCGATCCATCGGTGATTAACACAGTTACTAGCGTTTTACCGGACTGATTGCCCACCGGATAAGCTCGCAGGAAAGCTGCATCAGCCGCCGTGCGTGAGAGCTGAATGTTGTTAATGGGCAACAGCGCCTGGTTGCTTGAAACACACGAAAGAATGTTCACCGACGACGGTCCGGTTTCGGCGTCATTGAACATGAAGTTCACCGGACCAATGGGGGTGTTTCTGGGCACTGTAAAATCAGGAAACGGGCCGCTCGTGAACACTGGGGGCGTATTTTCATAGCAAAACCCCGCTCCAAACGAAGTGTATGCCGTGCCACCGACAGCCGGCGATTGTTGTGCATCGTAAAACTCGATTGCAGGTTGGAACGGTCCTGAAGCCGAAAACGACGCCTCAAAAATCATGTTCGCCTGAAACATCAAGCCCGGGGTAACGACCAGTACAGCGCCAATATTGGTGGAAAGACCGAGGGCGCCTGCGCCAACCAGACTGAGCGGGTTATTGTAAATATCTTTCACCCGCAGGGTGAAACGTGTGTAAACAGTCGAGTAACTGGGCGGAAGACGTGTCTGGCCAGACCACACTGCCACTCCCCCCAGCAAATCCGACAGCCCCGGGGAAAAAGTCAGCACTTCCGCCGGATGATACGGCCCGGGGAATGGCGACTGGACAAATGACAGCCTGACGCCGAGATTTGTGGGGGCCCAATAGACAACTGCTGAATTTGCCAGTGCCACATCGTAGAAATACCATGTCTTACCGCCTGCGCGACCGATTGCTCCTTCGTCCGGGGAAGACGATTCGATAAACTTGCAACCGAGCGGTGGTGGGAAGGACGGGCGTGTAATAGTCGCGCCTGCAGGACGGGCCACAAAACCACTTGGACTTGCCCCTACACCACCTGGTCCGGCCACAATTATCCGGCCATAAGTTGCTCCGGCGGGTACAACAGCTTGGAGCTGCGTGTCTGACAGGGAGGTGAACTGTGCTGCCATGCCGTTGAACCATACGTGACTTGCGCCGGTAAGGTTGCTGCCGGTTACGGTTACAACAGTGCCTGTTGGCCCTGCCATGGGACTGAATGAGGAGACCACCGGAGGCGCTGGTAATGTGGTGAAAACCACGTTATTGCCGTTGCTCCGGAACACTACGTTGGTTGCAACCAAACGATAATGATACGTGGTGTAATGCGTCAGGTTGCTGATTTGCGCAGTCACCATAACGGGGTTAGTGCCGCTGCCGACATCCTGCGGCGGCGTGCAGTAACCGTAACCGGTTGTTGTTCCCCACTCGAAATAGGCTGCTGCATTGGTCCCCTTCGGGTTTACGGTGCCGGTCAGGGTGGCTTTGTGCGCCCCCACATTGGTGGCGGCAAGCGTGGTCACGCTGGGTGGCAACAACAACGTAAGTGTAGCCACGCTGCTGGTTGTGCTGGCATGTTCAGCGGACACAATCACACGATAATCACACCTGCCACATCGGGTTGCGCATTCGTTATGACCAGGACCGCGTTGGTTGCGCCGCCAATATTTACATCGTTAAACTGCCACTGGTAACTGAGAATGCCTTGGTTTGTGGCAACCACACAGAAGACCGCGTTTGTCCCGAGTGGCACGGCCTGGCTCTGCGGCTGCGTTGTTATTATTGGTCCGATGATGGCCAGCGTGGCAACCCGGCTTGTAACACTGTAATATTCATTAGACACCACAACAATGTAATTGCCAGCATTCTCGAGCTGAACATTGGTTATGGTCAGGCTTGTCCCGGTTGCGCCGGCCAGATTCGTTCCATTGAACTGCCACTGATAACCGAGCTGACCCTCGCCTAAGGCAGTAATCGAAAAAGCCGCATTGGCCCCAATGGGAACACTTTGATCTTGCGGTTCGATAACTATCATTGGCAAACATAAAGAGGTGATGGATAAGTCGTCATAGTAATAACTGCCCGACCCGCCCGGGCCAGACGTAGTGATCATGATTTTGTTAAATCCGATATTATCGTTTGTGCCCTCGAAAATAACGTTGCCGTCCAGGGCGATTAAATGATTTGTAGGTGTGCATGTTATCGAAAACAGATGCCAATTTTTTGCACGCGTACTGACGGTCCCGTTGGTTGTATAAGTAGCGTAATAGTACTTTTTACTATCCCAGTCCTGTACCCCCAAGGCAGCCAGCTTGGCCTTGGCCGTGTTTTCCACAGTCAATCCTCCATAGCAGGAAATGATACTGTCGTAGAACCAAACGCTGACCGTGCCGAATTGCTCCGCGCCGAATGCATGAGATAGACGTAATTCCAATTGACCTGCGTTTGTGCGTGTCATTTGGACAGCCTGGGTGCCGCTGTGAACTTGGCCGGTGGAGAGTGAAATTCGCCCCCTTTGCTGTCGTTCGATTGTCCAGAACTGGCTGAAGTTCGTGCCCTCGAATCCGTCTGTAAATGTCGTTTGGGCATTTGCCACTACAGCAAGCATTGCCAGCAGACAACAATAACAACTCCTAATAATGCAAACGATATTCATAAGTATTAATGTCGGTTTTCTAAAAACGCAAAATTAAATTTATGTTACCTATTCGCGTCGTTTTCTTGTTTTTGGTAATTCAGAAAAAACGGCTTTTGTCAACAAAAAATGGCGATTTTATCGAAATATCGAATCAGAAGGCAGGCCATAATTAAATGCGCTGAAAAACCCCATATTCAAAATTTGTGGATTCATAAATCATTGATTATCAACGCCAAGATTTTTGCGATTTTCAATAACAGGGGGTTTTTCAGCGAAATCAGCATTGTTGGTTTTTTGCTCATTTATGAGTGGCATCACCGTTCCAGTTGTTTTCCATATCATACACATCATCAGCAAAATACATTAATAACGACACCTAGGTGACCGAGCGTTTAGCCAGGCTTAATCCATTGACCTCATCAGCCTCATTCCCAGCGCCTCACCCATCGTTTTTCTTTCGACACGATCTGATGCTGGCCCAATCCCTTGCCCTGACCAAGACCATATTCAGAACGGGCGCAGGGAGCCGCATCGCGTGCAAGCCCGCGCGTTGCTCTGGCCAGTTAAGTTTGGCTTGCCGGGAAGCCTCAATTGGCGAACGACAGAAGAAACGGTTAAAACCGTTGCGATGCTTTCGTGGCCTGGACCACCCCCTGGCTAAAGCCAGGGGTTAATGAAACCGTTGGGAAACCACGGCGGGCGTCCGGAACCAAGCTGAAGCTAGGGGTTAATGGAACCTCGACGGCCGCGCCGGTGGATGGCGGCGAACGCGCGCGAAGAAACCAAACGTGAAATCCGCTTCCCTGCCGCCAAGAAAAAGATCAAACTGGGCCATGAACATCAATCGCCGCAATTTTCTATCGTCCGCCGCACTGGCGGGGGCCGGCTTGGCGGGCGGGACAGCCACCGCTCTTGCCGCTGAAGTTCCCGAGCCCAGGATCAGGCTCGGGCTGGCCAGCTATTCCTTCTGGCACTTTCGGACGGCCAAGGTGCCAATCGAAACCGTCATCGAGCGGGCGGCGGCCCTGGACGCGCCGGGCGTGGACATCCTGCACCGGCAGATGGACATCCCGGAAAAGGAGCCGCTGACCGCCGAGCACCGCGCCTACCTGCGCCGGCTTAAACGCCATGCCTTCCTCAACGGCGTCGCCCTGATCGGCCTGTCCATTCACCAGGATTTTGTGGACCCCGATCCCGCCTACCTCAAACAGCAGGTGGAGCACACCCACAAGTGCCTCGAGATCGCCTACGAGCTGGGCGTGCCCTGCATCCGGCTCAACTCGGGCCGCTGGAACACGATCAAGGATTTCGACGAGCTGATGAAGGCGCGCGGGATCGAGCCGATCATTCCGGGGCATACGTTGGAGGACGGTTTCAAATGGTGCCAGGAGTGCATCGAAAAATGCCTGCCCAAGGCCGCCGAATGCGGCGTGGTCCTGGCCTTGGAAAACCATTGGGGCCTGACCAGCTCGCCCGAAGGCCAGTTGCGCCTGCTCGACGCCATCCAGTCCCCCTGGCTGGGCGCGCTGATGGACACCGGCAATTTCCTGGAGGACCCTTACGACAAGCTCGAAAAGATCGCCCCCAAAACCGTGTTCGTTCAGGCCAAAACCTATTTCGGCGGCGGCGAATGGTACACCCTGAACCTGGACTACAAGCGCATCGCGCAAATCCTGCGCCGCGCCAATTACCGCGGCTGGGTGTCCATCGAATTCGAGGGCAAAGAGCACGCCGACACCGGCGTCCCCAAGAGCCTGGCGTTGTTGCGGGAGGCGTTTGCCACCCCATGACCCCCTTGGTTGTAGGCGCCGAATTACTGAAGAGTGCTCGGGATAAACGACACGCCCCCCTCACCCTGCCCTCTCCCCCCAAGGGGGAGAGGGAAGACGTCGCCCACGGTGGCAAATTGTGTAATGCATCCCGGAGACCATAACAGTAATGAGCATCCCTGAATTAGGTCGCGCGTGCGCGTCCGCCGTTGGCGCTCACTTTTTTCTTTACTCGGACGGGACGCGGATTATGGTGGCCCGGTAGTTCCGGTTTAACGAAGCAGAACAGAAAGGTTCGCCATGAACTCACTGCCCTTGTTGCCCGGCTGCGCCGGCTGCCGGCTTAATCGCCGGCGTTTCCTCGGGGCCGGCGCCACCCTGTGCGCCGCGGGTTGGCTGGCCGCTCCCAAACTAATCGGCGCTGAAACCGCCGGCAAACCGCGTCTGCGGATTGTTTATGCCCTCCACGCTCCCAAGCAGCCGCGCCCGGATTGGCCCAACCAAGGCTTTGATTTCGAGCCGGTGATGCGGAAAATGAACACCGACCTCGCCCGCCGTTGCCCCGGTTTCGAGTTCGTCCCCACGATGGCCAAGGGACCGGAGGAGGCCCAAAAAATTCTGGCCGAGGACCAGTCGAAACCGGTGGACGGTTACGTGGTGGTGCAGATGAACTGCTGGAATCGGGTGGTGCAAACGCTGGCGGCCTCCGGCAAGCCGGTGCTTTACGCGGATTTCCAATACGGCGGCAGCGGCGGGTTCCTGGTTTACACGGCGGCCTTCCTGCGCGCCAACGCGCCCAATGTCGGCTTCGTCGCCTCGTCCAATCCGGAAGACCTGGCGGCGGCGGTGAGGTGCTTCGACCTCCTCAAGCAAGGCGGAACTGTGGCGGAATTTGTCGCCGCCACCAAGGCGGTCCGTCTGAAGGCCACCGCCAAACCCGGCAGCCGCGAATGCCTGCCGGACCCGCTCAAGACCATCGCGCCCGAGGAGTGTCACCGGCGCATGAAGGAATCAAAAATTCTCTCGGTGCGCAACCAGGAGGAAGGTCCGGCGGCGCCCATGATGGACATCCCGGTGCAAAAGGTTTCCTTCGCGGAAGTCAACGAAGCCTGGAAAACGGCGGATAAGGAAGCTTCCCAAGCCGTCGCGGCGCGCTGGCGCAAGAACGCGGCGCTGGTGGAGGGAGTGTCGCCGGAAACGCTGGAAACCTCGGCGGCGATGTATTTGGCGCAGAAGGCGGTTTTGCAAAAATACGGCGCCAACGCCATCACCATCAATTGCCTGGGCGGCTTCTACGGCGGACACATTCACGCCTACCCCTGCCTGGGTTTTCACGAGCTGTTGAACGAGGGTCTGGTGGGCGCGTGCGAGTGCGACGTGCGCTCGACCGCGACCATGGTGGCCATGAGCCTTCTGACCCAGGGCCGGCCCGGTTACATCTCCGACCCGGTGATGGACTCCGCCAAGCGGCAGATCATCTACGCGCATTGCGTGGCGTCGAATCGCGCCTTTGGCCCGGCGGGCCGGACCAATCCCTATCAAATCCTGACCCATTCCGAAGACCGCCAGGGGGCCTCGGTGCGCTCCCTGCTGCCCACCGGTTATCTGACCACCACCCTGGAAATTGCGCGGGATAAAAAAGAAATCCTGATGCACCAGGCCAAGGCGGTGGATAACGACCTCGACGACCGCGCCTGCCGCACCAAGCTCGCCGCCGAGCCGCTTGGGGATTTCGAAAAGCTGTTCACTCACTGGGACCAATACGGCTGGCATCGGGTCACCTTCTACGGCGACCTGAAAGAGCCGGTGCTCGCGCTGGCGTCGGTGATGGGCTGGCAAGTGGTGGAGGAGGCCTGATCCATGAGCGAGGACACCGTTCACCGGCGGCTATCCGCCATCATGTTCACGGATTTGTGCGGCTACTCCCGCATCATGGGCGAGGATGAGGCGCGCGGGATGCGCATCCTGGCCCGCTACGATGAGATATTGAACTCCGCCGTGACGCGGTTTGGCGGCAATATCATCAAGCGCATTGGCGACGGCATGCTGATCGAGTTCCGCAGCGCGGTCGCCGCCGTCGAGTGCGCCATGGCCATCCAGCGCGACATCGCCGAGAAAAACGGGGCGGCGGCGGAAACCGATCAGTTCCAGGTGCGCATCGGCGTTCACCTGGGCGATGTGGTGGTGGCGGACGGGGACATCCTGGGCGACGGCGTGAACGTCGCCTCGCGCATCGAGCCGCTGGCCACGCCCGGCGGGATTTGCATCAGCCAGGACATCTACAACCAGGTGCAGAACAAGGTGGAAATGCAGGTGGTCTCCCTTGGCCCGCAACAATTGAAAAATATCCAGCGGCAGGTGGAGATTTATCGGGTGATTGTGGCCGCCGCCGACGAGACGGCGCCGCTCGAACCCGCGCCCGCCGCATCATCCGCGCCAGGCCGGCGCGGATGGTTATGGGCGGTCCTCGCCGTGGTGTTGCTGCTGCTGGCCGGCGCCGCCGGCACCTCGGCCCTCAAGCGCGCCTGGGACCAAAAACGGCTGGCCCAAGCCGTGCGCGAGGCGGACGCCCTGCTCAAGCAAAAGGAAGCCGCCAAAGCCGTGGCGCGGCTGGAATCGGCGCTCCAGAAGGCGCGCCCCAACACCAAGGGCGCGGACGGCGCGCGGGAGCTTTTGGCGAAGGCCAAAGACCTGGTGCTGACCGACCATTTGCGGGCGCGTTTTGACGCCCTCACCGAAACCTTGTTGAAAAAAGACTGGGACGGCGCCGCCCAGTTCGCCGACCCGGAGAGCAAAATGCGGCTGGGCATCAAAAACATCAGCGGGCGGCTGTCGGTGGTTGGCTTTTTTGCCGGCCTGCTGCGGGTGAAAAGCGAGGATTACCGCATCCGCGAGATAAAACTTAGCAACGATCGCCAATCGGCCGAGGTCATTCCGGAACTGCGGGTGGGCGGCAACTGGACCGTGCAAAAGGCCGCCACCTGGAAACGGGTGAACGGGGAATGGTTCTTGGTGGTCGAGTGAGCCGCGCCGCGCGGAAGGGCCGCTGGGCGGTGCCTGCGCCCCCCGTGCCGAGCGGCGGGCAGGCTTGGTTTCTCTCCCCCCCGGGAGACCAATTCGATGGACCCGCAAAAGATTTGGCAACGCCTTGCCTGGATGAATGCCCCGCGCATAATCGAAACCATATCCCACGGGGGAGCGGCTTGGGGCGAAGGGAACCGCACCGGCAAAAATTTCCAAAACCAGCATTGATCGAGACCGTCAACTTGTGGATGCATTGCTTCGCCCGCATCGGCAAACGCCGTGCTTGACGTGACCGATGCTCTTTTCTATTTTGCCCCACTTGCCGCGCGGCGGCGGCCGAATGGCCGGCTGGCGGTGCCTGTAGAAAGAAAGGTTTAATTCGTGAACGTAACTGTCGAAAATTTGGGAGCCTGCAAGAGACTGGTCCGCGTCGAGTTGGCGGTCGAGGACGTTAATCGCCAAATCGAGGAACTGACCCGCGAGTTTTTGCGTCAGGCGCACATTCCGGGGTTCCGGCCCGGCAAAGCCCCGCGGGAGATGGTCGAACGGCGGTTTGAGAAGGAGATCCTTGAGGAAGCCAAAAAGAAGCTGCTGCGCGAGTCCTACAACAAGGCGATTGAAGAGCAAAAACTGAAAGTTTTTGCGGTTTTGGCCGTCGAGGATATCCAATTCGAGCGAGGGAAGCCGATGCAGTTTGCGGCCACCATCGAGGTGCAGCCTGCTTACGAGCTCCCGGCGTATGTCAGCCTGCCGGCGGTGATCGAGGAAACCGCGGTGGCGGATGGCGAGGTGGACCGGGCGGTGGACCTGTTGCGCGAGCAGCAAGCCAAATACGAACCGGTCCAGCGCGAAGCCGGCGACGGGGACGCGGCGGTGATTGGCTTTGTGGGCACGTGCGAGGGCAAAAACATCGCGGAGCTGGCGCCCAACTTGAAGGCGATTGGCCAGGCCGAAAAGACCTGGGTGCGGATCGAGCCAGGCCAGTTCCTTCCGGGTTTTGCCGAGCAGCTTAAAGGGGCCAAGGCCGGCGACCAGCGCACCGTGACAGTCGAATTTCCCCCGAATTTTGCGGTGCCGGCGTTGGCCGGCAAACAGGGAGTTTACCAGGTCACGGTGCAGGAAATCAGGGAAAAACGCCTGCCGGGACTGGACGACGCTTTTGCCCGGACGATGGAGGCGGCGGATTTGACAGCGCTGCGCAATGGGGTGCGGCGGGACCTGGAGAATGAAGTCAAATACCGGCAATCCCAAAGCGTCCGGTCCCAGGTGATCCACGCCCTGCTTTCCAAGGTTGACTTCGACCTGCCGGAATCCGCCGTCAAAGCGGAAACCCGCAACGTGGTCTATGACATTGTCGCCGACATCCAGCGGCGGGGCGCGGACCGCGAGCAGGTGGAAAAAAAGAAAGAGGAAATTTATACGGTGGCCAGCAAGAACGCTCGTGATCGCGTCAAACTGGGATTTCTGCTGGATGCGATTGCCGCGCGCGAAAACATCAAGGTCACCGAAGAGGAATTTTCCCAGCATTTGTTGTTCATGGCCTCCCAGCAGCGCGTGCCCGCCAAGGACTTCGTCAAGGAACTGGAAAAGCGGGAGGCCTTGCCGGAGGTCCACCGGCAATTGATCCATGAAAAGGTGATTGCCTTTCTGTCCGACAAAGCCGAGGTCCGGCGGGTGGCGCCGTCCGCGGGTGGCGCCGCCCCGGCGGAAGCCTAAACGGGGCCGGCGCGCGCCGGCCCCGAACCATTGGCCAATCCCGCCGGCCGCGATGGTTTTCCCTTGAGAAAACCGCCGGGGCGGGTATTTTTTTGCCATGCGCGCTAAAACAAAAGTTCTATCGGACCTCAAATACCTCGGGGTGGTGGCCATTATTCGGACGGACAAGCCGGAGCAGGTAATTCCGGTTTGCGAGTCGCTCATTACCGGCGGGGTCAGCGTTTTGGAGATCACGATGACCGTTCCCAACGCGATTGAGATCATGCGCGAGGTGATCCGCCAGCTTGGCCAGCACGCCCTGGTCGGCATGGGCTCGGTGCTCGACGCCAAAACCGCCCGGGCGGTCCTGGAGGCGGGCGCGGAGTTTATCGTTACGCCGATCGCCAAAGTCGAGGTGGCGGCCGCCGCGCGCGCGGCCCAGCGGGTATGCATGTTGGGGGCCTACACCCCGACCGAGGCGCAACTGGCGCATGAGGCGGGGGCGGACTTGGTGAAAATCTTTCCCGCGGACAACCTTGGCCCAGCCTACCTGAAATCGCTGCTGGCACCCATGCCGCACCTGAAGCTGGTGCCCACCGGCGGCGTGACGCTTGACAACGCGGCGCAGTTCCTGAAGGCGGGCGCCGCCGCTTTGGGCGTCGGTTCCTCCCTGGTCAGCAAGCAGATACTCGCGGAGTCCAATTGGGGCGAGCTGATCCGCCTGGCGGCCGAATACAGCCGGGTGGTCCGCCAGGCGCGCGAAGGCCAATAGGCCGCGCCCGGCGCCGGCCAAAATCAAGGTTGGTTTTTTATTATTATTCGTTAGACTGCGTTCATGGAACTGGCCGGACTGCACATCAGGCGCGCCACCGTGGATGACTTGCCGCAATTGCTGGAATTGTGGCGGTCTGAAAATTTGCCGTGGCAGGATTTGGAACGGCGGCTGACCGAGTTCCAAGTGGCGGATGACGGGACCGGGCAGGTGCTGGGGGCGATGGGGGTGCATATTCATTCCCAGCAGGGCTTCATCCATTCCGAGTCCTACCGGCACTGGGAGCTGGCTGACCAGTTGCGCGACCTTTTCTGGGAGCGGCTGCAAAGTCTCTCGCACAACTTCGCCTTGGTGCGCCTATGGACCCGCGAGACGGCGCCTTACTGGCACGCCAACGGTTTCCAGGCGCCCACCGCCGAGCTGCGGCAGAAAATGCCGGTTCATTTCGGCGACCGTGACGGGCATTGGCTGGTTTTGTCCTTGCGCGCCGAGCCGGCCAAGCCGGTGGTGGACCTGGACAAGGAGTTCGAGATTTTTCAGGAAGCCGAGCGGGCGCGCACCGAGGAAGCCTTCAAAAAGGCGCGGTCCTTGCGCACGTTGGCGCTGGTGCTGGCGGGCATTCTGTTTGTTGGCGTGGTGATCGGCATGAGCTATCTGCTGTTTCGCAGCCAGGGCTTCCGGTTTCCCTGATTAACCCATATTTGTCATGAGCATCCTGAAAACCAACATTATCGAATTGATCCGGCGAACCTCGGCGGAAATCCCGGCGGACGTGCAACAGGCCATCCTGGCCGCGCTGGAACGGGAGAAAAAAGGCGCCATTGCCGAATCCGCCCTGCGGATTATCGAGCAAAATATCGAGCTGGCGCGGCGCAAATCCCAGCCGATTTGCCAGGACACGGGCAGTGTCCTCTTTTATGTGGATTGCCCCGCGGGCTACGACCAGTTGGCGTTCGCGGAAGCGGCCCGCGAGGCGGTCAAGGAGGCCACCCGGCTCGGTTATTTGCGGCAGAACTCGGTGGATGCCATCACCGGCAAGAATGATGGCACCAATCTGGGACCAGGCACGCCAACGTTTCATTTTCACCAGCATCGCGAGCCGCAGGTCGAGGCGCGGCTCATCTTGAAAGGCGGCGGCTGTGAAAATGTGGGCGCGCAGTATTCGCTGCCGGACGAGGGCTTGCGGGCGAACCGGGACCTCGACGGCTGCCGCAAAGCGGTGCTCGACGCCGTGCTGCAGGCGCAAGGCAAAGGCTGCGGCCCGGGGGTTCTCGGAGTTTGCGTGGGCGGCGACCGGGCCACCGGGTATGAGTTTTCCAAGCGGCAGTTGCTGCGACCGCTGCCCGACCGCAATCCGGACCCGGCGCTGGACCGCCTGGAACAGGACATTTTGCAAACCGCCAACGAGCTGGGCATAGGTCCCATGGGTTTTGGCGGCCAGACCACCCTGCTGGGAGTCAAAATCGGCGCGCTGAACCGCGTGCCGGCCTCCTATTTTGTCAGCGTCAGCTATATGTGCTGGGCTTTTCGCCGGCAGGGATTCGTCCTTTCCCCGGCCGGGGACATTTTGCGCTGGCTCTATTGAGGCGCCGGGGCGGAGGCCATAAAAATAAAATTGCGATTATGATTAAAATTTCCACGCCAATATCCGAAGAACAGGTTCGCGGCTTGAAAATGGGCGATGAAGTCGCGATTTCCGGGGTTGTTTTTACCGGGCGCGACGCGGTCCATAAATATCTGCATGATGGGGGGGCTTTGCCGCCAGGCGTGAGCTTGCAGGGCGGCATCATTTATCATTGCGGTCCGGTAGTTCTCAAGGAACCCGCGGGCGGCTGGAAGGTGGTCGCCGCGGGCCCCACGACGTCGGCGCGCGAGGAGCCCTACCAGTGGCAGATCATCCGCGACCACGGGCTGCGCGGCGTGATTGGCAAAGGCGGCATGGGCGAGCGCACCCGCGAGGCCTGCCGGCAGCATGGTTGCGTTTATCTGCACGCCGTGGGCGGCGCGGCTCAGGTGCTCGCCGAGCGCATCCTCGCCGTGCGCGCGGTCTATTTTCTCGAGCAATTTGGCTCTCCGGAAGCCATTTGGGAATTGCAGGTCGAGGATTTCCCGGCGGTGGTGACCATTGACGCGCAAGGCCATTCCCTGCACGACCGAGTGTTCGAGGAAAGCAAAGCCCGGCTTCAGGCCAGGGTTTGAGCGGTTTTGCGCCGCCGTGGTTGCTGATGAGTGCTTGGGATAAGCGACACGAGCCCCCTCACCCTGCTCTCTCCCCCCCCCTTGGGGGGAGAGGGAGAACGTCGCCCACGGTGACAAATTGTGTATTGCATCCCGGAGACCATTCAGTAAGGGGCCTGTTTGATCAGCCGCGCCTGGCCCGGTGGCGCTCGCGTACGAGTCGCGCCGCGACTTGGGAATAGCCGGGCTGGTTGGGACAAGGGAAAGGCCTTCGCGCCCGGCGTCCTCCGGTTAAACGCAAGGGGATGAGAATCAGCGGGCGAGGTTTGGCGCGCCGCAAAGATCCGCCGTGAGCCGCCTGGCCCAGGCGTCGGCGGCCAGGATTTGATCAAGGGTCGGCTGCATCACGACATCGTGGCTATCCATGGCCTGGGCGACGCGCTCGGTGATTTGCGGAAAATTGATTTTGCCCTGGCAAAAGGCCTCCACCGCCACCTCGTTGGCGGCGTTAAGCACGGCTGGCAAAGTTCCGCCCTCCTCCCCCGCTTCGCGGGCCAATCGCAGGGATGGAAACCTGTCCGGGTCCGGCGCCTCGAAGGTGAGGCTGCCAATACTCGGGAAGTTGGTCTGTACCCGGGTGCTGGGCAAACGGTCGGGATAGGTGAGGGCGTATTGGATGGGCAGACACATGTCGGGCGTGGAAAGCTGGGCCAGGATGGAGCCGTCCACGAACTCGACCATCGAATGGACGACGCTCTGCGGGTGAACCACCACCCCCACACGATCCATGCTGATGTCGAACAGCCAGCGGGCTTCGATCATTTCCAGGCCCTTGTTGAAAAGGGTGGCGGAATCAATGGTGATCTTGCGCCCCATCACCCACGAGGGATGTTTGAGCGCACGTTCCACCGTGATGGCGGGAAATTCCTCTTTTGGGGTGTGGCGGAAGGGGCCGCCCGAGGCCGTGAGCAGCAACCGCCGCACCGAGGATGGCGGCTTGCCGTCAAGGCATTGGAAAATCGCGGAATGTTCGCTGTCCACCGCCAGGACGCGCACGCCGCGGCGGCGGGCTTCACGCATGACGATTTCCCCGGCCATGACGAGGATTTCCTTGGAGGCAATCGCAATGTCTTTGCCCGCCCGAATGGCCGCGAGGGCCGGGGCCAGGCCGGCGGTGCCCACAATCGCAATCAGCACAATGTCCGCATCCGGCAGCGTCGCCAGTTTCAGCAACCCGTCCGGCCCGGAATAAACATCGGCGCCGGCGCCGAGCAGGGCCTGCAACTCGCCGGCCGCCCGGGGCGAGGCAAGGCTGATGGCGGCGGGCTGGAACTTGCGGGTCTGTTGCAGCAGCAGCTCGGCGTTGTTGCCGGCCGCCAGGCCCAGCAGCCGCAGGTGATCCGGCAAATCCTCCACCACCTTGGTCGTGCTCGTGCCAATCGAGCCGGTGCTTCCGAGTAGAACGACGTTTTTCATCGGCGCCAATCCTCAAAAGTTGCGGCTACAGTTGCAACACATACCGCATATAGACATACATCAACGGCGCGTTGAACAGCAGGCTGTCCAGCAGATCCAGAATGCCCCCGATGCCCGGGAACAACCGGCCGGAATCCTTGACCTCCGCTTCCCGCTTGAAAAGCGATTCCACCAGGTCGCCCACCACCGCGGCGCCGCCCAGGAGCAGCCCCAGCACGGTGGCGTGAAGCCATGAAAGCCCCGCCAGATGCCCGCCGCCGAGGCGCGCGAAAACCAGGCTGACGGTCAGCGAGAAAAGCAGGGCGCCGCCAAAGCCCTCCCAAGTCTTGCCGGGGCTGATGCGCGGGATCATTTTGTGCCGTCCCAGCAGGCTGCCGACACAATAGGCGCCGATGTCGCTGCCCTTGGTCACCACGATGAAATAGAGCACAAAATACTGGCCTTCAATCCCCGGGTAAAAATTGATTTTCTGGATGAAATTCAGCAGCCAGGGCACATACATTAGTCCGAACAGGGTGGTGGAAATGGCCAGCAGCCCCGCCGCGTTGCGCTGGGACACGAATTGGCGCACGCACAAGCCGAGCACAAAAAGGATAAGGAACGAAACCTCGTAATCGTTGACCTGCCCGGCCAGGAGGCGATGGGGCAGGGTGGTTTCCGCCTGAAAGAAAACAAAGGTGCCCGCCACCAGCAAAATTCCGCCCGCCAGGCCCCATTCTTTAAAGCAAATCAGGCCGCGTTTTTGCACCAGCCCGTAGAACTCGATCTGTCCCGCCACCGCCAACAGCAGCAGGATGCCGACGAAAAGATAATCCGACAGCCAGCGAATGCCGGAAAACAATCCGGCAAGCACGACGCTCCAAAGGATCACAGAACTGGCCAGGCGCCGCGCAAAGACGGCGCCTTTGGACAATTGCGCGGTTGGGGCAAGCGCTTCCGGCATGGGCCGAGGTTAGCCGGTGGCGGGCCGGTGTCGAGCTTTGTTTGCGGCCGCAATCGGGCGGCGGTTTAGTAATCCACGCGCACCCGGTAGAGGCGCAGCGGCGCGGCGTCGGAGGCATCGGTGTGGCTCATGACCGCGCCGTTGCCGGTGGCGCTCCAGAGGGGACGCCAGACCGGCGGCAGGTTGGTCGCCGTCTCCACCTGATTGAGCAGCCCGGCGACACTGCGCCAGCGGATGAGGTTGGCGTTGTTGGTGCGGGTGATCGAGGTTTCCAACAATTCCACCGTGGCGTAAACCAGGTCCGAAAAATAAATGTTGGGCTTATAGCCGTAGTAGTTGACCGGCATGTCGGGGAAATAATAGCCGGAGCCGAAGTCAATCGCCTGCAAACCGTAATTCTGGTAGCGCCCGATGAATTGATTGAGCGTGTTCGTTCCGCGCCGCACGCGTCCAAACACGGTAAAACCTCCGCTGTTGTTGGTGTTGTCCAAGGAAAGGGAGTTGTCGCCCAGATTGAAGAAAAACGACGAAGTGGCCGAGTCCGGATGGCTGGTTTTGGCCATGGCGATCGTTCCGTAACTGTTGCTGAAGAAGCGCCCCGTGAAAAATTCGTTGGTGATGGGCGCGATGGTCGGGATGACATAAGCCTGCGGCGCGACGGCCAGGTTATAGACCGACAGCAAACCGCCTTGGGCCACAAAATCCGTGAATCCCCAATAATTCGTCGGGCAGCGATGGAAAAGGGTGTTCTGATAATAACCCTGGCGGGTGTAATAAAGGAAATTGCGCACCGTGGCCGGTTTGTCCTGCTCGAAAAGCTCGACTTCCATGTCTCCGAAGGTGGTGCGGAAAAAGGCCAGGTAGCCGGCTTGGGCGGGCGGCGCGGACCAAAGCGCGACGGCCAAAAGCAAAGGCGCGGACCTTTTCATGCGGGCCTTTTTAAGCAGCGGAGCAGCTTGTCCTCCAGGCGGCCGTTGCCGGCCAGCATCCAATAGCGGTGATCGGGACCCGCGGGGCGGGCGTCGAACCGTCCGCCCGCGCACTCGACCATCAAGCCGCCCGCGGCGATGTCCCAAAGGCGCAAGCCGCTTTCCAGGTAAAGGTCCATGCGCCCGCTGGCGATATAGGCCAGGGTCAGCGCCGCCGAGCCCATCAGGCGAATCTTGCGGACCCGGTGAACCAGGCGGGCGAAATTCTCCGCCACCGTGTTGATGACCTTCCGGCCTTTGGAGACGCCGAGGGCCAGCATGGCCTGATCCAATTGGCCCCGCGTGCTGACACCTACGCGGCGTCCGTTCAGCCGGGCAGCCTGACCGCGCCTGGCCGTCCACAATTCATGGGTGAAAGGGTCGTAGATCACCCCTAAGGTGGTGCAATAGCCTGGAGACTTGCCGCGGGGGGCAACGGTGCCGGACGTCCTTTCCTGCAAGGCGATGCTGACGCAGGCGTGGGGGATGCCGTAGGCGAAATTAACCGTGCCGTCAATGGGGTCCACCACCCAACGGGTCGCCGCCTCGGGATCGCCGGTTGTTCCCTCCTCGCCCAGCAGCGCCGCGTCGGGCAAGGCCCGGCGCAACGTGTGTTCGATGACCGATTGGCAGCGAACATCCAGCTCCAATTTAATATCATGCCGGTGGGTTTCTTTTACCACCTTGGCGCCGCGCAAGTTGCGCCGCATCAAGTCACCGGCCTGCCGGGCCGCTTTGACCGCCGCCGCCAGTGCCTCAGTTTGTCGGTTGTCGTTCATTTAACGAACCAATGGAAACAATGCAAAATCCCTTGCGGTCAACGGATCGGAATTACGCGCTGCGGAACACTGTCAATCCCAGAATGATGACGAGCAGTCCAAAGCCCAACCGGAGACCGCTGCCGATGCGAATGCGCATTTCATTGGCAACGCCCCATTCGAGCAGGTCGCGCATGCGCCAGGGCGAGATGGTGAACCACATGCCGGCGACGGCCAATACATAGGCCCAGGTGATGATGACTAGGCGCCATTCCGTATCCGCCCATCTGGCTGTGTCCACCATCATTTTCGCCAACAGCAGCATGACCACCGCCGCGCCGCGAACCGCCAGAAAGTCCTGCACAAAAAGACAAGCGCCAATGCCGGTGCCGATAAAAAGCGCGTAAAGGTAAGGCTTTAGCCCCTCGAAGTCGGCAATCTGCTCCTGCCGCACGTAAAGGATGAACCAGACGGTTCCCAGCAACATCAGCGCGTAACCCCAAGGCAGGGAACGCGGAAACTTTCGCGCCAGGTCGCCCCACCGGGCCGGCTTGGCCAGGCCAAAGGAGCCGGCCCCTGCCACCAACAGGCCCAGTACCACAGCCAGCATTGATAAACTTGGATTCAACATCGCCAAAGACCGCTGCTTCTTAGCGGTTGGGCGCCTGATAATCAATAAAATTCACCACCCACCGCGGTTGGACGACAATGTCCTGTGCCGCAGACTTCCGAAATTGGAATTCTGCGCCACGAGAGCCCCGTCCGCAACCATTGACCGCTTTGCGCACGAGTATGCCAAGCGATCGTCTGCTCAGCAGGGACGGGCTGAAATTTCGAGCATCCGCTCGATCGGCGCGCGGGCCCGGCGCATGATGGTGTCGCTTAACTCGACCTGCGGCGACAATTGTTCGAGGCAGTTATACAGTTTTTCGAGCGTGTTCAACTTCATGTATTTGCAATTGTTGCAGGCGCACTTCTCGGTCGGCGCGGCGATGAATTTCTTGCCGGGACATTCCTTTTGCAAACGATGAATCATGCCGGGCTCGGTGGCGACAATCAGGCAGCGCGCGGGTGAATGGCGGCAGTAGGCCACCATCTTTTCCGTCGAGCAAACCTCGTCGGCCAGCATCCGCACCGATTTGGGGCATTCCGGGTGCGCCACAATCGGCGCGTCGGGATATTCCCGGCGAATCCGCGTCAACGCCGCGTGGGTCCACTCCACATGCACATAGCAATTGCCTTTCCAAAGCGTCATGGGCCGGCCGGTTTTTTCCATCACCCACGCGCCCAAGTTTTCGTCCGGCACAAACAGCAGGTCCCGTTCGGGCGGGCAGGCCCGCACGATTTTTTCAGCATTGCCGCTGGTGCATATAACATCGCTCAGCGCCTTCACTTCCGCGCTGCAATTGATGTAGGAAACGGTGTAAAAATTGGGATTGGTCGCTTGCAAGGCGCGCAGTTGGGGGGCCGGGCAGCTCTCTTCGAGCGAACAGCCCGCCTCCCGATCGGGCAGGACCACCCGCTTTTGGGGGTTCAGGATTTTCGCCGTCTCGGCCATGAAATGCACCCCGCAGAAAACGATGACCTCGGCCGGGGTGCGGGCCGCCTGTTGTGATAGGCCCAACGAATCCCCCACGTAATCGGCAATGTCCTGGATTTCCGGCACTTGGTAATTGTGCGCCAGGATAACAGCGTTGCGCTGGCGTTTCAGTGCCAGGATTTCCCGTGACAGCGCGTCCAGGTTGGCCGGCGGCGGCGGGGCGCATACCGGAAAACGATCCACCCCGGGCGGAGCCATGGTGATTGTATCACTCATGGCAAAAAGCTAGTCTCCAACCCGCGTTGCGTCAATGAGCGGATGTTCCCGGCCAAGAGGCTTTAGCCAAAACGTGAGGCTTACGATAAACCCACGCCCGCTTTTCCGCCTAAAGGCGGGACAACGAACTACGCCGCTTGTTGTCCCGGCTTTGTTTGTTGTCCCGGCTTTAGCCGGAACGCGAGGCTTGCGAAAAACCCCACGCCCTCTCTTCCGCCTAAAGGCGGGACAACGAACCGCGTCGCTTGTTGTCCCGGCTTTAGCCGGAACGTGAGGCTCTCGAAAAACCCCACACCCCCTTTCCGCCTGAAGGCGGGACAACGAACGACGCCGCTTGTTGTCCCGGCTTTGTTTGTTGTCCCGGCTTTAGCCGGAACGTGAGGCTTCCGAAAAATCCCACGCCCTCTCTTCCGCCTAAAAGCGGCTAATCATTAAACGCCGCCGGCAGCCAACACCGACAGTGGCAATCAACGGCCGGGTTTCTGCCACGGGATGGCGCCGCCGCGCTGGATGTGGGCGCGAAGGGCGGCGGACAGCTCGTTGAAAATCTTTTTGTTGGTGGCGGCCAGGTTGTTTTTTTCCTGGGGGTCCTCCTTGAGGTGGTAAAGCTCCAGCGGGCTGTAGGGATTATTTTGCATCAACTTCCAATCGCCGCGAATCAGGGCTTCGTAGCTCTTGCCGCCGTAAGCCGGGCCGCCTTCACGCCGAACGAAATACAAGTCCCGCGGTTTGGCGATGTTTTCCCCTTTGAGCGCCGGCACCAGGCTCACGGCGTCCAGACCGGCGGGCGGCGAAGCGCCGGCAAGTTCCAGAAAGGTGGGAAACAAATCGAAATTCAGGCCCGCGTAATCACAGCGGGAGCCGGCGCGAATCCACGCCGGCCAGCGGGCCATGAACGGCACCCGCAGCCCGCCGTCGTAATGATCCTGCTTGCCGCCCCGCCACGGGTCGTTGTTTTGTCCGTGCGGCAGCGAACCGCCGTTGTCCGCGGTGAACACTACGAGGGTGTTTTTGTCCAGGCCGCTCTCGCGCAGCACCGCCAGCACGCGACCGATCGCGTCGTCCAGATGCTCCACAAAGGCGACGTTGAGGGCGCGCTTTTCCGGCAACTGCGGCGCGCGCTGGCGGACCCTGGCCAGCCAGTCGGCGGGCGGTTCAATGGGGAAATGCGGCGCGTTATAGGCCAGGTAAAGAAAGAAAGGCTGGTTTGGTTTTTTCGCGCGATCGCGCAGGTAATCGGAGGCCCAGGCGGTGAAAAGGTCCGTGGCGTGCCCTTGGGCTTCGATGACCTCCCCGTTGCGGCGCAGGTAATTGTTGCCGTGGCGCAGATGTGTTGTGTAGCTGTCCATCATGTCGCCAAGAAACCCATGAAAGAAATCGAAACCGCGCTCATTCGGGGTGTTGGGCGATTCCAAGCCGAGGTGCCATTTGCCGACGATGGCGGTGTGGTACCCGGCTTTTTTCAGCTCATCGGCGAGCGTGGGGACCTGGGGATCGAAATAGCCCCAGGAATCTTCCTGGCGCGTGCGGATGACGCCTGGCACACCGACCCGGTCGGGGTAACGCCCGGTCAGCAGCGCGGCGCGGGAGGGCGAGCAGACGGTGCAATTGGCGCGCATGCTGGTGAACAGCATCCCTTCGGCGGCCAGGCGGTCGAGGTTGGGGGTGCGCGCATCCGAGGCGCCATAAGTTGAGACATCGCCGTAACCGTGGTCATCGGTGAAGATGAGGAGAAAATTCGGCGCGGCCGCGGCCGAAAACGACGAAACGGCAAACCAGGCCGCCAACGTGACGGCCAACCGGCCGATTCCCGTGAGAACGCGAAGCTTTTGTTTTTTCATTTGGCGTAATCGGCGCCGGAACCGGTGGCAACAGGCAGCAGCAGCAACGCAACCGCCACCATCTTCGCCAGCAGCACTTTAGCCGGCCTTCGAGGATTACGGTCAGTTTTCATAAGTCACGCGACAAGCGCATTTTCCTAGCATCCCGCCGCGAGCGTAACAGCCGCAAGGTCTGAAAGGCAACCGGTTTTGCCAGCCGATTTTTGCTTTTTCTTCGACGGAAGAACAGGATGGGCATTGCCTTAGCCCAACGCTCGCGCGTTTTGGCGGGTTTGAACTTTTTTCGCGCGCAAGTCGTTCATGGGCAATGGGCGCACCGGGCCAACCCTCTGTCGGCCGACCTACCCCCTTGCGCAATGGCTCCGCGAGATGAAAAAATAGACGCTGGGCGGGTGAGGCTTCCCAAACCCGCTTGGATGTCAGTGCCGGCGAGGACCGACCCGGATGCGGCATTCCGTTACGGTGGACTATTCGGCCAACCCGTCGGCACCAAAGAAAAACCTCAAAACGGGGTTGTTGAAGCAAGGTGAACGAAGTAGGCTGACTGGCCGGATGACGAAATCGAATCAATCAGGGCCGGCGCCAGGGCCCGCCGGCGGCGGTTCCAAAGTGGTGGTGGGCGTGGTGTTGCTGGCGGTGTTGGCCGCGGCGGTGGCGGCGGTCATTATTCCGCAAATGCGCTCGCGCGAGCGAGCCAAGCCCCCGGAGTCCGGCGGCGTGGATTCCCCGCTGGCCAGTCCGTCGTCCGCCGCGCGCGGCTCCGAGCGGGTGGCGGGGCGCTGGTATCGGGCCGATGGCGGCTATGTGCTGGATTTGAAGCTTGGGGAGGGAGGGCGCTGGACCGCCAATTATTTTAATCCCCAGCCGATCAAAGTTTCGAAAACCGAGGTGACCCGCGAGGGCAGCCTGACAAAGGTGGTGGTGGAGTTGAACGACACCGGCTACCCGGGCTGCGTTTACACGCTGTTGTTCGACGAGCCCAAGGATGTCTTGCGCGGCACCTATTTCCAAGCCGCGATGGGCCAGACCTACGAAATCAGCTTTGAACGGGTGAAGGAATGACTGCCGTAACTGCTGGACAAACCCCCGCGGCCAAGGCTTACTTTGCCGGATTTTGAACGGGCGGTGAACGCATGAACGTGGAATTGCTAAACAAAGCGAAGTCGCTGGGATTTTCCGACCGGCAGATCGCCCACCTAACCGGGCGACGGGAGGAGGAAATCCGGGCTTGGCGCAAGGAGCTGGGGTTGCTGCCCAGCTACCGGTTGGTGGACACCTGCGCCGCTGAATTCGAGGCCTACACGCCGTATTATTACTCGACCTACGACCGCGGCGACGACGAAGTGAAGCCCAGCGACCGCCGGAAAGTGATGATTCTGGGCGGCGGACCCAACCGCATCGGCCAGGGCATCGAGTTCGATTATTGCTGTGTCCATGCAGCTTTTGCCCTCAAGGAAATCGGCTTCGAGACCATCATGGTCAACTCGAATCCGGAAACGGTTTCCACCGATTATGACACCAGCGACCGGCTCTATTTCGAGCCGCTGACCCTGGAGGACGTCCTGCACATTTACGAGCGCGAAAAGTGCTGGGGGGCGATTGCCCAATTTGGCGGCCAGACGCCGCTGAACCTGGCGCTGGGCCTGCAAAAAAACGGCGTCAACGTGCTGGGCACCACGCCGCAGAGCATCGAAATCGCCGAAGACCGCAAGCTGTTTGCGGCGATGTTGAACCATCTGAACATCCCGCAGCCGCCCAATGGCATCGCCACCAACGAGGCGGAGGCCCTGGCGGTTTCACGCCGCCTGGGCTACCCGGTGCTGGTCCGCCCCTCTTTTGTGCTGGGCGGCCGCGCCATGCAGATTGTCTATTCCGACGCCGAGCTGGCCCATTACATGCGCTTCGCCGTCGAAGCCTCGCCGGAGCGTCCCGTGTTGGTGGACAAGTTCCTCGAAGACGCCACGGAGGTGGATGTGGACTGCATTGCGGACGTGGGGTTGTTCAGCGGTCCGGACCAGGGAACCATTGTTATTGGCGGCATCCTCGAGCACATCGAGTTTGCGGGGGTGCATTCCGGCGACGCCGCGATGGTGCTGCCGCCGCACTCGCTGCCGGAGGCCGCCATTGAGACCATTCGCGCCTACACGCGGGCCATGGCGCGGGAACTGCGGGTGGCGGGCCTGATGAACGTGCAATACGCCGTCAAAGGCGACACGGTTTATGTGCTGGAAGTCAATCCGCGCGCCTCGCGCACAGTTCCTTTTGTGAGCAAGGCGATTGGCAAGCCCCTGGCCAAGCTGGCGGCGCGCATCATGGCCGGCCAGTCGCTGGCCCAGCAGGGATTCACCGCCGAAATCCGGCCGGCCTACTGGGCGGTGAAAGAATCGGTCTTCCCCTTCAACCGGTTTCACGGCCAGGACATCCTGCTGTCGCCCGAGATGCGCTCGACCGGGGAGGTGATGGGGTTGGACGCCGATTTGGGGATCGCCTACGCCAAGTCGCAGATGGCCGCCGGCGCCCCGCTGCCGACCAAGGGCCGCGTGTTCATCAGCGTCAACGACACGCACAAGCCGGGCGCGGTGGAACTCGCGCGGAACTTCCTCGAGCTGGGGTTCCAATTGGTGGCCACCGGCGGCACGGCCGACGCGCTGGAAAAAGCCGGGCTGCCGGCGCAGCGGGTTTTCAAGCTCGGCGAAGGCCGGCCCAACTCGCTCGACCTGCTAAAAAACCGGGAGATTCAACTGGTCATCAACACCCCCGCCGGCCAGACGCCGCGGGCGGATGAAATAAAAATCCGCACCACGGCGGTTTACACGGGCACGCCCATTATGACGACGCTGAGCGGCGCGCAGGCGGCGGTGCTTGGGATCGCGGCGCTGCAACGCGCCGGTTACGACGTCAAACCGCTCCAGGAATACCACGCTTACTGATGAACGCTTGGGATAAACGACACGCACCCCCTCACCCTGCCCTCTCCCCCCCAAGGGGGAGAGGGAGAACGTCGCGCTCGGTGACAAATTGTGTATGGCATCCCGGAGACTTTGCAGTAGGCATGGCCGCCTGGCATCAGCATTGAAGGTTCTCTGGTTATGATCATCGTTCTAAAACCAAACATCACCGCGCGGCAGGAAAAGGCCGTCCTCAAGGAAATCGAGAAGCTGGGTTACACGCCGCACGTCATGCGCGGCGTGGCCCGCACGGTGATTGGCGCGATTGGCGACGAACGCACCCACGCCTCGCTGGAAACCCTGACCGCCTGGCCGCAGGTGGAAAGCGTGATGCCGGTGCAGAAGCGCTACAAGCTGGTCAGCCGCGAGGCCCACCCTTCCAACTCGGCGGTGAAAGTGGGCCGGACCGTGGTGGGAGGGCGCAAATTTCAGGTGATGGCCGGCCCGTGCTCGGTCGAGAGCGAAAAGCAACTGCTGTCCACCGCCAAAGCGGTCAAGGCCGCCGGGGCCACGGTGCTGCGCGGCGGGGCCTTCAAACCGCGCACCTCCCCCTACGAATTCCAAGGGCTGGGAGAAAAGGGGCTCAAGCTGCTTGCCAAGGCCCGCGAGGAAACCGGGCTGCCCATCGTTACCGAGTTGCTGTCCGAGCGCCACGCCGACTTGGTCGCCGAATATGCGGACCTGCTCCAGATTGGCACCCGCAACGCGCAGAATTTTCAGTTGTTGATTGCCGCGGCGAAAACCGGCAAGCCGGTGCTGCTCAAGCGCGGCCTGGCGATGCGCCTCGAGGAATGGCTGCTGGCCGGGGAATACATCCTGGCCAACGACAATCCCAACCTGCTTTTCTGCGAGCGGGGCATCCGCACTTTTGAAACCTATACCCGCAACACCCTGGACCTGTCGGCGATCCCGGCGCTGAAAAACGAAACCCATTGCCCCGTGGTGATTGATCCCAGCCAGGGCTGCGGGCGGGCCGACCTGATCGTGTCGCTCTGCAAAGGGGCGGTGGCGATGGGCGCCGATGCGTTGTTGATCGAGGTGCATCCCAACCCGGCCGAGGCTTGGAGCGACGGCGCCCAGCAAATGACCCTCGACGCTTTCGCCCGCCTGATGCGCGAACTCAAACCTTTTATCACCGCCGCCGGCCGCGTATGATAGACAGCCAAGCCGGCCCCCATTAACCGGGCGGGAGGCGGGGCATGGAAACCGGCCGTTAGTTATGAAAAAAGGCATTCCGCTCATGACCACGACGCAGGAACTCTTCCTGCCGACCCGGCTGGTTTACGAGGTTTTCCAGCCGGTGGTTCCTTATCAGGTGATGCTGTCAATAACCTCGGGCACCTTTGACCTCAACCAGTTCACCGGCCCGCGCCCGCCCGCGGCGTAAGGGCAAGCCGGCGCATTTGTTTGGCCGCGGCGGCAATGCCTGCTATTAATAGGGCTGATTTTATGAGCCCGGACCGGCTCTCGGTTTATTTTTTCCTGCAGATGTTTGTGATCCTCATCACGTGCCACGTGGTGGGGATGCTGGCCCGCCGCCTCGGCCAGCCGCGCGTGGTCGGCGAAATGATCGCCGGGGTGCTGCTGGGGCCCTCGTTGTTCGGCCTGTTTTTCCCGGTGGCGCAACGGGCGCTGTTCCCGCCGGAAACCTTGAAAATCCTGTTCATCGGCGCGCAACTGGGGGTGGGGCTGTACATGTTCCTGGTGGGTCTGGAATTTCAAACCGACCATTTCCGGCAAAAGGCGCGCAGCGCGGTGGCGGTCTCGGTTTCGGGCATGTTGACGCCGTTTGTGCTGGGGGCCGGACTGGCCTGGTGGCTTTACACCCAGCCGGGGTTGTTCTCACCGCAGTCCAGGCAATATGAAGCCGCGCTGTTTCTGGCGGCGGCGATGGCCATCACCGCCTTTCCCATGCTGGCCCGCATTGTGTATGAGCGGGGGTTGACCGGCACGCCTTTGGGAACACTGGCCCTGGCCGCGGGGGCGATTGACGACGCGGCCGCCTGGTGCTTGCTGGCGGTGGTGATCGCCAGTTTCGGCGGCGCCTGGATGGGGGCGGCCAAGGCCATCGCGGGCGGCGTGTTGTATGGCGCCTTCATGCTCACCATCGGCCGCCGCGTGCTGCGAAGGGTGGGGGAGCACGTCGAGCGCAAGGGCCGTTTGACACCCCAGGTCTTGGGCGTGGTCCTCATGCTGCTGATGCTCGCGGCCTGGGCGATGGACGCGGTGGGCATTCACGCGGTTTTTGGCGGTTTCCTGCTGGGGGTCGCCATGCCGCGCGGCCTGATCAGCGCCGAGTTGAAGCGCCAGTTGGAACCGTTCGCGGTGGTGTTCCTGCTGCCCATGTTTTTCACTTTCTCCGGTCTCAACACCCGGTTGGACTTGGTGGACAACTGGACCATGCTGGGTTACGCGGCGCTGGTGCTGCTGACGGCCTGCCTGGGCAAGGGGGTGGCCTGTTGGGCGGCCGCGCGCGCCACCGGGGCCGACAACCGCACCGCCCTGGCCGTCGGTTCGCTTATGAACGCGCGCGGCTTGATGGAACTGATCATTCTGAACATCGGCCTGCAAAAAGGCATCATCCTGCCCGGGCTTTTCTCCATCATGGTGGTCATGGCGATTGTCACCACCCTGATGGCTTCGCCTTTATTCGAGCTGGTCTATGGCCGGCAAGCCAGGCAAGAGGGGACACTGGACCTGTTGCCCACCGATGGGTAACGGCCCCGATGGAAAAGCCCGCCCAGCCGGCCCTTGCCGACATTGCTTTCAGCCAGGGTTTAGATAAGCTAAGAACCCGCGATCACGAGCCGCGTGAAGCCGGCAAAGCGGGCTAAGAGGCGGCAGCGACCGCGATTCTTTATCATTATGAGCGAACACGAGCGGCAAGAAATTTTGGCGATCCTGATTTTTTCCTTCACCTATCTCCTGATCAGTGGGAGGCGGCTGAAAGTCCTGCCGTTAAATCGGCCGGCGGCGGCGCTGTTGGGGGCTGTTCTCATGGTGGTGGCGGGGATCATGACGCCGGAAAAAGCCTATCGTGCGGTGGATTACGACACGCTGGTGCTGCTTTTGGGCATGATGCTGATCTCCGCCTACCTGTTCATGGCCGGCTTCTTTGATTGGATGGCGGACGCGGTGCTGCGGTTTGCCAAAACGCCCCAGCGCCTGCTGCTCTACCTGATCCTCGCTTCCGGGGTGTTATCGGCCTTGCTGGTGAATGACACGGTGTGCCTGATGCTGACCCCGCTGGTGGTAACGGTCATTCGCCGCGGCCAACTGCCTTTGCCGCCCTACCTGCTGGCGCTGGCCATGAGCGCCAATCTGGGCAGTGTCGCCACCTTGGTGGGCAATCCCCAAAACATGATTATCGGTTCGCTCTCCAAAATTTCCTTCGCTAATTTTTCCTGGTCCCTGGCGCCGGTGGCCGTGACGGGGCTGGCCCTCGAGTATTTAATCCTTGGCTTCGGCTTTCGGCGCGTGCTGAAGGCGGCGGCTATCTCGATTCCCGCCCAGGCGCCCAGGCCCATGGACCATCGTTTGGCGGGCATTTGTTTTGCCTGCTTGGTGTTGGTTTTCATCGGTTTTGTCTCGGGCTTGGACCTGGCTTGGACAGCGCTGGCCGGCGGCGCCCTGGTGATGGTTTTGGCCCGCCGCGACACGCATGAGGCGTTGAAACTGGTGGATTGGCATTTGCTGGTGTTTTTTGCGGCGCTATTCGTGGTGGTGGAGGGCTTCAACAGCACCGGACTGCCCGACGAACTTTATGGGAAAATGCGCGGGGTGTTCGAAGGCGGACGCACCAGCCAGGCTTGGAATCTGGCCTGGTTTTCCGTGCTGGGCTCGAATCTTTTCTCCAACGTGCCTTTTGTGCTGGTGGCGGGCAAGTGGATGGGTAATTTTCACGACCCGGAACTGATGTGGAAAGTCATGGCGTTGGCCACCACCTTGGCGGGGAACCTGACCATCCTGGGATCGGTGGCCAACATCATCGTGGTGGAATCAGCCCGCGGCCATGTCGAGGTCGGATTTTGGGATTATGCCAAGTATGGCATACCGGTTACGCTTGGCACCACCCTGGCGGGCATGCTAATACTGCTTTGGATTTCGTGAATTTCAAACAGCAGGCCGGTCCAGCGGGCGAGAAACCCTCAGCGGCGCGCCCGTCCGCCTGGCGCGGACGGCGCGGATGGTTGGCGGCCTTGGTCTTCTGGCCCGGGGCGTCGGTCCAAGCCGCCGGGCTGAGAGACTTGTCTTCCTTGGGGGCGGTGGTAGGCGGAGTTTTGCTGCTGGGCTTGGTGATGGCCGTCTTCGCTTATGGGCTGAACGAGATGACTCGCGGCAAACACCGCCGGCGGCACACCCCTCGACACACGGATCGCCCGCTGCAGCGATACCGGTCGTGGATCATCGCTGGGGCGTGGCTGGCCGGCTGGTTGCTGGTGGGCGCCGGGGCCTATTTCCTTTGGCATTTGTTCTTTTAGCCGGTTCGCCGGCGGTTCGTGGCGTTGTCCGGTTACGGGGCGGTTTGTTCCAGCTTTTTTTTGATGGCCTCGTTGGCCTCGATTTCGAGCGCCTTGCGCCATTGTTCGCGCGCCTGGTCCCGCTGGCCCAGCGCCAGGTAGATGTCGCCAAGATGGTCGAAGAGGGTGGCATCCGGCTCGGTCGCAAGCTCACAGGCTTTGGTGACATATTCCAGCGCCTGCTGGTGTTGGCCCATCCGGTAATAAATCCAGCCCAGGCTGTCCAGGAAGGCGGCGTTTTTCGGTTCCAGCTTCAACGCGCGTTCAATCAGGTTCTTCGCTCTTTCCAGGTTGATTCCCAAATCGGCCCACATGTAGCCGAGGTAGTTTAAGGCTTCGGCAAAATTCGGGTCCAGGTCCAACGCCTTGCCGAAATACTTTTCCGCCATATCGTATTGCTTCAACCGCTCATAGGCCGCGCCTATTTGAAAGAAAAGGACGGGCGTCAGTTTGTCCCGGCTGGTGGCGGCGGCGATGACTTCGGCGGCGGTAAAGGCCTTGACGGCCGCGGCGTAATCCTTGGCCCGCACGTGGGCCAGCCCGGAGTAATACTCGAGGGTAAACCCTTGGGGAAACCGGGCGCGCGCCTTGGCCAAAGTGTTCAGGGCGGCGGCGGGCTGGTTGGCGTTTATTTGAGCGGCGGCGGTGTCGTAGTAGCCCTGTTCGAAGGCGGGGTTCAAGAGGATGGTTTGGGCGAGGTATTCCGCGGCGCGCGGGTAGTCCTTTTCATCAAAAGCCAGGCCGCCCAGATAGTAATAGGCCTGGGGATTCAAGGGGTGTTCCTTGATGATGGCCTCCAATTGGGCCATGGCTTTTTTACGGTCCTTGCCGCGCAGGTAAAGGTCCGTGAGTTTTTCCCGGATGTTGTTTCGCAGCGCCGGCAGGTCGGCGTATTTTTCCTGCAATTCGAGGTAAAGCTCGACGGCTTTGGCGGATTCCCCAAGGTAATTGTAGGCATCGGCCAGCTTGAGTTGGTAGCCGATGGTGTCGGGCTTCAAAGCGCTCGCCCGGTCCAACAGCGACAGCATTTCCTGGCGGGTTTTATCTCCCGTGTCCGCCGCCTGCTGCCGGTATTTGGCGTAAAGCTCGGCGACTTCAATCAGAAACACGGCGTCCCCCGGCTGGCGGGCGGCCTGCTCAAGCAAATCACGAGCCGGAGCAAGTTGCTGGTTGAGCAGGTGGAGGTTAAAAAGGGTCTGGTAACCCATCAGGTGCGTGGGACTGCGGCGAATGGCTTGCTGGCAGGCCTCCACCGCCTCGTTGGCGCGCCCGGCCAATTGGCAAACCCAACCGTAAAAAGCCAGCAGCGGGCCGGAGGCGGAGGGACGCGCCGCGGCGGAGGACAAAATTTCGCGGGCTTGTTCCGGTTGTTTGGCCTGGACCAGGCGGCGGGCGGCCTCGATTACCAGGGATTCCTGGTCGGGGTCCAAGCGGGCGGCTTGCGCCATCTCTTGCAAGGCCGCCGCCTCCTCCCCGCGCAGCTCCAGCCCCACCCCCAGCGACCAACGCGCCAAGGCCTCGGCCCGGCGGTCCAACGCCGTGTTGGTGGGGCCCGCGGGAAGGAATATCTCCTCCACCAAGGGAGGCGGTGATTTAAGCGGCGGCGCTGGCGGGGGAGCGGACGCTTTTCGCGCCGCGCATCCTCCGGCCAGAAACAAGCCAGCCAGGACCACGCCAACAAGGACGCCGCGCTTAAGCATCTCCAGAAGGGCAATAAAAAAGGCCGTTCACACCCGCGCGAGCGGCGTTGAACGGACAGCCGATGACTCCGCGTTGCCGGCGCGGGCGTTATTTCTGCCAAGTGCGCTTCTTATGGCGATGCGCGCGCAACTTTTTCCGGCGTTTGTGCCTGTTAATTTTCGATTTCCGACGTTTTTTTAATGAACCCATATACGGTCAATCCTGCGCTTTGCGCGCCCGGAACCGGCGGCTTGCGCCGGGCGGGCGGTTATTCGCAAGCGAATGGTGGACTAATAGACCACTTTGTTCAAGGGATATTCGATGATGCCCTCGGCGCCGGCGGATTTCAGCTCGGGAATGAGTTGGCGCACGGTGTGTTCGTCAATGATGGTTTCCACCGCCACCCAGTCGGGCAGGCTGAGAGTGGAGATGGTCGGATTGCGCAGGGCGGGCAGCTTTTTCAACAGGCTCTCGACGTTTTTCCGCTCGATGTTCATCTTGAGGCCAACCTTGGCTTCCGCCTCGAGGGCGCCCCGCAGCAAGAGCGCCAGGGTTTCGATTTTGCGGCGTTTCCAGTCATCCTTCCACGCCGCGCGGTTGGCCACCAGGCGCGGGGTCGAAGTCAGCAAAGTGTCCACGATGCGCAGTTTGTTGGCCCGCAACGAAGAACCCGTTTCCGTGATTTCGACAATGGCGTCCACTAATTCGTGGGCCTTGACCTCGGTCGCGCCCCAGGAAAACTCGACGTCGGCCTTGACGCCGTGTTTCCGCAGGTATTTACGGGTGATATTGACGACCTCGGTGGCGATGCGTTTGTTTTGCAAATCCCGCACGGATTTGACCGGCGAATCCTCGGGCACGCACAACACCCAGCGGGCGGCTTGGCGGGTGGCTTTGGAGAACAAAAATTCCCCCACCTCATGCACGTCGCTGTCATTCTCAATGATCCAATCGTGCCCGGTGATGCCGCAATCCAGATAGCCATGGTCCACGTAGCGGCTGATTTCCTGCGCCCGAATCAGGCGGATTTCCAGTTCCTCGTCGTCCACGTAAGGCACGTAGGAGCGACTGCTCACGGAAATATTCCAGCCGGCCTTGGCCATTTTCTCCAAGGTGGCCTCCTGCAGGCTGCCTTTGGGCAACCCCAGTCGCAATTTCCGTTGGTCCGTCGTCTTGGTCTTTCTCTCTTTCATGGCAAATTTCCGCCCGGCGCGGCTTTAGGGGGCGCGATCAGGCTTTGGCGGGCTCTTGCCCGCAGACGGCAAAGATAAAAGGTCAGGCGGGTTTCGCAACAGGTAATTTTTGCGGGCGGGCCCTAATTCAGGAATGGGCGGGGAACGGGCCGGGGCTCCAAACAACCCGGCGACCTTGCGCGCGCACGCGTCCGACGGCGATGGCCGCCACGCAGCGCGGATACAGTTCGCGCTCGGCGATTTGGATGCGCGCATGCAGCGAAGCGGGAGTGTCATCGTCCAAAACGGGCACCGTCTGCTGTCCCACAATGGGGCCCGAATCCACGCCTTGATCCACAAAATGCACGGTGCAACCGGTCACCTTGACCCCATATTCAAGCGCCTGTTTCCAGGCCTCCAAACCGGGAAAGGCCGGCAGCAGGCTGGGATGGATATTCACCACGCGGCCCTCGAAAGCGCGCAGGAAAGGCCCCTTCAAAATTCGCATGAAGCCGGCCATGACCACCAAATCCACCCGGGCGGCCTGCAAGCGGCGGATATATTCCGCCTCGGACGGCTCGTCCAGCTTGGTGCGGAACACGCCCGGCGGAACAAATTCGGCCGGCAGTCCCCGCTCCCGCGCATGGGCCAGGATGCCGGCGTTTTCCACATCGCTGATCACCAGCGCGACTTGCGCGGGAATCCGGCCGTCGGCGCAGGCCTCGGCCAGGGCGACAAAATTAGAGCCTTTGCCCGAGCCCAGCACTCCCAAGCGAAAGGAAGCCGTCGAATTCATGACTGCTTCTTAAACCGCGGCTGCCCGGACGGCAAGACAACTTTCGCGCGGCCCGCGGGAAACCGGTCAATTCACCGTTCCAAAAGCGCAGACCTCATTCTTGTTCGCGCACAGCCTGGTCAAATAAAAATCCTCGCACAAAGGCGGCATGGCCGCATTGAGCCGGTCAAGCTTCGCGTAATCCGTGGCGCCTTTGAATTTGATGGTCACCACAAAATGCCGCATCCGGCGGCGACGGGTCCACTCCAGGAGCAAGCCTATGGTTCGCTCCGGCATGGCGATCACATCGCACAACAGCCAGTCCACAGGATGTTCGGGCGCAAAAGCGAAGGCATCACCCCGCCGAAAAATTAACCCTGGATGAATCATCAAATCTTCGCGCAGTGGGGCGCGGTCCACCGCGCAGACCCGCGCCCCTCGGCGCAAGGCAACGTAGCTCCAACTGCCGGGCGCGGCACCCAAATCAACGCAAGTTTGGCCGGTTTGGATTGAGCGCCCGAGTCGCAGTTCGGCTTCCAGCAATTTCGCAAAAGCGCGACTGGGGGCGGATTTGTCAACGGCAACCGGTATTTCGCCATCCGGGAAGGGGGAAATTAAAGACCGCAAATGCCACAGGTTAGGCGCGGTGACCACAGACAAAAAACCGCGATCCGGCGCGGTCAGCATGAGCCGCACCAGCGAATGGGCGCGTGACCAGGAAACCGGTTGCTCTTGAAGATTTTGAATAAGCCCCCGGCAGGCCCCGAGGCGGCTTAAACAGACCTTGCGGACCAGTTCACAACGATGCCAACCCGCTTTGGCTGAGCCGTAATGAGGAAAAACCTGGAAGGCCCAAGGCTGTGACGCCTCAATTTGCGCGGCTATGAGGTCGCAAAGAATTGTGGCAAAGTTGGTTATGGAAACAGCACCCATCATTTTGGCGTCGGGCAGCAATTGCCGGCTAAAGACCAAGGGCCGCGCCTCCTCGGGGCGCGACCAAATCCGTTTGGCTACCACCAATGTCGGTCCTGCGGTTGCCACGTCGGCTGCCGGGTAAAGACGCCGCAATTCGTTGATTAATAAATCCTGGGAATCATCGGCTGTGAGGAAAAGATGCATAAGAATGGGCGAGTGTTCGGGGGGTTAGACTGGAAGATCGCGCGGTTCCAATCCGCCAGCCGCCACTGTCCCTGAACCGCCACCCTCGGTAAAATCGGGATGGAAATCGCATCCCAAGGAGGATTACCCAAAAATCCCTGAGCGAAAAGTTTTTTCATTCGGGGCTTGATAAAAGCTGAGATTTGGGCTATTAAACTCAATGTAGGCAAAAGAATTGCTTTGTAGTGGATGAGAAACAGAGAAGTTTTGTTTCTTTGAAGTAGTAACTGACCTTAACGGAACGGAGAATCTTATGCGGATACCTCGGCAAAATCGAGTTGGAGTTGGCGCCTTTAGCACTGGTTGTCTCACGGCGAAAAGAGCCTTGGTTTGGCTGGGGCTCTCCTTGGGATTGGCCCTTCCGATAGGCGGGTTGCAGGCGGCCGATACGGTGGCGTTCTTCCACCTTACCAATTACACCACCGCCGGCCCCAGCGTGAATCAGCCGAACAAAGTGGAAGTGGGGGACTTTAACCAAGACGGTTTTTTGGACTACGTGGTCAGCTATCGCACCGCGATATCCACCAATGTGCAAATCCGGTTCGGACTGGGCGGAGGTTTTTTTGGGCCGCCCATCTACGTCGAAGTGGACAATCAGCCGACCTCGGTGAAAGTGGCGGATGGAAATCGGGACGGCTTTCTTGACCTGTTTGCCGCCTGTTCGGCCACCGGAGGTGTGGCTTACGTGGTGGGCTTCGGCGACGGCACTTTTGGGCCATACCAGTTTTATCAGGGGTTTGCCGAAAACAGTTTCGGACCCGGCAGCGGCGCCGAGGACGTGGTGGTGGCCGATTTTAACGGGGATAAAACCAATGATTTTGCGGTAGCCAACTACAACAGCAGCAATCTGTGCGTATGGGTGGCTCAAGGCGACGACACCTTTGTCAACGTCACCAATTACAACTTGGGGATATATCCTTCCGTCGTTATTGCCGGAGACTTTAATCGGGACGGGAAGAAAGACTTGGCGGCGGTCCGGCGATGGAATGGCTTGGTCTTCATCCTGTTAGGGTACGGAGACGGGACTTTTGCCACTCCGGTCAGTTACGCGATAGGGCTGGGCGGCATATTCGATTTGGCGGCGGATGACTTTAATCACGACGGGTATCCCGACCTTTTGGCCACCCGGGGCAGCCCGCCGGAAATCGTCGGTTTGCAAAACAACCAATTTGGCGGGTTCTTCCCGAAGTTCACCAACGCCCCGCCCTACACCAATATCGTGGATGGTTTTCGCGGGTTGGCGGTGGCCGATCTTAACGGGGACGGGACCAATGATTTTGTGGTGGCCCGCAATGGCACCAACAAAGTCTATGTCTATACCGGCAAGAAGCTTGGCTACGACCTGGCCGGGGAATTTACCGTGGGCGCTTCACCGCAAGGGGTGGCGCTGGGGGATTTGAATGGCGACTCGGTGCCGGACTTGCTGGTCGCCAACGGAAACGAAACCACCATCAGTGTGCTGCTCAACCGCACGCCGGTGGCTTTTCCGGCATCTTACACCGTGAATGAAGACGACACGGTTCCCTTCGCTTTGGAGACCACCATTGATATGCCGTTGACCAACTTCACCATTGTGACCGCGCCGACTAATGGCGGTTTGGTGGGCACGCCGCCCAATTACAATTACAACCCGAACCCTGATGTGTTTGGAAAAGATTCCTTTGTCTATCGGGTGGATGACGGCTCTTTGACCTCCGCGCCGGCGCGGGTGACGCTGACCATCCGGCCAGTGAATGATCCGCCCTATTTCGACGTGGCCGACGCCGCCATTGAAGTTTTGGAGGATAGCGCGCAATTTACGTCCAACAATTGGGCTTACAACCTTTCGGCAGGGCCAGCCAATGAATCAGGCCAGTCCTGGTCGTTCCGGGTTATCACGGACCATCCCGAGTATTTCTATATGCAACCGTATGTCTATCGAACCGGCCGTTTGGTTTTCAAGCCGGCGAAAGACGCGGTTGGGGTGGCGAATTTAAGCGTGATCATGCAGGACACCGCCCGCACGGCTTTCGGCGGCGATGATTCATACACCAACGACGTGACCATCACCATCAACCCCGTCAACGATCCTCCTACCTTCCGGTTTAACCCGCTGGCCTTTGCGCTGGATCGGCCGGTTTCCCTCAGACTTTTTGAGGATTGCGGCGCCATCACCGTGCCGAATGCCGTGATTCAAATGTCCATGGGCCCCGCGGATGAAGCCGGGCAGGCGCCGGAGGAGTTCCTCCTGACCGTGTCGAATCCCGGCCTTTTCGACGTTCAACCGGAAATTGATGTGAACGGCACTTTGACTTTTACGGTGGCCGAGAATTCCAATGGGATCGCTACCGTCACGGTTCGCTTGCGCGACGACGGCGGCACGGCGAATGGCGGAAACGACACCAGCGCGCCCGCCAATTTTTACATCTACGTCAATGCGGTCAACGACCAGCCGGTTTTTGAACTTGATTCGGGCTTGGTCAACCAAGGGGTGGGGGAGGACGCCCTGCTCACCTATGTCACGAATTTTGTGGTGCCGGGCTCGGTCGTGGTGGGCCCGGACAATGAAAGTTCCCAGACCTACAGCTATTATTGCACCAACGACAATCCGGGCCTGTTTGTTCGCCAGCCCTTGGTTAGCCCGAACGGCCTGCTTTCCTACCAGCCGCGGCTCAATTCGAATGGCGTGGCCACGGTCACCGTATTTCTCAAGGACAGCGGCGGATCCGCCAGCGGCATAGACACCACCAGCTCGGTCTTTACCATCACCGTCATGCCTCAGAACGATCCGCCCTCCTTCAAAATGGGGCCGGCAGTCATCGTCAATGAGGATTGCGGTCCGGTGGTTTCCAACGGTTGGATAAGCGCCATCTCCATGGGGCCGCCCAACGAGACCAGCCTCACCACCAATTTCACGATCCAGATGGACCCGAAATACAATGGTCTGTTTGAAGTGCTGCCAGCGATTGATGCGGCTGGCAATCTGAGTTTCGAGCCCAAAGCGAACTCCAACGGCATCGCCTACTTTTTTGTGCAGCTAACCGACGACGATGGATCAGCGCCCAACGCGAGTCCCCAGGTTTTCACTTCTGTAACGCGGGCTTCGATCAATATCCGGGCGGTCAACGACCAGCCCTCGCTCACCATCACGCAGCCGACCATTGAGGTGCCCTATTACGCCGGCATTGTCATCACCAATGTTCTTTCCGTTGTCAAGGGGCCGCCTAATGAGTCCGCGCAAACCATGCGTTATTACGTGGCGAACAATACCAACACGGTCATGTTCAGCTCTCAACCCTACATCACCACGACCGGTCTGTTGCGTTTTACTCCCAAAAACGATGTCGGCCAGGTCGGCCAGCAAGTGACTTTGGGGGTGCAGGCGGTTGACAGCGGCGGAACCAATTACGGCGGCATCAATGCCACCCTATGGGTCACCAATTTGACCATTAAAATCATCCAGTAAAACGCAGCTTGGGCAAAGCAGTCGGGCCGGGAGCACCTCCCGGCCTGATTTTTTGCCCCGTTTCCCTCCATGCCCTTCGGCAGCCCATTCTGGGTGGTGGTCACCGCCGTATTACCGGTCCTGGGCGCCGTGGTCGCGGGTGCTTTGATGCGGCGGGTCAACTGGCTGACCGCCGAGGCGGACGCCAGCCTGATGCGGGTCACCATCAATGTCTTCGGCCCCTGCTTGATGTTCGACTCCATCCTGGGCAACCGGGCTTTGGACCGCCTCGATACCCTGCTGCTCGCGCCGACGATTGGCTTTGGCACGGTCGCCTTGGGCATTCTGGCCGCTCTCTTGCTGGCGCGCTGGGCCGGCCTGCCGGACCTTTCCTCGCGGCGCACTTTCGCCGTTGCCACCGGCATTTACAATTACGGCTATATTCCTCTGCCGCTGGCCTTGTTCCTGTTCGACCGCGAAACGGCGGGCGTGCTTTTTGTGCATAACGTGGGAGTTGAAATGGCGATGTGGAGCGTCGGACTGGTGGTTCTCACGGGACACAGTTTCCGCGCCGGTTGGCGGAAAATAATCAACGTGCCATTGATCGCCATCCTCATTTCCCTGCTCCTCAATTGTACCCATGCCGCCGACGCGCTGCCGGCCTTTGTGCTGCAAACCGCCCGGTTATTGGGGCAATGCGCGATTCCTTTGGGCTTGGTGCTGGTGGGGGCCACCATGGCGGATCACGCCCATGAGATAAGGATCGGGCGCGCCAATCGCGCCATGGTGCTGGCTTGCCTGCTGCGCCTGGCGGCGCTGCCGGTCCTTTTTTTATGGTTGGCCCAATGGGTTCCGATGAGCAAGGAGTTGCGGCAGGTGGTGCTGCTGCAGGCCGCCATGCCGGCGGCGGTTTTTCCCATCGTTATGGCCCGTCATTACGGCGGGGACGCTCCCACCGCGCTGCGGGTGGTGGTGGCCACTTCACTAGCCGCCCTCGTGACCATTCCCCTATGGATACGCTGGGGCATGGACTTTCTCGGTTTGGCCTGGCCGGGCGCCGCGCCTTGAGCGTCCGCGTCCGCTTATCAGAGGCAACCGGCGGATGGCCCTTCCGCGTCGCCCGCTTGGTGCCTGGACTGCCGCCGCAAGCTGGAGGGCGGCGGAACCTGCAGGGGCCTGGCATGGTTGCGGGGCACATGCGGCCGCAGGAACTCGGGACACTCGCGGCGTCCGCCTCTTTGGTAATCCCGCAACATGATCGGGGCGGCCTCCTGCTCCGGACAGCGCAAAACCGTTGTCAGATAGGTCCAAACCAGTTGCGCCAGCCGCAGCAAGGCGATCGCGTCCGTTCGGCGCGTTTGCTGGTATAGCCAGTCGCTGAAAGCCAGAAAACCCTTGAACGGGGCGCTGTCGCGCCAAAGCATGGGGGTGGTTTCCACAAAATTGCCGCTGTTGCCCACCAAATCCCAGTAGCGCGCAAAGCGGCGCATTTGTTGCATCTGGGCGAAGGAAATTAATTTGGTTTGCAATATCTCATAAGGCGGAAGGGGATTGTAGATCATGCCCCATTGCTGATCGTGGCGGGCGATGGGCGCGCCGCGCAGGCGCTTGAGCAGTCCCACCTGAATTTCCTGCGGGCCCAAGGCCGCCAGGCGGTCGAACCCGGCGGCGAAACTCGATACGTCCTCCCCGGGCAGCCCGATGATCAGGTCGGCGTGCAAATGCGCCTTGGTCTGGCGGCGCAGGAACCGGAAATTGTCCTCCAGTTGGAGGTAATTTTGCCGTCGGCTGATCAGGGCGGCGGTGTGTTCGTTAAAAGTCTGCACGCCGATTTCCAACTGCAGGCTGCCGGCCGGAAAACGCGCCACCAGCGACCGCAGGGTTTCCGGAAGGCGATCAGGCACCAGCTCAAAATGACAAAGACGTCCGGGTTGATGGCGTTGCAGGAAAAATTCGAGGATGGCCCGGCTGCTGGCCAGGTCCAAATTGAAGGTGCGATCCACGAATTTGAAGTGCCGCAGACCGCGGTCCATCAAAACCCGCATTTGGTCCAGGAACTCCGGCAAGGGAAATCGGCGCGGGGGAATGTCCAACGAGGAAAGGCAGAACTCGCAGGAATAGGGGCAACCGCGCGAGGCCTCCACATAGACAAAGCGATGGGCGAGATCGTCGTCGGTGTAGAGGCCATAAGGCATCTGGACGCGCGCCAGGTCTGGAGGCGGCGCCTGGATGACCTTATCCCGGAGGGCTTGTCCGCCCAAAAGGCCCCGGCAAAGGTCGGCGAACGCAAGATCGGCCTCCCCGGCGATCAGATAGTCCGCCATTTCGAAGATCGGCTGGGTTTCCCACTCGTAACTGACCTCCGGACCGCCAATCACCAGCAGAATGTCCGGGCGGAGCCGCTTCAGCACCGCGGCGAGCGCGGTGGTTTGCGCAACATTCCAAATATAGACCCCCAAGCCAATGATTTTCGGCTCGAAGTCCAGCAAGGCCGAGGCCACATCCACCGGTCGTTGGCTGATCTCGAATTCAGCGATCACCGAGCGTTCCATCAGCTCGCCCAGATTGGCCCGCAAATAACGGAGTCCAAACGAGGCATGGATGAAACGCGCATTCAGCGTGGCAAGAACAATGTCAGCCATTCCGGTTTGCGACAGGACCCCAGCCAAAAACCACTCTTTATTTCACCCAATCAAAAAAACCAAGTTTCTCCAAGCTCTTTCGCAAGCGAACGAGTTGTTCCGGGGTGGGATTGGTGTTGGGCAGGCGGGCGGGGCCGACCTCGACCCCCAGCAAGCCCATGACCGCTTTGGCCGCCCCCATGTAGCCGATGCCGGCCAGCAGTTGGATCAGTTGCACGGACTTGAATTGCTCCTCGCGGGCGGTTTCCAGGTCGCCCGCCGCAAAGGCTTTGATGAGCCTTTGATAAACCGGCGCGGCAAAATTGTAGCTGCTGCCGACGGCGCCCTGGGCGCCCAGCGCCAAAGCGGCCAGCAGCCACTCGTCGGTCCCGTAGGGCACATCGAAGCGCCCGCCGGCGGCGCGCAGGCAAAGCTGGTACGACATGAGGTCGGAATTGGTGAACTTGATGCCGGCGAGCGTCGGGATGCGCTCCGGGGCCTGGGCGAGAAAATCGGGCATGGACAGGCTGACGCCGGTCAGCACCGGTATGTCGTAATAATAAAACGGCGTCTCCGGCGCGGCGTTGGCGATGCTGGCGCAGCAGGCGATCAGGGCGTCGAGGCTGCGCGGCTTGAAATAGGAGGGCGCCAGGGCGGAGATGGCGGGCGCGCCCAACTTTTGGGCCTGGGCCGCGAGCGCCCTGGCGTCAGCCAGGCAGTTGGAGCCAACATGCACCACCACTTGGAGCGGGGTGCCGCGGGCGACCGCGAACCAGCGTTTGGCCAATTGGAGCCGCTCCTCGACGGTCAGCGACTGGCTTTCGCCGGTGCTGCCGCCGATGAAGACGGTGGTCAAGCCGTGGTTAAGCAGGTGCGCCGCCTGTTTTTCGACAGCGGGCAGGTTGAGCGAGCCGTCCGGTTTGAACGGCGTGTGAGTGGCGACGACGAGGCCGGTGAGTTTATTGGACGTGTGTTTCATGACGGTTCTATTGTTTTTTTGTTTTCAGGATCATGGAAAGCGGTACTGCAAAACGCAGGGGAGCTGGGGCGAGGAAGAGCGTGGGCGCGGCAATATTCATTTGAGAATCCAAGGCGAAGGATTGTGAATCATCGTTGCCAACATCGCAATGATATGGTCGTAGGTTTGGTATAATTCATGGGCCTCCGAACGATTCAAATATTTGCATTCATGGGCAAATTGAATCCAGACTTGGGTTTCGGCTCCTTCGCTTTCGGCATCGCTGAGTTTGCTCAGAAAATGGGCTTCATAACGGCGCTTGCGCCAGGCCTCGGCAAGATTGGCGCAGACAGACCGGGAGGAACGACGGATTTGATCAGTAAGCGAATAGGTTTCTTCTTTCGGAAAGCCGCGGGACCACTTAAATAACTTCATCGCGGCTTCAAATGATTTATTGTAAACTTCCAACTGCGTGTGTCGGGTTATTATCATGTTGGTTATATTTGTTCCAAAAATGCTAAGCACTCTTCACCCATGCTCCCCATCTCCCCGGCTCAATCGCCCTCATTCCGCTGCCTGTTTTGGGGTGGTTTTCATGGCATCTGGGGGGTCAACACCCGGTAGAAACGGCTGCCGCCATTGTTGGTGTCGGTCACGGTTTCAACCCGGTTGGTCGGACGCGCCGGGAAATCAGCAAGCCTGAACAACGTCCCGGTCACGGTGTCGGAAAATTGCACGGTGTAACTTCGCCGGGCCATGGCCGCAAAGGAAAACGCCGTCCTGTTCGTGAGGGCCAGCACGCCCGTGATTTTGAGCGCGCTAGCCGCCTCGCGCGGATGGGTGCCCGCCAGGTATTCGCTGAGGTTGCTGTGACCGTCCCCGTCCGAGTCCACCGCGGCATCGGCTTCCATAGGTGATAGTCCGTGGGCCAATTCCCAGGCGTCCGGCAGGCCGTCGCCATCGGTGTCGGCGGGCACTCCCGGCGAAGGGGCTTGGGCGGTCCAATTGGTTGGCTCGCTGCCAAAGGCGCTCAAATCCACCCGTTGCAAGCTCAACCCTGAGCCATCGGCGGCGGCCGGCCATGGCGCGCGATCGTTGTAACGGACTTCGTCCACCGGGTAAAACGGAATCACCCCGTTGGTGGCCGGCGCGCCGGGCCGCTCCACGGTCAGGCGCTCGCCGCTATCCTGCAGCGCGCCGGTCAGGGGGCCGTAAATAAGTGCGTCGGCCGCTAGGCCATTGGCCAGGCGGAAGCTCTCGGGATTTGTGGCCACCACCAGCACCGATTCGCCCGGCGGCACAACCGCGCCGGCGGGAAAACTGAACCCGGCGCCATTTAAGCGCCAGGTGTTGGAGGGGTAATTCGGGTCAAACAGCGGCAGCGGGGCGGCGGATAGATTGGCCAGCTCGAGATATTCCACCCCGCCGGGAGGGGGATTATACATAATTTCACTGATCACCAGGGGACCAACGCGCGGTCCGCTGTTGGTGGCCGCCAGGGTGGCGATGATTGGCGGCGGGAAATGCTCTTTGCCGTCACTGGTGACGTGGCGGCCAAAGGTGGCGCCTGGCTCAACGGCGCCGAACGAGAATCCGTGGCTGTAACCGGTCAGCGTTCCATTGGTGTCGGCGCTGAAAAGATAGGCGTCATCGCCGAGCGCGTTCAGGGCAAAACTAACATTGGTGCCGGGTGTGGGGTTGAAATCGGCCTCAGTGAAGACAAGAAAACCGCCGTGGCTGAGAACCGTTCCGTCGGGTATCCGGTATTTCCACGGATAACCCGGATCGTCGGTGAGAAACCACCCGCCCATTTCCGCGGTGGCTCCGGACGGATTGAACAACTCGATGGCGTCCGACAAAGGCGGCACGGAGGCGGACAATACTTCATTGATGACAATGGGCGGGATGGCGGGTTCGGGATCGGGGGCGCCTGGCGAGCCGCCCGGCAACGAGCTGGCCCGCCAGTGCGCGCCATGGTCGGGCGCCTGGGCGGCGTCGGGGTCTTTCGGCACCAGGGAAAAGCCGAAACCATCCGCCGCCACCGGCCAGGGGGCGCGGTCGTTGTAGGCAACGGAAAACACGGGCGTGCCCAAAGCGGTGCTGAGGGTGAGCGTTTCGCCGGCATTATCGAGGCGCCCGGTGTACAGGCCGTTGACGACCACCCCGGGATGCAGCGCGGCCAGGGCGGCGGCGTCCCGGCCCAGCAGAAAGAACTGGCCGGGTTCCAGCAGGGTGCCGTTCGTAAAGGTGAACGAGAGGCCGGCCGAAAAATGGAGCCCGCTTAAATTGAGCGTGTTGGTTCCGCGGTTTTGAATTTCGAGGAACTCGAAGCCGTCGCCATTGGTCGCGCCCAGGCTCGGGGGATTATACATGATTTCGGTGAGCGTGAGCCGGCTTAAATCCTGCGGCGGGTAAAAAACCGCTTCCGCCAGCCCGCTCCAGTTGGTTCCCTGAAGGGAACGGGCGCGGACGACGGTGGTGGCGTTGAGGGTAATGGTTTGCGGCCAGGCCTGAGCCGTCGCGGCGATGCCGCCGCCGCGCGCCCGCGGGTCCGTGCCGTCGAGCGTAAAAAACACCGTGCTGCCGGGGCTTAGATTGGTGAGGATGACCAAAAAGCCGTTGGCAATGGCGCCGCCCTCCTGGTTGAAGGCCGGCATCATCAGGAACTGGCCGTCCAAAGCCATCGCCCGCTGTTGGAGCCAGGTTTTGAAAGTGACGAGATTGTTCGACCACGCGGCGGCTGTGAGGCCGCTGCGCGCGGCGACGGCGGCGGTTATTTCCGCGGTTTGCGCGTCGGCGATGGCCAGCAGGTTGGACGTGGCAAAAGCGCCGCGCCGGAGCGTCTGCCATTTGTCAATATAAGCCTGCTTGAAGTCCGAATCCTGAAACAAACGCGGATAAAAGACCCGGCTGGCGTAGTAGAGGTCGTTGCTGGGGGCGGTCGAGCCGCCGGAATTCTTGTTGAAGGCGCGGTCGAAGTCCCAGAGCGGGCCGAATTTCAATTTGGCTTGCGGCGACTCGCGCAGCAGGTAGGTGCTTAAAAAAATGCAATCCGTGTTTTTGGGAAAGTTCTGGCAAATGTAATGGTGGACAAAATTGTCCACGTCCACATAGGGCGCGTAGCCCAGCGCCGGATCGGCAAAATCCGGCCCGGAAAGCGCCAGGTCAAACGCGCGCAGGTAATTCTGGATGGCGGCCCGCTGCGCGCTGAGAATTTCCCATCCGCCTGGGGAGTCGAAATTGAAGAAGGAATTGTAGTTGTCGGGGAAATCATCGCGCCGGGGCGGCAGGCCGCTGGGCCCGGTCAGGTTTTGATAGCCGCGTTGGTTGTCGTCTTCCGTTTGGAGAATGCGGTCGGGTCCGGCGGTGTGGAAGTGGCGCGGCGCCAGCCCGCTGTTGGTGGAGAAGCCGACCGGCAGCGAATCCATCCGGTCAATGCTCAGCATCCAGCCGCCTTGGGCGCCGTCTGCGGAAAGCGGCGGGAAGTCCACCCGGTCCCGACCGCGTTTAATCCTCTCCATCAGCAGGTATAAACCGAGGTTATTGGCGGCGGCCAGGTCGGTGCCGTTGGTGTTAAGAAACACCTCCACAAATCGCCAGCGGGGCGCCGGGTAACCGGACTGCCGGGCAAGCTCGAAGATGAACGAATTATGGATAAGCACGTCGTCGTAATTCGACGGGCTTGGGCCATACAGCACCCAGTCATTATCCGCCGGCATCCCGAGCAACGGCAGGTCGCGCCCCTCCTCGTCGGTTTCGGTCCAAGTTTCCAGGCTGTAGGATTTGCGGACAAAATTGAAAGAGCTGGTGCCGCGCAGGCGCAGGCCGGCGCGGGAGGCCACTGCGACCGAATTGGTGAAGGCGGTGAGGCCGTTGGTCCCGGGGGCGAGGATGGCCAGGGCCGCCGGCTGGCGGGCGACCTGCGCCACATAGCTGCCATCGTTAAAAGGTCCATAGCCGTTGACGCCCGGCACCGCGCCCGCGCCAAAATTGTGCAGCACCAGAATGGGCAAAGGCGAAGTAAAATTCGCCAAGTCCGCGCCCACCTTGATGAAACTTTCGCTTTTGACCGGGCTGGGCGAAAAGCCGGCGAGCACCGCCACCGCCCGGATGGACACCGAGTTTGTGATAGTAATGGGGCTGGTGTAGAGGGTGCCGTTATCCGCCGAGGGCGCCGTCCCATCACGGGTAAAATAGATGGCCGCGCCGGACTCGGGATGGGTGAGGACAAGGGTTAGGTTGGTGGTGAAAAGCTGGCTGGCCAAAGAAAAATCCACCTGCTCCAGCGAGGGCAACCGGCCCGGGCCATTGGTGGCGCCGGGAGTGGCGTTGGTGTAAATCACATTGGCCTGGTGGATCCGCACCCCCTCCAACTCGGCCGCCAGCAGGCAGCGGGCGGCCTCCGGCGCGCTGCTGAGCGCCTGAAAGGCGAGTATGTTGGTTCCTTCCCTGAGCGCGCCGGCGAAAGCGGTCAGCTCAATCGTTTCCGCGGCCAACGCCAAGGCGTCCGCGCGGTTGGTCAGGGCGTTGGAATTCCAGTCGAGCGCCAGGGGCGCGTTGCGCCGGGCCACCTCGGCGCCGTTCAGATACGCCATAAAACCGTCGTCGTAACGAACGCGCAGCACCAGGTTGCTGAATTGCGGGGCCGCGCCCGAAAGCGTGAAGGGAATACGGATGAAAGCGGCGGCGCTGACGTTCGGCATGAGGGGTTCGAGATCGGTTCTGATCAGGCCGCCGAACAAGTCCGGTTCCGCGACCGGGCCGAAAGCGCCCGGCTGCATTCGGAGATAGTCCAACCGCCAGGTTCCATTGTTGCCGGTGCCGGAATTGTCGCCGAGAAAAAAGGCGTTGGTTCCCGTCGCGATGGTGGTGGAGGGCGCGAGCGGTTGGCCGCCGGGATTGACCAGCACGTCATCCCGCCAGACCCAGCAGTTGCTACCCTCGCGCGCGACGCGGAACACGTGGAACGTGTCGGTGTTGTCCTGCGCGCCCAGCGCCGTTGGTCCAAGGGTGCCCCAGGTTTGGCCGCCGCGCTTGAGATTCAGCCACGGAGCCACGTTGTTCCCTTTGCTGGCGGTGAGGCTTAGCGTGCCGTAAGTGCCCTCGGTCCCGTTCGTCAGCACTTGCGCGCGAAATTCGGCGGTGAAATTAGTGCCAAACTGCGCGCGCCAGACGCTGTTGGTGAAGTTGGCGTCCAGTGTCAGGTTGTTGGTGCCCAGCGCCAGCCCGCCAGTCACCGGCGGGCAATTGTTGGTCGCCCAGTCGTTGGTTCCATTGCCATCCAGGTCTTGGGCAAAAGCGGGCAGGTCAAATTCGTAGCGGAACGCAAACGCTGTGGAGGCGAGCGCGTTGCTTAGTGGATTGACGCCGCCGGTGCCGGTGTCGTAGCCGACCGGTTGAAAGCCGCCCAACCAGCCTGAGTCGTCGTAAAGTTCGAGGCCGCCGGTCCAACCGCTGCCGGCGGAGTTGTTGGTCGGCACCAGCACCCGGGCCAGCGAGTTGCTGCCGGCCAGCAATAGCCGCTCCACTGCGCGCCCGGGCCCGAACGAGGCGTTTTCCGGCAGGGCGGGGTAAGGATTGAAGGATTGCAGGACGGTGAGCCCGTCGGGCGCCACCAGCGCCAGGTATTCGCCATTTTTATCAAGCTGAAAATTGGTGTGCAGCTCGCCGGCGGCGTTGGTGCGGTTTTTACCTGAGGCGAAGATGACTTTGAATCCGCCCGCCGGCAGCGCCACCCCGGCGGGGACGCGCCACTTGGCCGGGAAATCCCGCTCGTCGGTAAGGCAATAGCCGCCCAGTTCCACGGGCCCCGGACCGGGATTGAAAATTTCAATCCAATCGGAAAATTGTCCATCCTCATCGGCCAAGACGGCTTGGTTATCGGCCATGAACTCGGTGATCACCGGCGCGGCGTTCGTCGGCCACGCCAGCAGCAGGATTAGACTGAGTGCCGCCGCGCACCGCTGCCTGGCGAGCCGCAGTCGTGTCAACTGGACCGCGATGGCAGGAAAAATTCTCATGGCGAAGCCGCCCATTGGTCCGTGCGGAAAGGAAACGCGGGCAACCCGGCGCCATTGTAGAAATTGAGGTTGCCATCCGCCACCCAGGCGTAGCGGACCGTTTCCGGCCGGGCGACATTGGTGGCGGCAATTCGCACGGTGTTCCCTTCGATGGTTGCTATGGCCGGATAAAACCGGCGATCCGCTCCGGCGATTTCAAACAGCCGCAGCGGCTGGTGGTCCTTGGACACCAGCCCGCTTTCGGCATGGTCGAATTCAACAACGATTCGAGAGCCCTCCACCCGGTGCCGTCGGTAAAGCGGCCCGGACCACTCGACTTTTTCGCCGTAGCTCAAAGCGCGCGCGATCAAGGCCAGCCTTTCGGCCACCGGCTCTTTTTTCGTTGGATGCACGTTGTTGGCTTCCCCAAATTCCCAAGCCATTGCCAGCGCCACGTGGGTTAACCCTTGCACGGATCGCGCCTGGCTCTCGCGGAACCATGGCCAGGAAGGGCGGTTCAGGCGCGGCAGTTGCACGCAATAAAAAGGCAGGTCCGGCCGCCGCCAGGCGTTCCGCCAACTGTCCAACAATGTTTGAAAAGACTCCACGTGCCACTGCGCCATCCGGTCAAAGTCGGATGGTTCGGCAAAGTCCGCATTGGTTTCCCCCTGGTACCAGAGCACCCCGCGAATAGCAAAGGGAACCAAAGGTTCAAGGCCAAAACGCCAGCAAATCCCCGGCCTGTAAGGGTGGTCCGGCATTGGCGCGGGCCGGCCGGCCGCGTCCCAGGCCGCCAGGTTTTGCCGCAGCCTTTTTTTGGCGAACTCCGCGACCCTTTCCGATTTTAGAAAGTCATTCGCCATGGCCTGGAGCCGGGGATTTGCCGCCTGCGCCTCCGGGGGAATCCAGCTCTCAGCGGGCGTGCCGCCTACGGTGCAATCAATCAGGCCTACCGGCACTCCCTGGCGCGACTGAATGCGCCGCGCAAAAAAGAAGCCGATGGCGGAGATATCGGCGACATTTTCCGGTCTGCTTTCGCGCCAGGCGCCGCTGAAATAGTCGCGGGCATTCAGTCGAGCCAATTCGGCCGCAGTGAAGGCGCGGGCGCTAGTGCCGGGACTTTCGGCCAGGTGCAGCCAGCGAAGCAAGTGATTGGTTGCGGCGGCGATGGCGGCCTTGCCGCCCTCGGCGGATTTCAGCGGAAAATCCGCGTTGCTTTGGCCGGAGATGAGCCACACGTCGCCCACCAGGATATTGGTGAGCACGAGCCGCGAGCTGCCGCTGATCACCAGCGAGGCGGGAACGGCATTGGCCGGCATCGGAGCAAGGTCAGCTCGCCAATGGCCGGTCTTATCGGTCGTGACAGATCGGGTTTGGCCCGCGAATTGTACGGTCACTTGGGTGCCTGGGACATCAGTGCCGAAAATTGGGCACATCTGCTCCCGTTGGAGCACGGCGTGATGTGAAAAGGCGCGCCCCAGTTGCAGCGAGCGGGGCTCAAGGGAAGGCGCGCAGGCAGTGCCCCAAATAAAAAAGGCGAGCATCGCGGGCCACCGCGCAAGCGGCAGTTGCCGAAGGCCAATAATGGGTAATACGATTTTAAGAAGATCAACCGACCGCTGGTCGGATGCGGGCAGCAGGCGTATTTCGTTGGCGCCCTTCCCCCTCACCCTTGATCCCTCTCCCTCTGGGAGAGGGAAATCCACTTCGCCGACGCCTCTTGCGCTCGCGCATTTTTCTTCATTTGCAGACTCGCTTTCAACGGCAAAGCCGCTTGCACCTGCTCCCAAAACCGCCAAACGATTCTCCCTCTCCCTTAGGGAGAGCGAGGATAAAACCGGTAATCGGCAGGCCGCCCCTACGGGGCTGAGGCGTTTATCGTGGACGCAGCCTATTACTGTACGGTCTCCGGGATGCAATACACAATTTGTCACCGTGGGCGGCGTTTTCCCTCTCCCCCTTTGGGGGGAGAGGGCAGGGTGAGGGGGCGCGTGTCGTTTATCCCAAGCACTCATGAGTAACATGCCGTCCCTCCGGGACTGGAGCCGGGCGATTGAACGAAAGCGGCAGAGGGCTGCCGCACTCCACGACGCTGGCGCACAGTCGAAGGCCCCGCCGGACTCCGCCAGGTCTTGGAGTGCGGCGCAAGGGGGCAAAAGGGGCGCAGCGCCGCTTTCCAACCGGGTGATTGACGAAACTCGAACGTCGCTTGCCATCGCGAAAGCGGCAGAGGGCTGCCGCACTCCACGACGCTGGCGCGCGGTCGCAGGTCCCGCCAAATTCGGCCAGGCAATGAAGACGGCTTCACTCATGCAAGACTATACTCCGCCGCCTCTCCAGGGGGGTTATGGCACGCGGGTCCGGTAAAATCCCTGGCCCGGCAGCGGATCGAGGTCCTGGAAAAGGCCAAGGCCTTGGGCGTTGACGGTGACATTGGTGAAAGTTGTCCAGGCGCCGTTTACCGTTGGCGCGCGCTGCACCTCGTAAGCGCAGCCCGGGATGCCATAAAAGCCGCCGCTCCAGCCACCCGCGATGGGCGACAGCGGCTGCATGTTCGGCGTCTGGCCATCTTCTTTGACGGTCACGGTCACCACCAGGACGGTTTGGGCGCCGTGCGTATCCTCTACCACGCATTCAAATTGATCCATGCCAGTGTAATTGGTGACAGGCTGGTAAACCACGTTAGTGCCTTCGATGGCCACCGCGCCGCCGTTGGTGCTGAGCGGTCCGGCGGACACCAGCGACAGGGTGTCGCCATCCGGGTCGTTGGCGTTGGCCAGCAGCTTGGCCAGGGGGATTTCCAGACGTCCGTTTTGGGTCACTTCCGCATTGGTATTGGAGACGACTGGCGGGTGATTGATGGACAGCGTGGCGGGCGCGGTATCGGCGAAACCGAGGGCGTTGGTTCCGCGCAGAACATAATCACCCGCATCCAAATCCGTCACGGCCAGGATGGCATAGGTTTGGTTGGTGGCATTGGCGATTGGCTGGCCGTCCTTGAACCATTGGTAGGTTCCGCAGTTGGTAATGTCCCCGGTGAAAGTAGCGGGTTCGCCGAGGGTGATCACTGCCGAAGCGGGCGAGGCGACCAACTGCGGCGGGGAGAAATACTTGGCGCGCAAGTAATCCTCTACCAGGGCTCGCTGCGCGGTGTCGAGGGCGTTGGTGTAAATCAGTACTTCCGCCATTTCGCCGTCGTAGCCGTGCGTCGAATTTCCCGGATAGTAACCGAGCCAGGTGGCAATGGGTGTGCCAATGCCGGTCGCCGTGCCGGTGAGGTTGGTGGCGGAAATCAGGCTGGGGGTGAGGGGATTCTCCATTTGGACAAAGACATTCCCGTTCGCGCCATCAAGATAGCCGCCGCCGATGATCCAGGCATTGCTGGAAACAGGCGCCACGTTGGCACCCACGAATCCGGCTGCGGCGGTTCTTCCGTTGGCATAAAGGGAAACAGGCGTGCCCTCAAAATAGGAACCCCAACCGGCAGCATGCAGGCTGGATTGATGGCGAATCACATTGGCCGGCAGACCCTGAAGGGTCGGCTTGACGACAAAGAACCAGGTGTAGTTGCTGCCGCCGAAGCCGGTGCTGCCGGCGACCGGAATGTTCAGTGATTGCAAGTTCGTCTTGGTGAACAGCAAAGTTGATAGGCCTTTGATACCGTTGGTGACGAGGGTTGGCCGGCGGTCGGTGTTGGTCAAGGTGTTGACCGCGTGGTTTTCGTTGCCAGAGCGGTCCAGCCAGTTGACGCCGTCCACGGGATGCGGGATGGCGGAGGCGCCGTCGAAGGCCGCCACCAAGTTTTCCATCAAGGGAAGATTAGCCACTAGCAAGTTGGTTGGGGTGTTTGCCTGGATGACCAGGCCAGCGTGGTCGGCGACGTTCGAGACGCGCAGCACATAATTCGATCCCGGCGCCGGCGGCGCGTCGCAGAACAGGTCCACCGTGAAGGGATCGAACATGACGGCATTGGTGGGGACGAGCGCGCCGAGATCGAGGAGGTAGTTGGCAAGGTTGGTGCCGCTCTCCGGGTTGACCGGCTCGGAGAAATGAACACGGATGCGCGAGGCGAGCACCGAGATGCCGGCCCCGGCGAGCGTTGGCGGCGTTGAATCGCTGACCGTCAGCGTGGCCGGCGCGGTGTCCGCGTGCCCGGCGGCGTTGGCGCCGCGAGCCGCGTAATCCGCCGCGTCCCAGGCCGTCACGAACGAAATGGTGTAGCTGCTGTTGGTGGCGCCCTCGATGGGCTGGCCGTCCTTGAACCATTGGTAGGCGCCCGCGTTGGTGAAACCCGCCGTGAAAGTCACCGATTCGCCGGCATGGCGGGCGGCTGACTGTGGGTCTTGCACCACCTGCGGCGCGGAGAAGTATTTGTTGCGGAGGTAAGCCTCCACCTCATCGCGTTCGGCGGCGCTCAGGGCGTTGGTGTAAATCAGCACCTCGGCCATCTCGCCGTCGAAGAAAGTCCCGTTGTTGACGGAACCAATCCAGGTGTTGATGGGGGTGCCGAGGCCGGTGGCGGTGCCGGCGGTGTTGTTCGTAGCGTAGGAAAGGCCCTCGACGGGGCTCTCGACGCGGCTAAGAACGGTGCCGGCCACGGCATTCAGCGAGCCGGAGCCGATGACCCAGGATGAAAGCGTCACCGGGTAAGCCACCGCCTCGACCGCGCCCGCCGCGCCGGTCCGGCCGTTGGCGGTCAGCGCCGGCTGATTCCCGCTAATCGCGCTGCCTTGGAAGAAGAACGACCCCCAGTTGGCGGCGGAAAGACTGGAGTTGTGCCGAAGGACATTGATGGCGCCGGCCAGGTAGGTCGGTTTCACCACGAAAAACCAGGTGTGATTGGGGCCGCCCAAGCCCAGGCCGGCGGCCGCGTTGATGCTCACGGTTTGCGAGCTGGTCCGCACAAATTTAAGCGTCGGGTGGCCGTTGAAACCTTGCTCCACTAACGTGGGACGCCGGTTGGCGGTGGCGACGGTGTTGGAGGCGTGGTTTTCGTTGCCGGAAAGGTCGAGCCAGTTCACGCCGTCCACGGGGGAAGGAACGGCCGAGTAGCCGTCAAAAGCGGCCACAAGCTGGCCCAGCGATGGATAATTGCCGACGTTCAAAGTCGCCGCGCTATCAGGCAGAGGATTGCCGGCGTAATCCTGCACCCCCGAAATCCGCAGCACATATTGCGAGCCGGGCGCGGGAGGCACGGTGGTAGTTAGCTCCACGGTAAAACGGTCCAGCATGGTCGCGGATGAGGGCTCCAAGGCAGCTCCATCAAAGAGATAGTTGCCTAGCAAAGTGGCGGTGTTGGTGGAAACCGGCTCGGAATAGCGGACCACCACATGCAGGCCGCGCATGGGTTGGATGGCGGCGCTAACCACGGCAGGCGGGGTCGAGTCAGGAAGGACCGTCAGCGTGGCGGTGGTCGTGTCGTTGGTGCCCCCCCAGTTCACCGCGCGCAAAAAGTAGTCACCGGCCTCCAAAAGGGTCACGAACGGAATCGTGTAGGTGTTGCTGGTCGCGCTTGGAATCGGCTGGCCGTCCTTGAACCACTGGTAGCTGATCGGGGTGGCCGGAGTGCTGGTAAAAGCTCCGGTCAAAGTCACGGTATCGCCGGTAGCGTTGGTGCTGGATTGCGGGTGCTGGGTGGCCTGCGGAGGGGGGTAATCAAAGTAAGTATCCGCCAGGTAGCGCTCCACCTCGCCGCGATCGGCGGCGCTCAAAGCATTGGTGTAAACCAGGAGGGCGGCGAGGCCGCCATGCCAGTAAAAGGAGGGCGGCGTCACGTGCGAGGAGGCGCCGATGCGGAGATTGGCCAGGTTAAAATTATTGCCGGTGGCGGAAGCGGTTGTGCCCGCGTTCGCGCCGTCCAGCCAGGCCTGAATCGAGGCTCCGGAAGCATTCCACACCGTGCTGAGGATGTGCCAGTTGTTGGTGTCCCTGAAACCGGTCGCGACGGAGATGGTGGAGCCGCCGCTGTTGCGGGTGAAGGTGGATAGGTTGGTGCTGGATGCGTTGGTGACGGTGGCGCTGCCCCACCGGGTGGCCGAACCGTCGTGGGTCCGCAGGATATACTGCTCAGCGGCGCGGAACCCGTTCGCTTTGAAAACGACGAACCAGCTGACATTCGACCGGCCGTTCAATTCCGCAATGGCGCCCGTCTGGAGGTAATTGGTTACGGCCGAATTAAAATCGAGCGCGGGCAGGCCGCTGGGCGTGGCCCCCGTCACCAAGGCCGGTCCGCTGATGCCCAGTTCGTTGGCGTCGTTGGCCGTGCTGGTTTGGTCCTTCCAGGATGACACCCGGCTGCCATTCAAGGTGTAAGGGGTGGCGCCCACGGTTTCGTAGCGCAATACCAAGCCGTCGGTGGGGAGGTCCGCCCGTCCTTGGCCAGCGCCCAAGGCGGCCAGCAACAGCGCGATTGGCAGACCCACAAGCCGACCCGCCCGATGGTTGTTTCGGATTGGTTTCATAGCAGTTCTTTTTATAATTAATTTAATCTGGCTTGGCTTGGCCTGGGCCGCAAGCGCAAAGCCGTGGTCAACTTTGTTGACCAGTGGCGCAGGGGCCGGAGCCTGAATTTTTGGCGTTGCGGCTTGTACCGCAGGCTGCCAGCCTGCCGTGTCGCGGATTTCCAATCCGCAGGGCTTGGGAGTTTTCCCAGAGTTTGGGATTGTTCAGAGTTCTGCCGGCTGGAAGTCGGCGATACAGCAGGCTGGAAGCCTGCGGCACGAACGCTCCCTCCGCAACCATTGGCGATCGCGCCCGTTTGGATTACAAACCACAGTCGGCTCAGACTGCGGGAACCGAGTCAAAACGCGAACCTACCATTCGCCTTTTCGTTGAAATTTTGCGCGGGCCGCGCGGCCAAACTCTCTCGCCGCCGCATCAAGGCGCGCGAGAATTTCCTCCACCGACAACCCAGCGGTGTCGCGGGCCGCGGGGATGATGGTGGAACATTCATTCGCGTCCATGAACCGCGCGGCCTCCAGCAGGGCCGGCTGGTCCTCGGGCGGGATGACGAGGAAGCCATGTTTGTCCGCATGCAGCAAATCGCCGGGCGCGATTTTTCGCCCGAACACCTCCACCTCGCAGTCCCAGCGCACCGGGTGCGAGAAGGCGTGGCCCACGCAGAGGCGGCGGGCCAGCGCCTTGAAGCCGGCGTTCGCCATCTCGTCGAGGTCGCGGATGGCGCCGTCGGTGATGGTGCCCACGCAGCCCAGCGCGCGATGGATATTGCTGTTGACCTCGCCCCAAAACGCGCCCAGGACGCGCGGTTTGTCGAGGTCCTGCACCACAACAATTTTCGGCCCTGGCACACTGGCGACATAACGGCGGTATTCCGACCAGGCATTCGGGTTGGCGCGCCGATGCTCCGGGTTGCCCGGCTCGATTACCACGGTGACCGCGTAGCCGGCCATCGGCCCCATCTGTGGCATAAAGTCCCGGGTCTCCTCCAAATTAAAACCGTCGGCGCCGGCATGGCGCCGGGTAATTTGTTCCCAGCCGTTGTAGATGGTCGGCGTATTCCAGCGCTTGAGCTGGAGCAGGTCGGCGTGCGTGAGCGGGCGATTGTTCATGGCTTGAGGGCATCCTTTCCGTCGGTCAGCCATTCGAGGCTGAAGCGCGCGAGGGTGAGACGGTCACCGGCGAATCCCGGTTTGTCGCCGCGGCCATAAAAGCAGAGGATCGCGCCGCTTTTGGCAACAGCCAGGTCGCTGTAGGCGCTATAACCGGGATCAAGGACCTTGCTGACCGGCCAGGTCCGGCCTTCATCGTAGCTGAGCTTGACGGTGAGGTTTCTCCGGTCGCGGTTTTTGCCGGGGGTCTCTTGGCCATCGGCGCGCGTCAGATTGTCGGGGTTGGCGAACAGGAGGCGATTTTTATCCGCGGCCGGCTGCGCCGACAGGCGGATCATGCTGCCCATGCAGATCGGCTCGCGCAGAGCATCGTCGAACCGGGGCTTGCTCCAGCCGGTTGCGCCATCCGGGCCAATGACTACCAGGCGACGGTGCGCCTTGGATTCGTTGCGGGCGTTGAGCATCACTCTGCCGTCGGCCAGTTGCACCGCCAGAGTTTCGCTGGGGTTGATCCATTCAGCGGTGCAGGGAAAGGCGATCTCGCCGGCGCGCCAGGTGCGGCCCTGATCGTCGCTGTAGATCGTGGCAGCCACCGACGGCCGGTGCGCGTTGCCGCCGGTCCCGGTGGAAAGCCACACGGGCGCCAGCAGCCGGCCGTTTTGAAGCTGAATCCCGTGGTTGGGGCCGGTCGCCAGCACCTTCCAATCGTAGGCGGCCCGGAATTTCTCGAACGCGGCGGTGATTTCAACGGGCGCGCTCCAGGTCTGCCCGTCATCGGCGCTGCGGATGTAGAAGCAGCGCATATATTCGAGGCAGAACAAGCCATGCACGGTGCCGTCCCGATCGGCGATCAGGACCGGGTTGTTATAGGTCACGTCATTGGTCTGAACGAACTTGAGGGTCAACGCGAACGGATTCTTGGCCTTTGGGCCTGGCACCTCGGGCAGTTTCGCGGGCGCGCTCCACGTGTGGCCGTCATCGGTGGAGCGGCGCACCAGGAGGTCAATGGCGTCCCAGTCACTGCCTTTCTTGCGCGCCTCACCCCAGGCCAGCACGGTGCCCTTGGCGGTGACCAACAGGCCGGGGATGTGATAGAGCGCGTACCCGTGTTGGCCGGCCACGAACAAATCCTGCTTTTGCGGCACCGGCGCCGCCCTCAGGCCCGAACCGATTATCATGACCGTCATCACGCCCAGAAAGAGCCCGGTTCGCAATTTTTTCATGCGCCAAGGCTGATGCCGAAAGCCGGCGCCTGTAAAGTGCGGAATGGTGGTCAATTTAATGAACCAGTCCCCTTATATTTGCGCCGGCTGGCGATCTTAAGTTTTTTGGTTCCTCGCTGTTTTCAGTGGAATGCCAAGTGTATCTTTCGTGAGGGGATCGCCTGGTTTGGGAGGCATCGTTGTGCTCAGCCCCGCCAGGGGCGGCAGGTAATCGCCTAGCGATTTATCGCTGGGAACGACGCCCCGCCTAAGTCCCCAAGCCCCGCCAGGGGCGAAAGAAATCCGCGCGCGTTCGCCGCCAACTACCGCCGCCCCTCCGACGATCTGCTTTCGTCCCTCCGGGACTTTGGGCCTTCCTGCACCCGCATCCCACCCTTGAAAGGGTGGGCTAGTTTCTACCGCCCTGCCGGGCTGGTGGCGTTATTCCACCGAAAACAGCGAAGAACCAGTTTTTTCTGTTTGGTTAGCGGTGGACAAAACCTCTCATTTACTGTTACGGTCTCCGGGATGCAATACACAATTGGTCAGCGTGGGCGGTGTTTTCCCTCTCCCCTTGGGGGGAGAGGGCAGGGTGAGGGGGCGCGTGTCGTTTATCCCAAGCACTCAGGAGTATCTGTAACTGTCAGCAACGAAGGCGAATAAGCTGGCGGCAGCGTTTGTTATGGTGAGAGATTATCTTGAAGAGGGCGCCCGGTGGTTCACGACCGTTGCGGGAATGGCGGTCAACAAGGCAACCCTTGGGGCGTGCTTAGGATGCGGCGCTCGCGCCAGCGCGGCCAGTCGCCGGTGGGGGCCAAACCAATCCGCGCCGGGAGGAAGAATCGCGGGGGCGCTTGGCCGATCACCCGCCGGGCGCAATTATTATTGCCTCGGCGTCGTCCTGTGTTTGGCGGCGATACCCTCCCCGGCCCAGACACCGCCACCCGCCAATTTCGCGCAGGTCATCAGCACCGACGCCGCTTCCGTGACGGTGGATTTCACCCTGCGCCCGATTCGTCACGCCAACTTTGGCGTGCTCGTCCAGCAGGCGGATGGCAGCTTCACCAATCATCTGGCGGACGTGCCCCGCACTTATCTGGGCACGGTGCGTGGGCGGCCTGGGGCGGTGGCCGCCGGACTGTTGCGCGCCGGCGGCGCCCTCTGGGCGCAAATCAGTTTCGAGAATGGCACCACCTGGACCACCAAGGGCGGAGTGGCCAAAGGTTCCGGCACCGGCCCGACGCCGCAGTGGCCAACCACCGTGATCGGCGAAGGCGGGGCGGGTACCAACGTCCATGCCGTCGAGGTGGGCATAGATGCCACTTACAGCCACTTCCTCGCCTGCGGAAGCACTCCGGCGGGAGTGCTGGACAGCGTGGAGTTTTCCCTCATGGCCGCCAACTTGGCGTATCTGCGCGACGCGGGAATCGAGAATCAGCTCGGGAAACTCCTCGTGCGCGCCCATCAGGCCCAGGATCCTTATGTGCCGGATGGGAGCGACAAGAGCCTGTTGTTGCAGCGGGTCCGGGCCACTTGGACCACCGGCAGCCCCATGGGCGCCACCCATCAGCAGGCATCGGTGATCCACAGCGGGTTGAACGGCGGGCTGGCCTACGGCGGCTTATACGGCGTTATCGGCACGTCGCTGGCCTATGCCACGGTGGATTCAGACAGCGGGGATTTCTGGTGGGTTTGGCGGCACGGAGGCGGGTCACAACTGGGGCTGCAGCCATACCGAAGGCGGCGGCCGGCCGGAGGGCGCCACCATTATGACCGGCGATAACGCGCTGTCGCGGTTTTCCAGTTCCGAAGTCCTCAAGATCGTCCAACACCGCGACTCGCTCACCAACCTCCAGAACTTGGGGCCATATTCTTTGCCGCTCCCGCCCCGCGCCAACCAGGACACGGTCTTTTTCCTGCGCAACACGCCGGTGACGCTGGACGTGTTAGGCAATGATTCGGACCTGAATGGCGAAGCGCTGACCCTGCTTTCGTCCAACCTTACCACCACGCTCGGCGGCGCCGTGACCCTCCTGCCGGGCGCCGGTCCGGGCGGGCGGGACCTTTTGCGATACTCGCCGCCGCCGACGATGGGCTCGGGCACGGACTGGTTCCGCTATCGCATCCGGGACGCCGCCGGCCTGGAGGCGGTCGGTTTCGCGATGGCCCGCCCGCGCGCCCTGGGGTTGGACCTCGCCGATCACTGGCGTTTGGATGAAACCTCAGGAACTGTGGCGGTCAACCGGGCGCGCGCCAGCCACAACGGCGCCTTGGAAAACGGTGTGCAGCCCGCCCAGCCCGGCGCCTCGCCCGTGACCCGCAGGGGGATGCGTTTTGATGGTGTGGATGACCAAATTTCCATCCCCGCGCCCAACTACAACACCACGACACTTGCCATCACCGCCTGGATTCGGCGCGACGGAAATCAAAACGCCTGGGCGCCGGTGGTCTTTTCCCGAACGGCCGCCACCGGCTTCGGCATCGGTTTCGGCACGAGCAATGAATTGCGTTACCACTGGGGCAACATAGGTTACACTTGGCCGCCCTCCCCGGCGCTCGTCCCGCCGGACAACGAATGGTGCCTCATCGCGTTGAGCATCAACCCGGCCAGCGCCGAGTTGTTTTTGCGCAGCGCGGCGGGTTTGCAAAGCGCCCGGAACGATGTTCCGCACGTGCCCCAGTATTTCCTTGAGAAGTTATATCTCGGCTATGATTCCAAAGCGAGCACCCGGCACTTCAAAGGCTGGATGGATGAGGTGCGGATTTACCAGAACACGCTAACGGCGGCCGACATCGAGTCGCTCTATCAACAGGCCATAAACCCGCCGGCGGTGGCCGTGACCGCGCCGACGAACGGCGATCTGGTTCCCGGCTTGAACATTCCCGTCGCCGCGGAAGTGAGTTCTTTGAAGGAATTGGTGGATCGGGTGGATTTCGTCAGTGACGACGCCGTTCTCGCCACGGATGCCACCGCGCCCTACGCCTCCACGATTCCAACCTGGGAAACGGGCGAGCACGCGCTGATCGCCCGGGCCAGCTTCGGGGATTGGGGGTATCAAGTGGATTCCGCGCCCGTCGCCATCTCGGTGGCGCCACCCAACCCGCCGGTGGTGAAGGTCACAGCTTCGCCGCCCGCCTCCAAGCGGGGGCCGACGACGGGTTCCTTCACCTTCACCCGGGATCACGGCTACGGGGTGGTCACGGTGAATTTTTCCCTGTCGGGCAGCGCCGCGGCGGGGGTGGATTATGAACCGTTGCCCGCCAGCATCACGTTTGCCGAGGACCAGTTGACGCAAACGCTGGTGGTGACTCCGATTGCGGCCGCGCCGGACACCAACCGCGAGGAACTTACGCTCACCTTGGAGCCCGGCGCCGGCTACAGCGTGGGCGCGCCCGCCGCCGCCACGCTGGTCATCGGCGACCACGCGACCTACAGGTGGACGAAAAACGCCGATGGCAGTTGGGACACCGCGAGCAATTGGGACACCGATCCAAACGTGCCGGTCTGGGGCCCCGATGTGGTGGTGGATTTTTCCCAGGTCAACATCACCGCCAACCGCAACCTGAACCTCGGCAGCCCGGGAAAAATCGCCGGAAGACTCATTTTTGGCGACAAGACCACGCCGTCGCACCAATGGGACATCGTCGCGCAAAACGGCCCGCTCACACTGCAAACCACCACCGGCCAGCCGATCATCGAGGCAAAAGACTGGCAGTCCATCATCACGGTCAAGCTGGCCGGCAGCCAGGGATTCGAAAAAACTGGTTTCTCCATGCTGCGGCTGAACAACACGGCCAACGAAATCACCGGAGAAATCCGCGTCCGCCAAGGAATGCTGCAAATCCGCGACGGCTCGGCCAATGGTCCGACGGTCTTTACGGCCGCGACCATGAGCCAGCGCTCGCTCCGGATCACCGGCCCGGGGGTGCTAGATCTCCCGCGCTTCGATGCCTCCGCTACCCAGACGATCACCTGGTCTTTGCCTGCGACCACACTGGAAAGCGGCGGGACCCTGCGCTTCCGCAACAACAACGCGGCCACTTACAATCATGCGCTGGCGGCGGCGCTCTTGGTGGGGGCTGGCGGCGGCGCGATCCAGAACAACGGCGGCAGCGGCGCGCAGACCATCACGCTCAGCGGCGCGCTGACCGGCAGCGGCGCGTTGGCCTACTCGGCGGACAACGGCACGACCCGCCAGCTCAGCGTGACCAGTGCCAACAATCCGTTCACCGGCAACTGGTCCATCGCCCACGCGGGTGGCGGCTCCGCCATTCTTCGGGCGGAGGCGGCCCGCGCCCTTGGCGCCGGAGCCGTTACGGTGGGCGGAGGCGGGCAGTTGCTGAACGCCGCGGCCTCAGGTTTGGATTCGCTGGCCGGGGTGGTGCTCGACGGCACGAACGCCACGCTCAAACTCGATCAACCTTGGAACAACCCCGCCGCCGGTCTCACCCTGAGTGGCGACGCGGCGTTGGCGGAAGTGGGCAACGCGGCGTCAGTGATCGGCAATCTTTCCGGTGTTTCCACCGCCATTCTCCGCGGCGCCGGCGCGGCCTCCGCGCTGACGGTCCACCAGACGACCAACCGGGAGTTCGCCGGTGGGATTGGCCCCGACCTTCACTTGATCAAATCCGGCCCGGCGGAGTTGACGTTGTCCGGCGCGCTGGATGCCAATGTGCGGTTGACGGCGGCCCAAGGGGTATTGGCGCTGACGGGCGAGCCGGCAGTGATCACTTCGGTGACGCAAACGGGCGGCGACCTGGCGTTGGCCCTGGTGGATGAATCCACACCGCCGCTGACGCTCGCCGGCGACTACGCGCACACAAGCGGCGTTCTCCGGGTCAGCCTGCCGGCGGGTGGGTTTGCCACGGGCAGGCCGTATCCTTTGGTGGCGTATGCGGGCCGGCTCACCGGCCAGCCGGTGGTGGAATTTGCGGAGCCCGCGTCAGCCGCTGTGGACTACGGCAACGGCAGCAATTCCGTCATCACGGTGACTTTCCATGAAGCGGCGTTGCTAACCCTCATCGCTTGGCCGCCGGAAGGCGGGACCGTCAGCGGCGGCGGTTTCCATGAACCGGGTGCCAATGCCGTGATCACCGCCACGCCTTCGCCCGGCTGGCAATTCGAAGGGTGGGAGGGTGAGGGCGTCGCGAACGCGGAGCATCAAGTCAGCGCCGTTCTCATGGACCGGTTCAAAACCGTCACGGCGCATTTCATCACGGACTTTCAAGCATGGACGCGGAGCCACGGCTTGACGGATGACGATGCGCTTCCAGGGTCGGACCCGGATGCCGACGGGATGAACAACGACCTGGAGTTTCGTTTTGGCTTCGATCCGACCGATTCGGATTCGCGGCTCAGGCTGGCGGTTGCGCCGGGTGTGGGCGGCAGCTTGGCGCTGGTCATCAACCGGGTGATTGCGGAAGGCGCCTTTGCGCTGGAGACCGCCACCTCGCCGGCTGGCCCTTGGAGTGGCGCCATTCCTGTGCCCGTGGCGGCGCCACAGTGGAATTACGAAGTAACCATGCCCATGACCGCGCTTTCCGGTTTCTTCCGGCTGCGTTATTCACCGTAAAGAAACAAATATCTCCCGCGCCCGCTGAAGGGCCCAGCGGTATTGCTCGTAGCGCACGCCAAACGGGATCGAGTGATCGGAATGCAGGATGAATCCTCCGCCGGCGGCAAAAGGGATTTTGCGGAGCAATTCCCGATCCAGCTCGGCGCGGTCGCCCATCAGGTTCGCCACGCTGAGGTTGCCGTAGCAGGTCAGTTGGCGCGGATAACGGCGGCGCAGTTCCGCAATGTCCATGCCGGCGGCGCACTCGAAGGGATTAAGCGCCTCCACCCCGACCTCCATCAATCGCGGGAGCAAATCCCACAGGCGCCCGTCGCTGTGCATCAGGAAGCGGACGCCGTGCTGGCGCAGAAACGAGTTAATCCGCTCGTAGCAAGGCCGCAGCAGCGCGTCCCAGGTCCGGGGGCTGATCAGCAGCGAAGTCTTGTAGCCCATGTCTTCCACCAGGAACAGGCCGTCGGGTTTCATCCCCAGGTCAAGGCCGCGTTGCAGCACCCGGATCAAAAGATCGGTGTGGGTCGCGAACATGTCGGCGCACCAATCCGGCTCGGCCGCCGCATCCATGAGCAGATGGTCGAGCCCGCGATGACGCCAGGTTGCCTCCCACGGGCCGTAGGCATTGAAATTTACAAACCGTCCGCGCGCGTAAATGGCGTCGAACCTGGTCTTCGCTTCCGCCCAGGTCGGATAAGGATCGAAGTGGCAAAAGTAGCTGGCCGCGTCAATCCGGGCGGCGCCGCTCGGGTCGTCGAGAATCATGCGCGGCTTGGTCAGCGTCTCCCAGTCGTCCCGCGTTTTGGTTTTGTGGTCCAGGAAATCAAGCGTGCCGCTTCGTCCGTCCGCCTTGGCCACCGTGTAACCGGCGCGGTCCTCGAAGGTGACCCGCCCGTCGCCGCGCTCGAGGATCCGCATGTCGAACCGTGCCGAGGCGTCAATGAACATCGCCTCGATGTCCCAGCCAAAATGATCCGCCGCCGAAATCCCGGCTGGCATCCCCTCGGCAATCCAATCCTGCTGCAGTCCGTCCCAAAGCGCGTCGCCGACCGGCAGCCGGTCGGGCGGCTCGAAGTTCAGGGCGGCGGTGACGCGTTGGCGGGAGGTCATGGCGGCGTGTTTCAAGGGCTTTTATTGGCGCCCAAGGTGTGAATCGTGAGGCCCTGGAGGTGGCGGGCTGGTTCCGGCCAGGCGCGGCTGAGCAGCCAGCCGATCGCCACGCAAGCGGTCATCCCAATGGGCGCGTAAGCGAAGACATTCAAGGGGTGACTGAAGCGAATGGCAAAGACGATGGCCGCGCTCAGCAGCGCGCCGAGCAGCGCCCCCCGGCCGGAGGCGCGCCGGCTGAAAATGCCCAGCACAAACAACCCCGAGAGAGTGCCGCCCAGCAGGCCCAGGACCTCGAGAAAGGTGGAGTAAATGGTCCGGATGTCCGCGCTGGCCAGCACCAGAGCCGCGCTGGTGCCGGCCACCCCCACCGCGACGGTCACCACGCGCGCCATCCGCAGATAGCCCTGGTCGGACAATCCGGGGCGCAGCCGGCGATGGAAATCGGTGACATAGGCGGTGGCAATGGAGTTCATGCTGCTGGCCAGCGTGGACTGGGCGGCGGCGAAGATGCCCGCAACAATCAGCCCCGCCACCCCCGCCGGAAGCTGCGAAAGGATGAAAAACGGGAAGATGGCGTCATTTTGCAGCGTGACCTCGAGGAGCCGCGGCTGCTGCTTGTAGAAGACAAACAGCGCCGTGCCGATGGCGAAGAACACCGCTTGGGCGGGCACGGAGACCAGCGCGTTGAGCCAGATGCCGCGCGCCGCGGCCCGCTCGTCGGGCGTGGTCACGTAGCGTTGCACCACATCCTGGCTGGCGGTGTAGGAGAGCAGGTTGTGAAACGGGCTGCCGAGCAGGATCACCCAGCCCGAGGCCACTGTCAGGTCCCAGGACCAGTTGACAGTTTCAAAAAAGTGCCGGCCATTCGCGGCCAGGCGCACCGCCTCCCCCAGCCCGCCGTCCACCCGCGACAGAATGAAGACCAGGCTGAAGACCGCGCCGCCCATGAGGATGACGGCCTGGACGACATCGGTCCAAATCACCGCCTCGATGCCGCCCGCGACGGTGTAAAGGATGCAGAGCACGCCCATGACCAGGATGCAGGACTGGATGTTGAAATCGCTGACGGTCGCCAGCGCCAGCGCGGGCAGATATAGCACGATGGCAATGCGCCCGCACTGGTAAAGCATGAACAGCACGCTGCCCGCCAGGCGCGTCGCCAGGTTGAACCGCTGTTCGAGGTATTCGTAGGCCGAGGTGACATTTAGTTTCCGGTAGAACGGCAGATAGACAAACACCACCAGCGGCGTGATGAGGATGTAGGAGTTGGCCAAAAACAAGTTCCAGCCGTCGGTGTAGGCGGCCGCCGGAATGGCCATGAACGTGATCGAACTGAGCATGGTCGCGAAGATGCTCAAGCCGGCCGCCCACCAGGGAATCCGCTGGCCGCCGCGAAAGAAGTCGTTGGTGCTTTTGTTCCGCTTCGAGCAGACGAAGCCAATCCAGACCATCCCCAGCAAATACAGCAGCACCATGCTGTAATTGATCCAGCCAAAGGCGGCCTTCTGGAAAGCCGGTTGGAGCGACCAGACCGCGGGCGAGCGCACGCCGGGGCGGACTTCGCCCGACGGCATGACGAAGCCGCCCCGCCAGGAGGCGATGGTGGTGGTCACGTGGGCGGCGGGCATTTCACCCAGCGGCCTCCAGGTGTCGGTGATGGTGTGATAGGCGAGGATGGTCCGGGGAAAGCCGGGATGCCGGTCGAGCGGCTGGAAGCCGACCAACGAACCGTCATCGCCGCCCAGCACCAGCAAGGTGGACTGGCCGAGCGCCGGCGCCGGTGTCGGAGCGGCCACGGCGGGGCGGGGCAAATCCGCCACGCGCGACCAGCCCCGACCGGGTTGGTAGCGGTAGGCGTCGCTCAGGTAACGCCGGACCGGCTTGCCTTGCGCGTCGCCGCTCAATTCGGCGCCGCTGGCCAGAAAAAACGCTTTGTCCTGCACCGCCGCCACCGCCAGCATCCGGGCCGGGCCGGGCCACGGTTCAAGCTCCCGCCATTGCGGCCGCGCCGCCGCAAGGTCTAGCGCCAGGAAGGTTTTCAGCGCGTTGGTCGCGTCCGGTGTTTCCGTGCCGCCCGCCACATAGAGGGTGCTGCCAAGCAGCGCGCCGGAAAAGTTGGCGCACGGCTTTGGCAAGGGCGGCAGCGGGGTTGTTTTAAGCTCGCCGTTTTCCCAGCGCAGCACAAAGGCCTCGGCGTAATGCCGCTGCGCGTCGCTGCCACCGACGCACACGACGCCGTCCCGGGCGCTCACCGACACGCCATAGCCCAGCGGCCGGGGCAGCCGCCCCGCGATTTTCCACCCGCCGTCCGGTTTCTCCAGCACGAACACCGTGTCATGCCAGACCTTGACGCCGCCCTCCCATGGCGGCTTGCCGGGAAAGTTCGCCCCGCCGGCCACGAGCAACGCGCCATTGTGGGTGCCGACAAAAGCCCCGGCGAAGCCCAGTTGGTCGGGCAGCGGCGGCAATTCGCGCCAGGCAAGCGAATCAGTGGAAGCGGCGGAAAAAGCGGTGCGGGCAATCATGGTCATCGTGAATAGGGCAAGAACGGCCGCCCGCGCGCCGGCGGCGCGGCGGCGGCAATAGCCCGGCCAGGTTTCAGGCATGGGGATCATGATCTTTCAAAAAATTCGGGAATCAGTTTTTGCGCCTCCCATGCCGTTCCTGCGGGGCTGGGTATTTATTAGGCGCCTGAACCCAGTAGGCCGGTCATCCCTGCGGAATTCCACCGAAAACCGAGACTCCGTCATGGTTGTGAGCCTCCCGCGGGAGTGGCGGCTTGAGCATCCCTGGCCCGCCGCCGGTCCATCTCATCCAATTTAAACCGCGTGCTGACCACCGAGTGCTTTTCCTTTCCGGCGCGATATTTGATGTAAGTGGTCGCGACGATCGTGCCGTCGGGCAGCAGTTCCATGCCCGGATAGCCGCAATCGCCCCCGGCGTGGCTGTGCAGCAGCTTGAGGCGATACTGCCCGGGCCGTGATTGGCGAATGTCGTCATAAGTGCCCACCCAGGCGACAAAGTGGCCCTTGGTCGCGCTGCCAAGAGCCTGGTCGCGAAAAGCGATCACCAGGCGCCCGTCCGGCGCGTAAACACCCAGGTGCCGGTCTCCGGTCAATCCCCACGGCGTGTCCACCGGCGCGGACCAGGTGGCGCCTTCGTCCCGGCTGAACATCATCAGGCTGCGGCCCTTGTGGGTGTTCTCGCGCATCAGGCAGCAAAGCTCCGCGCCATCGGGGGAACGAAAGACAAAGGGCTCGCACGGATTTTTCCCGGGAACACTTGCCACCACGCGCGGCTCGCTCCAGGTCAGGCCGCCGTCGGCGGTCATCGTTTGCAGAACCCCCAAGGGCGTTCGGTCCGCTCCGCCGGGGCCCTTGTGATACAGGCCCAGATACCGTCCGTCCTTGAGCCGCACGATGCTGCTAAAGGTCATCACACAAGGGAAGCCGAGCGGTTCCATTTCCTTCCACGTCCGGCCGCCATCCTCGCTGACGATGCGCGGCATAAGGGGCTGGGCGGCGAACACCCACAGCCGCTCCTTGCCGTGTGGGTCCACCAGCCGGTAGATGCTGGGGCAGTTCCGATATTTGGCGAATCCCGGCGGCAATTGGTCGTCCAGGCGCCGCCAAGTCAGTCCGCCGTCGTCGCTGCGCGCCATCGGCCCGCATGGGCCGCCGTGGCCCACGGACCAGACCGCGAACATGGTTTTGCCGTCCGGCATCAGCAGGGTGGTGGGATGGCCCTGATAGACGGTCTCCGTGCCCGCCGCAATCACCACGTGGCGGTTGGTTTCGGCGGAAATATCCACCACCGGCAGCTCGTTCGCGCCATCCACGCGCGCCAGGGATGCCAGCGGAAAACTGGCGAAGGTGATGGTTTCATAAGCGTTGGCGGCGCCGGCTTCATAAAGACAGGCGATTTCGCCATTCCCGAGCACGGCCAGATCGGAATAGGCGCTGGGCCCCGCATGCAAAACCCGCAAAGCCGGCCAGGTCCGGCCATCGTCGAAGCTGGCGCGCACGGTCAGGTTCACCCGTCCTCCCTGGCTGGCCGGATTGCTGAAAAGGATCACGCCGGGATGGGCGGCGTCCGGCCAGCGGTAGCGCTGAATGGCGGCCTGGCAAATCGGCTCGATGAGCGCCTCGTCATGCCGTTGCTCCTTCCAAGTCAGCCCGCCGTCGTCGCTGATGGCCACCTGGCGGTTCTTTTTGGCGCGGTCGTAATTCCGCATGTTCAGCATCAGCCGGCCGCCGGTCAACTCCACCACTTCGCACTCGTTGACCTGGTGCTGGGGCGTCGAGCCGCCGAGTTTCCAACTCTTCCCGTGGTCGTCGGAATAGATGACGTGCGAGTAATAGTGCCTGGTGTCGGCCTCGATGTGGTCGCAGGGGATGACCAGCCGGCCCTGGTGCGGGCCGTGCTCGATCTGGATGCCGCCGCCGGGGCCCGTGGCATACCAGGTCCAATTTGTCAGCTTCACGTCGGCGGTGATCTCGCGCGGCTTCGTCCAGGTCCGACCATCGTCGGTGGAGGAGGTGACAAACACCCGGCGGGTGTCCTGGCTGGTTTTGGCGATGATCTGGATCTCGCGATCCTCACCCCGGTTCCAGGTTGTCAGCAGCCAGACCGTGCCGGTCTCGCGGTCCACCACCGCGCACGGATTGCCGCAGGTGTTGCCGGCATCATCCCAGATGATTTGCTGGGCGCTCCAGGTTCGACCGTGGTCTTCCGAACGCTTCAGCAGCAGGTCAATGTCGCCCGTGTCGCCCGCGGAATTTTTTCGACCCTCGCAAAAGGCGAGCACCGTGCCCTTGGTGGTGACGGCCAGCGCGGGAATCCGGTAGGTGTGATAGCCGTCCTGCCGGATTGCCCACAGGGGCGAGCCGAAAGGCGGGACGGGCGGCGGCGGGGCGAGCAAGTTCCCTTGCAACGAAAAGCTTTCGGCGGCGTTTAGATTGCCGGCCATTGTCCCGGCCAGAGCGGCGGCCAGCCAAAACGCGGGTCCTGGGACCACAAGCCTCAATGTTTTACAAAGTCTGGTTATAATTCTCATCGCTGTGTTTGGTGGAATCCCGGAGGGATGACCTGTTTATAGCAGGCCGGCCACAAGGGAAGTTACGCCCCGAAGGGGCGACATTCTTATGAATGCTTGGGATACACGGCACGCGCCCCCTCACCCTGCCCTCTCCCCCCAAGGGGGGAGAGGGAAAACGCCGCCCCCGGTGACAATTTGTGTATTGCATCCCGGAGACCATACAGTAAAAACCAACCGCGAACCAGGTCGGGAGGTGACATGCCGCCCCTTTGGGGCTGGGGCGATCGTCGCGGGCTCGGACTAAAAACATGCCGTCCCTCCGGGACTGGAGCGAGGCTTGCGGAGCGGCCCCGCTCTCATTAACACCTTGCTTTAGCAAGGTGATGAACGGTTGCTGGCGAACGGGAAACGGTTTTAACCGTTTCTGGCGCCGCAGGGAAGCCGCGGAAGCGGTTCGGCAGTTCGAAGGTCCTCGCGCCACCCCGCTGAAGCGGGGTGTTAATGAGACCTTGTTTTCGATGATAGGATTCACCTTAAAGTATCCGGATTAAGGCGCGCGCATCAGTTCTTCCAGGGAAAACCGCAGGAAAAAGATCTCGTTCAATCCTTCGTAAAGCACGCCGACGTGGTTTTCCCCGATGGGCGTCAGGCACGAATAACCGGCGCCCAGACGGCTGTCGTAGAGGGTGTGCCGGGCCTCGGGCCAGGTCATCCCCTCGTCGGTCGAAACCTTGATCGTCATGTTGTAACGGCCGCGCGGCACGCCCGGCAGCGGCGTGTTGGGATTCGAGAACAGCAGCAGCGGCCCGAATTTCGGGTGCTCGATCCGCAACAAGCTGGCCATGCACACCGGTTCGTTGAGCGCCTTCCGGTCGGTTGGATGAAGCGTCCAGGTCTTGCCCAGGTCCCTGGTCGTAGCGATCGTCCGCGCGCCCCCGCGGTCGTCGCGGCAGTTGATCATGATCGAGCCGTCGCCCAGCTCGACGATCTGCGCCTCGGTGGTCTGGCTTTTTACGCCGGTTCCTATCACCCAGGTCTTGCCGTGGTCCCAGCTGTAAATCAGCGTGGAATGGGGTATCTTCTGCGCGTCCTTGAACTGCGCGGCAAAGACCAGGGTGCCGTCCTTGAGCGCGATCCCCCGGCCCGGCCCCTGCAGCAGCAGCCGCCATTCGGGTTTCTTCACTTGCCCGGTGATGTTGATCGGCTTGGACCACGTCAGGCCGTCGTCGTCGCTGTGAACCAGTATCAATTGCCCGGTCTCCTCCGGGGTCATGCCGGGGCCCGATCCGCTCCAAGCCCGGTCGCCGTGACTCCACAATCCCGCCACCCAAATGCGGTTATTGGCGGGGTCCACCAGCACCGCCGGATCGCCGATGCCGTCGCCTCGCCATTTGGGGTCGCTGCCCATGTCCATGATGACCCGCATCGGTTCCCAAGTGCGGCCGCCATCGGCGCTGCGGCTCATGCCGACGTCAATGTCGCCCGGCAGATCGCCGCCGCCGGCGCGGCGAATGTCATACACGCCGATGAGCGTCCCCTTTTGGGTGGCGGCCAGCCCAGGAATCCGGTAATTCGCCACGCCGTCGTCGCCCCGCTTCCGCACCGCCACGCCAATCCGCTGCGCTCCGGCGGGCGAACCGTCCTTGACCGGCAGAACCGTGCCGTTGTCCAACACGATGGCGTCCACTGTGGCATCAACGCGGCCTTCCAGGCTGGCGTCTTCGGCCAGGTCCACACAAATCCAAAACCAGTTTTCTCCGGGCGCCAGCGCCTGCCGGCCCTTGAAAGATAGAACTCCTGCCGAGGCGACCGTCGAGCCGAACTCCGACCCGCTGCCGGGCCCTTTCGGCGCCCCGGGCAGGAGACGCGCGGCGCGCACCTCCCGCAGACGGGTCGTGCCGTCGAGCGTCGCCCGCACCTCCGTCACTTCCAGCGGATTCAGCGCTCCTTCGGCCTCGATGCGCAGCCCCAGCACCGGGTTGTTGGTTTTTCGGATCAGAACCGGCATCACTGGTTGCACGGTCGTTAATCCGGCAATCTTCATCGGTCCGGACGGTCTCCGGGTGATTTCGAAGTCGTCAAGCAGCAGGCCGGCGTTCGCCGGCGAGGTGCAGACGAAACGCAGCTTCTGCGCCGTCGCCTCCGGCAACGGGATTGTCACGCGGCTCAGAAAATGGCGGCCGACCTTGACCTCTTGGTCGCCCGCGTAAATCTCCTTCCATTCCGCGCCGAGCAGGGCCTCGATGCGAAAGCGGAACGGCTCGCGGGCGGTCCAGCGCTCGGCCCAAAAGGAAATCTGCGAACCGTCCGGCGCCGGGGTGGCGGGGGTGAATTCAACCGTCCGGTTTTCCCCGCCCAGGAGGCGCAGGCATTGCCGGCCGCTCTTGAAGTAGTTGGCGATGGCGGCGTTCCCCGGGGCGGCCGTCCACCGGCCGGCGGCGGTTTCCAGCAAAGTCAGTTCCCCCGCCGCGCGCTCCTCGAAGGAGGTTTTTGGCGGCGCTTGCGGGTCCGGCTTTTGCGCGGCGCCGGAGGGACAAAGCAGGGCGGCGGCGCCTAAGAGGGCCATCCTCGCGATGACGCGGCCCAAGTTTGCCGGTGATTGGCTCATGCGGCTGTCATGTATCCGCCACAGACTCCCGCCGCGGCGCGACTTTGGAAAGGAATTTTTCCTGGTCAATTTTGTTGACCAGCCGGATAACGCGAAAGAGAGGGGGGCCGGCACGAATTGCACGAAGGGCCGCGAATTTATTAACCACAAATGGACGCGGATTAACACTAATTTTCAATAAGCCAGCGCGACCGGGAAAGTTTAAAAAGGCTTGCCCGAATTCAAACCTGTCCGGCCAGTGGTTCTGCGCGCAGATTTGTGGGTATTCAGGTCCAACCGCTTCTGCCCGCTATTTCAGGCTCGCAGTGCCGCCAGCCACCGGGGCCGGCGGTTCCATCTCCACCCGCCGGCCGTCGGCGGTGAACGCGACCGGCGGCAGGAGATTGCCTTGGGCGTCGCGCGGCAGGCGGCTTTCCACGCTGGGAAACTCGTCCTGGCGATAGGCGCGGTTCACGATCGGCGCCGTCCGCATTCGCGGCCGGTAGGGGGATTGCGCGTAAACATCCCCCACCGTCACATCGGCGGGCGGGTAATTTGACCGTTTGAAGAGCGGATGCTCCGGGTCGGGATCGGCCATGGCGCGCACCTCCGGCTCGCCGCGCAAGGGGCAGAGCGTGTCCACCCAGAGGACCAGTTTGAGGAGGCTCTCGGGATCGAGCTTCACCTCGTGATGCTTCCCGCTCGAAGCGATCTCGATCAGCTTGCTAGCATACGAGAGCCTGGTCATCGGCTCGATCAATCCATAATCCGCCGGCCTCCACGGATGGGCCTCGGCCAGGATGGTGCCGGCAATCCCGCCTTCGCACACGCCGGGGAAATCACCGGCCACCTTGCGCTGTTTGCCGAGGGTGAGCGTGACATAGGGCTCCGGGAACACCCCGAAGTCCCGGCTGGGGCGGAGCGTCAGATCGAGCTTTTCGCGGCCTTTGCCGTCGCCCTGGTGGCATTTGCCGCAGCTCCGGTCGAGGATCGGCTGGATGTCCCGGTGGTAGCCGAGGCTGTAATCGGGCCCCCACGGGTAGGGCGTGATTTTGGCCGGCGCTTTGCGCAGCGCTGAGCCCGGCTTCGGGGCGGGCGCCGCGCTGTGCGTCTGGTGACAGCCGACGCAGCCCCGCTGCTCACCCGGCATCAGGTTGGCGAACGAGCGCATGGTGTGCAGCGCCAGGTGCCGCTCGTCCAGCAACTGGAAGTGCAGCGACTTGCACGGCGGCGCCTCGAAATAGACCGAGCCGTCGGACTCGATCGGCACCGTGCCCAGCACGCGCTTGATGCCGTCGTTGCAGGTGACCGACATCACCGGCCCCACATGCATGTGCGGGTGGCCGTCGGGGTTCTCAGTGTCCTGGAGCTTTTTGCCGAGCGTAAAGGTGGTGTAGTCGAGGTTGATCACCCGCAGGTATTTCGCCCGGGCGCGCAGCTCCGCCGGCGCGCCGTGAAACACGTCGGCGCTGTAAAAAGTGCCGGGCGGCACGGGCGCGGCGTCGGCCTGGCGGCCCGGCCAACTGACCTGGTCGGGGATGACCGGCGGGACCGGGCGCGAACGGACCGGCGCGGCGTAGAGGATGTTGAACGCGCCGGAATAGACCAGCTCGCGGTTGCCGTGGATGTCCATCAGGAAAAGCCGGAACGGGCTGGCCGCCGGGCGGCCGTGCCGGGCGGAGACGAGAAACACCTCTTCGCTGAGCGGAAAGGGCGACTTGTAGCCGCGATAATTACCCGCGGTGTGATAAAGGGGCGTCTCCATGCGCTCGTCGGGCCCGTTGCCGACCTCGGGCCACGGAGTATCCCAGGTCACGCGCGTCAGGCCCTCGGGGTAGTTGAGGCCCCGGTTGCGGTCGAGGATGCCGATGCTGCCCCAATACACTTCGTGGTGGCCGTGGCCGGCGAACATCACACGGTGGCTGCCGGGAATCTGGCGGGCCTCCATCAGCATGTCGGGCCAGTAGCTCTGGTTGCCCCAGAACACGGTGGTTCCCGTGCCGTCCGGGTTGACCGTCCAGAGGCTCTGGATGCGCATCAGCTCCTTGTCGGTGTATTCCCAGCGCGTGTAGAGGATGCGCCCGTCGCTCATCAGCGAGGGCGTGTATTCCGGCTCGCCGCCGCCGCTGAGGATGTAGATGTTGCTGCCATCGGGGTCGCACCGCGTCAGCACCGTGCTCGGGTGCCCGACGGTGCAGCGGGCGTAGCTGTTGCCGCGGTTGCTCATGAAGGCGATCCGCCCGTCGGGCAGGTAAATCGGGTCCTGGTCGTCGTAGCTGCCGAAGGTGATCTGCCGCAAACCGGATCCGTCCACGTTCGCCTCATACAAGTGGAATGTCCGCTCCTTTTCCGGACGGAAGCAGAACAGAATCCGCCGCCCGTCAAACGAAACTTCCGGCCGCCAATACCAGCCCGGCCCCAGCTTTTCGGTCAACTTTCGGACCTGCCCGCCCGGATGCAAACCGTCGAGCACCAGCAGCCGCACGCAGTTGAGCTGCGCCTGCGGATAGACCCGGTGCATGGACTCGTGCGGGTAACGGTCCGGCACGTCAATGAACACCAAGCGGGAGAAATCCACCGCCGGGTCCTTGAACATCAGGGCGCGCTTGGCCCGGCGGACCGCCAAATACAGGGCTTTGGCGCTCTCGGCCTCGGGCTCGGCCGGCAGCGCTTGCAGCTCCTTCTCCAGACCCGCCAGCCGCGCCAGCTCGGCCGACAGGTCCGGTGGTGTTGATCCCTTCGCCAGCCGTTCGGCAACGGCTCGCGCCCAGACGATCTCCTGCCTCGCCCGCTCGGGCCACGGTTTGCCTTCGGCCTGAAAAATCCATTCCTTTTCCAACAACTCGTCCGCCTCAGCCGCGGTCAGGGTCCGCGTGGGCGGCTCGGCCGGGCCTTTGCCAGGGGCCGGCGCCAAGGTTGGGGCTTTGCGGCCGTCGAGCCAGCCCCACGGTTCCACCCCCATCGGTCCCACCACGTCCGCCGGCTTCCAGTCGCGGTCGCTCAGGCCGGGCGACGCGATGTCGGCAAGCGGCCTAGTGGTTTTGCGCCAAGTGGCGTCCGTCACCAACCCAACGGCATTGGTAGCGCCCCGCACTCGGATTTGAAACGCCCCCGCCACACCTCCCTGGCCGCCAACGTTGATGCCGCGAATGACAATGGCGTTGGTCCCCTGGCGCAGCAGCCGACCGATCTCGTGCTGCTTCACCTTCTGCCAATGCGCCTGCGGATCGGTAACATCCGTGCCCACGGAAGTCCCATTGACCAACAATTCGTATTGGTTGTCCGCCGTGACCGTTGCCATCCCCGCCACCGGCTCGGCGTCCAACGTGAACGTCTTGCGCAGCCAGCAGACGTAGTGCTTGGAGTCGCCGGTGTCGTCCGCGTCCCAGATCCATTGCGCGCGCGCCAGGGCCGCCGCCGGACTGGAGGCGGACGGCGGGTTCGGCGGCCCGGCGGCCAGGCCGACCGCCGCCCACGCGCCTAGCAGCAGCGCGGTCATCCCGCGCCGGACGGGGCTCCGGCTGATATTTGTGTGCATGAGCGCTATTTCGCCCGCCGCGCATGGCGAACAGATTCTGCCGCTACAGCGCGCGGCGGGCAATCTTTCGCTGATTCAATAACAGATTTGCCGCCAACCGCAATCTCGCTTTTCAGAATGGTTGGCTGCCGGCCGGCAGAATCGGGATTCAATGGCCGGCGCCGACAGCAGTAATGCCGACGCGTGTGATCGGCTGGCATGGATTCCCCGGCAGGGAAAGCCTGGGTGAAGAAACCCTCGCGCCTGGCTTATTTGGCGGGATTTTCTTTGGCGTATTCCACCAGCGCGCGATATTTGTGGGCCTCGCTTAATGGCTGGCCGGTGAATTCGAGGGCGCCCCACGCGCCGCCGTTGCCCGCCCGCCCCACATGGGCGTAATAACAGAAGCGCGCAAAGTATTTGCTCATCTCGTCCAGATATTCCTTGGTCAGATCGTGCATCAACGGGCTGGTGTTGATCTCCTTCGCGTTTTTAGTGACATGCTGCCCGCCTTCGTAGGCGATCAGCTTCAGGCCGGCCTCCTCGGCAATTTTTTTCTGCTTCGCCGAGTCCTGGCCGGATTTCTGGATGGCCTCGCGCAGCCGTTCGGCCGCCTTGGGATCGGCCCCATCCACTTTGTGACCAAAGTAGGGCGCGGTGGCTATGGCTGAGGCCTTGACTCCCCAAGGATTGTGCCGGGGATCGCGCATCATGGCGAGATGCTGCCCGGCGATCCAGGAGTTGGCGGATTGGGTGGCCAGCACCTTGATCACGCGGGGATTGTCCGCGCCAAAGACCAGGTCAGCCGCGCGAAACAGCCGGATGGCCGCCCATGCGTGGTAACGGAAGCCAGCGGTCCAGCGGTTCTTGTCCAGGCCCAGCGCTTCGCCCTCATCGCAACAGTAATGCGATTGTTTAAAGGCGCCGTTCCAGGTCTCATTCGAGTATTCCAGATACAGCTTAAGATTGGGCTTGAGCGGTTCGCAAACCTTCACTCCGCCTGCCTTGATGAAGTCCTCCGCCGTGAAGTCGCGCAAGGCCCGAAGATTGGCCGCGCCTTTTCCCTCCGCAAACGTCATGACGCCGCCGCCCGCCAACCACCACATGGGCTTGAGATTTGTTTCGCCCATGTCCACCCCCGTCTTGACCAGGATGCACAGGCGCAGGGCGTAGTCGCTCGGCTCGTTGGTCAGGGCGCGCGTGATGGTGCGGTGCGGCACGGTCAACCAAAGATCGGCGTTATTGCGATTGCACAGATCAATCATCCACTCATAGGCGACCGGATTCTGTTTGGCATCCGCCTTCCTGGGCCGCTGCGACCAGTTCTCGCGCTGGGAGCCGTTGGTGTTGTCCCAGTCCATGAAGCGCAGGGAGCGATAAATGGAAATCTCCTTGAGGAACTGCGGATTCCAAGGATGGTCGCCGGAAACATTCTTGAAGTCCTGGAAGCAATCATTGGGCTTATGCCAGCCCAGGTTCCAGAAATTGACGCCCAGGTCCATGGCGTGGGCCGCCGACAGTGGCAGCAGCAGCCATGCGGCAAGTAGCAGCCTTGGTTTCATATCGCTTGCTATTCGATTCGGTAAATTCCCGGCCAGTCGGGCGCCAGCAGCCACGGGCCGGACATGAACTCTTTTGGGATATCCTCGCCCATCGGGAACTCGGCGATGGGAAACACCTTTTCGTCATACGCCATTGCCAGATGCGCGTGGGGCGCCCACGCCCAATGCAGATTGATGGCCAGCGGCGGATGTGCCTTGGCATATTCGAGCATTCGCAGGCAGTGGGTGACCCCGGTGCTGATGTAGGCATCGGTGGAGCATTGCGTGATCGCCCCCGCTTCGAACCAGCGTTTCATGTCCGCGAACGGCGTGCCGTCGCCCATGGCTGAGCCGGGGCCTTCGGCCTGTATCCGCTGTTTCGTGCCCGTCTTCACCAATTCCGCGTATTTCGGAATCTGCGTCTCGTAGGGGTTTGGCGGCAATGGGCCTTCGATCCACGCGTAACCGAGATCGTCCATCAGCGTTAGGATTTGCTTTGCCTCGTCCACCGAAGTCGTTGCCGATTCTGCCGAACCGGGATACGGATCCCACGCCAGGATTTTGTCCTTGCCCGCCGCGGCGCGGACCGCCCGCAGTGTTTCCAGGATCATGGGAAAGGGAAGGCTCTGTTCCGTGCCCAGGTTGCCGGGGAAATGGAGTTTGGTCGCCTTGAGCCCGGTGCGCTCAAAATAACGCGCGACGTTGTCGGCGTATTTCTGCGGCGAGAAGTTAGGCTGCGTGCCCCGCACGTCACCGTAGCGCAGGATCTTGGTTCTTTTCGTTCCCAGCAGCGCGTGCAGCGGTTTCTTGAGCATTCGCGCGTGCAAATCCCAAGCCGCGATGTCGAGCGCGGCCAACTGATCCCGCGGCACCCCATTGGCCATCATCAGGTCATGAAGTTTTTCGTGGTCCAATAGATTGGCCCCCACCACAGCCTCAGCGGCGGCGGCGATGTCCTTGGTGATCCGCTTGGAATACCCCACCGCCCCGTTGCTCGCGGTGATTTTAAGGATCGGCGTGAGCTTTTTCGGCAGCGATGGAAGCTCGATCAGCTCCCAGGATTTGAGCCGCGCCACTTCCTCGCCTGCCGGCAGCACTGGCCCCAAGCCGATGGCCGCGGCTCCGAGGGTTTGCAGGAAAGTCTTTCGGCTGATTGACGGCGGGGCGCTCATGTTCGTTTTACAAACGGTCATCGTGCTTTTTGCAAGCCGCTGAAAGGGTGTTTTGAAACAATTTGCCAAACAACGTCGTTGACGGCCCGGGCATTTTCCGGCGTGATCGGCAGCAGTTCGCCGCCATCATGGTGCGGGTCGTCGCCGTATTTGGAGCGATCGTTATACAACTTCCAGTCGAGTTGGCCGGGGTGCTCCTCGAACAGGCAGGCGTAAAACATGGCCGCCGCCGTGTAGCGCGGGAGGCCAAACCGGATGTGCTGCACGTCGGTGTAGAAATCCCGGATGTCACGGCAGCCCGGCACCTGGCCGGCTCGCATCCGCCGGTCGAGTTCGAGAAACAAATCGCCGGACGGAATCATGCGCAGCCGGCCGGTCTTCCACAATTCCGGGAATCGTTCCTGCAAACCGCGAAACACCTGGTAGCTGAAATCCTGGGTGCGGTTGACCTGCCCTTCCCATGGCTTTTCGGTCTTGGGGTCATACTTGTTCAACCACTTCGCTTGGTAATCGAACTTCTCGCGCTCCGGAAATTCGGCGGCGCGAAGTTTCTCCTTGCCCTTGGCCCAGTCGGGCAGTTTTTCCGGCGGCGGCACTTGGCCGGCGTCCATCGGCGGCCACACCTGGTAGATGAACGCGCGCCCCTGCGGGTTGAGTTTCAGGTAAAGCCGCAGCAAATCGCTCGCGGCTCCGAGATCGCCCACGTCCTTTGTCCCGCTCAACTTTTTGCCCCACATGGCATTCGTCTCGCGCGTCAGGAATTGGCCGAACAACTGCAACACCACCGCGTCCCATTTCTGATCGTAAAACTTCCGGGCATGAAACGGCGCCGCCTTGATCAACGCGGCGTCGAGCGTCAGGTCACCCTTTGATCCCGCCCCGAAGAGGTCCCTGCCGGCGGACAATTCCTCGCGGTGCTGCCAGAGCTGCCAGCCCGCGCCCAACCAATGCCACTCCTCCCACTCCTTGCCGGCGCTTCGGCCAAGGTCCTTGTGCCAGTCGGGATTGGTGGACCCGGTGAGACTGTTGCCGAAATAAAACACACGTTGCACGTCGGCTGCCAGGAGCCGTCCTGCAAGCAAAACTGCAGCGGGGAAAGCGATTAAGGTAATGGTTGCGAAATATTTCATGTTGGTCTATTCAACGTAGAGTGGGATGTTGCCATAGGCTATGTGCCCTTGGCCGTCCGTGACTGTGACGAACAACCGGTAGGGTCCGGGCTTTTCCGGTGTGGTGAACTCGACCGCAGCGGCAGCGGGATTTGGCATCAGCCCCAAAATCGGCTGCACCCGCTTTTCCAGCCTGCCCGCATACGAGCCGGGCGGAATCACAACTTCAGGACGAATGTCCCAAGCGAACGTGAGCGGGTCGGAATCAGGATCCGTGGCCGTCACGGCTGCGCGGTAACGCTTAGCAGCTTGCAGTGTCGTCGAACGCGGCTCGGCGAAGCCTTCGATGGCCAGACTCTGAATCGCCGGGGCGCGGTTGGCCGGCCATTTGCCCGTCCAGAGCCGCTGCATCACGTCAATGGACTCGGTGCGCAGGCCGTTGCAGAACAGTCCATACCACGTGTGCGTCGTCTCCTGCTTCTCGCTCCAGTAGAAAACGAATGAGCCGAGGCAATGCGTGGGGTCGGCGAGGATGATGTTGCGATATCGGTCCTCAATGGCCTTCGCCTTCTCGCTGCTGGTCTGCTCGATGGGCGCACGCCATTTCGTCTTCGGCACTTCCCAGTGGCCCGTCGGCCCCCATTCGGTGACGGCGTAGGACTTCGGCCAATGTGCGCGGGTCAACTCGCACGCCCGCTGGATGTCCCCGTAGGCGTTGATGCCCAGCAAGTCCATGTCCTTGCAGCCGGCGGCGATTTCCTGAACCTTTTTCTCGAAGCGGCCGGTGCCCACGACGGTCATCACCGGATGATGCGGATCGAGTTGCTTGATGGCGACAGCGAGGTCGTTCAGTCTTACCCAAATGCGCGGGTTGTAAGGCTTGTTGCCCGGGATGTGGTCCAACTCGTTGCCCACCGACCAGAACATGAGCGCGGGGTGGTCCTTCAACTCACGCACGATCGCCAGCACTTTTTCCTTCTGCTCGGCAACTTGCTTGGCGTTGTCCCAGTCAAGGTTGTCGCGTTCGCCGCGGACCGGGAGGTTGGCCATGACGGCCAGACCTGCCGCTTGCGCCGCATCGAGCGCCTTCTGGCTGGCGTTGACGCGGACCGCATTGCCTCCGCAAGCCTTCAACACATCGAACCGGTTCGGCGCCACCGCGCCTTGGATGTAGAACGGCTGGCCGTCGCGAAGCAGCCGCCAGCCATCTGTGCTTGACGAGATCTCCCAGCGGGGCGTGGCCCAAACCGCCGTCGCCGACAGCGCGACGGCGACTGCCAGAATGTGAAGTGTGTGTCTCATGACTTATCTCCAGAATTTCTGCCGGTGTTCCGCAGCCAGCTTTTGCATCTTCTTCAGCGTCGCGGCGTGCTCCAGTTTGCCGGCGAGATTGGTCCACTCCCGCGGGTCAGCTTGGAGGTCATACAACTCGGCGGGCTTCTTCGCGTCGGCGTATTCAATGTAGCGGAATTGGTCGGTGCTCACGGCAAGGTTCGCCGGCTGGTTGTTCCGAGCATTGATGCTGAACGCAGCGTGGTCCCACGGCGCGGCGGGATCGTCGAGCAACGGACGCAGACTGCGGCCTTCGAGATCGCTGCGCGCGGGCAGGCCGCAAAGGTCCACCAGCGTCGGATACAAATCCACATATTCCACCACACGTTTGCAGCCGGTCGCCTTTGCTTTGCCGGGCGCAGCGATGAGCAATGGCACGCCGCAGCTTTCCTCATAGGGCGTGCCTTTGCCCCAATAGCCGCCCCTCGTGCCGAGGTGATAGCCGTTGTCGCCGAGCATCACCACGATGGTGTTGTCCCAGAGCTTGAGCCGGTCCATCGTGTCGAGCACACGTCCAAGCTGGCGGTCCATGAAGCTGACCGCAGCAAAGTAGGCGCGCAGCGCCGCGCGACGCGAGTCATCCGATGCGGCGGGTTTCTTCGGATCGCCGCTGGGACGCGGCACGTGGCCTATGACCGGCAGCGGCAACTTCTCCGGGGCGTATCGCTCGAAAAAGTCGTTCGGCACCATCCACGGCAGATGCGGACGACGGAAACCGCACGCCACGAAGAACGGTTTGCCGCCCTTCGCGCCGAGTTCGATCAATTCCGAGACCCGCCGCGCGGTGTGCGGATCAATCAGTTTTTCTTCGACGGCCTTGAGCTTGTACCAGTGCCCGCCTTCGCCTGTGTCCCCGTCGAGCTGGCCTTCGGCAGCGATGCTGTCGGTCAGGCCGAGTTTTTCTGGCTCCTGTGGCTGGTAGATGACTTTACCGTCCGGGGTGCCTTCCTCAGTCACGTCCCAGCATTCCGCCACGTCGCGGCCGATGTGGAAGACCTTGCCGACGCGCGCGGTGAAATAGCCCTGCTGCCTGAAATACTCCGGCAGGAACACGGCATCCTTCAGCGACGGCGTGCGCGACGCGCCCTCGTTGCCGAACATGCGCGTCTGCTCTGGCCGCCGTCCGCTCAGGAACGACACGCGCGACGGGCTGCAGACCGGATACTGGCAGTAGGCGCGGTCGAACCGCACCGCCCGCGCCGCGAGTCGGTCCACGTTCGGCGTCTTGACGATGGGATGTCCGTAGCACGGCAGGCTGCGGTTCAGGTCATCGTCCATGATGAAGAGGACGTTGAGTCTGCAGCCCGTTGGGCGGCTTTCCTCCTGGCTGAAAGCCGGCAGAATTGCGAGGAGGAAAAACAGGCCGGTCAGTCGCAGACGCGATTTCGGTGTTTTCATTGGTTGTTTTCCCATTCAACCGGCTGGCCGTGCCTCTTCGCCCACTCCAAGGTGGCGGACAGCTTCGGATAGTCAGCCGGTTTGCTGTCATAGTGCTCAGCGAGACCCCACGCGCCATGGTTGCTCCACCCGCTGATGCTGGAGAAGACGGCAAAGACATCGCCGCCGAGGTTCGCCCACTCGTCGAAGTAGCGCGTGTACATCAATCCCATGCGGGGGTGGCGGTTGCAGGCCTGCATCGTCTTGGTGATTTTTTTGACCAGTTCCTGATCTTTCACGAATGCCACCATGTGCTGGCCGCCTTCGTAGGCGATGAGCTTCACGCCGTATTTGTCGGCGACGGCTTTGTCCTTTTTCATCCGGTTGAGGCTGTCGGCGAACGCTGTCTTTTCGAAGTGATCGAGCATCTGATCCACCGACCAGTCCTTCATCTGCGCGCCAAGATCGGCGGTCTTGCCGCGGCCGATGCTGTAGGGCATGTAGGGCGCGACCGCGAGCGCATCGGCATGCTTGGCGACATCGCGGAAACCAAGGACGCCGTGCGAGACGCCGGTGTTGCCGGCCTGGGACGGCAGCACGCGCACGAAACGTTCGTGGCCGCCAAATACTTCCTCCCAAATCTTGAAAATCTCCATCGAGCGCACGGCTGTGTAATGCCAGCCAGCCTCCCACGGTTTGTCTTTCGGGCCAAGGCCGAGCTTGACGCCCTGCTCGCCAGCATAGCGGCTCTGCTTGAATTGGCCGTTCCAAACTTCGTTGGAATACTCGATGTAAATTTTTAGTGACGGGTCAAGGCGCTCTTTGATCATCTTCGCAAAGTTGCGGATGAAGTCATCATCCGCGAGGTGCGGCATGCAGAACCACGGGTCAATCCTCTGGCGGTTGCACAGTGCGATCATCCATTCCAATGCCACACCGCGTTTTGAAAACGTGGCGTGCTGAAGCGTCGGCCGCTGGCTCCACTTGGAGATCTCCGAGTCGTTGGTGTGCATCCAGTCCATGAACCGGAAGCAAGCGAAACCCTTCCATCGCTTGAGAAAGACCGGATGAAAGGGATCGGCCTCCCACGTCTGCTCAAAGCCCGGCATGATGACACGGATGTTGCGAACGTAGTTGGCGGGATTCGTCTCTTTGATCTGCACCGAGAAACCGCCCTTGCTCGAATCCACCTCGATGAGGACGCGCCCCGGTTTACTCTCCTTGATCTTCGCGCTCTTGGCGAAATCAAGTTTGCCTTCGCCTTCATAGAGCACGGTGTAAACGCCTGCCGGATAATGGCCGCCGCTGATCGTGCAGAGCATGGCTTCGGCGTAACAGTCCGGCTGCAGTTTCTTGACCCAGCCCAGTTCATCTGTTTCCAACTCCGGGCCTCCGCCCCATGCCGCGCCTTTCTTCTGGCTCACCCACTGTCGCGACGTGCGGAATACATCCACGAAGGGCAGTTCCGTCATCCAGTCCGCGGGACCGGCAAGGTTTATGCCGAGGCGAGGCGTGACGGCGGGTGGCGCGGCGTTAAGCAGAGGCGCGACGATCGCGACGACGAGCAGTGCGAGGAATGCTCTCATATTATTTTTCCGTCAAAAGGATTGTGCCGAACTGGCTTGGGTTGATGGCGTTATCGGCCGTGCCGCGCCAGACAACGCGGGAGCCACTGTCGTCGGTGACGGCGATGTCAAAACCAAGGGCCAGGTTTGCGAAGCCGCCGCCGCGCTGGCCGAAATTCTTGAACGGAATTGACGCCTCAATGACGTAGCCGCCGTCAATTCGTCCGCCTTTGGCGGTGATGAACTGCATGTCGCCAATGCAACCGGTGCGGCTCTTGTCACCGGTCGGCAAGAGTACGATCCGGCGGTCGTCGAAGTTGTAGGTCGCCTCGCGGTTATTGAGGCCATCAATGAAAATCTCCACGCCGTCGCCAGTCTGCACCGCGCTGTCGGTGATGCGGACGGCCACGTAGAGCTTCTCCTTGTCCCACGTTGCGTCAAATGCGGCGCTGTTGGGCCACACGGCGCCGGAAACGCGCTTCTCGATCGTCTGGCTGAAGTTCCACTCGCCGTCGTCGAGCTTCCCGTCAAGCACCGGCGGCTTGGTGGCTTGGCGCGCCAGCAATACCTCCGCGCTGGCGTGATCGACTGTCAGAGTCACCTGTTTCGTGGCTGAATCCGGTTCGGCGGTATCGCTGTCGGTTGCCTCGAACGTGACGTTGAAAACACCTGCCTCGCCGGGACAACCGTGCATCAAACCGTCCTCGCGCAGTGCCAGACCGGCCGGCAGCTTGCCCTGCTTGAGCTTCCAGTTGATGACGCCGTTTCCGCTGGCCGCCTGCAACTGACACCTTGCATACGTGCCGCGCCTCATAGTCGGCAACTGAGCCGTCACGATGTTCGGTGCGACGTCTTTTTCGACGAGGAACTTGAACTGCCGCTCGCCCTTGCCGCCCTTCGCGTCGGCGACGCCCAGAGTGACGGACCTCGCGCCAACGGCTGTGGGTGTGCCGCTCAACACGCCGTCGTCCGCAAGGGTCACGCCTGCGGGCAGCGTGCCTTCTTTCAGGCTCCAGCGATACGGCCCGCAGCCAAATCCCGGCGTCAGTTCAAACCGGTACGGCGTCTTTTCGACCGCTGGCGGCAGCGCGGGCGTTGCGATGACCGGCGGTTGCACGCTCATCACGCCGGTCAGCGGGTGCGACGTCACGACCTCCCAAACTGTTTCCTGAATCACGCGCGCCAGCTCCGCGCTGATCGGGAAATGGTCGTCCACATGCGCGCGTGGCGCGTATTCACCGGCCACCGGCAGGCCCACGGGCGAGTCCCGGAAGATCGTCGCGTAGAACGTGCAGCCGACGACGAACGAGCCGACGTTGCTGACGTGAACGCCGTCGCTGTAAAGCTGCCAGACGCTTGAGTAACCCGGCACGAGGCCCGCCTTCATCTTCTGCTCCAGCAGCAGCAACACGTGGCCGACGGGAATGAGCAGCACTGGTTTCTTCGTCAGCGCCTTGTCGCGCAGCGCCAGCACGAGCAGTTCGTAGCTCTCGCGCAACGAACGGTCGCCCCCGAGCGAGATTCCCTTCGTCTTCAACTGCGCGACGATGGACTCGTAGTCCTTGCCGGGCTCCCGCTTTTGCCAGGCCGGACGCTCCCTGGCGCCGGCGAATTCCTTCGCCCAGTCCAACGAGCCTCCGCGGTTTGGCCATTGGGCATAGACATAGACCTGCGCATCGGGACTCTTCTGCATCAGCAGGCGGATAAAGTTTTCGGCGGCGGGAAACTCCCGCTCGAAGCCCACGAACGGCTGCAAGGTCATTACGTCCCACTCGAACTCGCGTAGCGCCTTCGATGACGGCCCAAACGGCGACGCCGTGAAACCGTCCTTCGCATGTTCCCAGAGCCAGGCTATCGGCGCGCCGGGAATCATCTGCCGGCCCCAAGTGATTTGCCGTCCGCGCGTGGCGGCGAGTTGTTTGAACGAGTCGTATTTCAGTTCATCGGTCAGGCTGTTGCCAAGGTAATAAATGCGAGAACCGTCGGCCGCGTGAACGGACGCGGTCAGGAGCAGCACGGCGAATGTTTGCAGTTTCATGCGATGGCCACTTTACTTCAGCATACTCGGTGTGGCCGGCAGCGACTCGTAAACGCCGAACTCGTTCAGGGCGTAGCCGCCCCAATCGGTGGCGCGTTCCGTGCAGGTCAGCCGCACGTGGCGGGCCTTGACCGGCGCGAACTTGATCACGTCCGTGTCGCCCGCGTATCCCGTTTTCTTGGGCTGCCGGAACACCTCCCGCCATTGAGCGCCGTCGCTGGACACCTGCAGAACGTAGGCTTTGGCATAGGCTTTCCACCAGGTCAGCGCCACCATGCCGACCGTCTGCTCGGCGCCCAAATCCACCGCCAGCCACTGCTCGCCTTGCTTGTCGCCGTTCCAGCCCTGAAACAGATCGCCGTCCACCGCGCGCTGGGGGTTGGATTTTTCGCCGGAGGAAGTGGTCGCGGTTTTGCGGCGCGCCAGGTTTTTCACGCCGGAGGCAATCCGGGCCACGCTGGAAAGAGTCGCCTTGCCTTCGGCATCGCGGGCCACGGCCGCCACGTCATAAAGCCCCGGCTTGATGTTCCCCCAGGTGAAGGTGTGGAGGCCGCCGGCGCCAGCCCGGGCTTCGCCCAGCTTGGTGGCCCCGCCCAGCAACTCCTCGACATCCGCCGTGTCCTTCATGGCCCAATCCTTCCAGGGGCCGGCCAGCAGATAAAAGCCCACCTCCTTAAGGTTGCCGTTGCGGTCGCCAGCCAGGGCTTGGAGTTCAAGGGTGTCGCCAATTTCCGCCCCATCCAGCGGTTGGAGCATCCGCACATCCGGGGCGACATTATGTTTGCCCAGCAGGGGCAGCTCGTCGGCGGTAAGATATTGGTCGTGGTTGAACGAGGCGCGAATCCAATCCGGCGGGTTGGCGCCGTTGGCAAACCAGGGCAGCACATAAAGCCAGCCCGGCCCGTCCTTGGCCAGTTGGTCAGGATTCACCAGCGCGGCGGTTTCGCACAGCGCCAGAATTTTGCCGGGCGCAACCTCTTTCATGATGTCCCAGGCTTTCCGGTAGGTGTCATTGGTGGGGCTGCCATAGCCCTGGCCCGGGTTGGGATAGATGTCTATGCCCGCCAAATCCACGTAGGCGGCCCCCGGATAATAGCGTTTGCGAAACGCAATCTCCTCGGCAAGGCTCGCCGTCCCTTTTTCCTTGCGCACCTTTTGCTGGTAGCCGCCCGCGTGCACCCCGGGATTAAACACCCAAATCAGATTGTTCAATTTTCGCTCTTTCACGAAATAGTCGAACATCATGCGCCACGCGGCGGCGGTGTTTTCGGGTTTTTCCTTGTCGGTCCACCAGAACCACCCGCCGTCAATCTCGTGAAATGGCCGCCACAGCACTGGCACCCGCGCCTGGTTCAATTGGTCGAGATAGTCGGCGGTGCGCTTCAGGTCGTCCATCGCCGCCGTGTGTTCCGCGGTGCCCGGGGTGATAAATTTCTCCATGTCCATCGGTCCGGTGCCTTTGCTCTTCACGCCGTCGCCCGCCCACGCCGAGCCGTCCGGCCGCCCCGGCTTGCCCCAGTGAAATTGCAATTGGGGAATGCCCCCTTTATCCTGCCACCAGTATTTGGCGGAATCCATCGCCCCTTGCAGCACCTTGCCATAGCTGGGTCCCCACTTGGGCTTGTTCCAGCCGAACGCGTCGTTGCCGTAGATCGCCGGCGCCCGGCCCGACATTTCATAAACCGGCCGCCAGCCGCCGTAGCTGGCCATGCCGGTCAAGGTTTTCCTGCCGTAAACCGACTCCAGGTAATCCAGGACGGCGCGCGCCTCGGGGATGAGGTTTGGATTGACGGGCGGCATGGCGAGTCCTGTGGACGCGACGACCGTGACGGTTGCCAATAGGCCGATGGTTGCCAGCGCTTTATTCATGGTGTTCATGCAATTGCCTCCGAATATTTTCCGCTTCTTCCCAAGCGATGGTTTCCAGGTACTTGGCCGTGGTCTCATCAATGGTGTATAATGAACTCGCAGCCATGTTGCGATACATCCATTTGGCCATTTTGGACTGGTAGGTGTCCGGCTTGAACTTGGCTAGCCGCGCCGCCTCGGCCGCTTTTTCGGCGTCGGTTTGGGGTTTTGGCAAAGCATGCGGCCACACCGCGTATTGGCGCGGCAGCTTGCCCGCCGGATGATCCCCGGTGAGCGCGGCATAAAAGCAGGCGAGGTTCAAGAAGTGACCGAGGTCGCCGGGATGGGCGCTGTCCTGGGGGTGCTGCAGGGCCAAGTCGGGACGCTCGGTGTAAATGCGCGCCCACGCCATTGAACACGGCGCGTAGAAACGGATGCGGTTCCTCCTCGCAAGGTCGCGGATGCGCTTGCGACCCTCGGCTTCACGATCGCTCTTGCCCCAGCCCATCTCGTAGAACACCGGCTCGCCGCCCGCGCCGCGGATGGCCTCGCAGTAGCGCGTCACCGCCTCGGCATGAGCCGCGCCATTGGTCTCGTCCGTAATAAAACTGCACACCGTTTGCAGCACCACGTAGTGAGGGCGCTCCTCGCGAATCTTTTCGAGAAACGATTGGCCGGGTTTCACCCCGTATTCGTACCGGTTAAAGCCAGGTTCGGAATAAACGCGGATGTCGCTGCCGCTGCGGCCCACGGTTTCCGGTTCGACCGCCACGCCCGGCCTCCCGGCGAGTTTGCCGCTGACGAGCTTCGCGACCTCGCGCGGCATGTCATTCCAGTAAGTGCTGCTGCTGCCGGCAAAGAGGAGGCGGAGCGGCTTTGGCGGATCAGCAGCCAGGAGCGGCAAGGCGAAAAACAAGAGGGTTAGAAGCGGCTTCATGGGCGTTTGTTTTCGCGAACTGCCCGGCCAATGGCGGCCAGGCTCTCGCGGCGATTTTCCTCATACTCGCGGCAGATGACAATGCCGCTCGCACCGGCGTCGCAGGCCCGCTTGACGCATTGGCAAACCTTCTCGGGATCGCTGGGCCAGGCTTCGCCACCCCAGCCGGCACCGCGCGGCACATCCAGGGCGATGCCGGCATAGATGGCGGTCTTCCCCGCCACACCTTCGACCGCGCGTTGGATTTCGCGATAGACATATTCCGGGGACAAACCGGTTTCGGACAGCTTGTCCAACGCGGGTTCGCGCTGGGAATCGTGGCCCGCGATGGCGTAGAAAAAAGCCAGGGCCTGCTCGGAAGAAAGTTCGCGCAGGAGATGCTTGCGGTAGCTCGCCAAACGGCCAGCCAATCGCGGGCCGAGGATCTCATGGTAGGTGCTGAGCTTGAGGAAATCGCTGCTCGGAACCATGCGAGAGAACGGCAGCGCGGCGCGGTAAAACATATCCCACGAAGTCTGGGAGTGGTCTATGTGCCGGCCCACTTGCGCTTGGGGCTTGACCGCCTTCGCCGCGTGATAGATGCGCTGGTGCAACTCCTCCCCCGCCCGATAGTGCATGTTTTCCCACGCCAAGATCTCCGGGTGGCGCAGCAAGACGCGCAAGAAACCGACCAGCGCCCCGTCCGCGGCTGGCGATTCGCCTTTCTGGAGGCTCCGAATGAACCGCGTCATTTCCTGCAAGCCGGCTTTGGCGCGTTCGAAATCCACGCCCTCGCGCCTGGCCCGCTGCCGGCAATGTTCGCAGAAGCAAGTGGGGTCTTCATTGGCCCAGTCAATCAGGCGCGACAACGGCCCATTGCGTTCCGCGCCGTATTGGATGCCGTCCAGCGGGTAATTCGAAAAGAGGTCACGGACCCAGCCCTCGACAAAATTGAGATAATCCGGGTTGTTCCAGCAAGGCTTTTTGCCCGGCTTTTCCTGAACATCCACGGTAAGAACCGCAGCCGCGTTCGCGACATTAGGCAGAAGTCCATCAGCCCCCGGCTCGTAAAGGCGCTCGTAAAGTTTGATTCCGCGCTTGCGCGCCGGCTCCGCAAGGTCCGTGAAAATCTCCCGCCCCGCATATTCAAGGTTTTGTTCCGGCATTAAAAAACGCAGGGAGGTCGCCTGGTAAAAAGGATCGTGAGGCCTGAAGAATGCCCTGGTCACTTTGCGTCCCCGGCCGTCACGGATGGGCACACCATGATCCCCCTGGACTTCCTTTGGCCGAAGCATCGCCCCATAATAAGAGTTGCTTGTGACAAACAAGGCATTGACTCCGGCGGTTTCCTGGAGGAAATCCAGGCAGTGCTCGATGCCCTCGTCATAAAAACTATGGGCGGCAATGTGAATGCCAACCAATGGGGCCCTGGCATCGGCCCAAACCAAAGGCGCGAGCGCGCAGGTTGCCAGCGCCCCTTTCAGGAAATCACGACGGCAGGGAAGAGGACGAGCGGAGGGCGCCGATGCCCCCGGGGGCTTGCATGGGGGGGGTGGTCTCAGTTGATTGGGTTTTAATGCGCTCATCGCGCCTCCAGTTTGCGTTTCTTCTATGGCTTCAGAGCCGCCGTCGCATTATCCACCCAAATCCACTCGCCTGCGGGTGGGCGTTCCCAGGGATCGGGGAAGGTTACCCGCACCCGGCGGGGCGGGACCACCCATCCTCCGCTTTTGCCCGCGCGACGGCTGGCTAAGTGCGTGTCTTTTTCCACAAAGGTGCCCCAATACTGGGCGTTGAGGTCAATCCAAGTGACGAGGGAAATCCATTCCTCACGGCTCAATCTGACTTCCTTGCGGTGCGTTTCGCTGCGCAACAGGGCCAGGGTCAGCTTGCTGTTGCCCGAGCCAAATTGCCGCGGCAGCGTCACTTCCGCACCCCCTGTGTAATCGGCCACACGCACCAACTGGGCTGGCGGCGGGTCGCGCAGAACATGGCGCAAAAACGTCTTGGCATAAGCGACAGCCTCCTCGCTGAGCGGCGGCTGGCCCGGACGCCAAATCGTCCAAAACCCTTGCGCAAATGGCGTGCGATCTCCCGGCTGCAAACCGAAGATGGTCCGATACGATTGCGCGTAGCCGTCCACCAGCCGCCCGGTGAAATCCAAGCCGCCTTTGGGCTCTTTTTCGCCGTGGCAACTCACGCAATGCCGGTCAAAAATCGGCTGGATGTGGCGCTCATAATCAGGGATTATGCGGTCCCCCCACGGCGGCGGCTCCGGGATGGAGGGCGCGCGCCGCAGCGCCAGGGTCACTCCGCTCCTGGCCAAGGCCGGCGGCGCCACCGCTTTGCTTTCGTGGCAGCCGATGCAGCTGCGATTCTCGCCCGCCGGGAAAGTCACATTACTGCGCATCCGCCGCAGTTCGAGAAAATTTTCGTCCAAGGCGTGGAAATACACTGTCTGGTCGGCCGGCACTTTGAAATGAGCGGAGCCATCGGTTTCGACGGGCACGATGCCGATCACCCGGGCCGCGCCCCAATCCCACATTCCCAGCACCGGCTCCCAAGCGGCGGGCATCCAGTGCAGATCGTTGAAGCCGCAAGCCTTGCTCTCGTCCCGCACGCAGGGCCAGGGCACCTTTTGCGAAATGCGCAGATACTTGATGGTTCCCGCACGGAGGTCCGGCCAGCCGCTGTGCGCATTGGCCACCGAGACAATCGCGTAGCGCTGACCTTTGGTGGCGGCTGGCTGGCCCTCCGCTTGCGCCGGCGCGCCGGGCAAGTCCGGTAGCACCGGCGGCCGGGGAGTATGGCGCACGGGCATTAGATAGGCCACGGAGAGCTGCCGGTCGCGATGGATTAACTCCTTGTTTCCCCAGACGTCCACATAATAAAGGGCGAAGTTTTGCCCGGATTTCGCTTCGGGCCGCTTATACGAATAAGCCGCCAGAAAGGCTTTGTCCGAAAGCGGGTAGGGAAACATGTAATGCCCCCCGGCGTCCAGCACGCCGCCTTCCGGCACGGTTTTGACGCGCCCATAGCCGCCTTCGGTGCCCGAAACCCCCGGCGTCACATTCCGCATCCCTTGCGCCTCGTTGATGCCGTGCGAATAATCCGCCACAAAAATCGCCCCCTGGTCCCAGTTGTGATGGCCGCAGGCAACCGCCACCAGTTTGCTTTGTCCGTATATTTGCCGCGCCTCGCGCAGCGACATCGGCCCGGTTTCGATGTGCTGCTTGTATAGGGCGTCGGTCATGGTTCCATCGGGCCGGCAGGTCCAGAGCGTATGGGTTTGCCATAGGTGCCGCTCCTGGTATTCCCAATGCAAAAACAGGATCTGGCCGTTATCCATGAGGTGCGGGTGGCGGTCGAAATCCTTGTTGTTCGATAGCGCCCGAATGTTCCTGCCGTCCGGATCGCAGCGGTAGAGATTCAAAATCATGTTGTCCTGTTCCAGCGCGCCCGCGCATTGACTGCCGAAATTCGAGCGGTCGGACACAAACACGATATCCCCATTGGGCAGATAACACGGTTCTTGATCGGCGTTGTAGGGCGCGTCGGTAAGCTGGCGCAGCCTGCTGCCATCCAATTTCATCTCGAACAGGTGCGACATCTCCTCAACCTCCCCCACCCCCGACCCGAAGTACCCGCCCAAATCGCTGTTCGGGCGCAGCCGCACGGACGCGTTACTGGAGGCGCGACCCGCTTGCTTGGCATAGGCAAAAACCAGCCGGTCGGCCTCCCACCAAAGGTCCATCCCCCGCACATGGCCCGGCCCCAGCCGCCCGCGCAGCAACGGCGAGACCGGCGCCTCGGGCGCGAGCCCTTGCTTGACATAAATGTCGCCGCCCGGGGTATGCACATTCCAACGACCGGCAGTGATGTTTCCCCCTTGGGGCGTCGCCTGCCGGGTGGCAAAGAGAATGCGGTCGAAATCCAAATCCGGATTGGACAAAGCCACCTCGCGCACAGCCACCCGCAAGGCCAGCCACAGCTTTCGCTGTCCGGTAAGATCATTCGGAGCCGTTGCCGTGTATTCGATCAGTTTTCGCTGACTCGCCAAAACACCAGCCAACACGGTCTGTGCTTTCGAGGCCGCGTTGACCTCTCCCCGGTGGGAGATGTGGGCCGCGAGCGCGGACGCCCTATTGACGAGGTTCGTTGCGGATATCAATAGCCCCTCCCGATTGCGGTGCCACCCCAGCGCGGCGGCCTGCCGCACATAATCCAGTTCCATCTGTTGCGTGACGGGAATGGCGGCCCATTTTTGATACCAATCGGGGGCGTCGTTGCCAGGCCACTCTTTGGCCAGTCGCCGCCCTCCCGCTCGCTCTTCGGCGCATTCGTAATCCCCGCTGAGGCGGATGGACAGCGCCCATTCGGCCAATCCGCGCACGAACGGGTCCGAATCATCCAACAACAAGCCGGCGCGCCGGCCCAACGCTTCGGTGCTCATGGGTTGCGGCTTGATCGTCCGCCCTTTGCGCTGCCAATCCGGCGTCTCATCGCCCCGCGCCAGCCAGACCAGCAGTTCGGCTGACGCGACGGCCGCCGCCGGATCAGGAGAGGCCGCCAGCTTGTCCAAAATCGCCGCCGCTTGATCCGTTCGCGGACCCAGCAGGCGGCCAAGCGCATCCATTTCTGTTTGAGCCTGTGGACCGGGGAAGGCTGCCAAAAGGCGTTTCACTGCCGATTCCATCTCGCCACTCTCCAACAGCCGCTGGTATTCCGCCTCTACCGCCGGCGTCGCTTTTTTGCCGGCCGTTTTGGCCGGCGCGGCGCCAGCGGCCTCGTGATTTATCAAGGTCATGGCGAGAACCAAGGCGCCCGCGCCAAGAGTGATGGGCCAAGGCGGTCTCATTATATGTCTCATGGCTCAAAATTTTCCACCGCATTAATTTTCCAATCCGTAAAAACCGCCGCCGCCGAGGTGGTCTGCAGACCGGCGCGGTCAATTCCAGCAGGGGCCTCCATCCCATGATCCAACATCCACTGCGCCGGCTCCGCGGTGCTGGCTGCCCAGGCTTTCATGCGGATGCGCAGCCAGCCGGGCGCCGCCGCCAGGGCTTGGACCCTTAAGCGCCACGGTTCGCCGACCGGCAGCCATTGCGCCGCCGCCTCTGCGGAGGCCATTTTGACCGGCGGCAAACCTCGCCCCAACAAATCAGCGTCCAAAACAAGATGCGCGCGGCCCTCCGGCAGAGTTCCATACCTGGCCTGGTATAGCCAGTCACCTTGCCGGAACCGAAATCCCACGCTGAAGGCCCGGGAGGCATCCGCCTCGATCCGCGCCAAAGTTTCTCTCACGACGATGGCCGCTTCCATTTCAATGCTGCCGCCTTGGACGGCCGGAAATTCCAGCACCCCGATCGGTGATTTGCTGGTGCCGAAATTCTCCGGCAGGAACGGGTGCCGGGAAACCCGCTTCTGCTCCAGGCGCAGGCCATCCCAGCTCCAATCGCCATCCCCCTCCTGTCGGGGGTGGGCATAATCCAATTTGACCGGCAGGGCCGCCGGACGATTTGCCTCCTGCCGCCGGATTTCGAACGGCAGACCGTCTTCCACCGCCGCAAATTCTCCTGCCTTGACCATCACGCTTGACTCGTCCGCCAAACGCACCAGTCGAACTTTGCCTTCCCGCACCCTCAACCATGCCCCAGCCTCGCGCGCAGCCAGGTCAAATTGCGTCCCAACCACCTCCAATCGCGCCCGGGTCGCCTGCACGACCAGCGGGCGTCCGGGCTCTTGGGGAGGCACGGCGCCGGTGATTTTCCCCCACCTCAGATTTGGCCGTGCGCCCTCACCGGAATTCTCGATTAGCAACTCGGTGCCTGGGGCCATGACCAGCTCAGCCTTTTCGCGCGTCAGCAGCAGCCGCAGTGTGCCGTTTGATCCAGTGCGCAAACGGTCCCCTTCGCGAACGACCTGACCGGCGAGGACCGGGTAAATCTGGTTTTTGCGCAAAAGCTCGGCCTGGCCCGCCGCGGCGGACAAAGAGCCCAGTTCCGGCGGCCGGTTCATCCACAGGGACGCCACGCCCAGCGCCAATGCCAGACAGGCGGCCAGCGCCCAGGCCAGCCGGCGTCCCCACCAATCCACGGCAAGAACTTTATGGGACTCTTGGAGCCTGGCGCCCGCCGCGCCGTCCGTCGTCCGCCTCCATCCGACGCGGAAGGCGAAGTGAAACCGTGAGCCAGCCGCGCCGCGCGCGGGCTTGAGATGATGCGGCTCAGAACTCTGAGCTTGAAACTGGGAACTAGGAATTGGATGGCCTGTCTCCGTATTCGGCAGCGCCAGTCTTTCCCGGGCCACCTCACGGCTCAGAACCGCGAGCCGCATTTCCTCCTGGAATCGCTTCCGCAACGCCGGGTCTGTTTGAACCCAGTTCGCTAACCGCGCCAACTCCTCTGGATTTACCTTTTCATCCAGGTAAGCCGCCAGCAGACGCTCGAAATCCAGGTTCACGCTCCGCCCTCCTCCATGGCGGCCGGGCCGCTGCGCAGGCAATCGCGTAAAAAGACCCGAATCCGCAGCAGCGTGGTGCGCAGGGAATTGACGTTGAATCCGGATGCCTCCGCCAAGGCCGGCCCTTTCAGGTTTTGTCCGTAGCGCAGCAAAAAGAGCCGGCGGCTGCGCTCGGAAAGCCGTTCCAGGCACTCTTGCAAACGGCGCCTTTCGTCCTCCCAAAGCGCCGGTTCCTCGCCTTCCTCCGCCAGGCTTTCGGCCAGCGTTTGCAACGCTTCGGCTTCCATCGTCTGAGGGATCCGCTTCCGGGCCGCCCAATGCCGCAGCACCACCTTCCGGGCCACTCCCTTGGCCCAGCGCAGAAAGTCCCGCGAATCGTCAAATGAACCGACTGACTTGAACACCTCCAGCATGGTCTCTTGAACCAGGTCCTCCGATTCCTGGAAGTCTTGCGTCATCGCCAGGATCACCGCCAGCAATGCCGGCCGGCAGGCGGTGGCCCGCCTGAAACGTTCCTCCTCCGTCATGCCCTGCCGTGGTTCCATGCGCACAATTTCATAACACTTCAGCCTTCCCCGTCAAACGTGCACACGGCTGAATCCAAGGGAAAGCGCATCTAAATCCCGGGTTTAGGAATAAGATATCAGCCCGCAGAAGGGACAGCTCACGGCAAAGTCCGGCTGCTATCGCGAAAACGACGCCCACCCTCCAATCCGGCCATCAATATTGACCCGGCTGGAGGACCGCGAAGGAAACCCGGGCATCGCCAATTTGGGGCGAGGCGGGATCGGCGCCAAAATAAATTTTCCCGTCCGTCGGCTTGCCTTTTGACCGCGCGGTTTTCCCGCCTGGCTGCCGATATCAATCCCGGCTTCGGCCTGGCCGCCGGCTTACGCCAGAATTTCTTTCACCACCTTGCCGGCGACATCCGTGAGGCGGAAGTCACGGCCGGCGTGGCGGAAGGTCAGCTTCTCGTGGTCGAAACCCAGGCAGTGCAGGATAGTGGCGTGGAAGTCATGCACATGCACCGGCTTGTCCGCCGGCTTGCGGCCGAGGTCGTCGCTGGCGCCATGCACGATGCCGGGCTTGATGCCGCCGCCGGCCAGCCACGAGGAATAAACGCTGGCCTGGTGGCCCCGCCCTTTCGGGCTGTCCGGCGTGGGCGTGCGGCCAAATTCCGTTGTCCAAACAACCAGCGTCTCCTCGAGCAGCCCGCGCGATTTCAAATCGGTCAGCAGGCCGGCCATCGCCTGGTCCACGTTGCGCGCCAGCGGCTCGTGCGTTTTCATGTCGCCGTGCGCGTCCCAGTTGTTGGCGGAGCCGACATCGATCAGCTCGACGCAGCGCACCCCCCGCTCGATCATCCGGCGGGCGACGAGGCATTGCCAGGCGAAGCCTTTGGCGCTGCCGCGTTCCAGGCCGTAGAGGGCGAGTGTAGCGTCGGTTTCCTTCGACAAGTCGAGCACCTTGGGCATCTCCGCCTGCATGCCGAAAGCCGTCTCAAAAGATTTAAGGCGCGCCGCCAGCAGCGAATCCGAAGGGTGCCGCAACAGGTGCCGGCGGTTGAGGCGGTCCAGCAATCCCAACTCCAGTTCCTGCAACCGCGCCGACGGCGCGCGCCGGTTGAGGTTGGCAACCGGTTCCGCCCCCGCCAGCACGCGGGTGCCTTGATGGCAGGCGGGCAGGAAATCCGAACTCCACACCTGGCTGCCGGCATACGGCAGCTTGGGCGCCAGCACCACAAACGACGGCAGGTTTTGGTTTTCCGTGCCGAGCCCGTAGCTGACCCACGAGCCCAGGCTGGGACGCGCCGCTTGCACCGAGCCGCCATGCAGGCCCAGCGTGGCCTGCGCATGGTCGTTGTGGTCCCCGTGCATCGAGCGGATTACGCAAAGGTCGTCCACGCATCGGCGAAGGTGCGGAAACAGGTCGCTTACCTCGGTCCCGCACCGTCCCCCGCGCTGGTAAGGCCAAAGGGAGGGCAGGTATTTCTGCGGTGATTTGGCGGCGACCGCCTGGCCCGCCAGTTCCGCCAGCTTGGGCTTGGGATCAAAGGAGTCAATATGGGACACCCCGCCCGGCAGATACATGAAGATCAGCCGCTTGGCTTTGCCGGGAAAATGCGGCGCTTTCGGCGCCAGCGGGTTTGCCGCTTCCTGCCCGCGGGCGTCCTGGCTCAGCAGCATCTGCAGGATGCCGGGCATCAGCATCGAGCCGGCCACCATCGAACGAATGGCCTGGCGACGATCAAGGGGTGCGGGCGGCGTGTTCATGGTCAATTGACGAATATCAGTTCATTGGCGCCGAACAGGACGCGGGCGTAGCTGGCCCAGGCGGCTTCGGCCGGACGGCCCGCCGGCCCGCCCTCCGGCAGCGCGGCGGCGGCCGCCGCCAGGTATTCCAAAGCCTCCTTGATTTCCGTGCCGCTGGGTGGACGGCCAAACGCCAGGGCGTAAGCCAGCCGCACCCGCTCTTCGTCCCGCGACGCCGCGCCCTGGAGGCGGCGCGCGAAGGCCAAGGACTGCTGGTGGACCAATTCCGAATTCATCAGGTAAAGCGCCTGCAAGGGGGTGGTGCTGAGCGGGCGCGTTCCCGTGCTGGCGCCGGGGTCGGCCCCGTCCCAGGTCTCGAAAAACGGGTTTTTGCGCAGGCGCTGCTGCATGAGATACACGCTGCGCAGCGAGCTGGGATAATCGGCCACAAAGGGATTGTGCTGGGTGTATTTCCAGTCCTTGGGCGGCGGAAACGGGTGCGCGCCCCCCATCGAGCGGTCAAGCGTCCCGCCCAAGGCCAGCAGCGTGTCCCGCAATTCCTCGGCGCTTAACCGCCGCCGTTCGAACCGCCACCGCAGGTCGTTCGCGGGGTCCGCCTGCCGGGCTTTCACCGTGTTCGCCGCCGCCGCCGGCGGCTCGGACGTCATCTGGTAGGCGCTCGACCGCATGATGAGCCGGTGCATTTCCTTGAGCCGCCACCCGCGCCGTTGAAATTCCACCGCCAGGTAATCGAGCAGCTCCGGGTGTGTCGGCGGCTGGCCGCGCGCGCCGAAGTCGTTGGGCGTCGCCACCAAGCCCCGGCCAAAGTGCCCCTGCCAGATGCGGTTCACCATCACCCGGGCCGTCAGCGGGTTTTGCGGGTCGGCCAGCCACTGCGCCAATTCGCGGCGGCCGCTTTCCTTGGGGTTTTTTAGCTGCTGGCCCCCCAGCACCTGCAAAAATCCCCGCGGCACGGCCTCCCCCAGCGAATGCGGCTCGCCCTTGCGCATGATCCGCGCGTCGGCCGGCGTTCCCTCCTGCACCCCGTAGGCCAGCTCCACCGCTGGCGGATTTTCCCGCATTTTTTTCTGCGTCCGCTTGATTTCCTCCATCTGCGCCCGGACTTTGGCCACGTCGTTGCTGGCGGCCTTGGCCCCGCGGGTCAGCGGCTCCAGTCGGCGCAGTTCGAGATCCAGCCGGTGCAGTTCGCCTTCGTATTCTTTCCAGCGGGCCGCCTCCGCCGCCGTGCCCAGCGGCAGGTAATCGCGCGGGTTCGGCACCACTTCCACTCCCGGGAACGTGTAGGTGGTGCTGCGGAAGATGCCATAGAGCGCGTAATAATCCCGCGTCGGCACCGGATCATATTTGTGGTCGTGACAGCGCGCGCAGCCCAGCGAAAGTCCCAGAAACGTCTTGCCCACGTTGTCCACCGTGTCGTCCAGGGTCAGGTAAAATTCGTTCGTCTGGGAGGCGAAGCGGCGGGAGATCGCCAGGTAGCCCGTCGCTATCAGATGGCCGTTCCGCTCCTCGGGGCCGGACGCCGGCAGCAGGTCCCCCGCTATCTGTTCCAGCAAGAAACGATCATAAGGCTTGTCCTCATTGAAAGCGTTGATCACCCAATTCCGGTATTTGTAGGCCGGCGGGATGGGAAAATCGCTGTTGCAGCCGGCGGTGTCGGCATAGCGCACCACGTCCAGCCAATGCCGGCCCCATTTTTCGCCGTAGGCCGGGGACGCCAGCAGCCGGTCCACCAGCTCCGCGAAGGCCGTCGGCGAGGAATCGGCGGCAAACGCCTCCACCTCGGCCGGGGTCGGCGGCAGGCCGGTGAGGTCATAGGTCGCCCGCCGGATCAAATCGCGGGCGTCCGCCCGGGGCGACGGCAGCAGCCCTTTGGCTTCGAGGCGGGCCAGGATAAAGGCGTCCACCGGCGTTTGAACCCACCGGCTGTTTTTCACGGCGGGAACCGCCGGCGGCTTGACCGGCTGCATGGACCAGAACTTTTTCCCCTCGGCCACGCTCATGCCGGTCAATCCCGCGCCGCCCGGACCGGCGCGCGGGTCCGGCGCCCCCATCCGCACCCACTCTTCCCAAGCGCGAATCGTTTGCTCATCCAGCTTGTGCTTGGGCGGCATCTGCAAATCCTCATCCACCCGCCGAACCGCCTTGATCAGCAAACTCTCCGCCGGCTTGCCGGGAATGATCGCCGGGCCGGAGTCGCCCCCTTTGAGAACCGCCTCGCGCGAATCCAGCAGCAGCCCCCCTTTGGCCTTCTCGTGCTTGACGCTGTGGCATTCGTAGCAATGTTGCACCAGCGCCGGCCGGACCTTTTTCTCGAAGAACTCCACGCCCGCCGCCGACGGCTCGGCGGCGCCAAGGCCGCCCGCCGCCAGCGGCAGACACACCACGGCGGCGCGCCAGCCCGGGGCGCGGGAGCTCCAATACATCATCATTCAAAAGTAGAGACGAATCATCAAAACTGCAAATTCGATCCATTAGCATAATTGTCGAAGGTTTGCCGCGTCCGAACTCCATGGCGTTTGCGGACTCGCGCCAACGTCGTGGAGTGCGGCGCCAGGGGGCGAAGGGGGCGCGGCGCCGCTTTCGTTGGCCAAGCGAAACGGTTAAAACCAACGAGTTTTTTCTCGACCCTTCATCACCCCGCTAAAGCGGGGCGTTACGAGAGTGGCGCTTGATTGACACCCGCGCCGGAATTGGCGATTTTTTTTCCATGCAATGGATCCTTTTATCATTGGCCGGCGCGCTGGTTTGCGCCCTCGGCGGCGCCGCCGCGCCGGCGGCTGAGACGCGATATTACGTTTCCCCCAACGCCGCGCCCAACGGCGACGGCAGCGAAGCGCGCCCTTTTCAATCGCTCGCGCAGGCGCGCGACGCCGTGCGCGCCGCCCGTCGAGGCGGCGCGTTAAGCACCGGCACAGCGGCGACGGTTTTTGTCGCGCCGGGCGATTACCGGCTCAGTTCGACCTTTGAGCTGGCCGCGGAGGACAGCGGCGCCGCCCAAGCGCCGCTGGTGTTTCGCGCGCAAAAGCCCGGCGCCGCCCGTTTGCTCGGCGGTTTCACCCTGCCGCCGGGCGGTTTTCGTCCGGTAACCGATCCGGCGGTTCTAGCCCGGCTCTCGCCCGAAACCCGCGGCAAGGTGCTGGTTTGCGATTTGTCCCCGCTGGTCCCCGAGGCCTTTGCGCCGCTGAAGAATTCGTTCCAAGGCGCGCCGGTTGGTCCCTGGCTTTATGTAAATGGCCGCCCGATGACGCTGGCCCGCTGGCCCAACCAGGACGCCCCGAACGGCGGGTGGGCTGAGTTTTCCAAGGCGGTGGACACCGGCAAGCCCAAACCCGACGCCGCGGACCCGGCGCTGCGCCAGGCGCATCCTGGCTCGTTCGTGTTCGACGATCCCCGCCCGGCGCGCTGGAAAATCGAGGAGGGCGTCTGGCTGCTCGGTTACTGGACCCATGATTGGTCGGACGAGGTGCTGCGCGTCGGCGGCTACGACCGCGCCAGCAAGGTGATCAAGCTGGCCGCGACGCACCATTACGGCATCGCCGCCGGCACCTGGGGCGCTTCCAAACGGCGCTTTTTTGCGCTGAATCTGCTCGAGGAACTGGACGCCCCGGGGGAATGGTATTTGGATCGCGCAAGCAAGAAACTTTACTTCCTGCCCCCCGCCAGCCTCGCCGGCGCGGACATCATCCTGGCGACCTTGACCCAGCCGTTGGTGCAGATCAAAAGCGCGCGCCATATCAAGTTTGTCGAGCTGGCCTTTGAAGGCAGCCACGGCGACGGCCTCGCGCTGCAAAGCGCCGAACACGTTGAAATCGCCGGCTGCCGCGTCGCCAACCTGGCCGGCAGCGGCATCCGCGTGGACGGACGGGACAATGTGGTCCGCTCCTGCGATCTTTATAACCTCGGCAAAAGCGGCATCAGCCTGGGCGGCGGCGATCGCAAAACGCTGACCCCCGCCAAAAACCTCGCGATTAACAATCACATCCACCACTACGGGCTGTTTCAGCGCACCTACGCGCCGGGCATCGGCGTCAACGGCTGCGGCCAGGTCGCGCGCCACAACCGCATTCACGACGCGCCCCATAACGCCTTCCTCTACGGCGGCAACGAGCACCTGCTCGAATTGAACGAAGTGTACCGCGTGGTGATGGAAACCGGCGACGCCGGGGCTTTCTACACCGGGCGCGATTGGACCAGCCAGGGCAATGTCCTGCGCCATAATTTTATCCACGACCTCGGCGGCGGCGACGCCGGCCACGTCAACACCATGGGGGTTTACCTGGACGACTGCGACAGCGGCGACACGATCGCGGGCAACATCTTCCTTCGCGCCGGTCGGGCCATCATGATCGGCGGCGGCCGCGACAACGTCGTGTCCGGCAACCTGGTGGTGGACTGCCCCATTGGCCTGCACCTGGACTCGCGCGGCATGACTTGGAAACAGTGGAACAGCCCGGCCGACCCGAGTTGGCACCTCGAGGCGAAGGCGCAGAAGCTCGACTACCTGAAGCCGCCGTGGAGCGAGCGCTACCCCCGGCTGGCCCGCATCATGCAGGACAATCCCCGCGAGCCGCTTGGCAATGTCATCCGCGGCAACGTCCTGGTGGATTGCACGAAAAAACTCTGCGACTTCGACGGCAACGTTAAAAAGCTGCTCGACAAACTGGCCCTCGCGGAGAACCTGGCGGTCAACACCCGCGGCGCGAGCAATATCGCCATGGCCCGCGGCCTCAAAGGCTTCCGCGACCTGTCCGGCGCGCCCGCCGCCCCGATGGACCTCGGCTTCAAAAACCCGGCGTCCGGCGATTTTACCCTGAAAAGCGGCGCGCGCGTGCTCAAGGAGAATCCCGAATTCAAACCCATCCCCGTCGAGCGCATCGGCCTGGTGACGGACGAATACCGGCGCCAATTGCCGGCCCGCTAGAGGAGGCGCAAGGGGAGCCGCGCGTCCGGCAGAACCAGCAGGGTGTTCGGACAGGCGATACCCTGGCTCGTCATCTCCTTGACACCCATCTTTAGATGGGTGGACTTCGGACGCGTCAGGGCAGGCCAACTGTTTGAAAAATTCACCGCAGCGTGATAAACGGTTGAAACCGTTGGGCTCCCTTGGCGGCCCGTCCGCCATCTTGCTAAAGCAAGGGGTTAAGGGGGGGCGAATCTTATTGCGTAATTTTGCTTGTTTATTAACGGGCTGGGTGTGATTAACAACTGCCATACGACAAGCGGCAGCGGCAATGGGTCATGACAAAGCGACGCAAAAGATGGACATGGGCGGGCGTAGTGCTCCTTTGCCTCGTGGTGGGGTCGGTGGTGGTCTGGACCCATTATTTTCACCGCTACACGCCGGTGGAGGTGGCGCTGGACATTCGAGCCGGATTGCAGGCGCGTTACGCCCCGAACCCCTCGGAGCGTTTCCTCGAATTGCGCTACGGGCCGCTCACCGAGGCCAGCAACCGCCAGAAGGCTTTCCTGGATTTCTTTAACGTGGGCCACATCGAGGGCCTCCAGATCATCACCGTCCACATGCGCGAGGCCGAGCGCCAGACCAACGTCGCCCTCATGGCCCAGTGGGTCGCCAATTACCGCCAGACGATGACGCCGGAGGAAAAAAAGCAACTGGGCGAGCGTCTGAGCAGCGAGGCCGGCCGCAAGATGCTGCGCCGGGCCACGAGCCAATATCTTTCCCAGGATGTCTATTACCGCGCCGATACCGCGCCGGTGATCCGCGAATTGATGGCCACCCTGGCGGAGATCCAGAAACAATGAAAATATATCCGGCCATCGTTGCCCCCCATCCCCTAGCGGCTTGCCCAGACCGCGCTCCGCGACGCTGGCGCGGCTTCACGCTGATCGAGCTGCTGGTGGTGATCGCCATCATCGCTATCCTGGCCGGGCTGTTGCTGCCGGCAGTCGGCCGCGCCAAGCGCACCGCCAAGACCACCGCCTGCCTCAACAACCTGCGCCAGATCGGCCTCGCTCTCGAGATGTATGTGCAGGAAAACGACGATCGCCTGCCCAACTGCCCGCCGCTCCCCAGCCGCGACACCAACCTCACCGGCATCAACCTCACGCTCGAACCCCAGCTCAAATCCAAGGCCGTCTGGCAATGTCCGGAGGACGACACGATTTTTCACCAGGAAAAAACCAGCTACGAGTGGAACGCCTTTTTGAACGGCGCCTCCTATCTACGTCCCGAAACCTGGTCGCCGGTCACCCAGTCCATCGTGGAAACCATATTCGGCGGCCGCCTCAATACCCCGCTCATCGGCGACGCGGAGGCTTACCACGTCGCTTCCGGCTCCACGGTCGGCAAAAACGCCCTCTATTTCGATGGCCGGGCGGAAAAGGCGCGCAAACGATGAGCGCGAGGACGCGGCATGGCCTGTCCCAGTCCCGTAGGGATGGCATGTTTATAGATTTCAGGCGCGTTAGACGCCCTGGCCCCGTAGGGGCGGCATATCTGTCGCCTATCCTTGCGCGGCCAAGCGATATGCCGCCCCTACGGGGCTGGATCTTCTTTGAACGCGGGATTCCTATAAACAGGTCATCCCTACGGGATTCCCCAACAGCCGGTCGGCATCGGTTGCCATGCTCTCGTTTTGCCAGCCGGATCGAATTATGAAGATACTATTTCTCATCCTCACATCGTTTTCCACCGCGCTTTCCCTTCCGGCCGCGCTCGAACCCTGCCGGATCGAAATCGTCGAGAAAGGGACCGGCTGGCCGGTGCCGCTGGTGGAAATGCGCACCACGCACAATGTCCGCTTCATCTCCGACAACGCCGGCGTCATCGCTTTCGACCTGCCGGAGCTGATGGGGCGCGAGACCTGGTTCGACGTGATTGGCCACGGTTACGAACGCCCCAAAGACGGCTTCGGCTATCGCGGCGCGCGCCTTACCCCGGAGCCGGGCAAAACGCTCAAGGTCGAGGTGAACCGGACCATCATCGCCCGCCGGCTGGGCCGGTTGACCGGCGGCGGACTTTTCGCCGAAAGCCAAAAGACCGGGCGCGATCTCGACTGGCAGGAACAGGGCGTGCTCGGCTGCGACAGCGTCCAAAATGCGGCGCATCGCGGGCGCCACTTCTGGCTCTGGGGCGACACCACGCTGGCGCATTATCCGCTGGGAATTTTCGACAGTTCGAGCGCGACGACCGCGCTCCAGCCGCTGAAATCCTTTGAACCGCCGCTGCGGCTGGCCTTTGACTATTTCCGCGATGCCAAGGGCAAACCGCGCGGCGTCGCCAAGATGCCGGGCAGCGGCCCCACCTGGCTGAGCGCTTATGTGAGCCTGCCCGACAAAACCGGCCAGGCGCGGCTGGTGGCCGCTTACTCCAAGATTCGCGGCTATCTCGAGGCCTACGAATCGGGGCTCTGCGCCTGGAACGAGGCCACGGAACAATTCGAGCGGTTGCGCGTGGTTTGGACCAAGTCCGAGGCTTCGCCCAAACCGCCACCCATGCCGGACGGCCACCCGGCGTTGTGGAAGGACGAACAGGGACGGACATGGGTCTATTTCGGCAACCCGTTCCCCACGCTGCGCTGCCCCGCCACTTTCGAGGCCTACCAGGATTCCGCCACCTGGGAAGCATTGAAGCCGCAGGCCACGGTGACCAACGCCGCCGATGGCAAGCCGGTCAAACCCCACACCGGCTGCATTGCCTGGAATCTGTGGCGCAAACGCTGGGTCACGGTTTTCATGCAACACTTCGGCAAACCGTCCGCGCTGGGCGAACTCTGGTATGCCGAAGCCGCCGCCCCGTCCGGTCCGTGGGGGCCGGCGGTGAAAATTCTCACCCACGAAAACTACACCTTTTACAACCCGCGCCTGCACCCCGAGTTCACCCCGGAAAACTCGCCGATCCTGCTTTTCGAGGGCACCTACACCGCCGAGTTCGCCGACAAACCGCAAGTCACCCCCCGGCACAATTACAACCAGGTGCTCTACCGTCTCGATCTTGATGATCCCCGGTTGAAGCCGGCGCAATCGAATTAGCGTAACGCCCCGCACACGCTGGCGCGCTTTCTCCTCACCCTTACTGTAAGGTCTCCGGGATGCCATACACAAATTGTCACCGCGGGCGACGTTCTCCCTCTCCCCTCTTGGGGGGAGAGCGGTTTCCTTCGCTGGTACATAACTCCGGAAGTGGTATCAGGGCAGGGTGAGGGGGCGCGTGTCGTTTATCCCAAGCACTCATCAGTAATACTCTCCCCCTTGGGGAGAGACTTCCCCGAAAACCGGTTTCGCGCCCCGCCACCCCTGAACCCCGTAGGAGCCGACGTAAGGAGGCTTTAATATTGGCGATCACGACCGGGGTCAAATTTGAGCCTCCTTACATCGGCTCCTACAACCAAGGGGTTCATGGGGAGGGACACATCGCTCGCGGCGCCTTGTGCAGCCGCAGCGCCCGCTAACCTCGATCGCTGGCGAACGGGTCTCCCCCTCTCTTCATTTTCCTTGTCGCTGGTGCCAGCGTTTCGCAGACTGAACTAATGAAATCAATAATAGCCTTGCTGGCCGGCGTGATCGGCGGCGGGCTGGGTTCATCGGCCGCCCCCTTGGAAACCAAGGCGATCCCAACCCCCGCCTGGAAAAGGCATGTCATTGATGACGCCTCACGCGGCGCGGACGGCATACGCCTGGCTGACATCAATTCCGACGGATTGCCGGATATTGTCACCGGCTGGGAGGAAGGTGGAGCAGTCCGGGTCTATTTGAATCCCGGTCCCGCAAAAGCCGGGGAACATTGGCCGGCGATCACAGCAGGCCGGGTATCGGACGTGGAGGACGCCGTCTTTGCCGACTTGGATAATGACGGCTCCATGGATGTGGTCAGTTCCTGCGAGGGCAAGACGCGGGCCGTCTATTTCCATTGGGCGCCCGCCCGCCCGGCCGATTACCATGACGAAAAAGCCTGGCAAACCCGATGCCTGCCCGCCTCCACCAATCTGATGATGTGGATGTTTGCCCTGCCCATCCAGGTGGATAACCAACATGGAGTGGATTTGGTGGCCGGCGGCAAAGGTCCCGGCGCCGCCATTGGTTGGTTTGAAGCGCCGCCGGACTCCCGCCAAATGAGCGATTGGCAATGGCACCCCTTGCGCCCCTGCGGCTGGGTGATGTCCCTGGCAGCCTCCGACATGGACGGAGACGGTGATCCAGACCTTGTGTTCAGTGATCGCAAAGGGGCTCGCAGCGGTGTTTATTGGCTGCAGAATCCCGGCGTTGGCGAGGTCAAAAATAAATCCTGGACGGAGCATCCACTTGGAGCGTTGGGCCGGGAGGCGATGTTCTTGCATCCGGCCGACCTGGACCGGGATGGTTTGGAGGATTGGCTCGTCGCCGTGAAACCGCGGGAAATCCTCTGGCTGCGCCGATTGGATCGGACCGGCAAATCATGGACAACGCATGCCATTCCGCAGCCCGGGCACACGGGCACCGCCAAAGCCATCAACGCAGCCGACTTGGATGGCGACGGCCGCCTGGACCTGGTGTTTAGTTGTGAAGGCGCTGAACCGCCCCTGCATGGCCTGATGTGGCTGTCCTGCAACGGCTCGTTCACCAACGGCTCATGGACGCCCCACGTCCTCAGCGGTGCCGACGGCATTAAGCACGACTTGATCGCCGTGCTGGATCTCAACGGCGATGGCAAGCCGGATGTCATCACCACCGAGGAGCGAGCCAACCAGCGCGGCTTGGGGGTCATTTGGTATGAGAATCCCGGGCTGGGCGTCAGAGGCAATCCATAGCACAGGTGTGGTTCTTCGCTTTTTTCGGTGGAATTGCCGGAAGCGAATTATGGTGTATAACGTAAGGCCTGGGGTTTTCGTTAGCGCGGTTTCCCCTCACCCCGTCCCTCTCCCTTGGGGAGAGGGAGACCCGTTCGCCAGTGCTCGAAGTCATCGGGAGCCGCGGTTTCACAATGCGCCGCCAGCGATGTTTCCCTCTCCCTAGGGGAGAGGGACCAAGGGTGAGGGGAAAAGGCGCCAACGAATACGAAGGGTTTTCGTGGTCAAACAGCGGGCTGACCGATGCCCCTTGCCCCGCCTTTACCCACTGGAAACGTCGAGGAACCACAGGTGTTTTAACACCAGGAGCTAAGGCCTCCGGCCCTTTCACTGCTGGGTGACCCATCCCCGCCTTGATTCACCGCGGAACAAGCGGGCGCTGTCCCTGCTCCTGGCGGTCGTTGGGTTCAAGAATAAATCAGGAAGCGAGCGCGGCGAGACTCAAACTGCCGCAACCCATCCTGCCAGGTTTTTTTGATTTCCTCCCACGGCCTTCCGGCCTTCACCGCGTCCAGCGTGGTTCGGTCTTGCAGAAGGGTCTGGACTTTTTCCAACGTGAAGTCGCCCGGGTAAAGGCGCTGGAAGGTGTGCGCCAGCAGCAGGCCCAGATCGGCGGAGCGCAGCGACTCGCGGCTGGTCAATTCCAGCCGCACGCCGCCGCAAGACCGGCCCTTGAAGATGCTGCTCTCTGGCGTGAATCGGGCGGGCGTAAAACGGACCCCTGGCAACCGGGCTTGGTTGAGGGTCATGGCCAACTTAACCTCATCCGCATAAGGCGCCCCCAAAATTTCAAAGGGCGTGGCGGTCCCCCGGCCCACCGAGAGCGAAAATTCCAGCAGCCCCACTCCCGGATAAAACGTGGCGGCGGTCAGGCTGCGCATGTTGGGGGAGGGATTGATCCACGGCAGGCCGGTCTGATCGAACCACTGGCTGCGCTTCCAGCCGGTCACAGGGATGATCTCCAGAGCGGCTTTGAAGCCGCGCTCGGCGTTGAACATGCGCGCCAGCTCGCCCACTGTCAGGCCGTGGCGCAGCGGCAGGGAATGAAAGGCGGTGAAACTCGAGGCGCCATGATGAACCGGCCCTTCCACCGCCAGCCCGCCGATGGGGTTGACGCGATCAAGCACGAAAAACTTTTTGCCGGCCCGGCCCGCCGCCTCCAGGCAGAGGCCCAGGGTGGAGATGTAGGTGTAGAAGCGGCAGCCGATGTCCTGGATGTCGAACACCAGCGCGTCCAAATCCCGCAATTGCTCCGGCGTCGGGCTGCGGCGCGCGCCATAAAGACTGAACACCGGCAAGCCGGAACGCGCGTCCGTGGTGTCGCCCACTTTTTCATCCAGCTCGCCCCGGATGCCGTGTTCCGGGCTGAACAGCTTGGTGAGTTGCACTTCGGGCGCGTTGCGCAACAGATCAATAGTCGCGCGCCGCTGCCGATCCACGCCGGTCTGATTGGTGATCAGGCCGACGCGCAGATGTTTCAGGGGCGCGAAGCCCTGGGCCGCCAGCAGATCAATGCCGTTCAAGACGGCGCCCGAAGGTGATGCTGGCGCTGGCGGCGCGGAGGTCCAGCCCGCCGCCGGCATGACGGTTAGCGGCGGTCGTGCCATACGCGCTCGGCAGGCCGGCAAAATCGCGACCGCCACCCCGGCCAGAAACAGACGGCGTGTCAACCGGGGTGGCCGGTTTTCGATCGCGTCGCCGGACGCGGTTTTGGTGACATTTGCCGCCATGATTTGTCTCCCTCAAAATCCCTGCTTATTCACCCGCACGAGTCCACTCCGTTTTCCGCCAACCAGCTGGATGCTTTTTCAGGCCGCGGTCAAAAGCCAGAAAAAAAGGCTGTACCGGGAATTGGCGCCCAAAAAAACGCGAAGGCGGTTAACCTTCGCGTTGGCGCGCCGGTGGTTTCCGGCGGTTCAATAAAAACGGGCTTACTTGCGCTCTTTGACCAGCCACTCGATGCCGACTTTGACGTCGTCGCCGGTCTTGATCAGGCCCATGGCCAGGGCGGGCTGCGGCGGCTTGATGTTGAAGCTGGTCATCTTCAGGTTGATGGACCCGACGATTTTCATCTTGTCGTCTCCTTCCTTGGTGATGGTGACCGGCATGGTGATCAGGTTGGTCGTCCCGGAAACCACCAAATTGCCCTTGGACTCGCACTCAACCGATTTGCCAGGTTCGCCTTTGAGGACCTTCAATTCGGTAATCGAGTAGTCAATCATGGGGTATTTATCCATGGACATGTGCTCCTGCATCACTTCGTCCATCTTGTCCTTGCCGCTCTTGAGCGAACGAACGGGAATCTTGACATTAACGGTCGCATTGACTGGGCCGGCGGCGGCCTTGAACAGCTCGTCGGGTTTCACCTCCATCACGCCGCTGATAACCTGGCCTTCCACCGTCCAGTCGTGGATGTTCGAGGTGCCGTCAATTTTCACCTTGCTGCCCGGCGTGGCGACAAAGCGCGACTGCGCCGAAAGCGTCAGCGCCGTGGCGAGGGTCAATCCGGTGAAGAGGGTTAATGTTTTCATGTTATGGGGTCCTTTCCTGGCTTGGATTTGTTCTAGTTCGGTTTTTATTTGCTGCTTACACCTTGAACCATTCGTCGGCAAAGGTGATCTTTGATCTTTTGACGATGGCTTCATTGGCTTTAATCACGTTCACGGTGGCCTCGTAACCCTCCTCCCAGCCGGCGGCATGGAGGCGGGCCTTTTTGAGGGCGGGGCCCTCCAGATATTCGGCCAGCGCCTTTTCGTCCTTAAAGTCGCCGCCCATCATCTCGTAGTCCTCCATGGCGGCGCTGAGGGTGTTGGTATTGCCGATGAAGGCCTCCATGGACTGCAACAGGGCGGTTTCCTGGTAAGGCCGTTCCTCGGCCTGCTTGCCTTGGGCCTTGATCTTGGTGGCGTCCGCCCGCAGGGCGATGCCGGCCTCCTTGTAGGCCACGCCTTCGTCCTTCCGCGCATAAACCTCCCAACCCAGCAGCGGCGCGTCCGATTCCTTGAACATCCAGGCATTGGCGCCGCGCAGCACGACCGCCGCGTCCGAGCCATAAAGCGCCTCGTATTCGTTCTCGAACGAGTTGGCCAAAGTCGCCTCGTAGAAAAAGTTCACCTTGCGCGGAAACTCGAAAACCGCCTGGACGGTGTCGAAGGTCTCGCGACCGTCGTCGCGGTAGAACTGGATGCCGCCGAAGCCGGTGACCGAGACGGGACGGGCCTTGAGCATCCAGCAGACGACGTCCAACTGATGGATGCCGATCTCGCCTACCAACCCGAGCGAGGTGTCGTTGAACATTCGCCAATTCAATTCCTTCTCGCGTTCTTCGGTGGGGGCGCTGCGCCGCCAGCTCGTTTTGCGGGCCCATTGCGCGCGGGCTTTGACGGTGGAACCCAGGGCGCCGCTGCGGATGAAAGTGAGCAGAAAATGGTGCTGCGAATCCGCCCGCCTTTGCAGACCGGCCTGAAAGTTGAAGCGCCGGTTCTTTTGGGCGGCTTGGGCGATGGCGCGGGCGTCCTCGATAGTATGCGCCAGCGGCGCTTCGCAATAGACATGTTTGCCGGCTGCCAGGGCGGCCTCCACGATTTCCCGGTGCTGATGGGTGGGAGTGGCGATCAAGACCGCCTTAACCGACTTGTTATCAAGGAGTTTCTTGTAATCGGTATAACCTTCGGCGCCAGAAGTCGCCTCCAAGGCTCGCTTGACCGCCTTTTCATAGGTGTCGCAAACCGCGACCACCGGGGCGTACGGAATTTGCCCGAGCGCCTTCAGTATCTCCCGGCCTTGCACGCCCAAACCGATTACCCCGCAATTGACCGGCGGCTTTTTGGCCTTCTTTTCCTCCGGCGTCGGCTCGGCGGCGGGCGCCACCAGCGGAATGCCGCCCATCAAAGAGGCCAAAGTGGCCACCGAGGCGCCCCGCAGGAAGTCGCGCCGGTTGAAATCGCTTTCCCAATTCTCCGTTCGTTGTTTACGCACTTTCATGGCCCTATTATTAAGGGTCGGGAAAAGAATTTCCACAGAATTATTTTCCCTAACGGGAGTTTTGACTCATCACAAGGGCGTTTTATTCACCACCCCGACCCGCGCGAGCCCGGCCGGGGGCGGCCAGCGCGAAGCCCGAACGGGTTCCGCTCGCCGGTTGGGTATCGCCGTTGGGAAGGACATCGCGACGCGAACGCTGATCCTTGGCGTTTCTGGCGGCCGGAAGCGCGGTTTTAAGCGTTGCCAAAGGACCCAGCCCGCAACTAGGATGCCTTTTACCGCGGCGCCACTGGCGCCGGGCGAATGTTGATGTCCGACTACCGTGTCAAATTTGAGGTCTTTGAAGGTCCCTTGGACCTCCTGTTGTATTTAATTAAGAAGGAGGAGGTGGACATCTACGAGGTTAACCTCACCAAGCTGGCGACGCAGTTCATCGAATATATCGAGCTCATGCGGCTGCTCGATTTGGAAATTGCCGGCGAATTCCTGGTGATGGCCTCGACGCTGATGTATATCAAAAGCCGGGAACTGCTGCCCAAAGACCAGCAGGCGGTCCCCGAGGGGGAGGATGACGGCGATGACCCCCGCTGGGAATTAATCCGCCAACTGGTCGAATACAAGAAATTCAAGGACGCCGCCGGCCGGCTGCAAGTCTTGGAAATCACCCAGGAAAACACCTATCCGCGGATTGCCGGCAAACCGGAATTTGAGCCGTCCGCCACCCCGCGCCGGGGTGAGGTGTCCATCTTCGAGTTGTTGAACGCGGTCAACAACATCCTGAAGCGTTTCGAGGAGAAACAGGAGGTCCGGGATATTTTCGAGGATCCCTGGACCGTCAGCGAAAAGATCGAATTCGTGCGGCAATGCCTGCTCTTGCAGCCGAAACTGCGTTTTTCCGACCTGTTTTCCCGGGCGACCAGCCGCAGCGAAGTGGTGGTGACCTTCCTGGCCGTTTTGGAACTGGTGCGGCTGCACGCGATTCTGGTCGTGCAGGAGGAGGAATTCGGCGAAATCGAAGTCAGCCGCGCCCCCGAGCCCGCGCCCGCGGCCGAAGGCCCGCAGGGTCCCGCCACCGACGAGCAGGCCGCCAGCCTCGAGTTCAAACCGCCGCCGCCACCCACCCAAACCGAGGCCTCTCCCGTGCCCACCGTAGTGGTGGAGGTGCAGCCGCCCGCCGGCGGCCCCCAAAAACAACCGGAAGCTTTGTAAACCATGGAACTGAAGGACATTCTCGAAGCCATCCTGTTCACAGCCCAAAAGCCGTTGAGCGCCGTGGAACTGCGAACCCTCCTGGTCACCGCCGCCGAGCAGTCCGAGGACGCCGCTCCCAAAGCCTTCAAAAAGACCCCGGCGGCCAACGTGGAAAGCGCGCTCGAACAGTTGCGGCGGGAACATGAGGAGGCCAATCGCAGCTATCGGCTGGCTTGTGTCGCCGGCGCCTGGCAGTTTGTCACCCAGCCGGAGTACGCTCCCTGGCTGCGCGCCTTGCTGGGGCAGAAACTGCGTCCCCCGCGGCTTTCCCAGCCCGCCCTCGAAACCCTGGCCATCGTCGCCTACCGCCAGCCGGTGACCCGCGCCGAAATCGAGCAGGTGCGCGGCGTGGCGGTGGACGGGGTGATGCAGACCCTGCTCGAACGCGCCCTGGTCGAGCAGGTGGGCCGCTCCGAAGCGCCCGGACGCCCCGCCCTCTACGGCACCACCACCCAGTTTTTGGAATACTTCGGCTTGGCCAGCCTGGACGACCTGCCCGCCGCCGACGAGCTGCGGCGGTTGCAGGTGAAAAGGCCGGAGGAATTGCTGACCGCCGATCCCGGGCTGGCCACCGCGCCGCCGGAACAGTTGACCCTGCCGGTCGCGCCGTCCGCCGACGAAAATCCCGCGCCCGCCCCGTCCCCGGCACCTCCCGGCCCCCCGGCCGCCGAATAGGGACAGACCTGACTTATGGCTATGAGCATTGCCGAACTGCGAAAAAAAATTGACCTGCTCGACGAGCAAATTGTCCGGCTGCTGAACGAACGCACGGAGCACGTGCTGGAGATCGGCAAAATCAAGCGCCACGGCGGCGAGGAAATTTACGCGCCGCACCGCGAGAAAATCGTGCTTCAGCGGCTGCGCAAGCTGAATCCCGGCCCGCTCACCAATCAATCGCTCGAGGCGATCTACCGCGAGATCATGAGCAGCGCGCTCGCCCTCGAGAAAACCATGGTGATTTCCTACCTCGGCCCCGAGGCCACCTTCACCCACCAGGCGGCCATCCAGCGCTTCGGCTCCAGCCTCCATTACGTCCCGCAAAAAACCATCGCCGACGTGTTCGCCGAGGTCAGCAAAAACCGGGCCGACTACGGCGTGGTGCCGGTGGAAAACTCCACCGAGGGCGTGGTCACCCACACGCTGGACATGTTTGTCGAGAGCGACCTGAAAATTGTCGCGCAAATAGTCATGCCGGTGCAGCAATGCCTCATGGGCAACACCGAGCGCGACCGGATCAAGCGGCTTTACGTCCACCCGCAGTCCCTCGCCCAGTGCCGGGAGTGGATTCAGCGCGAGCTGCCGCGGGTGGAGCTGTTCGAGACCTCCTCGAACGCCCGGTCGGCCGAGCTGGCCGCGGGCGACAAACACGCCGCCGCCATCGCCGGCACCCTGGCGGCCGAGCGCTACCATTTGCGCATCCTGGAATACGATGTGCAGGACAACATCGTCAACGTGACCCGTTTTCTGGTCCTGGGGCGCAAATGCGCCCCGCCCACCGGCAAAGACCGCACCAGCGTCATGTTCAGCATCCGCCACGAAGTGGGCGCCTTGCATCGGTCCCTGACCCCCTTCCGGCAATACAAGATCAACATGACCAAGATCGAGTCGCGCCCCAGCAAACGCAAGGCCTGGGAGTATTTCTTTTTCGTGGACTGCGACGGGCACCTGAGCGACCGCAAGGTGGCGCGGGCCATCGAGCAGCTCGAATTGCATTGCTCCTTCGTCAAGGTGCTGGGCTCCTATCCCAGCGTGGACTGAGCGCCCCCGCCCATGACCTCCCGCACCGCCAAAAAAACCGGTCCGGCCGCCCACCTGGCCCGCGCGCGCGCGGTCTTCGACCTCGAAATCGAAGGGCTTCGCGCTGTGCGCCGCCAGTTGGATGACAACTTCGCCCGGGCGGTTGACATCATCGTGGCCGCCCTGCGCGCCCGCGGCAAAGTGGTGGTCGCCGGCATCGGCAAGTCCGGCAACATCGGCCGCAAAATCGCCGCCACGCTTACCAGCACCGGCGCGCCCAGCGTCCTGCTCAACAGCGTGGACGCCCTGCACGGGGACCTGGGGGTGGTCGCCGACGGCGATGTGGTCCTGGTGCTAAGCTATTCGGGCGAATCGGAGGAAATCCTGAACTTGCTGCCGGCCTTGCGGCGTTTTCAGGTCCGCCTGCTGGCCATGACCGGCAATGCCCGGTCCTCGCTGGCCCGGCATAGCGACCTGGTTTTGCGCGCGCATGTGCCCAAGGAGGCCTGCCCCTTCAACCTTGCCCCCACCGCCAGCACCACCGCCATGATGGCCTTGGGCGACGCCCTCGCCATGGCCATCCTGCAAGCCCGCGGATTCAAACAGGCGGATTTCGCCCGCTTCCATCCCTCCGGCGCCATCGGCCGGACGCTGCTGCTGCGCGTCGGCGACATCATGCGAACCCGCGAGCGCAATCCCGTGGCCGCCGAGTCCCTCACCGTCAAGGAGGCCCTCCTGGTGATGACTCGCGCCAAAGCCGGCTGCCTCAGCGTCGTCAACGCCCGCGGCAAATTGGTGGGGGTTTTCACCGACGGCGATTTCCGCCGGCGCATGGCCGCGGACGATGCGCTGTTGGGCAAGCCGCTGCGCGCGGTCATGACCCGCCGCCCCATTTGCATCCGCGAGGACGCGCTGGCCGCCGAGGCGCTGAAAATTTTTGACGCCCGCAGCATTGACGACCTGATTGTGGTCAACGCCCGGCGGCAGCCGGTGGGCCTGGTGGACTCGCAAGATTTGCCGAAACTGAAACTCATGTGACGCTATGAAAACCAACCAAGCGCTGGCCGCAATGGTCGCGGCCCTGGTCCTGTTGTCGCCCATGAAAAAAGCCCAAGCCCAAGCCGGCGCCCAGACGCCGCAAGCCATGGAGGCGCGCCTCACGCGGGATGTCAGCCTCAAGTATCTCCTCTACCTGCCGGAAACCTACGGCGCGGACGCGGCGAAAAAGTGGCCGCTGCTGCTGTTTTTGCACGGCGCCGGCGAACGCGGCGCCAACCTGAGCAAAGTGGCCGTGCATGGCCCGCCAAAGCTTATCAAGCAGGGGACCAACTTTCCCTTCATCGTCATTTCGCCGCAATGTCCCGCCGGCGAGCGCTGGGATGACGAGGCGCTGCTGGCGCTGCTGGACCACGCCGCCGCCAAATTCGCCACGGACACCAACCGCGTTTATTTGACCGGTTTGAGCATGGGCGGCTTCGGTTCCTGGAGCCTGGCGGCCAGATGTCCCGAGCGGTTCGCGGCGGTGGCGCCGATTTGCGGCGGCGGCAACACCATTGACGTGCTCCTGGCCTCCCGCACCCGCGCCAGCGCCTTGAAAAGCCTGGGTCTCTGGGCCTTTCACGGCGCCAAAGACCCGGTGGTGCCGCTGGCCGAATCGGAACGCATGCTGGCGGCCTTCAAACGCGCCGGTTGCACGGACGCGCAATTAACCGTCTATCCGGAAGCCGGACATGATTCCTGGACCGAAGCCTATAACGACCCGCGCCTTTACGCTTGGTTCCTCCAACATTCGCGCCGGCAATAGCCGCCGGCAAATCGCGCCTTAACCGGTTCAACGCGGCTCCCAGCGGCAGTTAATCTTGGCCTTGGGAGACTCCGAGAGGGCGCGCAAGGTTCTATTATCCGGGTTTGAGCAAAAGTGTTTTGCGCGACTCAAAAAGCCATGGCGGTGAAATGACCCTTTTGCGCTTTTGGTTTTTGGGTTAGGTTGGCAAAAAATGAGTCTCTGGCGCGCATATCGGCCCTGGCTGGCCGCCTTTCTCGTCGCGGTGAAGGGCGTTGGCTGGCTGTTGGCGGCTGACACGGAGCCTCCCGTCCTCCTCGGCGTGAGCCCCGCTCCCGGCCAAGTGCAAGTCCTGACCAATGTCACCGTTACTTTCTCGGAGCCCGTCATCGGGGTGGAGGCCGGGGATTTGCTCGTCAACGGCGTTCCGGCGGAATTGGTGTTCGGCGCTTCCAACTCCTTTCAATTCATCTTCGCGCAACCGGCTTACGGTCCGGTTCAGATCACCTGGGCGCCCGATCATGAAATTCTGGATGCCGCCTCCCCGCCCAATGCTTTCAACCACACGGCGAAGAATGCCTCCTGGCAATACTTGTTGGTGGACCGAACCGCCCCGCAAATCGTCGCCTTGACTCCGCCGCCCGGCGCGGTGGTGCGCCGTTTTAGCCAATTGTCAGTGCGCTTCAGCGAGCCGGTGGACGGGGTGGAGGCGGCCGACCTGCTCGTCAATCAAACGCCGGCCACCAACTTGACGGTGCTGGCCGCGGATCATTACGTCTTTGGCTTTTCCCCTCCCGCCACCGGCCTGGTGCAACTGGCTTGGACCTCCACTCACGGCATTCGGGATTTGGCCGACGCGCCGAATCCTTTTGCCGGGGAGGGTTGGACCTGCCTGTTCCATCCTGAGGCGGAACCGTCCGGTGTGCGAATCAACGAGTTCCTGGCCGCCAATGAAAGCACCAACAGTCCGCTGGACCTCGATGAAAATGGGGAAATCCAGGATTGGATCGAAATTTTCAATGGGGGCTTGGAGACGGTCAACCTGTCGGGTTACTCGCTAACGGACGATCCAGCCGATCCCGGCCGATGGGTTTTCCCCGCGGTGACGCTGGCGCCCGGCGCATACCTGCTGGTTTACGCTTCCGGCAACGACCGGCGCGGGGTCGGCGCGGGACAAAAACTGCACACGAATTTCCAACTCAACCGGCATGGCGATTACCTGGCGCTTTTCAACGCCGAATACCCGCGGGAACCGCTGACCGAGTTCAAACCCAAATACCCCGAGCAACGCAACGATTACAGTTACGGCCTGAACGCCGCGAACGACTGGCGCTATTTTGCCGCGCCCACGCCGGGTGCGGCCAACGGTGACAGCCATATCCTCGGCGTCACGCCCCCGCCCCAGGTTAACGCGCCCCGGGGACTTTACGAGCAGCCATTCATGTTGAGCGTTTTCTGCCCCTTGCCGGGCGCCCTGTTGCGCTATACCACCGACGGCAGCGAACCAACCGCTTCCTCCGGCCTGGTTTATTCCCAGCCCTTGACCATCTCGAATACCACCACCTTTCGCGTGGCGGCGTTTCGGCCCAACCTGCTGCCGTCGCGAGTGGAAACTTTCACTTTTGTCTTTCTGGAGGACGTATTGCGGCAGCCGAACAATCCCCCGGGCTACCCGTCGGGCCCGGCCGCCTGGCCCACCTTCTCCGGCGCCGGCTATCCCTCCGATTACGAGATGGACCCGGAAATTATCACCAACGCCAACTACCAGGCCTTGATCAGACCGGCGCTCAAAAGCCTTCCCTCCTTTTTTATTTCGATGAAAGTGGACGACCTTTTCGGGCCGGCCAACGGCATCTACACTCATCCCAATCCGCCAGTGGACCAGCGCTATCTCTGGGAGCGTCCCTGCTCCGTGGAAATGGTGCTCACCAACGGCGACTCCGCTTTTCAGGCGGATTGCGGCATCCGCATTCACGGCAATATCACCCGCGACGCCAGCAAAACGCCCAAGCATCCTTTCCGGCTGCTTTTCAAAGGCAAATACGGCGCCGGGCGTTTGGAAACGCAGGTTTTTCCCGACACCCCTTTGGCGGACTTCAATAGCTTGGTGCTGCGGGCTGATTACGGCAATCACTGGCTGCATACCGACGCCACCCAACGACTGCGCGGCACCCGCATCCGCGATGCCTGGATGAAGGATTGCTTCAAGGACATGGGCCAGCCCGCCATTCACACGCGCTTTGTCCATCTCTATCTCAATGGCCTCTATTGGGGTGTTTATGATCTGAACGAGCGGCCGGATGCCGCTTACGCGGCCAGTTACCTCGGCGGCCAGCCGGACGATTATGACGCCATCGCCACCAAACCGGACCGCGCCATTGACGGCGACCTGACCGCCTTCCGCGCCCTGACCAACGCCTCGAACCGCGACCTCTCCATCCTGGCCAATTACGAGGACGTGCGCGCCCGCCTCGACATGGTCAACTTCATTGACTACATGCTGCTCTACGCCTATACCGGCCACGGCGATTGGGGCAATCATGCCAATTGGAACATGGTGGCCCGGCGCAATGGCGGAAAATTCTATTTCCTGACTTGGGATTGCGAGCGCATCCTGGAAAACACCAATGAAAACCGGCTCGCCTCCGGCACCGTGCCTCTGGACCTTCATCCCAAGCTTCGCGCCAGCCCGGAATACCGGCTGGCCTTTGCCGACCGCGTGCAAAAGCACTTCTTCAATGACGGCGCGCTCACCACCAACGCCGTCATGCGCCGCTGGCTTCAGCGCGCCGCCGAAGTGGACCTGCCCATCATCGGCGAATCCGCCCGCTGGGGCGATTTCCGCCGCGACGTCTATCCGATTTCCACCAGCCCCTATTACCTATACACGCGCAACGACCATTGGCTGCCGGAAATCAACCGGGTGCTCACCGATACGCTGCCGGTTCGCCAATCCATCGTGCTTCAGCAATTCATCAGCACCAACCTCTTTCCCTCCATTGCCGCGCCGATCTTCAGCCGTCATGGCGGGGTCGTGCAACCTGGTTTTCTGCTCACCATGACCGCCACCAACGCCATCCATTACACCACGGACGGCGCCGACCCGCGCGTCTATGGCGTCGGCGCGGTGTCGGCGAGCGCGCGGGCGTACACGACAGGGGTGGTGTTGCAGGCGAGCGCGGTGGTGAAGGCGCGGGCGCTGCACAACGGGCAATGGAGCCCCTTGGTGGAGGCCGCCTTTCAGGTGGCTTCCCTGGGCACGCCCCTGCGCCTGAGCGAGCTGCACTACAACCCACCCGGCGGCAGCGCGTTCGAGTTTCTCGAGCTGCTCAACACCGGGCCGGTGGCGGTGTCC